>Ga0335083_10002681_pt1 | contig 23385 bp, 17 predicted proteins | sample Lox_Sample_42_FD_206716 | JGI IMG/M metagenome (GOLD analysis project Ga0335083, IMG submission 206716) | Soil microbial communities from Loxahatchee National Wildlife Refuge, Florida, United States - Lox_Sample_4.2 | ecosystem: Environmental > Terrestrial > Soil > Wetlands | place: USA...
ATCCTTACCCCAGCGTGCGTTTCGCCGTTACGCATCCGAGGTAAGAGCCGTATGAGGTAATTCTTCAAGTACGGATCCGTGCGGGGGGCGTTGGGTAACCAGCGTCCCTACCGCGACCGAACCCAGAGCACATTTGAATAGGTCATTTATAAACAACAAACGCTGATTACAGAAAGGCAGTTGTCTGAAGCCCGTCTATCACCGGGAATTGCCATCGACGTGACGACATCCAAAAAGGGTTTGGTTATTGTTCACAGCGGGCCTGGCAAAGGAAAGACCACTGCGGCTTTGGGCCTCGCCTTTCGCGCCGTCGGGCAAGGCTTGCGGGTTCTAATGGTGCAGTTCATCAAGGGCTCGTGGCACTACGGAGAGCTCGATGCCGCTGAGGCCATCAATAAAGCCTTCGGGGAAGAGCGCTTCAAGATTCTGCCGATGGGCCGCGGCTTCGTGAAGATCGGCGCAGAAAAGCCTGACCCGGAAGACGTGCGTCTGGTGGAAGAGGCCTGGGCTTTCGCAAGCTCGGCCATCCTGAGCGGCGAATACCAAATGGTGATCTTGGACGAGATCAACTACGCCGTCAGCTATCACATGCTTGACGCGGAGAAAGTGGTGGAGACGTTGCGGCAGAAACCCGAGATGGTGCACGTGGTGCTGACGGGGCGCAACGCGCATCCGTCTCTTGTGCAATTCGCCGACTTGGTCACCGAGATGCGCGAAGTGAAACATCCCTATCAGAAAGGTATTGTGGCGCAACGCGGGATTGAATATTAACCGCGCGAAGCGCTTTGGAGTGCGGCAGCTTGCTGCCGCTTTCCAGTAGGCCAGCTTGCTGGCCGGCGGACGGCAAGGGGACGTGATCAGCCGCGAGCAAGCTCGCAAGATGAAAGCGGCAGCAAGCTGCCGCACTCCAAAGCGCTTCGCGCATTTTGACGCATGCTGTGGCAAAAGTGATTCGAGGGTGTTCGCAGATTGACTTTGATTGAATGTCCGAGGGTATTCGCTATTCAATCGAAAATCGGCAATCGAAAAGCGAAAAATTGACTTATGGCTTGGTTCCGCAAAGAAAAGCAACCGCTGCAGGCTTCGGGCGAAAAGCGCGTCCAGACGGAAGGCTTGTGGGTAAAGTGCGAGGGTTGCAAGCAGATTGTGTGGAAGCGCGACCTCGAGGGCAATCTGCTCTGCTGCCCGAAGTGCGGTTACCACTTCAAGATGAGCGCGCCTGAGCGCCTGGCCATGCTCTTTGACGGCGGGCATTACACCGAGCATGACGCGCGTTTGTCTTCACCGGACCCGCTCGGCTTTGTAGACACGAAGCCCTACCGCGAGCGGTTGAAGAAGGCGCAGCACCAAACCGGCATGAAGGACGCGCTGATCACCGGTGAGGGCCGCCTCGAAGACCGGCCGCTGATGATCTGCGCCATGGAGTTCCGGTTCATCGGCGGCAGCATGGGCGCCGTGGTGGGCGAGAAAATCACGCGCGCCATTGACTGCTGCATCGCCAAAAAGTTGCCGCTGGTGATCGTTTCGTGTTCGGGTGGAGCGCGCATGATGGAGGGTGCCATCAGCCTGATGCAACTGGCGAAAATCAGCGCGGCGCTGGCGCGGCTGGACGATGCGCGTCAGCCGTTCATCTCGGTGCTGACCGATCCTACGACAGGTGGCGTCACAGCTAGTTTCGCCATGCTCGGCGATTTGAATGTCGCGGAACCGGGCGCGCTGATCGGGTTTGCCGGACCGCGCGTGATCGAGCAGACCATTCGCCAAAAGTTACCAGCGGACTTTCAGCGTTCGGAGTTTCTGCTGGAGCACGGCATGCTTGACGCCATCGTGCCTCGCAAGGAAATGAAATCGTACCTTTCGCGCACCCTGTCGCTTTTGGTCCGTTCGTAGATCGGGGCTCGTAGTTCGTTGTTCGTAGATCGTTGTTCGTAGACCGTCGTTCGTCGTCCCTTGTCCGTGGTTCGTTGCTCTTGGGTCCTAGCTGGTTGTTCGTGGTCTCCGGTTCGTGCTCTGTGGTTCGGCTCTTGGTTAGCTACTTTGAAAAGTCACGCTCCACGATCAACGAACTACGATCTACGGACAACGGACCACTGACGACGGACGAACAGAAAATCATCTAAATGCTCGTGAATTATCAGGATTGCCTAACGTATTTGACTGCGCTCGGCCACGAATTGCGCGGGGTGAAGTTTGACCTCGTGAACATGCGCCACATCGCAGCGGCGCTTGGCCACCCGGAGCGGAAGTATCCCAGCGTGATCGTTGCCGGTACGAATGGCAAAGGGTCTACGTCGGCGATGCTCGCGAGCATCCTGGAATGCTCAGGCTACCGAACCGGCCTTTACACCTCTCCACATCTGGTCAGAGTGAATGAGCGCATTCGCGTCGATGGCGCCGAAATGTCCGACGATAGCTTCGCTCTCGCGTTCAGCGAAGTAGAAGCCGTGGTGTCGAGCTTGCTGGCAGCGGGCACGCTGGCGACGACTCCCAGCTTTTTCGAATTTCTCACAGCCACCGCTTTCGTGCATTTTGCCAGGCAAAACGTCGATTTCGCCGTGCTTGAAGTCGGAATGGGCGGGCGCCTTGACGCCACCAACATCGTTGAACCGGAGCTGGCCATCATCACCAACGTCGAGCTAGACCACACGCAGTTCCTTGGGAACACCCACGCGGAGATTGCCGCTGAAAAGGCGGGCGTGATTCGCGCCGGCAAGCCGGTAATTTCGGGCTGCACTCATCCGGACGCAATCAAAGTGGTGCAGCGGCGGGTAGCAGAACTGGGCGCTGAATTGTTTGAATTACCCAGCTTCGCCCGGGTGGCGAATGCGCGTCCCGATGCGGGACGTTACGGATTCGACTTGGCAGTAAACGGTACGCGGTTCGCGCATCTTAAGGCGGCGCTGCGGGGCCGGTTTCAAGTGGACAACGCATCTGCGGCCATCACAGCCGCCTGGAGGCTGCGCGAACGGGGCTGGAAGATTCCCGATTCCGCCATCGCTGAAGGCCTGGCGCGCACCCAGTGGCCCGGGAGGCTCGAGGTGTGCGGTGAGCGTCCGCTGACGCTGCTCGACGGCGCTCACAATCCCGCTGCCGCACGCGTTGTGGTTGAATATGTGCGAAGCGAGTTGGCCGGCAGACCGCTAGCACTTGTATACGCTTCCATGCGCGACAAAGCAGTCGAAGAAATCGCTCAGCTCCTGTTTCCCTGCGCCGCGCAGATTTACCTAACTCAAACAACGCAACCGCGAGCCGCCACTCCAGATGAAATTTTGTCTCGCGTGCAAGCGCGCCTGTCCGCATCGAAGACCATCGTTGAGCCTGACCCGATGCGGGCGCTCACAGCGGCGCGCCGCGCGGTACCAGCGGAGGGCGTGGTGCTGGCGTGCGGATCGCTCTTCCTGGTTGGCGCCATCAAGCAGGCGCTCCAATCGAGCGCGACCGTTAGCTCACCAATTCGTGATTGAGCCGTCGGGCCGCTCGAACATCGGCACGGGCCGCACGCGCTCGGTGGTTTCTGAAACCAGTTGCAGCGGCTTGGTGTCAAGCGTCACTCCCAAACCGGGGCGGCGATTGGGCCACATCTTTCCGTTTCGAAAGTCGTAGCACTCGGGCAAGTGCGGAAGCGAGTGCTCGCCGTTCCCGAGCATCTCCATCAGCACCGGACCTGGAAACACCGAACAGGCGTGAACCAAGGCAGCCTCAGCAACGGGCCCGGTGAAGTGCGGAATCAAGCCCACGTAGTGCGTCTCGCACAACGCCGCAATCTTCAGGTACTCGGTAATCCCGCCAACGTTGGGCAGTGTCACCCGCGCGTAGTCAATCAACTGCTGCTCAATCAGTTCGTTCACATCCCACTTGGAACCGAACTGCTCACCGACGGCAATCGGCACCTTCACGTGCGCCCGCAGCTCTCGATAAACGCCGACATTCTCCGAACGAATGAGGTCCTCCGCAAAGTAAGGCTCAAGCGGCTCGATCAGCGTGCTCAAGCGCACGGCGTCGGGAAAATCAAAGCGCGTGTGGTAATCGAGCGCCCAGTCGCCATTTTTGCCGACGCCGTCGCGAATCTGAACGCAGTCTTCATACGTCTGCCGCACCGCTTCGTGCGAGTTGAAGGGCGCGCCTTTCGCTGGATCGGCAGTGGCGTAGCGAAAGGCCCGAAATCCGGCCTCGATGCAGGCTTGCGCTGTGTCCCGCAGCGTGCCGTGGCTCGGAAACCCGGTGGAATAGCACTCCACGTGATCGCGCGCCAAGCCGCCCAGCAGATCGTAAACGGGCGCGCCCAACGCTTTGCCCTTAATGTCCCAGAGGGCCAGGTCGATGGCGCCCAAAGCGTCCAGCTTCTCCCGTCCTGCTGGATAGAAGTAGCCGCGAAACATCATCTGCCACAGACGGTCGCTCGAAAACGGGTTCTCACCGATAATCATGGCGGCGCACTGCTCGACCGTATCCTTTGAGCCGCCTTCGCCAACGCCCGTGATTCCCTGGTCCGTCTCGACGGTGACGATGTTGAAGCTTTGATTGAAGTGAGCCGGCGACGCCGGGTTATGGTAGAAGCGGACGCGAGTGATGCGCATGGGCGGCGGCGCAGACGGCATCAGCGGCTGTGAGCCTGCTGACGCGCCGCTTCGCGTGGCTACCAAACCGGCGCCACCCAGCGCCAACGATTTCATCCAGGATCGTCGTAGCATTTCATTTCTCCAGGATTCTCCAGCATTGTGGGGCGGCAGAAATCCTAGCAGAAAGCGTGGTCATGCGTCATGTCGTGTGATCGTCCAGTATGGGTTCCGCCGTCCCAAACTCTGGTCAAAAGGGATTTCTCTTGCGTGCGCCTCGCTGACGGCTTGGTGTTCGAATCCGAACAAAAGAGTGCAAGGCCGGACGAGATGAGGTGGTGACCACGGGCCTTGCTCAACAATGTTAACCTAGATCGCTCATTAACTTGGTGGTGGTCAGGGTGGTGGCAATCGAGTTGCGCCGCCAACAAGCGGTGTAGTGCGCTCAACACAAGGCTAAGGCGTCGACTGATCCAACCGGCGTAAGGTGGCGAGTGGGAACTCTGTTGCAGGATGTTCAATATGGACTGCGATCGTTGACCCGAAGCCGCGGCTTCGCTGTCGCGTCCGTACTGACCCTCGCCCTTGGCATCGGCGCCAACACCATGATCTTCAGCGTCATCAATACAGTGCTCTTGCAGCCGCTGCCCTATGTCGAGCCGAACCGCCTGGTGATGGTCTGGGAAACCACCGAGCGCGTGCCCGAGGAACGCGACAGCGTCTCGCTGCCGAATTACCGCGATTGGCAGGCGGAGAACCACGCCTTCGAAGGCATGGCGCTGTTTGATGCCATTGGGAAAGGCTATAACCTCTCGGGCTCTGGGCCGGACAGCGATCCCGAGCAGGTATCCGGCGTGCGCGTCTCCGCAAGCTTCTTTCCGCTTCTCGGGATCAAGCCTTACCTCGGCCGTACGTTCAGGCCCGAGGAGGAAACTCCGGGCAAGGATCGCGAAGTGGTGCTTAGTTACGGACTTTGGAAGCGCCGCTACAACGGCGATCCCGCGCTGGTGGGCAGGACGTTGCAAGTGGACGGGGACGACTACAAGGTCGTGGGTGTGATGCCGCCCGAGTTCCAGTTTCAGTATCGAGGCCTGCTCCGCGAATTGTGGGTGCCCATCGGCTATACCGATGGAGATCAGCAGCGCGATTCGCGATCTTTCGAGGTGTGCGCGCGGCTGAAGCCGGGCGTCACCGTGCGCCAGGCGCGCGCGGAGATGGAATCCCTGGCACAAAGCCTCTCGCGCCAATATCCGCAAGACGACGCCGGGCGAGGCGCGACGGTGACGCCGATGAGCCGCCTCGAAGCGCGCGATCGCTGGCAAACCTTGCGCACCCTGTTGGCGGCGGTCGGATTCGTGCTGCTTATCGCTTGCGTGAACGTCGCCAACCTCATGCTGGCTCGAAGCGCTGTGCGGCAGAAGGAGCTGGGCGTGAGGCGGGCGCTGGGCGCCGGCCAGGCGCGGATCGCCCGGCAGTTGCTGACTGAGAGTCTGCTGCTTTCGTTGGCGGGCGGCGCCGCGGGCTTTTTGCTGGTGGTGAGGAGCACTGCTTTCTTGATTCCCATCCTGCCTTACCATATCCGCACTCCTCCCTTCCAGCACTTTGACACGCTCCGCATGGATGGCCGGGTGTTCGGATTTGCGCTGCTCATCTCGTGCCTCGCGGGTGTGCTGGCCGGAATTGCGCCCGCCTTCAGTGGCGTTGGCCGCGACCTCAATCGATCCCTAAAGGCCGGTGTGGGCGCGAGCCCCGGAGGACCGGATAGCGGCGCCCGCCTGCGCCACGCCTTGGTAGCATCCGAGGTGGCGTTGGCGCTGCTGGTGCTGGCCGGCGCCGGGCTGACGATTGACAGCATGGCGCGTTTGCTTGCCGTGAAGCCGGGACTCGACCCGAAAAACGTGCTCACCATGGAGATGTCGCTGCCGCAGTTCAACATCTATTACGGGCCCCCCTTCCACCCGCTGTTCTGCCATGACCTGGATGAAAGCATCGGCGCTCTTCCCGGCGTGGTGTCGGTGAGCAGCATCAGCCATCTTCCGCTGAGGGGAGTGCCCGCCGACCGCGGCTTCACGATTGAGGGCCGCCCCGACCCGGGAGCAGGAAACATGGCGATTTCCAATTACGCTGTTGCCTGCCCAAACTATTTTGCGACCCTGCGCATTCCGTTGCTCCAGGGACGTGAGTTCACAGACAAAGACAGGCTGGCCGCGCCTCCCGTGGCGATCATCAATGCCAGTATGGCGCGCCGCTTCTGGCCCGGCCAGAGCGCCGTTGGCGAGCGCTTCAAGCAGGGCGGCTACAATTCAACCGAACCCTGGCTCACCGTGATTGGCGTGGTGCAGGACGTGCGTCAAGGCGGTTTGGATGGCGACTTTGTGCCACAGTTTTTCCGGCCTTACGCGCAGGCTGCCTGGCCGGTGATGACCATCGTGGTCCGCACCGCCGGCGATCCCCTCGCCCTCGCGGCCGTAACCAAAAAGGCGCTCGCTGATATTGATCCGGACCAGCCCGTCTCCAACATCCGAACCATGAAAGAGGTCCTTGATGACTCGCTCGGCCCGCGGCGATTTCCCATGCTGCTGCTCATCACCTTTTCCTTGCTGGCGCTCGTGCTGGCGGCGGTGGGACTCGTCGGCGTGGTGAGCTACTCCGTAGCGCAACGCACGCATGAGATCGGCATTCGCATGGCGTTGGGCGCGCGCCGGACAGATGTGCTGAGGCTGGTGGTGAGCCGCACGATGTTGTGGGTTGCCGTGGGAGTGGGGCTGGGATTGATCGGGTCGGTCAGCCTGAGGCGGCTGCTGGCCGGACTGCTCTACGGAGTGAGCCCGACGGACCCTGTGGTGCTTGGCGCCGTCTCCGTCCTGCTGGCTGCTGTGGCACTGCTCGCAAGCTATATCCCGGCGCGCCGCGCTGCCAAGGTAGACCCGCTCGTGGCGCTGCGCTGGGAATGAAGCATAAGGGCGGGGTTGAGACTCCCATCTCTGGTGGAGGAAACGATTGTTCAAACGTCCATCGCTCGGCGCCATGCTGCTCGCCCTCATTCCCTTCATCGCCATGTGCTTTTCCGTCTCGTTCTGGGATCGCGTGCAGCCCATGTTGTTCGGCATTCCCTTCAACCTGTTCTGGCTGATCCTATGGATCGTGCTCACCCCGCTGTTTACGTTGGCCGCCTACCGCGTTGAGTCCGCGCGCACCAAAAAGGAAGGCGAGACGCGATGAGCCCCAGCGGCGTCGCCCTCACGCTTATCTTCGCGATTATCGCAGTGGCCACAGGCGTCGGACTCCTCGCCGGACGTCACCGCAAAATGGACCTGGAGCAGTGGACGGTGGGCGGCCGCGGCTTCGGTGTGGTGCTCACTTACCTGCTGATGGCCGGCGAAGTTTACACCACCTTCTCATTCCTCGGAGCCAGCGGCTGGGCATACTCGCGCGGCGGCCCGGCGCTTTACATCATGGCGTACCTCACCCTGGCTTACGTCGTGTCATTCTTCACTCTGCCGGCCATCTGGGAACTGGGCCGGAAATACGGCCTGCAAACAGCCTCCGACTTCTTCGGCCAGTGTTACGGCAGCAAGTACCTGGCCGCGTTTGTTTGCGTGGTCGGGATGGCGTTCCTGGTTCCGTACGTGCAGCTCCAGCTCACGGGCCTCGGGATCATCATGGAGGTGGCCAGCTCTGAGGGCATTCACCGCGCGCCCGCCATCGTGATCGGAGTCGCGTTGGTGGTCTCATTCGTTCTGGCCAGCGGCGTGCGCGCCGTCGCCTGGGTGAGCGTCCTCAAAGATTCGTTGATGCTGCTCGCCGCAGTCGCGATTGGCATCGGCGTGCCTTATGTCCACTTCGGCGGCATCGGCAAGATGTTCGCCGCGCTGGCTCACGCCCGGCCCGCGCATCTCACCATGCCCGGAGCCACCCGGAACCTCGGGCACGCATGGTACCTCTCCACGGTTCTGCTCACGTCCCTCGGCTTTTACATGTGGCCGCACTCGTTTGCATCCGCCTTTACTGCCAAAAGCGCCGACACCTTGCGCCGCAATGCCGTAGTGATGCCCCTTTACACCCTCACTCTGGCGTTTGTGTTGTTCGCTGGCTTCACCGCAGTACTGGTGGCGCCGGGGCTTGCGAATGGCGACATGTCACTGCTGACCGTGGTCCGCAGCACGTTCCCCGCCTGGTTTCTGGGCGTGATCGGCGGCGCGGGCGCTCTCACCGCCATGGTGCCCGCCGCGATTTTCACCCTTACCGCCGCTACGCTCTTCGCCAAGAATCTTTACCGTCCCCTGTTCGCGCCCGCCATGACCGACGATCAGGTAGGGCGCGTCGCTCGCCTGATGGTGGTGGTGCTCAGCCTCATCGCCTTGTACTTCGCGATTTACAGCTCCACCACGTTGGTGTCGCTCCTGCTGCTGGGATACGCGGGCGTCACCCAGTTCTTTCCCGGCGTGGTCCTGGGACTCTTCTGGAGACGCGCCGCCATGCGCGCCGTGTTCGCCGGGATGGTGGCCGGCGTAACCATCGTTGCGTCTCTGGCCCTCACTAAACGAGACCCGATTTTCGGACTTAACGCCGGCTTTGTGGCCTTATGCCTCAACTTTACGATCGCAATAGCCGGAAGCCTGGTGTCGGCACCACATCCGCCCTCGATTCGGGCTGAGACGCGGTACAATTGACGACGAGCAAGCTGCACCCTGAGGGTGTTGAAAGAGGTGATTCGTTGAAGTTGACAGCAATTATCGAAGCTGAGGGCGATGGCTATGTGTCGCTGTGTCCGGAACTGGATGTCGCCAGCCAAGGAGGCACTATCGAACAGGCCCGCGACAACCTTCAGGAGGCGCTGGAGTTGTTTTTTGAGTGCGCATCTCCGGAGGAGGTGAGGCAGCGCCTCCGCGGTGAAGTATACGTAACCCAAGTGGAGGTAGCCACTGGGTAGGCTTCGCGTCCTCTCAGGTAAAGAGGTTTGTGCGATCTTGGCTCGGCACGGATTCGTGGAAGTTCGAAGACGCGGGAGCCACGTCGTGATGCAACAGAGCATACCCGGAGGAACGCTGACCGTGCCCGTCCCGGACCACCGGGAACTTCGCATCGGGACTCTGCAGTCCATCATCCGCATGTCAGGCGTGCCGCGAACTGAGTTCGAGTCTTGACGAGTAGCCCGGCCCACACAGGCGGGCCCGCCGGTGCGTCGAGCATTCACGGTCCCTCCCTAGCTGCACGAATCTTCTCCTTGACTTCGTTTCGGTATTCCCACGCATCGCCGCGCGTACGGAGAGTCTCGAATCGCCTAACGATCGCCTCTCTCTGGTCCGGCGGGGAGAGGGCCAGGTCCTCTCGCAGCACCGAATGCATAATGCCCGGCAGGTTGCCCTCGTTGATTTGGTCTTCGGGACGCGCGGCAGGCACTGACTCCAGCGTGCGAGGGGTAGAGCAGGAAAAGGGTTCGCATCCGCCAATACCGGAACTCACCGGAGAGGGCAGCTCGGCGGGAGCGTCATCCGTAGCACTCGACGAAGATAGCAGGGGCGTCAGGTTGTTAGCCGTTGCGTCCCGTTCTGTCATGGCGTACAGCCCAAAGCAGGCTTCAACGGTAGCCAGAATCGAGGAGTGGTCATACAAACGGTGATCGATCAGGTTGCCCGGAATAAGGGGTGATATCACGATCGCCGGCACCCGCACGCCGTACTGCTCGAAGGTGAAGCCGTATTGGTTATTGCGCGCGGTCGGAGTTGTGTCCGCAGGAGCCACAGCGGGCGGGGGAGCCACGTGGTCGAAGAATCCGCCGTGCTCATCCCAGGTGATGATCAAAAGACTGGTGTCCCATAACGGCGAGTTGCGAATGGCCTCGTAAGTACATTTGATCAGCATCTCCCCGCGCGTCACGTCATCGAGTGGATGCTGAGAGGTGCCGCATTTGTAATCTGTGACCACGTGACCGTAGCTCGGCTCGATAAAAGTGTAAGCGGCCGGATAGCCGGACTGGGCGACATCGTCTGCAAAATGATCGTAACCGTGGACCTGAGTAAGTTTGATACCCTTGAGCGCACCCACACTGGGAAAATCGTCGCCCGCATACAGCCGCCACTTCACGCCGCTTTTGTCCAATCGATCGAAGATGGTGCCGTTTGAAAAGCTGAAACCGTCAATCGATTCCCACTCCACAATCTCATCCGTTGAAGGGCTGTGATCGAGCCCCCCCGATGAAGCCGCGTGGACAAAGAACCGGTTCGGCCACGTGGGCCCGGGCATAGAAGAGAACCAGTTGTCACACACCACAAACTCCTCGGCTAGCCGGTTGAGCACGGGGAGCTGGCTGGCAGTGTTATAGCACTTCATAATCTCGCCCGGACTGCTCTGAACCTTCACTGCTGCACTGGCCGCCGCATACGACGCCGCAAAACCCGAATTCAGAATGGCCGGATAGGCTCCGCCCTTCGCGTAGACAGCTCCGGATCCGCAGAGCTGCTCAAGTACGGCGGGAAACTCGTGGCCAGGGTCCACGGGCATCGCGTAATCGGCGGGCTGCGTGACGCTGAATTGCTGCCCGCCATACAGATTCGACGTCACGGCGCCAGCCGGCGGCGAAATGAGACCACTAATCTGCGTGGGAGCGCCTGAGACAGCGTCCGTTCCGCTGATATCGGCAAAGCCCAACATGTGATCAAACGAGCGATTTTCAAGCATCAGGACGAATACGTGCTGGATTCCCGTAGGCAACTGGAGTCTCCTTTCGTCTATCCCCTGAGCGTCGGGTCTCAGAAGTTCGCGGCATGATTCAGCTCCGAAGAGCCAACGACCCCATTATCAAGTACATGCTGGGTTGCCCCCGCTCATGCTCGATTTTAGGGCAACGATTTGAGCCTAACCTGCTTTTTATCAAATACATGCTGGGATATTGCCACTAACAGTCTGTTTTTCAATTAGTTGCTGGGTTTCCCCAAAACCGACTCTTTGTTTTCAACAAGATGCTGGGTTCGTTCGTAGGACTCCAACTTCTGTGTCCCTCAGATTGTGGGCTCCAAACCGCCCAAGATCGTCTCCGTCGCAACGCTGAAGCATCCAGAGACGCCTCCAAACCTAGCGGCGCAGCAACAGCCTACCACGTCTCTAATACTCTGTCAACAGAATGTTTAATACTAGATATAGGCACTCATAGTAGGCTACATCACGACCGCTTTCAGCCGGTTGCCTGATCGACGCTGGTGTTTTTTGCTACTTGGCCACCCGTCGAACGCCGTCATTCCCGCGAAGGCGGGAATCCATTACACAAGGCCTTGAGAAAAATAGCGAGTGAAGGAAGTGGATTCCCGCCTTCGCGGGAATGACGACGTTCGACAAGTGGCGCATACGTCGCGCGCATCTCGCGATGTATGCTGCCAAGGGGAACAAAATGATTTGTCATCATACCCCTTGACTCACCGTAAAGTCCTGTGATGGTCTCTCAGAATTGGGAAGGGGAGGTCACAATGACTCTTAGCCAAGCGGTGCGAGTGGCGTCGCCGATGTTGGTAATCATTGCCGTTGTTGCCGCGTATGGGCAGCAGGGACGTTGGGCGCAAGCAGATGACCCGACTGCGAAGTTCATGGTCGATGCCGAGCGGCAATGGGCCGAGGCCGCATGCACTCACAACAAAATCGCGCAAAGCATCCTCGCCGATGACTTCCAAGGCACATCACCGGACGGAAAGCGCTATACGAAATCCGATGAAGTGGCTGACACGCCGGATCCATCGAAGAGCGCTCGAGATTGCCGGTTGATCGACGCCAAGGTCCGGTTTTTCGGTGAGGGCCTCGCGATGGTTTACGGAAGCGAGAGTTCTATCCAAAAGGGGAGAAGCGGCACCGAGCAAACTCGATGCCTGATTTGGACAGATACCTGGCTGAAGCGGAATGCGAAGTGGCAAATCATCGCGGCACAGGATACGCGGTACGACTGCAAATAGAACCGCGCGATACCCCTATTCTGCGCGCAGCATCAAGGCAGGGTCGATGCGAACGGCCCGGATCACTGGTGGCAGCGCGGCTACCAACGCCGCGGCCAGAATGGTAACCGCGGGGAAAGCCAACATCCGAGGGTCGCCGGGTTTCACTTGGTAGAGCAAAGACTCGACGTAACGCACCGAGGCGAAGCCGAGGGCGAGGCCGGCAAGGGCCCCGGCGATGACCATTGAGAAAACGTCTGCGGTCACGCGCCGCGCGACCTCGGGGGCTTGAGCGCCCAGCGCCATCCGAATCGCGACCTCGCGGCGGCGCTGCAGCACGGAGTAATCGAGTACGCCATAAAGACCGACCCCCGCGAGCAACAGCGCGACAAACCCGAAGAAGAATGCCAGCCTGGCCAGCAGCCGCTCGCGGACCACACTTGACTGATCGATTTCCAACTGAGTGCGAATGTTGCTGACGCGGAACTCGGGCCGCGCTCGCGGCACTTCGTGTCGAAGCGTTGAGGCCATCGTGAGAGGGTTCGAAGCGACGGTGCGGATGACGAACGTGGCTTGCCCGATCGGCTGCAAGGATTCCTTCTCGTCGGTTGCTTGAAGGGGATAGTAGGCTACAGGTCTGATAGGGTCTTTCAGGTCTGAATAGCAGGAATCAGGAACCAATCCTACGATCTGAATGGGCGCATTGTCTTTTCGCTGGAACGATTTTCCAACCGGGTCTTTGCCGTCAAAAAACTGGCGAGCGAACTCCTGGCTCACGATGGCCACGTGTGGGAATGCGTCATCTGGACGGAAATCCCGGCCGTCGAGAAGGGGAATCTTCATCACATTCAGCCAGCCCGGCGAAATGTTCAGAAAGTAGGCCAGGACACCGCTCGGAGGCGCACCGTTCGTAGAAACGTATCCATTCATGTTAAGCCCGCTAGCGATAGGCCAACTGGAAAGCGCCACGGCGTCCACACCTGGCAGATCGCGTAGGTGCTGGGCCACCTGGTCCCAGTACGCTGGGAGTTGTCGGCGTTGCGCGATCACGTCGAGGTTCAAAAGCCGGTCGCTGGAGAAGCCGGTGGGCCGATCTGACAGCCGCCGGAACGTGGCAACGAAGAGGCCAGCCACAAAGAGCACCAGGAAGCAGAAAGCCGTCTGCACCGCGATCAGCGCGTGCATCAATCGGCGCCGCGAGTGCGGGTCCTGGCCGCCTTTGAGAGCGCTCACCGGTTGCACGGCCGAAGCGCGCAGAGCTGGGGCCATGCCGAACAGGAGCGTCACGCCCAGCGTAAGCGCCAAACCAAACCCGAGCACGCGCCAGTCCGCAGGAAGGAATAGTCGCGCCGGATCGTCCGGCGGATTGATCCTGCTCGCGACGAACGGCGCTGACCACCAGGCGATCACAAGGCCGATGGCGGCCGCCAGCAGACCAATCCAGGCGCTTTCCACCAGTACGAGTTGGGCCAGGCGCCGCCGCCCGGCGCCAATCGAAACGCGCAACGCCATCTCGCGCGCCCTCGCGGCGGCCTGAGCCGTCATTAGGTTGGCAACGTTGGCGCATGCGATCAGAAGCACCAGCGCCACCAATACCCCGAGAGCCACGAGTGCAGCGCGGTAGTTCTCCTGCATGCCGGAGACTCCCGACGCGGCCGGCTCCAACACGAGCTTTTGGTGGAGGAAATCCTCAACGCGCCGCTTAGGCACGCCGACGAATCCCTTTGCGCGCTCCTCCTGGACCGACTGAAAGATGGGGGCCAGTCTGTCGCGCACTGGTTCGGCAGCCACGCCCGGCTCCAGCTTCGCGAATGTCCGGAACCAGCTCCGATCGGAATGGGTAACGCTCGGATTCATCATGGTGGGCAGAAAAATGTCGACGGCGGTGCCGGGTTCCGTGCCGGTGAACCCCTTTGGGCCAACCCCAACAATCTCGTAAAGGTCGGCGTCCATGTGAAACGTGCGTCCGATGACCTTCGGATCGCGACCAAAGCGGCTGCTCCAGTAGTCGTACGACAGCACCGCGTACGGGTGCGCGTGCGGCTTGGAATCGTCGGCTGGGGTGAGTAAGCGTCCCAAGGCGGGCCGAAGTCCAAACGAGTCGAACATCCAGCCGGAGACAAATTGCCGGTAGGCCTTTTCCATCTCTTCGTCCGAAGCATAAGTGAGATCGTCGCGGTCGGCATACGAGACGGCGATCAATTCGGCTTGGTCTTTCACGGCGGCGCGCTCAAGCTGAAACAACGGGTACTCGTTACTGTCGGTGGTCCTATAGTTACCGGCGGGTCCGACTCCCTGGCGGGCCAGAACGTACAACCGGCCCGGGTCAGACACGGGCAAGGGCCGCAGCAGCAGGGCGTCGATCAGCCGGAAGGCCGAAGTGCAGGCGCCGATGCCAAGCGCGAGCGAGAGGATGGCTGCGGCGGAAGCCACCTTGTTCTTCATGAGCTGGCGCCAGCCGAAGACGGCGTCGGCACGCAGTGAATCGAGCCAAACAATCAGGCGCACGTCGCGGCTCTCCTCGCGCAGGCGCAGGGCGGAGCCCAGCGCTCTGCGGGCTTCGCCGGGATCGCGGCCCTGCTCCCGGGCTTCTTGCAGATGCGACTGGAGCTCCTCGTCGATTTCGCGGCTCAAACGGCCTCCGCGGAATACATTGGCAAATCGTGACCAGAGTGACATAGGAGTTGTCCTGTTTCGAAAATGCGCCTCGGGCCGGGGCTTGCCCCGGCCCGAGGCCGACCCAAGGGTCGGCCCTACATTTTCATGCCGGGCAGCGAACACCGTTCATATTCCCGACTGAAATGTAATTTAGAGCGACCGTGCCGATCAGATCTACTCCGCACGCAGCATCAGGGCCGGGTCAATGCGCACGGCGCGGATCACCGGCGGCAACGCCGCGACCAGCGCAGCAACCAGAATGGTGAACGCCGGCAGCGCCAGCATTCTGGGGTCGGTTGGCTTCACTTGGTAAAGTAGCGACTCGATGTAACGCACTGATGCAAAGCCGAGCGCGAGGCCTGCTAATGCGCCAGCGATCACCATTGAAAAAACGTCCGCCGTTACGCGCCGGGCGACGTCGCCAGCTTGAGCCCCGAGCGCCATGCGGATGGCCACTTCGCGCCGCCGCTGCAGCACGGAATAATCGAGTACGCCATAGAGTCCGACGCCTGCAAGCAAGAGCGCAACGACTCCAAAGAAAAATGCCAGCCTTGCCAGCAACCGCTCGCGAACTGTGTGGGACTGGTTGATCTCAAGCTGCGTGCGAACGTTAGACACCCTGAATTCGGGCCACCCGCGCGCAACCTCGCGGCGCAGAATGGAAGCCATAGCGAGTGGCTTTGCGCCAGCCGTGCGCACGATGAACGTCGCATACTGCTGGTCTTTAATTTCCGACGCATTCTTCGCATCGAGCGAACGGAACGGATAATAGGCCTGAGGCGGCATAGGCTCGTGCACATCCCGGTAACAAACGTCGCCGACGAGGCCGACGACCTCGAAGTGGGCACTGCTGCCGCCTGAGAACAGCATGTCAAACGATTTCCCGACCGGGTTTTCGCCGTTGAAGTACTCTTTGGCGAAAGTCTGGTTCACCAGCGCCGCGCCGGGGTAGGTGTCGCTGGGGCGGAAGTCGCGGCCGCCGATGAGCGGAATCTTCATGGTTTCTATCCAGCCGGGCGAGACGTTCATGAAGTGGCCGATCACCCCGTTCGGCGGCGCGCCATTAACGGAAACCATGTTGTTCCAGTCCATGCCGGCCATCAAGGGCGCGCTGGCGAGCGCCCCGCTTTCTACGCCGGGCACTTCCTGCAGATGCCGCATCGTCTGGTCCCAGTAGGCCTGTGGCTGCGGCCGGCGCGCGACGGTATCAAGCGTCAGCAGGCGATCAGCAGAGAAGCCGGTGGGCCGGTTCGAGAGCCGCTGGAAAGTGGCTACGAAAAGGCCAGCTACAAAAAGCACCAGGAAGCAGAAGGCGGTCTGGACGCCAATGAGACCGTGCATCAGACGGCGCCGCGAGTGTGGGTCTTCACCGCCCTTCAGCGCGCTCACCGGTTGCACGGAGGAAGCGCGCAGAGCCGGCGCGAGACCGAACAGCAACATGACACCGACGGTGAGCGCGAGGCCGAATCCCACCACCCGCCAGTCCGCGGGAAGGAACAGGCGCGCCGGGTTATCGGACGGATTGATCATGCCCACCACGACCGGCGCAGACCACCAGGCAAACAGTCCGCCGAGAGCTGCTGCTAGGAACGCTAACCAGGCGCTCTCCACCAGAACAAGCTGCACCAGGCGCCGCCGCCCGGCGCCAATCGAGACGCGCAACGCCATCTCGCGCGCCCGCGCGGCCGCCTGCGCGGTCATCAGATTGGCCACGTTGGCGCACGCAATCAGCAGCACCAACGCCACCAGGACGCCGAGCGCCGCGAGCGAACTGCGATAGTCGCTCTGCAGGCCCGAAGCGCCCGAAGCCGCGGGCTCAAGTATCAGCGGGTGGTTCAGATACTCATCGATCTCGCGTTGGGACATTCCACGGAAGCCGTTGGCCCTGTCCCTTTCAAAGGCTCGGGAGGTGGCATCCAGCCTTGCGCGAAGAGGCTCCAGCGCGACTCCCGGATTTACCCGCGCCAGCGTCCTCATCCACGTCCAATCCGGACGCACCGCACCCGGATGCATCATAGTGGGAACGAAGATGTCGATAATGGTTCCGGGCTCGGTGCCGGTAAACCGCTGCGGGCCAACGCCCACGATCTGGTAAACGTCGTTGCCCATCCGGAACGTTCGCCCGATCACCTTCGGGTCCTCACCGAAGCGATGTTTCCAGTAGTCGTACGAGAGGACTGCATAAGGATGGGCGTGGGGCTTGAGGTCGTCGCTCTCGGTCAAGAGTCGGCCGAGAGTGGGCCGCAACCCGAACGAACTGAACATCCATCCGGAGACATATTGCAGGTAAGCTTTCTCCATATCCTGATCTGAGCCATAGGTCACGTCGGCTCGCGCGGAATAGGAGATCGCAATCAGCTCGGCTTCACCCTTCGCCGCGGCGCGCATGAGCTGGAAGTCCGGATAGGCCCAGCCGTCGAAGGTCTCAAACCCGCGTTCGGGATCAACTCCGGTGCGAGCGAGGGTGTACAACTGCTCCGGATGAGTGACAGGCAAAGGCCGCAGCAGCAGGGCGTCGATGAGCCGAAACGCCGAGGTGCAGGCGCCGATTCCCAGTGCAAGGGAGAGGATCGCCGCGGCCGAAGCCACTTTGTTCTTCGTGAGCTGGCGCCAGCCGAAGACGGCGTCGGCGCGCAGTGAGTCAAGCCAAACAATCAGGCGGACGTCAAGGCTTTCTTCTCGCAACCGTAGCGCGGAACCCAGCGCACTGCGCGCTTCGCCGGCGTCCCGGCCGTGCTCGACGGCTTCCTCGAGGTGCGCCTGCAGTTCTTCATCGATTTCGCGGCTCAGGCGATCGGGACGAAGCACATTCGCAACGCGTGTCCACCACGACATATCAGGCCATCCTCAAAACGCGATTTACCGCTGCGGTCACCGCTTGCCAGCGCGATTCCGCCGCCGCAAGCTGCTTCCTGCCGGCCCCCGTCAGTTCATAGAGGCGCGCCCGCCGGCCACTTTCCTTCGTAATCCATTTCGCACGGATCCAGCCGGATTCCTCCATACGATGAAGAGCCGGGTAGAGCGAACCTTCCTCCGCCCGAAGCACGTCGCCGGACATATCCTGGATTGCCGACATGATGGCGTAGCCGTGCAATTGCGGCCGGCGGGAGAGAATCTTCAGCACCAGCAGATCGAGCGAACCTTGAAGAGCATCTGGGTTTCGCATACTAAGACATCATAGTATATAGACGTCTTAGGCTGTGTCAAGTTAGCAGAATGGGCCGCTACACGGTGTTGTGAGGCAAAGAGAGCGAACCGTCGCGCTTGTGCAGGACTGCCGAAATCCCACGCTTCGGCTGCAGGGTAATGCTGGGTAAGAGCTCGAGCTTGAATCCCGGCGTCAGTGACAAGCGGAATCTCTGCGCCAGCGCTGCCAGAAGGAGGGTGATTTCCATTTTCGCGAAGGCCGCGCCAATGCAGGTCCGCTGGCCGCCTCCGAAGGGAAAGTACGCGAACTTCGGCAGTTGCTTTTCAAACTCCGCCGTCCATCGCTCCGGAACAAATTCGTGGGGCCGATCAAACAGAATACGATCGCGATGAGCAACCCACTGGCTCATCACCACGGTTGTGCCAGCGGGCAGCGTGTAACCTCCCAGTTCGACCGGCCGTATGGCTTGACGAACGAATGCCCAGACGGGAGGATACAAACGGAGCGCCTCCTTAATGACCTTCTCCGTGTGGGTCAGCCTGGGTAAGTCGTCGAGGGCTGGTGGCCGGTCTTCCAATACCTCATCAATCTCCTTTGCCATTCTCGCCTGAGCTTCCCGGTGCAGCGCCAGCAAGTACGAGACGTACGAGAGAGCCAGGGCGGTGGTCTCAGAGCCTGTGAAGATCAACGTGACAACTTCGTCCCGCACTTGCCGGTCACTCATGGAAGTCCCGTCCTCGTCCCTGGCTTGGAGCAGCACGGAAAGGAGGTCCGTGCCCTGCTGAGCGCTGGCCCGACGCTGGCGAATGATTCCGTAGATGGACTGGTCCAGCCGGTGCGTAGTCCAGAGATAGCGCAAATTGCGCGGCGTTGGGAAATACTTGAGGGCGTGCATGGGCGCGATGCCGCGGGAATTCCGCAGTTGGCCGGCGCGCGCGGCCGCAATTAATCGATCCTGATGGCCGGCGGCATCAACGTCGAAAAGCACATGACTGACGATTTCCAGAGTGAGGCGTGTCATGTCGCGGTAGAGGTCACGAACCTTTCCCGGCCTCCAATGCGCCATCGTCTCCTGCGCGTGCCTCACCATGATCTCGGCGTAGTGGCCGATGCTCCGGCGGTGAAACGCCGGCTGCATCAAGTATCGCTGGCGGCGCCACAGCTCGCCCTCGCTTGTCAGCAACCCATCGCCTAAGAAGCGCTTGTTGCCCACCAGTGCCAGGCCGTGAACAAAATTCTGGCTTTGAGTTACCAGAACGTCTTCGATGAGATCGGGGCGGCTCACTACACAGAAGCCGAGGCCCAGGGCGCGCGCGTAAAACATGCCGTCGTATTCGTGTGCCCAGGCTACGACCCTGGCGAGGCCGTCGCGTCTGAGCATGGGCAAACTACCGATCCACCAGCGGCCTTTGGGGCCCAGAGGCAGCGGCGGCTCGGGTTTCATCGCTAGCGGCGGATTTGCCCCGGCCGTGATGGACAAACCCCCCTCCTGTGCCGTACCACTGGCTATCCGGTGGCACTCAACCTGATAAGCGACGTCTTGCGGACAATAACCTCACCCCGCCTTCCCTATTCCTTCAAGGCTTTCGGGCGCTAACCGTCGGAAGTCTCGCGAGCTGACATGCTGTACAATCTCTCCGCCGGCCGCGGAGTCTGCCGCTTGAGAAACAAGAGGGCAACGAGCGGATGTGGCGGGCAACATTATGACCTTTCCATGCTCTCCTCCTCGGCCTGGTGGTACTGTTTGCGGATTGCATCCAGGTCAACCTGCGGTTGAGGCATCTTCATGCGCAAGTCTTCCAAGGTGGCGGCCACGATCTGGGAAACCGCAAGATTGCGGAACCACTTGTGGTTGGAGGGAATAATATACCAGGGCGCGTGCTTGGTGCTGGTTTCAGCAAACACATCCTCGAAGGCTTTCGTGTAGGCGTCCCAGTACTCTCGCTCCTTGTAGTCGGCTTCGCTAATCTTCCAGTTGCGCGCAGGGTCGTCGAGCCGCTGCCGGAAGCGTTCCAGTTGCTCGTCCCGGCTGATGTGCAGGAAAAGTTTGACAACGTGGGTATTGCTCTCACGACGGAGCAACTTCTCAAAGTTGTTGATGAACTCATAGCGTCGCCGCCAGACTTCCTTGGGCGCCAACCGATGAACTCGCACCACCAACACGTCTTCGTAATAAGAACGGTTGAAGATGGCCACCTCGCCCTTGCCCGGCGTGTGGGGATGAATGCGCCAGAGAAAATCGTGGTTAAGATCCGCCTCCGTCGGCTTCTTGAACCCGACGACCGTTGTACCTTGCGGGTTCAGGGCGCTTAACACGTGATTCACGGCTCCGTCCTTGCCGGCTGCGTCGAGCGCCTGCAGGACGATCAGCAGCGAATGCTTCTTCTCCGCGTAGAGGAGGAATTGAAGCTCGCGGAGCTTCTCCAGGTGTCTCTGGATCTCGGGCTGAGCCTCCTTCTCGGAAGCTTGTTTGCCCCTGTAGGCGGGGTCGATGTTGCCCAACTTCACCCTCGTCCCCGGCTCCACAATCAACCTCTTTCGATAGTCCATAGTTCGATCTGTCCTTTCTTCCCGTCTGTCATGGATGAGGGCCGGCCTGGTGCCGTGATAGACCCCCAATATAACCGATCATTGGCCTCGAGAAGGTCGGCGTCAGCGGGGCTGCCGTAAGAGTGACTGGCGTCACTGCGGCTTGGGACTCCCCTTTTCTATAAAGAGTTTTGATAGGTTGTCTGCTACGCGAGCAGCGGTCGAGTCCACAAGTGGCGGCGCTCCGCAGAAGTGATAGAGCGGCGAACATGCGCCGCAGACGAAACGCTTACCGATGTTGGAGGGCAAATCCGGAATCGAGGAGGATGTATGATTAGCACTATGGAGTTTCACAAGCTGGGGCAGGTTCCTGCCAGTGTTCCACCAGACATTGAGATCTCCCAGTCTGTTACACCGCTCCCAATAGACCGCATCGCGGCGGAGGCGGGCATTCTGCCGGAAGAACTGGAGCTTTACGGTAAGACCAAAGCGAAGGTTCACCTGTCTGTTCGAGATCGCCTGCAGCAAGTTCCGAACGGAAAGTACGTGGTGGTCACGGCGATCACTCCAACGCCACTCGGCGAGGGCAAGACCACCACGACCGTCGGACTGAGCCAAGCGCTGGGATCTCATCTCGGCAAGAAAGTGTTCACCTGTATTCGGCAGCCGAGCCAGGGGCCCACGTTTGGAATCAAGGGTGGCGCGGCCGGCGGCGGGTACAGCCAGATCATCCCCATGGAGGATTTCAATCTCCATCTCACCGGCGACATTCATGCCATCACCGCCGCCAATAACCTGCTGGCCGCTGCCATTGACACGCGCATCTTCCATGAGCGAACGACGCCGTCAGACGAAGTGCTGTTTGACAGGCTGTGTCCTGCCGCGAAGGACGGAAGCCGCCGCTTCTCGGACGTTATGCTGCGCCGGCTGCGCAAGCTGGGCATCTACGAGACGGACCCCAATCAACTGAAGCCAGAGGACCGGCGGCGCTTCGCGCGCCTGGAGATTGACCCTGAAAGCGTCACCTGGCGGAGGGTGCTCGACACCAATGACCGCTTGCTGCGCCAGATCACAATCGGCCAGGGCCCCGAGGAAAAGGGACTGACGCGAGTGACGGGTTTCGACATCGCGGTAGCCAGCGAGATCATGGCAGTACTCGCGCTCAGCACGGATTTGCAGGACCTGCGCGAGCGTCTGGGGCGAATGGTGATCGGCACGGACCGCGCGGGTACGCCTGTGACCGCGGACGATGTGGGAGTGGGCGGTGCGCTGGCGGTTCTGATGAAAGATGCGCTGATGCCCAACCTCATGCAGACGCTTGAGGGAACGCCAGCCTTTGTGCACGCCGGGCCCTTCGCCAACATCGCGCACGGTAATTCGTCCGTGGTGGCAGATCAGATCGCGCTCAAGCTGGTGGGGCCCGAAGGGTACGTGCTCACCGAAGCGGGGTTCGGCGCCGACATCGGGTTCGAGAAATTCTGCAACATCAAGTGCCGCACCAGCGGCCTGGCGCCGGATTGCGCCGTGCTGGTGGCAACCATCCGCGCGCTCAAGATGCACGGGGGCGGTCCCAAAGTAGTAGCTGGGCGTCCCTTGCCCTCCGCCTACACTGAAGAGAACCTCGGGCTGGTGGAACGCGGCTGCGGGAATCTGGGAAAGATGATCGAGAACGTGCGCCGCTATGGGATCCCGGTGGTGGTGGCCATCAATCAGTTCAAGGATGACACGCCGGCAGAGATCGAGCTCGTGCGGCGTTACGCACTCTCCGCAGGCGCCCAGGACGCCGTACCGACCTATCATTGGGCTGAGGGCGGCGCGGGTGCGGTGGAACTGGCTGAGGCTGTCATCTCCGCCTGCCAGAAAGGCAGCCATTTCGAGTTTCTTTATCCTCTGGAAGCCAGCATCAAATATAAAATCGGCGTTATCGTTCGCGAAATGTACGGGGGCACTGGCGTTCAGTACACGCCCGAGGCGGAACGGAAGATCGCCCTCTATACGCAGTGCGGATTTGACGGGTTGCCCATTTGTATGGCCAAAACCCACCTCAGCCTCAGCCACGATCCCGAACTCAAGGGTGTTCCCACGGGATTCGTGGTACCGGTGCGAGACGTTCGCGCCAGCGTGGGGGCCGGCTTTCTGTATCCGTTGCTCGGCGCCATGAGCACCATGCCGGGCCTACCGACCCGGCCGATTTACTACGAAATCGACATCGACCCGCAGACCGAGCGCGTGATCGGGCTGTCATAGCGGGCGGCCACGATTAGGAGGTCACGGACGCGCCCTGCGGCTGAGCTCCCGCTAAAGCTCGCGACAGCACTACGCATCCCGAATCCCACCAGACGTAGCTCACCAGCCGGAAACAGACGCCATCAGAGCATTAGGTCATCGTAACCCCCAATCGCACCCGCCTTGCGGCCTACACGGCCTACAACAGCCTACAACGGCCTACACAGCCGTTTCGGAATGTACCTCGTTCAGAATCGACTTTGTGCCCTTTGGTGGACGGTTCTGAGCCTATCTCGGGCTGTCGGCAATGTCATCCTATTTTCGCACTCGAAAAAGTCCTTGATTTCCT
>Ga0335083_10002682_pt1 | contig 23383 bp, 20 predicted proteins | sample Lox_Sample_42_FD_206716 | JGI IMG/M metagenome (GOLD analysis project Ga0335083, IMG submission 206716) | Soil microbial communities from Loxahatchee National Wildlife Refuge, Florida, United States - Lox_Sample_4.2 | ecosystem: Environmental > Terrestrial > Soil > Wetlands | place: USA...
TACCTCATCAAGCCTGTCGCGGCGGGCGACCTGGTGGACGTCGTGAGTCGCGCCGTACATTGGCGACGGTTGGCCGTCGTCCGACGCGAGGCCGCGGGTGAGTTGCAAGGGCGGCCCATCGGCGATCGTGCTGGACTCGAGGCTCGGTTCGAGTCCGCCCTCGTCAGCCTGTGGATCGCGACGCAGCCGATTGTGTCCTGTGAGTCGAGATCGATCCTGGCGTACGAGGCACTCGTCCGGACCGAAGAGCCGACGCTGCGAAACCCGCTGCACCTGTTCGACGTGGCTGAGCGACTCGGGAGGACGCAGGATCTCGGACGCCGGATCCGTCGCCTCGTCGGGGAGATCCTCCCCACGGCGCCCGATTCGGTTCTGCTCTTCGTCAACCTGCACCCGGCAGATCTCGAGGACGATGATCTCTGCGCTCCGCACAAGGGGCTGGCCCCGTTCGCGAAACGGATCGTCCTCGAGATCACCGAACGCGCGGCGCTGGAAAGCGTCCGCGGCCTTCGCGAGCGGGTGGAGCAGCTTCGGACGCTCGGCTTCCGGATCGCCGTTGACGACCTGGGTGCAGGCTACGCCGGCCTTTCGAGCTTCGCGGCCCTCGAACCCGACGTCGTCAAAGCCGACATGTCACTGGTTCGCGGGATCGAAGGCTCGCCCATCAAGCAGAAGCTGCTCGGAACCATCGCCGCGCTTGCCAACGACCTCCGTGTCCAGCTGGTGGCGGAGGGCGTCGAGACCGCGGCGGAGCATGAGTGTGTCCGGTCGCTGGGCGCCCACGCTGCGCAGGGCTATTTCTTCGCCCGACCCGGACGAGGCTTTCCCCCAATAGGACCTTGAACGCCGGCCTACCCGACTTCCAGCGGCTCTTCGAGGCCTCCCCCGAGGTCCTGCTGGTCGTCTTGCCCGACACGCCGCGCTTCACGATGGTGGCCGCCACCGACGCTCGGTTGCGGGCCACCCATACGACGCGCGAGAGCATCGGCCGCGGTCTGTTCGAAGTCTTCCCCGACAACCCGGACGACGCGGGCGCCACCGGCACCAGCAACCTGCGCGCGTCTCTGGAGCGCGTTCTGGCCACCCGCGCGCCCGACACGATGGCCGTGCAGAAGTACGATATCCGGGGACCGGACGGCGAGTTCCAGACCAAGTACTGGAGCCCCAAGAATATCCCCCTGCTGGGCCCGGCGGGCCAGGTCCTCTACATCCTTCACCGCGTCGAGGAAGTCACCGAACTGGTGCGCGCCAGCGAGCTCGGAGAGGAGCTGCGCGGGCGGACTCTGGAAATGGAGCGCGAAGTGCTGGCCCGCAGCCAGGAGCTCGCGGCCTCGAACAACGATCTGCGCGCGGCCAATGCCAAGTTGGGCGAGCTGGACGCCGCCAAGACCGCGTTCTTCAACAACGTGAGCCACGAGTTCCGCACGCCGCTCACGCTGATGCTCGGGCCGCTCGAGGACTGTCTGGCCGATGTCCAGGCACCGCTGGACCTCAAACAGCGGGCGCGCGTCGAGCTGGCGCACGCCAATGCCCTCCGGCTCCTCAAGCTGGTGAACGCCCTTCTCGATTTCTCACGGCTCGAAGCAGGACGGTTGGAGCCGCGTTTCGTCCCGATGGACCTCGGCAGCCTCACCGCCGAGCTGACCGGAATGTTCCAGTCCGCGGTGACCAAGGCCGACTTGCGCCTCGTCATCGACTGTCCGCCGCTGTCAGAGCCCGTCTTCGCCGACCGCGACATGTGGGAGAAGATCGTCCCCAACCTGGTCTCAAACGCCTTCAAGTTCACGTTCGCGGGCCAGATCACCGTGCGCGTCCGCGAACACCCGACCACGGTCGTGCTCGAGGTCGCCGACACCGGCATCGGCATCTCGGAATCGGAGCTCCCCAAGATCTTCGACCGCTTCCACCGCGTCCCGGGTACCACGGGACGCACCTACGAGGGGACGGGGATCGGCCTCTCTCTCGTGCGCGAGCTCGCCGAGCTCCACGGAGGGCGCGTCTCCGTCGAGAGCACGGTAGGAGAGGGGACGACCTTCAGAGTCGAGATCCCGAAGGGAGCGGCACATCTACCCGCCACCGCGATCTCGCAGGAGGCGACGCCCCCGGCGCCAGGAAGAACCGCTTCCGCTCACGCGGCCGAGGCGGCGCACTGGGCGGGCGCGGGGAAAGAGGTAGAACCGCCCGCCACATCCCCGCCCCAGGCGTCCGCGGGTCCGCGCCAGTCGGTACTGGTCGTCGACGACAACGCGGACCTGCGCTCCTACCTGACTGATCTGCTCTCGCGTCGTTACGACGTCACGGCCGTGGGCGACGGGCTCGCCGCATTGGAAGCGATCCGCGCCCGCCCTCCCGACCTGGTCGTGAGCGACGTCATGATGCCCCGCCTTGACGGCGTGGCGATGATCAAGGCGTTGCGCGCCGACCCCGCGACGGTCAGCCTACCGGTCATCCTGCTGTCGGCGCGCGCCGGCGAAGAGGCGGCTGTTCAGGGAGTCGACTCCGGCTCGGACGACTACCTGGTGAAGCCGTTCTCGGCACGCGAGCTTCTTGCCCGCGTCGCGACGCACCTCGAGCTCGCTCGCTTGCGGCGCGAATGGATCGCGGAGCTGGAGCGCACGAACCGCGAGCTCGACGCCTTCAGCTACTCGGTGTCGCATGATCTCCGCGCGCCTTTGCGCGCCATCGATGGGTTCGCCCGGGCGCTCGTCAGAAACCACTCCGCCCAGCTCGACGATACAGGCGGGCACTACCTGGACCGCATCGTCAACGCGGTCGGGCGGATGTCGGCGCTCATCGACGCCCTCCTGGAACTGGCTCGCCTGTCGCGCGTCTCCCTCTCCAAGAGCGACGTCGACCTCTCTGCGCTCGCCGCCGACGTGGTCGTAGACCTGCGGGCTGCGAACCCCGAACGCGCGGTCACGGTCGACATCGAGCCCGGCCTCGTTGCCCGCGGCGATCGGCGGCTCCTGGGCGTTGTGATGGTGAACCTCGTTGGCAACGCCTGGAAGTTCAGCTCCCGTACCCCGATGGCCCGCATCGAGATCGCGCGCCACCCGAACGAGCCGCACGCCTTCGTGGTTCGCGACAACGGCGCCGGCTTCGACGTGGCCAGCGCCGCGCACCTGTTCGCCCCCTTCCAGCGATTCCATCGCGCGAGCGAGTTCGCGGGCACCGGCATCGGCCTGGCGACCGTCCAGCGTGTTGTGAACCGCCACGGAGGGCGCATTTGGGCTGAGGCGGCCCCGGGCTGCGGCGCCGCCTTCTTCTTCACATTGCCATCCTGACGAACTCGTTGGGTCCGCTGTAGACCGAGCCGGCGAAGTCGGTGATGAACATTCGGCCGCCCTTGGGGTCCAAAGCGCGGCCCATCTGGCGGTGTGTCAGCCATCGCGCACATGGAAGTTTCGGGCGTCCAAACAGGCTGGTGTCGTCCAGGCCCAGGATCGTGACCGCCTGGTAGGTGCCGCTTCGCAACCGGGCGAGTCCGCCACCCGAATAGAGCGGGACGGCATAGCGAACTCCCGACATGCTGCGCACCGAATCGAGCACGTAGTCCGGCATCGGGATGCTGCTGGCCACGTTGTTGACCGCGCGATCCATCACCCACATCTTGGCGCCCGTGTTGGTGACCGTCGCCGGAAGATCGGAATCGGTCCAGCCAGGACGCGCAAGACCTGCGCCCCCTCCGTGGTGCCGCGCAGGTCTTGCTTCAGTGAACGGAGTTCAGGCGGCCGGTGATCACCTCGAGGACCTCGGCGGTGATCTCCTCCTGGCGAAGCATGTTCTCGCTGCGACGCAGGTCGACGAGCATGTCGTCGAGGTGCGCGTGGGCCGCCTGCAGGATCTCGAGGCTGGCGGCGTTCGCGGCGGCGAAGCTCTTCGCGACGAACTCGAACAGCCGGGCATGGACCAGCTCTCCCGCGATCTGCGCGGCGAGAGCCGGCGCCGGAAGCATCGTGATGGGCGGGAGACCGCGGGAGCTGGTTCGCGACGGCAAGTCGAGGGGAAGCAGGCGGCGTCGTTCCACGGCGGTGCCGCCCGTCGTCGTCCTTCGGGGATGGACCACGTCGACGACCAGGGAGGCGACGCGCGCCGCACGTTGTGCGAGAAGGTCGCCGATCTGATCAGCGACTTCGCCTATTCCGCCCAGGTGGGTGGCCATGCCTCCAGCGTCGGTCACGGTCAACCCCTGCTCGCGAGCGAAGGCCAGGCCGCGGGCGCCAACCAGCAGGATCTCGTTCGATCCGGCGCCTTCGACCGCGGCGCGGAGGACGCGCTCGTTCAAGGCCCCAACAAAGCCACGCTCCGTGCAGAGGGCGACGGTCAGGGTCGGCGCTGACGGCTTCTGACTTGGAGATGATGGCGCCGCGACGTCCCCTTCGCTCAGGCTGGCGAACGCAGTGCCGATCCGTCGCGAGTACTCCTGCGCTGCCAGTTGCGCTCTCTCGCCTTGCTGGATTCGCGCGGCTGCCATCCCGCGCATCGCGCCCAGCACCTCTTCCAGCTCTTTCATCGTGGTCAGGCGCGCGCGCACCTCACTTCCGCGCTCAGACAAGGCCTGGGCCTCCGCCGGCCTTTTCTGCCAGGCCTGCGCCGACCGCGTCGATGAGGCGCCTCAGGTCGGCCCGGATCACTTCGTCGAGCTCGCCGGACTCCTGAAGGTGAGTCGTCAGCCCCGAGCGGGCGCGGATCGCGTCGGCGAGGGCCGAACGAAATGGGCCGACCTGCTCGACTGGCAGCTTGTCCAGCACCTCCTCCGACAGCGCAAGAAGCATCGCCACCTGCAGCTCGAACGGTTGAGGAGCCAGCTGCGGTTGTCCGAGGACGGCGCGGATGCGCCGTCCGTGCTCGACCACTTTCCGCGTGCGCTCGTCCGAGATCCCGCCGAAGTGCGTGAAGACTTCCAGCTCCAGAAACTGCGCGTAGGCCAGTCGAAGCGGCTCGGCGAGCGCGCGCATCGCCGGTTTCTGCGTCTTGCCCCCGACCCGTGAGACGCTCAAACCGACATCGACGGCCGGCTTCTGTCCGGCGTGGAACAGCTTTGCGTCGAGGACGATCTGTCCGTCGGTGATCGAGATCAGGTTGGTCGGGATGTAGGCGCTCAAGTTGCCCTCCTGCGTCTCGGCGATGGGGAGGGCGGTGACCGAGCCGCCGCCGCAACGGGCATGAAGCTTGGCGGCGCGCTCCAGCAGGCGCGCGTGGACATAGAAGATGTCGCCCGGGAACGCCTCGCGCCCCGGTGGCTGCTGCAGCAAGAGGGAGATCTGGCGATGGACGTCGGCGTGCTTGGTCAGGTCGTCGATGACGATCAGCGCGTCGCGGCCCTGGCGGGCGAAGTGCTCCGCCATGGTGAAGCCGGCGTAGGGCGCCAGCCATTGCAACCCGGGTGCGGCGTGCTCGGCGTCCGCGACCACGAAGAGGCACCGGGCCGGATCTCCGTGAGTCTGAACCTGCTCGATGACGCGCTTGATCGCCGACGCGCGCTGGCCGACCGCGACGTAGACGCAGACGACGTTGCTCGTCCGCTGATTGATGATGGCGTCGACGGCCAGTGTCGTCTTGCCGGTCGATCGATCGCCGATGATCAGCTCTCGCTGGCCTCGTCCGATGGCGAACATCGCGTCGACCACGGCTGTTCCGGTCTCGAGCGGAACCGTGACCGGCGCGCGATCGATGATCGCCGGGGCGGGACGGTCGGCCGGCTCGAAGCGGTCGGCGCCGACGGGACCTCGGTCGTCCAACGGGCGACCAAGTGGGTCGACGATCCGCCCCAGCAGAGCATCGCCGACGGGTACCTGCACGACCCGGCCGGTCCCCCGTACGACGTCGCCGGCCGAGACCCCCCTGGTGTTGTCCAGGAGAACGCAGCCGATCTCGTGCCGCCCCAGCTCGACGGCCTGCGCCATCGTACCGTCCGGAAGCTGGAGAAGCTCGTCGAGAGCGGCGTCGGGAAGGCCGGTGAGCCGGGCAACGCCGTCGCCGATGTGCGTGATTCGACCAATCCGCTCGATGACGGGTGGCGCGGCGAATCGGCCCAATCGTCGGGCGGCTCCCGCGGCCCAGGCGTCGAGGCTCGAGGCGAGATCGATCATTCGGCCATCAGCTCTTTCCGGGCCAGCGCGAGCTGCTCGCGCCAGCTCTGCCGGACCACCGCCGTGGGCAGATGGATCTCGGCTCCAGCCACCAGAGCGGGATCCTCGGCGAAAGTGACTTCCACGCCGTCGCCCAGGCTCCGGTGCAGGCGGGTTGCGATGGCGTCACGCCGCGCGCTTCCGACGGCGACCGCCGTGATGACCTGGACCCGGTCAGGCCCCGTCGTGCGGCCATCCATCGACTCCACGGCCTGGAGAGCTTCATCCAGCAGATGATCGGTCGCGCCTTCCGGCGCCGACATCGCGAGCAATCTGGCCGCGAGGTCGACGGCCAGCCCGACGGCTTGCTCCTGCAGCTTCGACTGGACGGCGGCGCGCTCACGCCTGAGCGTCTCCTGGCCGGTCTTGACCAGGTCATCAGCCGCCTGGCGGGCGTCGACCAGAAGCTGGTCTCGCCGGGACTCAGCGTCCCGCCCGGCCTCCAGAAGGAATCGATCGCGCTCTCCGGCCGCGGCCTGGTGTTGGCGCTCCGCCTCGTCGCGAAGCTGCACAGCCTTCGCCCGCTCGGTGGCGGCGTCGGCCAAGGGCGCCTCGATCTCTCGCTGGCGGCGGGCGATCATCGTCTGAACCGGCCGATAGAGCCAATAGCGCAGCACCCCGACGAGGATCAGGAAGTTCACGATCTGGAAGACGAAGGTGGCGAGGTGCGTGTGCATACGCGCGAAGCTTCAGTGGAGGTGAACGAAGGGGTTGGCGAAGAGGATCAGCAGCGCGACGACCAGGCAATAGATGGCCATCGTCTCGATCATCGCGAGGCCCACGAACAGGGTCCGCGATATCGAGGCGGCTGACTCTGGCTGTCGGGCGATGGCCTCCATGGCCGCGGCGACGGCGCGTCCCTCGGCGAGCGCCGGGCCGATCGCGCCGAACGACACGGCGACGACGGCGCCGATGACGCTGATCTGCTCGATGGTCATGTTGTCGCTTCCTTTCCATTGGCTGGTGCGGGTGAGGTCGTTCCGACCGCCGCCGCGATGAACACCGCGGCCAGAGTCGTGAAGATGTAGGCCTGGATGAGCCCCGTCAGAAGCTCCAGGCCCATGAGCGGAAGCGGGACCAGCAACCCAGCCAGGCCCAGAACGATGGCGATGATGAACTCGCCGCTCATGACATTGCCGAAGAGACGGATCATGAGCGAGAAGGTCCGCGTCAGCTCCGACAGCAGGTTCAGGGGGAGAAGGAAGATCGAGGGCTTCGCGAACTCTTTCAGGTACCCGAAGAAGCCATGACGACGGAAACCTGCCAGCTGCACCGACAGGAAGACCACGACCGCGAGCGCTGCCGGCGTCTCGAGATGGGCGGTGGGGGCCTGAACGCCCGGGACGATGCCGCTGACGTTGGCCAGAACCAGAAACAGGAACATGGTGCCGAGGAGGGGCAGAAAGCTCAGACCTCCGTCCGGGATGACCTCGCCGAGCTGCGCCTCGATGGTCGTCACCAAGAGCTCCAGGGCTGTCTGGGCGCGACCGGGATGGAGGCGAAGGCGACTGGTCAGCAGGCGGCTTCCGATCGCCAGCAGGGCCATCAGCGCCCAGGTGATCACGACGGGCCTGGTGACGGGGATTGCCCCCAGCTGGAAGATCACCTGCAGGTCGAATGGAGAGTGCCCGATTCCGCGGTTCATGGCTGCCCCGCACGCGCGCGCCGAAGCACCAAGCTGCGCGCCACCAAGATTCCCAGCGTCATGGACAGCAAGGGGAGCGCGCCGCTGCGGGCGGCGACGAGGAGTGCAGCGCCCAGGGGCGCCCAGCGAGCCAGGTGGAGGATCAGCGCGAGTGGCCAGCGGCGGGAGCCGTAAAGGCGAACGTTGGCGTGGAGGAGCGCGAAGAAGCCGGCTCCGAGCGTCAGGCCCGCAAAGACCGAGATGGCCACCCGTGCGACCAGTGCCGCGCTCACGATCTCCTCACCTTCTGCCAGACCAGCCCCGCGCCCACGACGATCCCGCAAAAGATCAACGTCGCTGACCAGAACACGCCCGAGCCATATCGGCCGTCGAGCCAGCGGCCCAGCCAGGCGCCGGCCAACGGTGGAAGGACCAGCAGCCACCCCAAGGATCCCACGAGACCAAGGTTCCGCAGCAGCGCATGAGGACCTTCACGCAGCCAGCGATCGCGACGATCACGACGCTTTCGGACAGCCGATGCCATCTCATCCCCCCTTGCCGTCACGACTGGCCACGGGCCGGCCGAGCGCCCAAGGTCGGGTGAGTTGGATGCAAGAGCCGCTGAATGTTCCGGATGGCCGCGGCGCGGAGCCGTTCCTCGTCGACGCGGACCCGAGCCGACTCCCCGGCCACACGCCGGAACCGAGCCAGGATCTCGTGCTCGAGGCGCTCGAGGTCGCGATCGATCACTGCTTCTCGGGCCGCGATCGAGACGGTGTCCCCCTCGACCGAGAGGACTCCCCCGCGGACGGCGCAGTGGAGCTCCTCACCTTGCCGGGTGCGCCAGCTGACCACCGAGATCGCGAGAGCCGTGACCATGGAGGCGTGGCGAGGTTTGATTCCGAAGCTTCCGCTGGGATCCTCCGCGCGCAGGTGAACGACGTCCTCGACGGTGGCGACGATCTCCAGCGGGGTGACGACGACGAGCTTCATGACGTCACCGACTTTGCAGCCGCCTCCTTGGTGCGGGCGTGCTCCAGGGTCCCCACCATGTAGAGCGAGGACTCTGCCCAATCGTCGCAATCGCCGGCCAGGATCGAGCGGCATCCGGCGATCGTCGCGGTCAACGGGACCGAGGCGCCCGCGCTTCCGGTGAAGGCCTCCGTGACCTTGAACGGCTGGGTCAGGAACCGCTGCAGGTGGCGGGCGCGCTTGACCAGCAGCCGATCGGCCGCGCCCAGCTCCTCGACGCCCAGCAGAGCGATCACGTCGGCGAGCTCGCGATAGCGGGCGATCGTCCGGCGCACTTCTTCGGCGATCGCGTAGTGCTCTTGCCCCACGACGAGCGGGTCGAGCAGCACCGAACCGGAGGCCAGGGGATCGATCGCCGGGTACATGCCCTCGGCCGCCATCGACCGGGAGAGCACAACGGAGCTGTCGAGGTGGCGAAACAGCTCGGCGACCGCCGGATCAGTGAAGTCGTCGGCCGGGACATACACGGCCTGAATGGACGTCACCGCTGCCCCGGCGACCGAGGCGATGCGCTCTTCCAGATCGGCGATCTCGGTCGCCAGCGTCGGTTGATACCCGACGCGGGCGGGGTAGCGCCCGAGCAGACCCGAGATCTCGCTCCCGGCTTGGACGAACCGGAAAACATTATCCATCAGCAGCAGGACGTCCCGATGCTCCTGATCCCGGAACTGCTCGGCGATCGTGAGCGCCGTCAACCCGACCCGCCAGCGGGCGCCCGGCGGCTCGTTCATCTGCCCGAACACGAGGGCGGTTCGTGCGATGACGCCGGAGCGTCGCATGTCGGCCAGCAGCTCCTCGCCCTCTCGCGAGCGCTCGCCGATCCCGGCGAACACGGAGAGTCCGCGCTGGTTCTCGGCCGTGCTGCGAATGAGCTCCATGACCAGCACCGTCTTGCCCACACCCGCGCCACCGAACATGCCCGCCTTGCCGCCGCGGACCAAGGGGGCCAGCAGATCGATGACCTTGATTCCCGTTTCCAGCATCTCGCGCTTGGCGCTTTGATCTTTGATCGAGGGTGAGGGGCGATGAATCGGGGTTAGCCTGACAGCCGGGTCGATGGGCGCTCCGCCGTCGATGGGTTCACCAAGAACGTTCAACACCCGGCCAAGGACCGCTTCTCCGACCGGGACGGCGATGGGACCGCCGCGCCGCCGGACGCGCGCGCCTCTGCGAAGGCCACTGGTTGGCTCGAGCGCCACCGCCCGCACCGTCCCCGGATCGGCGTGGCTCTGTACCTCGGCCACCACGTGGCGGCCTTCCGTGCCCTCGATCTCGAGCGCCTCGGCGAGGGACGGCAGCTCTCCGTCCCGGAACGACACATCCAGGACCGAGCCGCGGATCGCCTCGACGATCCCGAACTGTGAGCCTTTGTCTGGCACCCGGCCGGGAAGAGCAATTCCGGCGCCAGGTGAGGGAAGCGCAAGGCTTCGGAGTCGAGGCGCTCAGGCTGTGCGCAGTTCTTTCGCGGCGCCGGAACGGCCCGCAGAAAATGCGCGCGATCGGGACCGCGGGACGACCGACGGGACGGCGTGGCGCTTGCACACCGCCAGGGTGTGATGCCGACCTCTCCTCCAGGCCTTGCCCACGATGTTCTCAGGCAGGCAAAACAGCACCCGCTGGATCCCTTCTTCCGGCCACGCGCGGTTGCGGTCATCGGGGCTTCGGAGGCGCCCCGGAGCGTGGGGCGAACGCTGTTGCACAACCTCATTTCGAGCCCCTTCGGCGGAACCGTCTACCCGGTCAACCCGAAGCGCGAGAGTGTGCTGGGGATCAAGGCCTATCGGTCGGTTGCCGACATTCCAGGCGCGGTCGATCTGGCTGTCGTCGCCACGCCCGCCGCCACGGTGCCCAAGGTCATCGGCGACTGCGCGGACCGGGGCGTGCCGGCCGTGGTGATCATCTCGGCCGGGTTCCACGAGTGCGGCCCCGCCGGCGCCGAGCTGGAGCAGCAGATCCGCGTCCAGGCCGTGCGAGGGCAGATGCGGATCGTCGGGCCGAACTGCCTGGGGGTGATGAGCCCCTTGACCGGCCTGAACGCCACCTTTGCCGCCGGCATGGCCGTCCCGGGGAACGTGGCGTTCCTGAGCCAGAGCGGCGCGCTCCTGACGGCGATCCTCGATTGGAGCTTGCGAGAGCGCGTCGGGTTCAGCGCGTTCGTCTCGCTCGGCGCCAAGCTCGACGTCGGGTGGGGGGACCTCATCGACTATCTGGGCGACGATCCGCGGACCCGCGCCATCGTTCTATACATGGAGTCGATCGGCGACGCGCGCAGGTTCCTGTCTGCGGCGCGCGAGGTCGCGCTCACGAAGCCCATCATCGTCATCAAGGCGGGCCGCTCGGCCGCTGCCAGCCGGGCCGCCGCCTCCCACACCGGCGCGCTCACCGGCTCCGACGAGGTGCTGGACGCGGCCTTTCGGCGCAGCGGGGTCCTGCGGGTCACCGAGATCGGGGACGTGTTCCGGCTCGCCGACGTCCTCGGGCGCCAGCCCCGCCCACAGGGACCACGGCTGACCATCGTGACGAACGCGGGAGGGCCCGGCGTTCTGGCCACGGATGCTCTGGTCGCAAACAGCGGTGAGCTGGCCTCTCTCGCTCCGGAGACGCTCAGCCGGCTGGACGCGGTCCTGCCGTCCGCCTGGAGTCACGCGAACCCCCTCGACATCCTGGGCGACGCCGACCCGACGCGGTACGCGAACGCGCTCCAGATCGCCGCGGATGACAGCGCCAGCGATGGGCTGCTCGCGATCCTCACGCCCCAGGACATGACCGATCCGACGCTCACGGCGGAAGCTCTCGCCAAGCATGCGCACATCGAAGGGAAGCCCGTGCTGGCGAGCTGGATGGGCGGTGCCGACGTGGCGGCCGGGACCGACATCCTCAACCGCGCCGGGATCCCGAACTTCCCGTTTCCCGATGATGCGGCGCGGACCTTCTGCCAGATGTGGCGCTATGCCTACAACCTGCGCGGGCTCTACGAGACGCCCGCGCGGCAGCCGGTCGGCGCGACCCATCCGGCCGAAGCGCAGGCGATCATCGTCGGCGCGCGGGTCGAGCGACGCACCTTGCTCGACGAGCAAGAGTCCAAGGCATTGCTCGCGAGCTACGGGATCCCCGTGACCCCGACCGGCGTCGCTCGCACCGAGGGCGAGGCTGTCGAGGCGGCTCAGGCGGCCGGGTTCCCGGTGGCCGCGAAACTCTGGTCGCGGACCGTGACTCACAAGACCGACGTCGGCGGCGTCCAGCTCGGCCTCCGCGATGCCGCCGCCGTGGTTGCCGCCTTCAGAAGCATCAAGGAGAGCGTGACGGCCAAGGCTGGTGCCGAGAGCTTTCTGGGGGTGACGGTGCAGCCTTTCGTCGAGCGGCCTGGCGGGTATGAGTTGATCCTGGGCAGCAGCGTCGACCCGCAGCTGGGCCCGGTAATCCTTTTCGGCACGGGGGGCGAGCTGGTCGAGGTGTTTCGCGATCGGGCTCTGGCTCTGCCACCGCTCAACAGCACCCTGGCGCGGCGGGCCATGGAGCAGACGCAGATCTTCAAGGCTTTGACCGGCGTGCGCGGCAGGGCGCCCGTCGATCTCGACGCCCTGGCTGGAGTTCTCGTTCGATTCGGCGACCTGATCATCGAGCAGCCGCGTATCCGGGAGATCGACATCAACCCTCTGTTCGTCCGCGCGGGAGAAATCGTTGCGCTGGATGCCCGGGTGGTCCTGGCCGACACCGAAACGCCGGACGAGCGGCTGCCGAGGTCCGCCATCCGGCCCTACCCGACGGAGTACGTCTCGCGGGGCGAGCTGCGGGACGGATCGCCGATTGGGATTCGCCCCATTCGACCCGAAGACGAGCCGGCGATGGTCGCGTTTCACGGGATGCTGAGCGATCAGAGCGTCCACATGCGCTACTCGGCGGGACTCAAGCTGGACGAGCGCACGGCCCACGAGCGGCTGGTCCGCATCTGCTTCACGGACTACGATCGCGAGCTGGCGCTGATCGCGGAGCGGCAGTCGGTCGCGGGCGAGCGCCAGGTCATCGCCGTCGGCCGGTTGAGTCGCGAGCGGGTTCGTGGCGCGACCGGGGCGGAATTCTCGCTCTTGGTGGCGGATCCCTGGCAGGGACAGGGCGTGGGAGGGCAGCTTCTTGCTCGCCTCATCGAGGTCGCTCGACAGGAGGGAATCACGCAGATTTACGCCGACGTCCTCCAAGCAAACCTGCGCATGCAGCGGCTGTGCGCCCGGCTGGGATTCGAGGTCGACGGCGCTTCGGACGGTGTCGTTCGAGCGGAGAGGAGGATCTGAGCATGAAGCGCACGATTCTGGCTTCGTCGACGGTGCTGGGCGCTGCCATCGCGGTCGCCCTTCTCCTGCGCCCCTCGCACACGATCCCGCGGGCTCCCGAGCTAGCGGTTCCCGAGCGGATTCCGCCGGCCGCGCGGCAAGTCATCGCCAGCAAGATGCGTCGTCATGCCGAGCAACTGCCGAGCCTCGTGTCCAGCGTCGTCGTGCTCGACTACGATGGCGCTGCGAGGACGGCCGGCGAGATCTTCGACGAGCCGGAGATCGCTCGGCCGATAGCTGGCGATGAGCTCAACGGCTTGCTGCCGGAGCGCTTCTTCGTTCTCCAGGACGCGCTACGGACCAGCGCACGCCAGCTGGTCCAGGCGGCCGCCCGGCGCGACAGCGGACTGCTGGCGGATGCGTTCGGCGGTCTCACCCGAACCTGCGTGTCCTGTCACGATGTCTACCTGCGCGGGCTCCCTGAATGATTGCCAAACCGAGGCCGAATACCAGGGGGACGCCGATCCAGACACTGGGCTGAACGAGGGTCAGGATGGAGAAGAGCAAACCAGCCCCGATGAAGGTGGTGACGTGCCACCGCCAGGCCCGACCAGCCAGGACGAGCACACCGGAAGCAACGAACAGTGCGAAGGTGAGTGTCCAGAGCAGGACTTGAAGGTCGTCGAGTCTCTCCATGACCGGACGACCCTCGGCGCGAACCTTGATCCCCTCCATCATCTTTCGCTCCATTGCGAAGTGAATGGGTTCGAAGATGCTCCGCTCGAATCCGGCGCCCAGCAGTCCCAGGCTGCCGCGGGCGCGCCCTCGCATCACGAGGCGTGACGTCTGATGGTCCAGCGGCTGAACGACGAACGCCCATGTGCCGTCTGGAGGGTCGCCCAGGGCCGTTCCCGGCCGGCGCGTGTAGAAGACCAGCGCGTGGCCCGGGTCGTGAAGGGCCAACGGGGCCTGGCCGATTCCTCCGGCGGCGTCGGACGGGTACATCCAAAGCTTGTCGCCCTCCTTCCAGTGCTGGAGAGCTGGGATGAGCACGTCGAGGTTCTTCAGCTGGCAGCCGGCCAGATTCTCGAGGATGGCGTAGCTGTAGAATCCGGCGCGGTCCTGGCCGACCTGCGCGACCCAGGGCCAGACCTGCTGCGCGGGGGCCTGGATGACGATGGCCCGTGTCTCGCGCGGCGCCCCCTGCCAGAGAAGGGTGTCGCCGGGAAGGTGCGCCTCTTGGAGGGTTCGGTCGGCCCCCCAGCTGAGGTACCAGGGGCGCGCAATCAGAAAGAACGCCACCAGCAGGCCCGCCAGCGAACCGGCCAGCGCTCCGATTCGACCGACGACTCCGGATATCCGATCGCGCCCTCTCAAGATCGCCCCGCGCGACGGCGCCCGGCTTCAGGGCCCCTCGAGGAGCTCGTGCAGGGCTTGCAACGCATCGATGGTCGTGAAGACGCCCACGACGTGGTCACCGTCGGTGACCACGGCCGAGCCCAGCTTTCGATCGATCATGACCTCGACCACCTCGCCAATCGGAGCATCGGGCTCCACCGTGAAGACATCCCCGACCATCGCCTCCTCGACGCGGACGTCTGTTGGATTGACATTCGGCATCGACTCCACGAGCAAGAGGTCCCGCTCGGAGATCAGTCCGACGACGCGGTTCCCTTCGAGAACGGGCAGGTGACGTATGTGGTGGTCGAGCATGGTCCGACGCGCGGCCGCCAGGGATCGCGTCGGTCCAATTGTGTGCGGCGCGGACGACATGTACTGGCGCACGGCGGGGAGCTGAAGAGTTGGTCGATGACTGGTCACGAGCAGACGAGACGCAAGCTCGGTGCCAAACGAGGTCCTGCGGGCATGCCGGGTTGCCTGCGCACGTTTTGCGCCCGGCTCCTCTGGCGGATGAAGAGAATGCCGAGCTTGGCAAGGAGCCGTGGCGGGTCGTCTGGCTCGACTAATTCAGGCTCGTGCGGGGCTTTCGGCCGAAATGCTTCTCGACCTCGAGGACCGATCGGGTGGTCTTGATGATGCTGTCGGGATTGAGGCTCATCGACTCGATTCCCAGCTCCACCAGGTAGGCCGCCATGTCCGGATAGTCCGACGGGGCCTGGCCACAGATGCCGCTGTGGATCTTGTTCCGCCGGCACCCTTCCACGGCCAGGCGGATCATCTCCTTCACGCCCGGGTCGCGCTCGTCGTAATCGAAGGCCACCACGGCGCTGTCACGATCGACCCCCAGGGTGAGCTGCGTGAGGTCGTTCGACCCGATGGAAAACCCGTCGAACAGCTTCGCGAAACGATCGATCAGGATGACGTTGTTGGGAATCTCGCACATGGCGTAGATCTTGAGGCCGTTCTGACCGCGGACCAGTCCCTGGGTGGCCATGTGCGCGAGGACCCGCTCGGCCTCGGCGACACGACGGACGAAGGGGAGCATCAGGATGACGTTGGTGAGCCCCATCGTCTCTCGCACGCGCTTCATGGCGCGGCACTCGAGCGAGAATCCCTCCGAGTAGGCTGGGTGGGCGTAGCGGGAGGCGCCCCGAAAGCCGAGCATTGGATTCTCTTCGCTCAGCTCGAAGTCCGCGCCGCCCAGCAGGCTGGCGTACTCGTTGGTCTTGAAGTCGGACATTCGGACGACGACCGGCTTGGGCCAGAACGCGGCGGCGATGGTGCCGATCCCCTCGGACAGACGTTCGACGAAGAACGAACCTCCGTCGGGGTAGCCCTTGAACAGGCGTGTAATCGCTTCCCGGGTCTCGGGGTTGCTCACCCGATCCGGATGAAGCAGGGCGAGGGGATGGACCTTGATCGCCTCGCTGATGATGAACTCCATCCGTGCGAGGCCGACGCCGTCGTTCGGCAAGAAGGAGGTCTTGAAGGCCAGATCCGGATTCCCGAGGTTGATCATGATCTCGGTGGCCGGACGGGGAATCGCCGAAACCTCGGTGCGGACGGTGTGGAAGGCGATCTGGCCGCGGTAGACACGACCGGTCTCACCCTCGGCGCACGAGACGGTCACCGGCTGACCGTTCGGGATCCGGGAAATGGCGTCACCGGTTCCAACCACCGCGGGGACACCCAGCTCACGGGCGATGATCGCCGCGTGGCAGGTTCGTCCGCCTCGATTGGTGACAATCGCGGCAGCCGTCTTCATCACCGGCTCCCAGTCCGGTGTGGTCGTGTCCGCCACCAGGATCTCGCCCGGTTTGAACTCCGCGAGCTGAGCGAGGTTGGTGATGAGGCGCGCGTTCCCGGTCGCGATCTTCTCGCCGACGGAGCGCCCCTGGACCAGGACTTCGCCACGGTCGTCGAGAACGTGGCTGTCGATGGTCGTCGGGCGCCGCTGAGAGGCGACCGTCTCGGGTCGTGCCTGAACGATGTAGATCTTTCCGTCCAGCCCGTCCTTCGCCCACTCGATGTCCATCGGCCGGCCGTAGTGTCCCTCGATGATCAGCGCGCAGCGCGCCAGTTCCAGCGCGTCCTCGTCGCTGATGCAGAATCGCGCCCGATCTTCCTTCGGCGCAGGGATATTGCGTGTCGTCTGCCGGGTCTCGCCTTCCACGAAGACCATCTTGACGGCCTTGTCCCCCAGGCGCCGCCGCAGGATGGCCTTGTGCCCTTGCACAAACGTCGGCTTGTGGACGTACATTTCATCGGGGTCGACGGCTCCCTGCACCACGTTTTCGCCCAGGCCATAAGCGCCCGTGATGAACACGACGTCGCGAAACCCGGACTCGGTGTCGAGCGTGAACATCACGCCCGCGGCGGCGAGATCCGAACGGACCATCTTCATGACGCCGATGGACAGCGCGACCTTGAAGTGGTCGAAGTTCTGGTCCATGCGGTAGTGGATCGCCCGGTCGGTGAACAGACTGGCGAAGCAACGACGGCACGCATCCAGCAGGCTCTCTTCGCCGCGAACGTTCAGAAACGTCTCTTGCTGCCCGGCGAAGCTGGCCGACGGCAGGTCCTCGGCGGTGGCGGAGCTTCGGACCGCCAGGCTGACGCCCTCGCCATACTGCTTGCGGAGCATGGCGTAGGCCGTCCGGATCTCCGCCGCCAGCCGATCGGGGATTCCCGCGCCGTAGACGATCTCGCGGGCTGCCTTGGCCCGCCGGGCGAGGTCGGCCACGTCGTTGGGTCGTAGCTCGTCGAGCACGCCGTGAAGGCGGGCCCACGCACCCGCCTCTTCCAGCATCAGGCGATAGCCGTCGGCGGTGATCGCGAACCCGTTCGGAACGCGGATGCCTTGAGCCGAGAGCTTCCGGTACATTTCGCCGAGCGACGCATTCTTGCCGCCGACGATCGGAACGTCCTCGATGCCGATCTCGTCGAAGAACTTGAGGTACTTGGAGCGTTCCATGGGACGTCCCTTCCTTTTCCAGGAGAGAAAGCACATCTCGTGCCGTCGGCACACCAGGCATGGACGTCGGTGGACATCGAAATGAGTCGCGCGAAGAGTGCGCCAGGTGCGCTGACGCGCGCATTCCTGGCGCGGTCAGCGGAACCAGGTGATCAATGGTAACTCGACGGGAATGCCCGCGACTGGTGACGCCGGAATCACGCGAGGCGTCCAGTCGGAGATCGGCCGCCCGGCGGGGACCGTGGCCCGGAAGAGAAAGCCGTGACTCGTCCCGGGCAACGGTCCGGCGCTGGTCATCGGAAGCTTGTTCGGTGAGCCGACACCTGTGCCTTCCGCGAAGAGCTCGACGGCGACATCTTCGCGGGCCACGTCGTTCAAAAATATCTCGACCGATATCTGGGCCTCTCCGTTCCCGGAGCGCACGTCGACGAGGCCGAACCGGATCTCGCTCCAGCAGGTCGCCAACCGGCGCGTCCACGCCGTGAGCGCGCGCGCCGCCGCGCCGTCGTTGGCGAGCCGGGCTGCGACCTCGACTTCGGCCGGATGGTAATAGCCCGTCACGTACTCGTGCAGCATGCGGTTGGCCGAGAACCGAGGTGTCAGGCGAGAGAGGCTCGCCCGCACGCGCTTCAGCCAGGCCCGCGGCAGCCCCTCGGCGTCGCGGTCGTAGAAGGAAGGAATGATGTCACGCTCCAGGGTTCGAATCACGGCCTCGGCGTCGCGGTCGTCGTCGCTCGGTGCTCCTGGCTCACCGATCGCCCAGCCGACGTCCGGTTCGTAGGCCTCTGCCCACCAGCCGTCCAGGGCGGACAGATTGAGACCGCCGTTGACCAACACCTTCATGCCGCTGGTTCCACAGGCCTCCCAGGGGCGGCGGGGTGTGTTGATCCAGACGTCGACGCCTTGAACCAGCTCCTGCGCCAGGGACAGGTCGTAGTCTTCCAGGAAGACGCAGCGCATGCGGACCTCGGGATCGTTCGCGAAGTGAGTCCAGGCTTCGACCAGGGCTTTGCCGCCCTCGTCGGCGGGGTGCGCCTTTCCGGCGACCACTATCTGGATCGGGCGCAGCCGATCGCCGAGCAGGCGCCGCAAGGCGGTCTCATTTCGGAGCAGGAGGTTGGGCCGCTTGTATTCGGCGAAGCGCCGAGCGAGACCGAGCGTGAGGACGTCCGGGTCCAGGACGCGGGTGGCGATGTCGGCCTGTTCTGCCGTGGCGCCGCGGTGGGAGAGATGACGGTGGAGGCGGTTCCGCGCTCGGTTCACCAGCAGGGCCCGGGCCTGTGCCCGGACCGTCCACAATGTCCGGTCGTCGGCCCTGGCGATCGCGGTATCGAGGCCCGCGGCCGGTCTCCGCCAGCGATCGGAGCCGCACGCCGCGGTCCAAAGGTCGTCTGCTGCCGCCGAGTCCCAGGAGGGAATGTGGACGCCGTTCGTCACGTGCCCGATGGGGATCTCCTGTTTCGGCCAGCGCGGGAAGAACGAACGGAAGACTTCGCGACTCGTCTCCCCGTGCAGCGCGCTGACGCCATTGACCCGCGTGGCGCCCCGAATGGCGAGGTACGCGGGCTTGAATGGCTCGTCGCCTCGTGCACCCGGAGCGCGGCCGAGCGCCAGGAGCTCATCGAATGATATGCCGAGCGAAGCCAGGTAGCCTCGGTCGCCGGGGAAGTACTTGGCGAGAACCTGCGGTGAAAAGGCGTCGAATCCGGCGGTGACGGGGGTGTGGGTGGTGAACACGTTTCCGGCCCTGGTCGCGGCGAGCGCCTCGAAAAAGGTCAGCTTGAACTTGTTCATCGCGCTGCGCGCCCGCTCGAGAATGGCGAATGCGGCGTGCCCCTCATTCAGGTGAGCGGCTCCCGGATCGACTCCCAGCGCCTCCAGCAGGCGCCATCCCCCGATTCCAAGCACGATTTCCTGGCGGAGGCGCATCTCCGGTCCGTCTCCGTACAGCTTGCCGGTGATGCCGCGGTCGCCCGGATCGTTGACGGGGACGTTGCTGTCGAGCAGGTGAAGCGTCACTCGTCCTACGGTGGCGCGCCAGGCGCGGAGCCAGATGGTTCGGCCCGGCAGCTCGACGGGGACCGTGACCCACTCGCCCGAGGGAGCCAGCACGGGCTGGATGGGCATCGTTACGGGATCGTTGTACGGGTACACCTCTTCCTGTTTTCCCGTGGCGTCGAAGGTCTGACGGAAATACCCCTCCTGGTAAAGGAGCCCGATGGCGACCAGCGGAACGCCGAGGTCGCTGGCAGCCTTCAGATGATCGCCAGCCAGAACGCCCAACCCACCCGCGTAGAGAGGGATGGCCTCCCCGATCCCGAACTCCAGACTGAAGTAGGCGACCGGACGTGAGAGGTCGCCGCTGCCGCCGTCGATCGCGGGCGGGCTCTCCAGATATGCTTGCCGGCGGGCGACGATGCGGTCCAGGTCCCGTCGAAATGTCGGGTCAGTCGCGACGACCGAGAGACGGGGGCGCGGCACGTTTTGCAAGAGCAGCCACGGATTGGCTGTGGCCTCCCACGTTTCGGGATCGAGCGCCCGCCAGAGGTGGTCGGCATCGTGGCTCCAGGTCCAGCGCAAGTCGAGCGCCAGATCGGCGAGCACTTCGAGCCCGGCCGGAAGGTCGGGAGGCAGAAACGCCGTTTGAATCATCCGGGCCAGGCCGAGCCATTCGGATCCACGGTGCGGTCCGCACCTTCGCAGGCGACGGCTTCGACCCTTGCCTGGATTTCGACCTCGTCACCGACGACGACACCTCCGACGTCCAGATCTTGGTTCCAGTGCAACCCGAACGATTGCCGATCGACCACGGCCCGGGCCGTGAAAGCCACACGCTGGCGGCCGTCCGGGCCCGCCGCCGTCTGCTCGACTTCCGCGCGAACCTCGAGGTCGTGAGAGGTTCCGTGCAGGGCCAGGACCCCCTGGATCAACACCTGGCCATCGGGAATGTCGACGTTGGTGCTGTTGAACACGGCGCGAGGGAAGCGTGCCACGTCCAGGAACTCGCTGGACAGGACGTGCGCGTCCCGTTCGACTTCGCCCGTCGTGATGCTGGCCAGATCCACCCAGACCTGGGCGCTCGAAAGCCACGGTTGCTGGCGGTCGATGAAAAGCGTGCCCCCCCAGCGCTCGAAGCGCCCTCGAATTTGCTGGACCACGATGTGGCGGAGCTTGAAGGTGAGGCTCGAACGTGCCGGATCGATCTCCCACCGCTGTGCCGTCGGTACATCGTTCATCGGGTTCATGCTGCTGGTGTTTTGCACAGCCGATGCCAGCGATATCATGGCGTCGTGTCGTAGAGACCGCGCAAAAAACAGCGCTCCACGGGCCGCCTCGGCAGAATTTGCGCCATCGGACTCTTCTGCCGGCTTGCGCGGCTTCGGCAGGGTCTCGAGCCAACCTAGTACTTCGCCACGGAGAAGATGACGGGTTGAGCCGACGCGGTATCTGCGCCTCTCCCCGCGAAGGCGGGGAGAGGTGGCCAAGCCGAAGGCTTGGCCGGAGAGGGGACGGCGTGCGAGGACAACCGGCTTCAGCCCGCCGACGGGTAACCCCCGTTCAGCAATCGATCAAAACCACTGTGGCGAGGTACTAGCCGCGCCGGCCGTGGCGGTTGGCGGCGCCGGCCCGACGGGGACCGCGGTCGCGCAAGGTCCAGCGATCGCGCGACATGATGTCTTGCAGACGCATGCGCCAGCTCTATGCAGGTCGGGTGCCAGTCGGCTCAGGACCAGATGCTTTCGAGAACGGCGAGGGCGAGGTCGACCCGGAGACCGGCGTGGCACGACTCCTGCTGCTGCTCGTCACAAGGAGGGGAGACCCATGAGCGAGATCATCGGGTGCGCAACGGACCGGCCATCGAGATTCACCTGGCGTCATGGCCCGAGAGGAGCGGCCACTGCGGAACCCCAAATGCGCTACGCGACGACGTCGTGGTGGTCGACCGGACGCGCGGTTGACAGAGCGCCAGGTCTAGAGCGACCGTCGACGGCACGAGGGAGCTGACGCTTTGACCACAGGGGCGCGGGTGTTGTCACCGGAGGGCCTGGACGCCCTGCTCGGGCTGTTGCGCGCCGACGGTTATCGCCTGGTGGGCCCGCGGGTTCGCGATGGCGCGATCGTCAACGACGAGATTGCCGGCATCGGCGACTTGCCGGCCGGGTGGGGCGAGGAACAAGACGCGGGTCGCTATCGGTTGGTCCAACGCAACGACGAGCGGCTGTTCGGATTCTCCGTCGGTCCGCAATCGTTCAAGCCGGAGCTGTTCGCCCCACACGTCCAGCTGGTTCGGTTGCGCCGGCGGCAAGACGGTTTCGAGAGAGAGGAGCCAGCCTCTGGTCCGCGACCCTTGGCCATGATCGCCGCTCGCGCTTGCGACCTGGCCGCCATCGCCATCCAGGATCGGACGTTCCTGGGAGGTCCCTTTCGCGAGCCGGACTACGCCGGCCGTCGCAACGGAGCCTTTGTCGTGGCCGTGAATTGCAGCCAGGCGGGGGGGACCTGCTTTTGCGTCTCGATGGAGACCGGGCCGCGGGTCACAGCCGGCCACGACATCGCGCTCACCGAGCTCACGGGGCCGCACCGGTTCGTGGCCGAGCCCGGGACCGCTCGGGGCGCCGCGCTGCTCGATCGGTTGGCCGCGGGAGTTGCCGCGGCGGAGGACCGGCGGGCAGTGGACCTCGTCTGTGACCAGACTGCCCGATCGATGGGGCGGAAGTTGGAGACCGCGGGCATCAAGGATCTGCTCTATCGCAACCAGGATCACCCGCGCTGGGACGATGTTGCCAGCCGGTGCCTGAGTTGTACAAACTGTACGATGGCCTGTCCGACCTGCTTCTGCAGCAGCGTCGAGGACACCTCGGACCTGGAGGGGGAGACCGCCGAGCGCTGGCGCCGGTGGGACTCCTGCTTCACGATGGGGCACTCTTACATGCACGGCGGTAGCGTCCGCGCGTCGACGCGCGCGCGTTATCGGCAGTGGCTGACCCACAAGGTCGCCGGCTGGATCGATCAGTACGGCACCTCGGGTTGTGTCGGCTGTGGACGCTGCGTCACCTGGTGCCCGGTCGGCATCGACATGACTCAGGAGTTGGCGGCGATCCGGGCCGACGACGGCGCCAAGCGGAAAGGAGACAGCCCGTGACGGATTTGGACGCCCAGCTCGAGTCTCTGCGCGCCCATCCGTTCGGTCGCGCGCTGGCGGAGCCCCAGCTGGAACGGCTGTTTCGCTGCGGGGCGGTCGTCGACGTCGCGGCTGGTGAGTTCGTCTTCCGCGAAGGCGACCCGGCCGATCGTCTGTTCCTGATTCGCGCGGGGCGGATCGCGCTCGAGCAGCATGTGTCGGGACGAACGCCGACGCAGATGGAAACGCTGCAGGACGGCGACGTTCTCGGGTTCTCGTGGCTGTTCGAGGCGGGGCGCTGGACCCTCGACGCCCGAGCGGTCGAGGCGACCCAGCTGTTCGCGCTGGACGGTCCTTGCGTGCAGCGCGAAATGCAGGCGGACACCGCATTGGGCCTGGCAATCTCTCAGCAGCTCATGCATCAGCTCTACGCCCGCTTGCAGCGGGTGCGCCTGCAGCGGCTGGACGTCTATCGGGCCTCGCCGTGATCGCTCCAGCGTTCGTCGAGGATCTGGTGCCCGTGGCGGCGCGGGTGCGCGAGGTGCGTCGCGAGAGCGCCGACGTCGTGACGCTGTGGCTCGAGCAGGACGAACGCCAGGCTCGGGCCTTCGCGCCCGGACAGTTCAACATGTTGTACGCGTTCGGGATCGGCGAGGCGGCGATCTCGATGAGCGGCGATCCAGGCGACCGCGCGTTGACGGCGCACACCGTCCGCGCGCTCGGTCCGGTCACGCAGTCGATCTGCTCTCTGCGCGCGGGTGACGCAGTCGGCGTGCGCGGGCCGTACGGCCGCCCCTGGCCGGTCCGCGAGGCGGAAGGTGGTGACCTGCT
>Ga0335083_10002683_pt1 | contig 23383 bp, 24 predicted proteins | sample Lox_Sample_42_FD_206716 | JGI IMG/M metagenome (GOLD analysis project Ga0335083, IMG submission 206716) | Soil microbial communities from Loxahatchee National Wildlife Refuge, Florida, United States - Lox_Sample_4.2 | ecosystem: Environmental > Terrestrial > Soil > Wetlands | place: USA...
TCGCATACGGCGGATCACAAGACCCGATCCCCGCCAGCGTTTCGAGTCTAGCAAAGCACCTTCGGGCCCGCTTCGGCCGAATGGCCGACCCGTGGGATGTGCAGCTTGATTCTGGGTCGCTCCATTTTCGTGCCCAACCGGGGAAAGCCCGCACGGCAATGGTGCGGACCTGTTTGGCGAAAGCGTTGGGTTGCGGCAAAAAACGCACGTAACTGTCTGATGGAAATCGTTTTTGTGCAATGGCACAAGAAATGCTGATGGACTCCAGGCAACCTGCGTCTTTCCTCGACAACAACCGCGATGGATTCCGACATGAACCTCTCTGCTCGACTTTCCACCCGCTTGCTCGCCGCGGCTACCGCAGCACTCCTGGCCGGCGTTGCCTTCGCGCAGACGCCGCCGCCGGCCGCTGAACCGCCCAAGGCCCCCGAGCCCGACTACACCCTGACTGGCAACTTCGGCATCTACAGCCAGTACATCTTCCGCGGCCTGACGCAGACCGATGCCAAACCCGCCTTCCAGGGCGGCTTCGACTTCGCGCACAAGAGCGGGTTCTACCTGGGCACCTGGGGCTCCAACATCAGCTGGCTGCACGACTCGGGCGTGTGCAATCACGGCTGCAGCCTCGAGTGGGACATCTACGGCGGCTGGAAATACGCCTTCAACGACGACTGGGGCATGGACGTCGGCGTGCTGTACTACTACTACCCGGGCAGCTACTTCTCGGGAGTGACCAAACCGGACACCACCGAGATCTACATCGCCGGCTCGTGGAAGTGGGTCTCGCTCAAGTACTCGTACAGCGTCGACCACACCTTCGGCATCCCCGACAACGCCTGGTATCTCGATCTGTCGGCGAACTATCCGATCAACGAACAGTGGACGCTCAACGCCCACGTCGGGCGGCAGGAATACAACGGCAGCACCAACGGCGCTTCCAACAGCGTTCTCAACTACACCGACTACAAGCTCGGCGCGACCTACGCCGTGAACGGCTGGAACATCGGCGCCTACTGGAGCGACAGCAACACCAACGGCTCGGTATACACGATAGCCGGCAAGAACATCGGCAAGTCGACGGGAACGGTGTTCGTTCAAAAGACTTTCTGAGTCCAGCGCGGACCGATTCGGCAAAGCTCGCGCAATCACCGAGGGGCAAAAAATGAAACTGGTAACCGCAATCATCAAGCCGTTCAAGCTCGACGAGGTCCGCGAGGCCCTGTCAGCGATCGGCGTGCAGGGCATCACCGTCACCGAAGTAAAGGGTTTCGGCCGGCAGAAGGGACACACCGAGCTCTATCGCGGCGCGGAGTACGTCGTCGATTTCCTGCCCAAAGTGAAGATCGAGGCGGCGATCAAGAGCGAACTGCTCGACCGCGTTATCGAAGCCGTCGAGAAGGCTGCGAACACCGGGAAGATCGGCGACGGCAAGATCTTCGTTTTCGAGCTCGAACAAGTCGTGCGCATCCGCACCGGGGAAACCGGCGCGGACGCGCTCTAAGGGGAACGCCATGAAGTCATTGCTCGCGTTGATCGCCCTGCTGGGCGTCTTCAGCCTGACCACACCGGCGCTGGCGCAGGACAAGGCAGCCGATCAGAAGGCCGCCACGCCGCCCGCGGCAGCACCGGCGGCGCCCGCCGCTCCCGCGCCCGAAGCAAAGAAGGAAGAGGCGCCCAAAGCCGAGGGAACGGCGCCTGCGGCGGCGGCAGCCGCACCGCCGGCTCCTGACAAGCCCGTGTTGATCGCCGTCGACAAGATCAACAGCGGCGACACGGCGTGGATGCTCACTTCGATGGCGCTCGTTCTGATGATGACGATTCCGGGACTCGCGCTCTTCTACGGCGGCATGGTGCGCAAGAAGAACGTGCTCGCCACGCTGATGCAAAGCTTCGCCATCACCTGCCTCGTCACCGTTCTTTGGGTGATCGCTGGCTACAGCATCGCCTTCATTCCCGGCAACTCGGTCTTCGGGAGCCTCGACCGATTGTTCCTGAACGGGATGCTTTTCCAGAAAGAGGCCGGGAAGATCACGGTCAGCCATCTCGCCACGACCATTCCCGAGTCGGTGTACATGGCGTTCCAGATGACATTCGCGATCATTACGCCGGCACTCATCGCGGGCGCCTTCGCCGACCGGATGAAATTTTCGGCGATGCTGTGGTTCATGGGGCTATGGTCGCTCTTCATCTACTCCCCGATTGCCCACATGATGTGGGAATCGACGAGCGGCCTGTGGGCCACTCAGGGCGTGCTCGACTTCGCCGGCGGCACGGTGGTCCACATCAACGCCGGCATCGCTGGCCTTGCTTGCGCGCTGGTGCTCGGCAAGCGGATCGGATATGGCAAGGAGCCGATGGCGCCGCACAATCTGACGCTGACCCTCATCGGTGCATCGCTGCTGTGGGTGGGCTGGTTCGGCTTCAATGCCGGCTCGGCAACCGCCGCTGACGGCCGTGCCGGCATGGCCATGGTCGTGACGCAGCTTGCCACTGCCGTGGCGGCGCTCTCGTGGATGTTCACGGAGTGGATCGTTAAGGGCAAGCCGTCGGTGCTGGGCATTGCCTCGGGCGCGGTTGCGGGCTTGGTCGCAATCACTCCAGCGTCCGGTTTCGTCGGCGTTACAGGCGCGTTCGTCATCGGTATCGCAGCGGGCGTGGCGTGCTTCTTCGCCGCAACCTCGGTCAAGAAGGCGTTCGGCTACGACGATTCGCTCGACGCATTCGGCGTGCACTGCGTCGGCGGGATCGTGGGCGCGATACTCACTGGATACCTGAACGTCAAAGACATCAGCGGTGTGGACGCGGTGATCTGGGTGCAGTACGCCGCCGTCGCGACGACACTGGTCGTGAGCGGCGTGGGCAGCGTCATCATCCTCAAGGTGATCGACTGGACCATCGGCCTCCGCGTCTCCGAGGAAGAGGAGCGCGAGGGTCTCGATGTAAGTCTCCACGGCGAACGCGTGGAGTAGCAGGCGACGTTCGGAGTTTCTCCTCAGTGGCTTTCGGGGCGCTCACCGCGCCCCGTTTTCTTTTTGGGAGCATGATTCAGCGGGACCGCGGCCGCGCCCGATCGATTAGAATTCCTCGATGATCGATCGCGAATATTGCCGGATGATGGCGCGATACAACCGCTGGATGAATGAGCGGCTTTACGCGCTGTGCGCCGCGCTTCCCGACGCCGAGCGCAAGCGCGACCGCAGCGCGTTCTTCGGCTCGATCCACGGGACGCTCAACCATCTGCTCTGGGGAGACCGCATGTGGATGGGCCGCTTCACGGGCCCACCCTGCACCCACCCCGCATTCGGCGCCGACATGTTCGACGATTTCGAGGAGCTCGCGCGCGGACGCGAAGCCACCGATCGGCTCATGCTCGATTGGACGGCGGATCTCGACGGCGACTGGCTCGCCTCCACGCTCACCTACACGAGCAGGGTCGACGGGCGCACGCGCTCGCTCGCGGCGGAGGTGGCCGCGATCCATATGTTCAATCACGGCACGCATCACCGTGGGCAGCTCACGACGCTCATGAAGCAGGCGGGCGTCGATCCCGGCGCGACGGACCTGCCCTGGCTCCCCGGCCTGACGCGCATCGACTGATCAGCCTTTCTTGCGCGCTCGCGGGTGCGCCTGATCGTAGGCCTTCGCGAGAGACTGGAAGTCGAGGTGCGTATAGACCTGCGTGCTCGCGATGCTCGCGTGGCCGAGCATCTCCTGCACCGCGCGTAGATCACCCGAGGATTGCAGCAGGTGCGAGGCGAAGGAGTGCCGCAGCATGTGCGGATGCACGTGCCGAGCGAGGCCGCGCTTGATCGCCCACGCGGCGAGGTTCCTCTCGATCGAGCGCGGCGTGATTCTCCGGCCCGTGCGCGACAGGAACAGCGCCTGGGATTCGCGAGCGGGAAAGCTCGAGCGCAGCGCGAGCCAGGCGCGGATCGCCCGCAACGCCGGCGCGCCCACCGGAACGATCCGCTCTTTCGCGCCCTTGCCAAGCACGCGCACCTCGCCCGATTCGAGGTCGAGCGCCACGACATCGAGACCGGCAAGCTCGGAGAGCCGCAGCCCGGACGAGTAGGCGAGCTCGAACATCGCGCGATCGCGCACGGCGAGCGGGTCGCCTTCGTCGATCGTGACCAATCGGACCGCCTCGTCGGGCGAGAGCGCCGCTGGCAGGCGCCGCGGAGACCGCGGCGCCTTGAGCCCGGCGCAAGGATCCTCCACGAGCCTCGCATCACGATCAACGGCGTAGCGATAGAACGCCCGCCAGCCGGAAAGGACTCGCGCCAGGCTGCGACCGGACAGGCCGCGCGCGTGCAACGCGGCGAGAAACCGCCGCAAGCTCGCTGGGTCGAGTTGCGTGAGCGGGGTCGCGCCGGCCAGGCTCTTCAGCAGCTCGAGGTCGTAGAGATAGGCCTCACGCGTGCGCGCCGGCCGCGTGGCGAGGTGTTCCGCGTATGCCCGAAGGAGAGGCTCGTCCGCGCGCGACGCCGTCTTTCGGACCGCGTCGCGCGCCGTTGCCATCGTTCAGGCTTGGGGCAGGAAGCGCGCGGTCGCCACGCTCGCGAGCTCCGCCAGCCGCGTGAGGTACAAGGTTCCCATCCCTGCGTAGAACCGTCCCGGCGTCTCGCTGCCGAGTCCGAGCAGGCCGAAGGTGTGATGCGTGCGCAACGGCAGGAAGGCATACGACTTGAGCGTGGCGTGCGCGTCGAACCAGTCGCGCGACTCGAACGGCGCCTGCGTGCCGCAATACGGCGTGCCCAGTCCCGCGGCGTATTCGCGCAACTCCTGGCTGGTTGCGGCCAGCTCGGGCATGTACGACTGCTCCGGCACGCGGCCCCAGAGCCGCAGCGCCACCTGCGGCACGCGGAAGTCGTCCTGCAGGCTGTGGTAGAGCACGCCGAGCGTGGTCTCCAGGTCCGACGCAGCGAAGAGTGCCAGCGTCGAGCGATGCAGCTTCTCGCTGATAGCGTCGTTCTCGGTGCCGTATTGAATCAGCTCTTGCAGCTTGGTCTCGAGCTGGGCGTTCTTCTCGCGCAGCGTGACGATCTGCCGCTCCGCGATCGGGATCGCGCGTCCCCCATGCGGGTGCGGCACGAAGATCTCCGAGAGCAGATCCGCGTATTGCTCGAAGAAGCCGGGGTTAAGCTTCAGGTATTCGGCGACCGCGCCTGCGTCCATCGGCTGATCCTTCTCCATCGTTGTCATCGCTCAGGAATGCTCCATTCCCCGTCGAACACCGTCTCGGCGGGGCCGGCCATCTTGACCGGCGAAGGACCGCCGTCCCAGGCGACCGAGAGAGCGCCCCCGCGCGTCGCGACGCACACCGGCGAATCGATAAGTCCGCGCCGCAGGCCCGCGACGACCGCCGCGCAAGCACCGGTGCCGCAGGCGAGCGTCTCGCCAGCGCCGCGCTCCCACACGCGCAGCCGAATGTTAGCGCGATCGACGACCTCCATGTAGCCGGCGTTGACGCCGCGGGGAAAGCGCGGATGCGTCTCGATGCGGGGCCCCTGAGTCTTCACCGGCGCGGCGTCCACGCTCCCGACGACCTGCACGGCGTGCGGGTTCCCGAGCGAGAGCGCGCTCACCATCACGGTCGTGCCGTCCACCTCGATCGGTTCGACAACAGCGCCGGTCCCGCCGATGAAGGGAATTGCCTCGGGCTCGAACCGCGGCACGCCCATGTCGACCGTGACCTGTCCGTCGGCTCCGAGCGAAGGCTCGATGACTCCGCCCATCGTCTCGACGCGAAGGCTCGCCTTCCCGGTGAGGCCGTGCTCGCGTACGAAGTGCACGAAGCAGCGCGCACCGTTGCCGCATTGCTCGACCTCGCCGCCGTCGGCGTTGAAGATCCGGTAGCGGAAGTCGATGCCAGGGACCTGCGCAGCCTCCACCAGCAGAATCTGGTCGCAGCCCACGCCGAAGTGGCGGTCCGCGAGCACGCGAAGTTGGGCGCGAGTGAGATCGATCTTCTCGCGCACGCCGTCGAGGACGACGAAGTCGTTGCCGAGCCCCTGCATCTTGGTGAAGCGCAGCCGCCGCGTCATCGCGGGGGCGCGCCGAACGCCGAGTCGAACTTCGATACCGCGATCTTGCCGCTGCGCGAGAAGGAGATCGGCGCCCAGTTCTGCACCGTCACGGTTCCCTTGAGCGTGTAGGCAACGGGAAGCTGCGAGCCCAGCGCCATCATCGCCGTTGCAATTGCACCGATATCCACGCGCCCGGCCAGGTCGACCTTCGTTTCCCCGCCCGCCGGAAGGGTCTCGACGCGAACCGTGTGCCCGCTCGCCGCCGGACGATTGTCGAGAGTGATTTCGTAGTCGAGGGCCCTGACCGCCAAAGACGAGGCGTTGGGGTTCGACAGCTTGAGCTCCACCAGAAGCTCGGCCTTCTGGTCGACGATGCGCGTCACGCGCACGCTCTCGAGGGTGACCTGCGGAGGTTCAATCTGCGGCGTTGTCACCAGCGCGCACGCCGCGAAGATGAAGACCGCCCCTGTGACGACGATGGCTGCGCGGCATTGCGCGCCCATCGCAGCGACGCGGCCGCGAGAATCGATTTTTGCGAGCATCGTGCTCGGTCACACGTTGAAGCGGAAATGGATGACGTCGCCGTCCTGCACGACGTATTCGCGCCCCTCGAGGCGCATCTTACCGGCTTCCTTCGCGCCCTGCTCTCCGCCGCAGGCAACATAATCGGCGTAGCTTGTCACCTCGGCGCGGATGAATCCGCGCTCGAAATCGGTGTGGATCGCGCCCGCTGCCTGTGGCGCGGTGCTGCCCTCCTGCACCGTCCACGCGCGCACTTCCTTCGGGCCGGCGGTGAAGAAGGTATCGAGCCCGAGAAGCTTGTAGCCAGCATGAATCACGCGGTCGAGCCCCGCCTCGGTGACTCCCATGTCGGCGAGAAACACTTCCTTCTCCTCCGCTTCGAGGTCGGCGATCTGCGCTTCGAGCGAAGCGCAGATGGCGACGACGGGCGCGCCTTCCCGCTTCGCATGAGTCTCAACCCCCGACAGCAGCGGGTTGTCGACGAATCCATGTTCGGCAACGTTGGCGACGTACAGCGTCGGCTTCATCGTGAGCAGGAACAGCGGCTTCAACAGCTCTCGTTCCTCCGGATACAGCTCCGCGGTGCGCGCAGGCCTCGCCTCGTTGAGCACTGCCGCCACTTTCTCGAGCACGGCCACGAGCCGCTGCGCTTCCTTGTCGCCACCAGCGCGGGCGACCTTGGCGTACTTCGCGAGCTGCTTGTCCACGCTGGCGAGATCGGCGAGCGCGAGCTCCGTGTTGACGATCTCGATATCGGACACCGGATCCACGCCACCGCCGACATGGACCACGTTCTCGTCCTCGAAGCAGCGCACGACGTGCGCGATCGCGTCGGTTTCGCGGATGTTGGCAAGAAACTGGTTGCCGAGGCCCTCGCCCTTCGAAGCGCCGGCGACCAGGCCGGCGATGTCGACGAATTGAACCGCCGCCGGGACGACCCGCTCCGGGCGCGCAATCGCCGCGATCGCGGCGAGCCGGGGATCCGGCACTTCGACGATACCGACGTTGGGCTCGATGGTGCAGAACGGATAATTCTCCGCGGCGATGCCCGCCTTGGTCAGCGCGTTGAAGAGCGTCGACTTCCCGACGTTGGGCAAGCCGACGATGCCGCAGGCGACACTCACGACGCGGGCCCCTTGCGCTCGCCCGGCGGCTTGTCCGGCGGGGAAGGAGTTGCCGCTTCCGGTCGCGCACGCGTATGCAGTTCGTGCATCGCGCGCTCGAGATCGCCCGAGGCGAGGCGCGGCCAGACTGAGCGCGCGCGCGCGATGGCCTCGTCGATCGCCGGGCGCTCCTCCGCGCGCGGCGGGCGCAGCACGTAGTCGACGACTTCCTGCTCACTGGACTCCGCGTCGCGCGGATGCCCGATCCCGATGCGCAATCGCCAGTAGTCGCCGGTCCCGAGCTGCGCGATCACGTCCTTCAGTCCGTTGTGACCGGCGCTGCCGCCGCCGAATTTGAGCTTCACGCTGCCCGGCTTGAGATCGAGCTCGTCGTGGGCGACGAGGATCTCGCCAGGTGCGATGCGGTAGAAGCGCGCGAGCGCGGCCACCGCGAACCCGCTCTCGTTCATGTAGCTCTGCGGCAACACGAACCGGAGGTCGGAGCCGTCGCTCGCCGCGGTTCGTCCCACCCGACTGTGGAAGCGCGCTTCGGAGCGCAGCGCAACGCCGAGCTTGTCGCAGAGGCGCTCGACGAACCACGCTCCGGCATTGTGCCGGGTGAGCGCGTAGCTCTTGCCCGGGTTGCCGAGACCGACGATCAGACGCAGAGGAGTTGGCATGCGGTGGGCGTGGGTCGCGCGAGCAAAGTCGAACAAAAAGCCCGCAGGGCGAAACCCCGCGGGCTTCTTCGGGCGTCCGGCGGATTACTTCTTCTCTTCCCTCTTTCCGCCGGAGCGCTCGGCGCCCTTTTCCGCGGCTTTGTCGGGGGCCTTCTCTGCCACCTTCTCGCCCGCCTTCTCGGCCGTCTCGCCCTCTGCAGCCTCCGTGACCGGTGCGCCCGCTTCGACTTCGCCCTCCGCGGCGGGAGCTTCTTCGGCCTCGACAATGATCTTCGGGATCACCGCGCTGGCGACGACGGGATCGAGCCTGCCATGCACGACCGCAGTCACGCCCGGAGGAAGTTTCAGATCGGAGACGTGGATCGACTCGTTGAGCGTGAGCTCCGCGAGGTCCACCGCGATGAATTCCGGCAGATCCTTGGGGAGACAGGAAATGTCGACCTCTGTCAGCACGTGGCTGATGATCGCACCCGAAAGCTTCACCGCGGGCGAATTCTCTCCGTTCGCGAAGTGCAGCGGCACTTTCATGTGGATGCGCCGGTTCGCGTCGACGCGTTGGAAGTCGACGTGCAGGACTTCCTTCTTGAACGGGTGCATCTGCACTGCGCGCAGGAGCACTTGCTGCGCCGCGCCGTCGAGCTTCATGGTGAGGATCGAAGCGTGAAAGGCCTCGTTCCTGAGGGCGTGGATCAGGGCGTTGTGGTCGAGCTCGATCGGCTGCGGCTCGCCGCTGCCGCCATAGACGATTCCCGGCGCGCGGCCGGAGCGGCGCAAGCGCCGGTTGGCGCTGCGGCCTTGGTTGCGCGTGCCGCGCGGAAAAGCCGTGAATTCTTGTTGCATGCTGACTCCGCTTGTGCTGCGCCAGCGGGGAGCTGCCGGCGAAAGCTTTGAATTGTATACGAAAATGCCTTACCACCGCAACGATGACTACTCCGTGAACAGCGAGCTCACGGATTCCTCGTTGGAGATCCGCGTCATCGTTTCCGCAAGGAGCTGGGCGCACGGCAGCGCCCGGATGCGCTTGCAGGCTCGGGCCTCCTCCGAAAGCGGAATGGTGTCGGTGACCACGATCTCGTCGAGCTCGGACTCCGCAATGCGTTGCACGGCGCCGCCGGAAAGGACCGGATGCGTGCAGTAGGCGAGAACTTTCTGCGCGCCGTTTTCCTTGAGTGCGGACGCCGCCTTGCACAGCGTATTCGCGGTGTCGACGATGTCGTCCATGATCACGCAGGTGCGGCCTTCGACGTCACCGATGATGTTCATGACTTCGGCGACGTTCGCCTTCGGCCGCCGCTTGTCGATGATCGCAAGGTCCGAATCGAGTCGCTTCGCGATGGCGCGCGCGCGTACCACGCCGCCGACGTCCGGCGACACGACGAGCAGGTTATCGTGGTTCTGCTTCCACAAATCGCCGAGCAATATCGGCGTGGCGTAGATGTTGTCCACCGGGATGTTGAAGAATCCCTGGATCTGGTCGGCATGCAGGTCCATTGTCATCACCCGGTTGACCCCAACCGAGGTGAGCATGTCGGCGATCACCTTGGCGGTGATCGGCACGCGAGCCGAGCGCGGACGGCGGTCCTGCCGCGCGTAGCCGAAGTAAGGTATCGCCGCAGTGATACGCCCCACGGACGCGCGTTTCAGCGCGTCGACCATCACCAGGATTTCCATCAGGTTGTCGTTGGTCGGCGCGCAGGTCGATTGCAGAATGAACGCGTCCCTGCCGCGCACGTTTTCGAGCAGCTCGACCATCACCTCGCCGTCGGAAAATCGGCCGACGACGCAGCGCCCGAGGCTGATGTTCAGGTGCCGGACCACAGCCTCGGCGAGCTTGGGGTTCGCGTTGCCCGTAAAGACGCGCATGCGTTCAAACGCCATGATGAGTCTCTGAGACGGCGCCGGGCCGGCCGCTCTCGCCGTCGGCCCGCCCGATGCAGAAAGTGGCTGGGGAGGTAGGGATCGAACCTACGAATGCCGGAATCAAAATCCGGTGCCTTACCACTTGGCGACTCCCCAAGAGAATTCGTCGCGTCGGCAACCTCAGGGCGCCGCAAACCCCCACAAAGGATGCCGGTTGAGTGCCCGCGCCACGAAGCCGGTGAGGCAGCAAGCACTCCTTGTCCGGGACAGGGCTTGCGCGGCAGCCTCCTCGCTGGCGAAGGCCGCGAACACACACGAACCTGACCCCGACATCCGCGCTTCCACCGTGGCTCTCGCCATCGCCGCCTCTCGGGCGAGCACGTCGAAACAAGCCGCGATCGCAGGGAATCGCGCGGCCGCAACTGACTGCAAGTCGTTGCGACCGAACCCCTCGGGAAAGACGGCTATTTTCATGGACGCGGTATTTCGTGTCAATTCAGCCGCCGCGAAAATCGCTTCGGTCGACACCGCAACGCCCGGATCGATCACGACGAACCACGTGGGCGGAAAACTTACCGCAGTGAGCCGCTCGCCGACGCCCTGTCCAAGCGCAGCCTCGCCGAAGATGAAGAATGGCACGTCGGCGCCAAGCTCGAGCGCGATCTTCATCAACGCACGCCGCGAGTAGTTGAGTTGCCAGAGGCAGTTCAGGCCAAGCAGCACGGTGGCTGCGTCCGAGCTGCCCCCGCCGAGTCCCGAGCTGAGCGGCAACTTCTTGTCGACCGCGATGCTGACGCCACGGTCTATCCCGCTTTCGCGTTGCAGAAGGCGTGCGGCGCGCACGGTGAGATCGTCGTCCGCCGCGACTCCGGCTGGACCGCGCTCCCTGACGATGGCGGTGCCGCTTCGCTCGGTCAGGGTGACAACATCGCCGTACGCGATCGGCACGAAAAAGGTCTCGAGCGTGTGATACCCATCGCTGCGACGTCCCGTGACGTGCAAAAAGAGGTTGAGCTTTGCAGGCGCCGGAAGCATGAGGCGCCGCCGCGCGCTCATCGCCATGAATCCACGATGAGCCGCAGTTCTACGTCGGGGTAGCTCAAGGTCATGCGCGACGGGCGCGGCACTGCATTCTGGTCCGGCGCGTAAGCAAGATAGACGATCGTCCAGCCGTCCTGTCGCAGCACGGCCGCCCGGCCATCTTCTCCGGCTTCCGCGCTGAACGCACCGCCGGAGCGCGGCGCACCCTGTATCCAGAAGGCGAGACCGTCGACGGGCAGCCGCCAACCCAGGCCCAGCTCGGTCAAGTCGCCCCAGTCGTCGGCGGTCAGGACACCTCCATCTGCGCGCTGCAGCCTGACGCTCTTCGCGTCACCGGAAAGCATCGCGACCGTCTGACCAAGCGGAGAAGCGAACTCCAGCTCGTCGTGCTCGCCGGCGTGATGCCAGCGAAAGCTCCCGCTGAACGCCTCCGCACCGTGGCGCGCGCTCAGACGTCCTGCGGCGTCGAAGTCCATCGTCGGTGTGGCCAGCTTGGCCTCGAGGGCATCGTGCCGAAGCACCCCGGGCGTGCAGGCCCCGACAGTGAAAGCAAGCGCCCACACCTGGCACAGTGCTCGAAGGAACCGGACGGAAGCCGCGCCGTCAGCCGCGGGCATCAAGCTTCAGGGCGCGAAGCGGCGAACCGTTTCGAGAAGCACCGGGTTATCTGGCGTCTCCTTGAGTTGCGCCTGCCAGACGTCGCGGGCGCTCGACCGCTCGCCCTTGGCCCAGAGCACTTCTCCCAGGTGCGCGGCGATCTCGGGATCGGGGCGCTCGGCAAGTGCGCGACGCAGGAATTTCTCCGATTCGTCGAGCTTACCCAGGCGGTAATTGCCCCAGCCCATGCTGTCGAGAATGAACGGATCCTCGGGCGCAAGCGCGTGCGCTTTTTCGATCAAGCGCATGCCCTCTGCGGCGCGCTGCGTGCGATCGACCAGCGTATAGCCCAGCGCATTCAACGCCTGCGCGTTGTCGGGCTTCAACTCGATGACGCGCTTCAACCGCGATTCCGCTTCGTCCAGGCGATCGAGCTTCTCCGCGACCATTGCGACGTCGTAGAGCAGATCGGCGGAATCGGGGTCGCCCGCGAGCGCCTCGTTCAAGACCGTGTATGCGCCCTGATAGTCCTTGGCGTCCTGGAGCAGCTGCGCATCGGCCTGCTTGAGCTGGATCTCCTGCTCGCGGCCGTCTGGGTCAAGTGACGCAAGGAACTTGCGCGCCTCCTCGAGCTGTCCCTGTCTGCCCATGACCGCAGCGATGCGAAGCTTCGCGGGGAAGGCGCGCTCGCCCTCGGTGATCTCGCGATAGCGTGCGATCGCTTGATCGTAGTGCCGGGTCTCCTCCGCAATCTCGCCCAGGTAGAACGAGACGGCGCCAGGTTCACCATAACCCGCGTCCTTCAGCCGCACGAAGCCGCGTTCGGCCGCGGGGTAGTCGCGCATCTGGAAGGAAAGGGCCGCTACCGCAAACTCCAGCTCGCGATCGGTCGGGTCCGCGTCGAGGAGCTGTTGAAACACGGCGCGCGCCTCGCCATAGCGTTTCTGCTCGGTATAGAGCTGCGCCAAAGCTCCTGCGATCGGCCGCGATCGGGGTTCGTCGGTGAGGATCGCCGCGAGATAGCGAATGGCGCTATCGGGCGAGCTCTTGGCGAGAAGATCGGCCTTGAGGAGCTCCGCGCGGTCCCAGCCGGGGCTGAGCTGCAGTGCGCGGTCCACCTCGCGCATCGACGCCGACGCGATCTCCACGTCGCCGAGGCCGGTGTTGTAACCGGCGAGCGCCACGGCGAAATGCGCTTCTGCAACGCCGGGATAAGGCAGCGCCAGCTCGGTCACCAGCTTGTACACCGCAGCCTTGTCGGGCTGGCCGGAGAGCGCACGATTGAGCTGCAGAAAAGCTTCGCCCAGCGTATTGCCCTTGCCCGCGGCATCGGCGAGCAGGCGCTCGAGGTCGCCCTTGAGGTCCGTGCCGCTGCCCGGAAGCGCGAGCATGGTAGCCATTTGCCGCGCCCGGTCCGAAGTCGGATCGAGTTTCTGCCAGAGCTGCGCAGCCTGGAGGGCCAGGCTTCGCTGTCGCGCGAAGAGCGCTACTTCGGTCGCTCGTCGGGCAAGCGACGCGTCCTGCGCTTCGCGCGCGGCCTCATAATAGGCCCGTGCGGCAACTCCGGGCTCGCCGCGTTGCAGGGCGATATCGCCGACCAGAATCCGGTACATGACGTCGGGGCTGAACGCCGGCGCAGGAGGCGACTCGGCCGGGGCCGGCGTCGACTGCGCGAAGGCGGTTCCCACCGCAAAGCCGAGAACCCATGCCGCTTTCCGGGCGAAATTCAGGACGGAAGAGTTTGTTTGCACGCTGCGAAATCGTTGTCGATAAAGGCGCCCGTCAAAGGCGCGGCACACCGAACATCTTAGGGTATAGTCGTCCCAGCCACAAACAACCCTGTACACGCTGGAATCCCGCGTGCCCGAGCTTCCCGAGGTTGAAACAACGCGGCGCGGCGTCGCACCGCAAGTCGAACGACAGAAAGTAACGGCGGTAAGAGTCTACGATCGCCGATTACGCTGGCCGGTTCCCCGAAACCTGCGGCGCAGCCTTGTCGGCCGCACGGTCGATCGCGTCGAGCGGCGGAGCAAGTACCTGCTCTTCAGGCTCGGTAAGGACACGCTCATCGTTCACCTCGGCATGACAGGAAGCCTGCGAGCGTTCAGCAAGCCTCCTCCGAAGCAGGCGCACGATCACGTGGATCTCGAGTTCGCGAACGGGATCGTGCTGCGCTATCGCGATCCCCGGCGTTTCGGGGCGATGCTGTGGGCGCCCTCCTCGAAACGCGAGCACCCGCTGCTCGCTGCCCTCGGACCTGAGCCTTTCGACGACGCGTTCAACGCCGACTATCTCTATCGCGCTACGCGCAACCGGCGCTCGGCGATAAAGCTCGCGCTGATGGACAATCGGCTTGTTGTCGGCGTGGGCAACATCTACGCCAACGAGTCGCTGTTTCGCGCTGGAATCCGCCCAACGCGCGCCGCCAACCGCATTGCGCGGCCCCGGTTCTCGCGCCTCGTCGAGGCGGTCCGGGATACGCTGACCGACGCCATCGCCAAGGGCGGCAGCACGCTTCGCGATTACGTGGATAGCAACGGGGAGCGTGGATACTTCCAGCTCGACTATTTCGCGTACGGCCGCGCAAACGAACCTTGCCGGGTTTGCGGCACCATCATCCGGTCGGTGCGTCTCGGCGGAAGAGCGAGCTCGTATTGTCCGCACTGTCAGCGCTAGTCGCGCCGGCCGGGCCGTTTGTCCTGTACAGTGGCCTCGTTTGGGTGCGATTGGCGCGGATCGTGCTACAGTCCAGCGCGGATCATCGCGCACCCGGGAGCTGGGGCAATGATGCAATCGAGGGAGCTTGCTGCGCGCTTCGAGGCGTATAGCGACTGGCGCCGCCGGCTCTCGGCTGGAATCTCGGGCCTGCACGAGTGGCTCTCGCAACAGGAGCTTGCCGATGCCCAGACCGATCTGCAGGTACAACGCCTGCTCGAGCGGCTGCATCAGGACAAGCTCGTCGTGGCCTTCGTCGCGGAGTTCTCGCGCGGCAAGTCCGAGCTCATCAACGCGATCTTCTTCGCCGATTTCGGCCAGCGGCTCTTGCCCTCGTCGGCCGGGCGCACGACGATGTGTCCGACCGAGCTTCTCTACGACCCGACGCGCCCGCCGTCTATCCGGCTCCTGCCGATCGAGACGCGTGCGCGCGACGGCTCCGTGGCCGAATTCAAGAACTACGCCGACGAGTGGGTCACGCTCGCGCTCGACCTGTCCTCCGCCGACAAGATGAGCCAGGTCCTCTCCCAGGTGTCGCAGACCAAGCGGGTGCCGATCGGGCTCGCCCGCAAGTACGGCCTTTACGAAGACGGCGACGTGCTCGCGCCGATGTCTGCGGCCGACGAAGCCGGCGTCGACATTCCCTGCTGGCGGCACGCGGTGATCAATTTTCCCCATCCGCTGCTGCAGCAGGGCCTGGTCATCCTCGACACGCCGGGGTTGAATGCGATCGGGACCGAGCCCGAGTTGACGCTAAGCCTTCTTCCCAACGCGCATGCGGTGCTGTTCGTTCTCGCCGCGGACGCCGGGGTGACAAAGACCGACGTCGAGGTCTGGCAGAACCATCTGGTCGGCGCCGACCCCGCAACCAAGGAGGGCCGCCTCGTCGTCCTGAACAAGATCGACGGCCTTTGGGACGAGCTCAAGAGCGGCGCCGACGTCGACGCGGAGATCGCGCGACAGGTGAGAGGCTGCGCGCAGATCCTGCGCCTGCCGCCGGCTCAGGTGTTCGCCGTCTCCGCACAGAAGGCGCTTCTCGCCAAGGTAAACGGAGACGATGCGCTGCTCGCCAAGAGCCGCCTGCCGCAGCTCGAGCAAGCCCTCTCCAAGGAGCTGATCCCCGCGAAACGCGACATCGTCGGCGCAGCCACCCGTGGAGAGATCCGTGCGCTCGCGCTGACCGTGCGCGCGATCCTCGATTCGCGCACCGCGGGCATCCGCGAGCAGCTCGGCGAATTGCGCGGGCTGCGCGGCAAGAATCAGGACGTGGTCGAGCACATGATGGAGCGCATCAAGCAGGAAAAGGAGCTCTTCGAGCGCGGCATGCAGCGCTACACGGCGCTGCGCAACGTGTTCACTCAGCACACGACGGGACTCTACGAAGCGGTCGGGCTCGAGACACTGCGCGAGACGGCGGGCGAAACGCGACGGCGCATCGAGGACAGCCCCTTCACCAAGGGCGTGCGCACGGCAATGAGCGATTTCTTCGCCGCGATCCGCGCCAACTTCGAGCAGAGCGCGCAGAAGACGGGCGAGATCCACGACATGATGGAGGCGATGTACACGCGCTTCGCGAGGGAGCACGGTCTGGAGCCGTTCGCGCCGCCCCCGTTCTCGATGTTGAAGTATGTGAAGGAGATCGACCGGCTGGAGCGCGCTTTCAACGTGCACTTCAACACCTTGTGGAACATGGTCAGCAAGGCCAAGTTCACGCTGATGAAGAAGTTCTTCGAGACAATCGCGATGCGCGTCAAGCACGTCTTCGACATCGCCAACCGGGACCTCGAGAGCTGGCTCAAGGCGGTGATGGCACCCCTCGAAACGCAGGTGCGCGAGCACCATCTGCAGCTGCGCCGCAGGCTCGAGAGCGTGAAGCGCATCCACCGGGCGAGCGACGAGTTGGAGGAACGCATCGCCGAGCTCGAGCAGGCGGAGGCCGCCATGCGCGCGCAGCTCGATGCGCTCAAGCGGGAGATCGCGGCGATCGACGCAGTGATCGATCAGCCGGAGCCGATGCCGCTCGCGGCGAATGCCTGACTTGCCGCGTTGAACTTGGCGCGAACGCGCCGGTTAACGCGGAGTCTTCTCAGTCATCAGCGCTTCGTATTTCAACCGAAGCTGCGCCTTCGTTTCGACGTGGTCCGGGTCGACCGGGATGCAGTCGACCGGGCAGACCTCCACGCACTGCGGCTTATCGAAGTGGCCGACACACTCGGTGCACTTGCCGGGGTCGATCAAGTAGATCTCCGGCCCCTGCGAGATCGCGCCGTTCGGGCACTCCGGTTCGCAGACGTCGCAGTTGATGCATTCGTCGGTGATCATCAAGGCCATGATCGCCTTTAGTCCCCGCGCAGCTGTCTCGCGGCGCGTCCCGAGAACTTCGCGGCGAGCCGCGCCGCCACGCTCGGAGCGACGAAGCTCGAAACGTCGCCGCCAAAGCGCGCGATCTCCCGCACGATCGATGAGGACATGAACAGGTATTGCTCGGATGGAGTGAGAAACAGCGTTTCGACCTCGGGATAGAGGTTGCGGTTCATCCCTGCCATCTGGAACTCGTATTCGAAGTCCGACACCGCGCGCAAGCCGCGCAGGATCACGCGCGCATCGACCGAATGCACGAAGTCCATCAGCAGCGAAGAGAAGCCCATGACCCTGACCGTGCCGAGCGACGCGAGCACTTCGCGGGCCATGGCGATCCGCTCCGCGGCGCTGAAGAGCGGGCTCTTGCTCTCGCTGTCGGCGATCGCAACGATCACTTCGTCGAACATCCGCGATGCGCGGCGGACGAGGTCTTCATGCCCGCGCGTGAACGGATCGAATGTGCCCGGATAGACGACCTTGAGCATGGTTGTCAGTCGGTGCGGCCGGCGTGGCGCAGCAGATGATAATGCACCTTCCCGGCCTTGTCCTGACGCCAGACCTCGAGGCCCGCGGGCGCCGCGATCGGCGAGGGCGCCTCAACGTAGAGGAAGCCCGCGGGTGCGAGGCGCGCGGCAGCGAGCGGCAGCACGCTCTCCCACAGCGTGCGGGCGAATGGCGGATCGAGCAGCACGACATCGAACAGCCGCGTCTCGCGCGCGAGAAAGTCGAGCGCGTCTGCGCAATGCGCTTCGAGCGCTGAGGTGCCGAGCGCGCGCGCTGCATCGATCAGGGCGCGAAACAGCTCGCGATTGTGCTCGAGCGCGATCGCGCGGGTCGCACCTCTCGAAAGCGCCTCAAAGGAGAGCGCCCCGCTGCCCGCGAAGGCGTCGAGCGTGCGGCGCCCGGTCAGGTCCTGTCCGAGCCAGTTGAACAGGGTCTCGCGAACGCGGTCCGGCGTCGGGCGCAGACCGGCCACGCGTGGGAGGCGCAGCCTGCGGCCGCGCCATTGCCCGCCGATGATGCGGATTTCGTTCGCGAGCACTTGGCGGCGGCGACGCGTCGCAACGGTAAAATTGCAATTTTCGGTCATCGAGCCCCCCTGTGTTGGATTTCTTCAAACGTGTCCCCGGCGACGAGCGCCCGTGGAGCGAACGGCTCCGCTCCGGGCTCGGTCTGTCGCGCGAACGGCTGGCTCGACCCCTTGCCGCGATCCTCGGCCAGAAGGCGCTCTCGGAGAGCTCGCTCGATGAACTCGAGGCCGCGTTGATCGGCGCGGACGTCGGAGTCGTCGCGACCGGACGCCTGCTCGGGGACCTTCGCGCCCGTTGGAAGCGCGCCGGTCCAACCGAGGATGCGCGATCGCTGCTGAAAGCCTCACTCGCCGAGTTGCTCACGCCGCTCGAGCGCCCGCTCGTGGTCGGCGAAGCCCGCCCATTTGTCATCATGCTGGCCGGCGTGAACGGCGCAGGCAAGACGACCTCCATCGGCAAACTGGCCAAGTATCTGCACACCCAAGGCCACTCTGTGCTGCTCGCCGCCGGCGACACCTTCCGCGCTGCAGCGCGCGAACAACTCGAGGCCTGGGGCGTTCGCAACCAGGTCCACGTCGTCGCCCAGCACGGCGGCGATCCGGCGGCCGTCGTTTTCGACGCCATCGAGGCCGCGCGCGCCCGCGGGATCGACGTGGTCCTCGCCGACACCGCCGGGCGTCTTCCGACGCAACGCCATCTCATGGAGGAGTTGAAGAAGATTCGGCGGGTGATCGGCAAGGCGCAAGAAGGGGCGCCCCACGAAACGCTGCTCGTTTTGGATGCGAACACGGGTCAGAATGCGCTCGCGCAAGTGGCTGCGTTCGACGATGCAATCGGGCTGACAGGCATCGTGCTCACCAAGCTCGATGGCACGGCCAAGGGGGGCGTGGTGGCCGCCATGGCCGGCGATCGGGGCGTGCCGCTCAAGTTCATCGGGGTGGGCGAAGGGGTGGACGACCTCCGCCCGTTCCGAGCGGCAGAGTTTGCCGACGCCCTCGTCGGCTGAGCCGAACGTTTCCAGCCCGACGCAGCCCTCTCTCGGCGGCGGCGACAGCCGTAGCGGCCACTTACTTGCGCCTCGCTCCAGGTGGATAAACGTTCCGAGGGGCAAGACTCGGCCTTCCAATCGGCTGGGATCGGGAACTCCTAGGGCGAATTGGCACTCTGAGGATGCGAGTGCTAAGATCAGGCCCCTACAGGAGAGAGAACTCGATGACGGGTACCACGCTGACCTTTCCAACCCCAGCGTCGCTGGGGAGCATCGATCATTACATTCAGGCGGTCAACCGCTTTCCGCTGCTTTCGGCGGAGCAGGAGGTCGCGCTCGGAAGGCGGCTGCGCGATCACGACGATCTCGATGCCGCAAGGCAGCTCGTGCTCTCGCACCTGCGTTTGGTGGTCGCGGTGAGCCGCAACTACCTCGGCTACGGCCTGCCGCAAGCCGACCTCATCCAGGAAGGCAACGTCGGACTGATGAAGGCCGTTCGGCGCTTCGACCCGGAGCGCGGCGTGCGGCTCGTATCGTTCGCGCTCCACTGGATCCGGGCTGAGATCCACGAGCACATCCTGCGCAATTGGCGCCTGGTGAAGATCGCCACGACAAAGGCGCAGCGAAAGCTCTTCTTCAACCTGCGCAGTATGAAGGCGGGGCCCGGTTCGCTCAGTCGCAAGGAAGCGACCAGCATCGCGCGCGACCTCGGCGTCAAGACCGAGGAGGTCTTCGAGATGGAGACGCGCCTTTCCGGTAAGGACGTGGCGCTCGAACCTCAGCCGGGCGAAGAGAACGAAACGCTTGCCCCGATCGGGTACCTGACCGACGCCGAAGCCGAGCCGGGGCTGCTCTTCGAGCATGCGGAGAATGCGCGCAATCGAAGCGACGGTTTGCGCAAGGCGCTCGCCAAGCTCGACAGCCGCAGCCGCGAAGTCATCGAAGCGAGATGGCTGCGCAATGACGACGACCACGCCACGCTGCAGCAGCTCGCCGATCAGTACGGCGTCTCCGCGGAACGCATCCGTCAGATCGAAAGCAAGGCAATCAAGACGATGCGCGGGCAGATGGCCGGATTGTAAGCCCGCGCTCCAAGCGTTGTCGAAAGCGCCGGCTCACCGCCGGCGTTTCTTTCCTAGAGCTCGATCTGCGTCCCGAGCTCGACCACGCGGTTAGTCGGAATGTCGAAATACTCGATCGCCTTCGTGGCGTTCTTCGCCATCGAGACGAAGAGCTTCTCGCGCCACAGGGCCATCCCGGGCGCCACCGAGGCTATCAGGGTCTCGCGCGAAACAAAAAAGGACGTATCCATCAAATCGAAGGGCGCGCCGCGGCGGCCGCAATCCTCGAGCAGCGCCGGGATATCCTGATCCTCCATGAATCCGTAGGAGGCCTCGATCGTCCGGAAATCGCAGCCGAGCTCCTCGATGCGCAGCCGCTCCGCGAATGGCACGGCCGGCACGTCGCGGGTCTTGAGCGTGAGCAGTACGACGCGTTCGTGAAGCACCTTGTTATGCTTGAGGTTGTGCAGCAGCGCAGGCGGAACGCGTTGAGGAAGACCGCGGTGCCGGAGACCCGCATTGGCGGAGTGGCGGTGATGCTGGCGATGAAAACGTCGAGCGGTATCGTCTCTTTCGACAATCGCTCGGCCAAGATGGCGCGACCGCGCTTCCAAGTCGTAAGCAGCGTGAACACGACGAGACCGATCGCGATCGGGAACCAGCCGCCATGCGGAATCTTCAGCGCATTCGATCCGAGGAAGGCCACATCGACCGTAAGAAGCGGCGCGACCACCCCCAGCGCGAGAGCCCTGTGCCAATGCCAGAGCCGTGTGAGCACGACGTAGATGAGCAGCGAATCGATCGTCAGCGCCATGGTCACTGCGATGCCGTAGGCGGCGGCGAGGTTGCTCGAGCTCTGGAATCCGATCACGAGCAGCATCACCGCGGTGAGCAGGATCCAGTTGATGAAAGGCACGTAAATCTGGCCGATCTGGCGGTCGGAGGTGTGGGTGATGGTGAGCCGCGGGCAGTAACCCATTTGGATAGCCTGCCGGGTAAGCGAAAAGGCGCCTGAGATGACCGCCTGCGAAGCAATGACGGTTGCGCAGGTCGCGAGCGCGACCATCGGCAGCAGCGCCCATTCGGGCGCGAGCAGATAAAACGGATTCTTGATCGCCGAAGCGTCGCGGATGAGCAGCGCCCCCTGCCCGAAATAATTGAGCACCAGCGCTGGCAGGACGAAGAACAGCCAAGCGCGGCGAATGGGACCCGCGCCGAAATGCCCCATGTCGGCGTAGAGCGCCTCGGTTCCGGTAACCGCCAGCACTACCGCTCCGAGCGCCAGAAATGCGGCAAGAGGCTCCCCCGTGAGAAACCCGAATGCGTAAGCGGGGTTGAGCGCAGCGAGGACTTGAGGGTTCCGCGCGATCTCGACCGCGCCCAGGACTGCAATGGCGACGAACCACAGGCAAGTTACCGGGCCGAAGAGGAAGCCAACGCTCGCCGTTCCATGGCGCTGGATCGAGAACAGCCCGACGAGAATCGCGAGCGTCACGGGGATGACGTACGGCTTCAACGCCGGTGCCATCACGTCAAGTCCCTCGACCGCGGAGAGTACCGAGATCGCCGGCGTGATCATCCCGTCGCCGTAGAACATCGCGGCGCCGAAGATGCCGAGCCCCATGAGCCACCAGCGCCCGCGGCGGAGCGGGCTGGTTCCGATGTCGCCGAACACGACACCGATCGCGGCGATGACCAGCGGCGGCGCTCGTCCGTGAGCGTGGTGAGCCGTGGCGATGACCTCGCGCCCGCGCCCGTGGGGGTCAGCAGGCGCCCTCGTCGGGTCGCCGCGAGAATCGGATGTTCAGTTGCTTGAGCTTGCGGTACAGGTGCGTGCGCTCGAGCCCGGCGCGCTCGGCCACCCGGCTCATGTTGCTCTGCTCCTTGCCCAGCAATTGCTCGAAGTAGATCCGCTCGAAGGCCTCTCGCGCTTCGCGCAACGGCAGGTCGAAGAAGCGCGCGGTGAGCTCCGGCGAGACGGCTGCGGGGGGAACGAGCGCGCTATCCCCGAGCAGGCGCCGCACGTGCTCGGCGGTGATCTCGCTGTTGACCGTCAGGGCGAGATTGGCGATCACGCTGTGCAGGTGATCGAGGTTTCCGGGCCAGTACGCCGCCGCGAGCGCGGTAACTGCGCCGTCGTGCAGCGTAGCCTGCGTGCGCTGGCTCGCCGAAATCTCCCGCCAGTAGCGCTGGACGAGCGCTGGAATGTCTTCGCGCCTTTCGCGCAGCGGCGGGAGCATCACGGCGCCCACCGACAGCGATGCGAGCAAGGCCGGATCGAAGCGCCCGTCCGCAGCGAGGTTCGCGAGCTGCTCGCTGCTCGTGCACACGAGAACGGTGTTGTGCTTCTCGAGCTTCGGCAGCAGGAAGGCGAGCCCTTTCTGTTCGGCTCGCGAATAGCCGCCGATCTCGCCGCAATACAGAAGTCCGTCGCGTGCGTCCTCGAGAAGCTGCATCGGGTTGGCCACGAGGCGCGAGCCGCCTTGCAGGGCGACGAAGGGCGTGTCCGGCACATGGATCGCGCGGGCGGCGATCTCGTGCCCGGTGCCGGCCTCGCCGACGAGCAGGATCGGCCGTGTGGCGCGAAGCAATTGCTCGATCGCCCGCTCGGCCTCGATCACTGGCGTGCTCGTGCCGAGCGCTGAAAGCGACACCCGCCTCGGAGCCGATCCGGCGCCGGTCTTGAGTGCTCGGGTTACCGTGGCGAGCAGCTTCTGCAACCCGACCGGCTTCTCGAGGAAATCGACGGCGCCGATCTTCGTCGCTTCGACCGCAGTTTCGATGGTTCCGTGCCCCGACATCATGACCACCGGCATCGTCAACTGGCCGCCCGCCGCCCATTCGCGCAGCAACGTGACGCCGTCCGTATCGGGCATCCAGATGTCGAGCAAGACGAGCGCCGGCTGACTGCGCGCGCGATAGACGCGCGCCTCCCCCGCATTCTCCGCAAGGCTCACGCGATAACCCTCGTCCTGCAAGATCTCCGAGAGCAACTCGCGGATGCCGACCTCGTCATCGACGATCAGAATCTCCTGCGGCTGCGACATCACGTCTTGGTTCCTTCCAGCGGAAAATGAAGCGTCACCGATGCGCCTCGCGGCTGGCGATTCTCGATCGTGACGCGACCGTGGTGCTCTTCGACAATTTTCTTCACGATCGCGAGCCCGAGTCCCGTGCCTTTCGCCTTGGTCGTGACGTACGGCTCGAAAGCCCGCCGCATCATGTCTTCCGGAAAGCCGCCGCCGCGATCAGCTACCGAGAGGACGACTTCTGTGGCGCGGCGCTCGACTTTGAATTCGTAGGCCGGCTCGGCGACGTCCGCCTGCGCATCGGCCGCATTCTGGATCAGATTATGGAACACTTGACGCAAGCGTGTGGGTTCGCCATGAATGACGGCG
>Ga0335083_10002684_pt1 | contig 23382 bp, 16 predicted proteins | sample Lox_Sample_42_FD_206716 | JGI IMG/M metagenome (GOLD analysis project Ga0335083, IMG submission 206716) | Soil microbial communities from Loxahatchee National Wildlife Refuge, Florida, United States - Lox_Sample_4.2 | ecosystem: Environmental > Terrestrial > Soil > Wetlands | place: USA...
GCTCTTGCGCTTCTGGCCGTCGCGCATCTCGACCACTTCCTCGGTCGGCACCAGGATCTCGCCGAAGCGCTCGTTCAGGCCGGCGCGCTGGATGCGCTCCTTCAGCGACTCCGCCACGCGGTGCTCGAAGTTCGAGTACGCGTGCACCACATACCATCTCAGCGCCACGTTCAGCTTCCCCCCGGCGTCGTCCAGATCCGCGTGACCCAGGCGAGCACCATGTCGAGCAACCAGAAGAACACGCCCGCGACCGTCACGAACACGAACACGGCGACCGTGGTCTTCATCGTCTCGTCACGCGTCGGCCACACCACCTTGCGCAGCTCCACGCGCGCAGCTTCCGTGAACGCCCACAGCCGCCGGCCGTAGCCGGAGAAGCCCACCACGAGGGCGCCGAGCGCCAGGCCCGCGAGCACGCTGCCCCAGCGGGCCCAGACGTTGTCGAGCACGTAGTAGCCCACGATGCCCGCGATCACGAACAAAATCGCGATCACGAGCTTGGTGTTGTCCGCGCCGCTCGGCGCGTCCGGCGTTTTGTTTTCGTCTGTCATGTCGAACTGATGGCAGGCCAGGAGGGAATCGAACCCCCAACCTGCGGTTTTGGAGACCGCCGCTCTGCCAATTGAGCTACTGGCCTGTGTTAAACAACCCTTACTTGAGGATCTTGGCGACGACGCCGGCGCCGACGGTCTTGCCGCCCTCGCGGATCGCGAACCGCAGCCCCTCTTCCATCGCGATCGGGCTGATCAGCTCGACCACCATCTTGATGTTGTCCCCGGGCATGACCATCTCCACCCCGGCCGGCAACTCGATCATCCCCGTCACGTCCGTCGTGCGGAAGTAAAACTGCGGCCGATACCCCTTGAAGAACGGCGTGTGACGCCCGCCCTCCTCCTTCGACAGCACGTACACTTCCGCCTCGAAGTTGGTGTGCGGGGTGATCGAGCCGGGCTTGGCCAGCACCTGGCCACGCTCAACCTCCTCACGCTTCGTGCCGCGCAGCAGCACCCCGACGTTGTCCCCCGCCTGACCCTCGTCCAGCAGCTTCCTGAACATCTCCACGCCCGTGCAGATCGTCTTGGTCGTGGCCTTCAGCCCCACGATCTCCACCTCGTCGTTCACCTTCACAATCCCGCGCTCGATGCGCCCCGTCACCACCGTGCCGCGCCCGGAGATCGAGAACACGTCCTCCACCGGCATCAGAAACGGCTTCTCCACCTCGCGCTTGGGCACCGGAATGTACTGGTCCATCTCCTCGACCAGCTTCACAACGCTCGGCACCCCAATCTCGCTCTTGTCCCCCTCCAGCGCCTTGAGCGCCGAACCGATCACGATCGGGGTCTTGTCGCCGGGAAACTTGTAGGTCGTGAGCAACTCACGCACCTCCATCTCCACCAGCTCCAGAAGCTCCTTGTCGTCGACCATGTCCGCCTTGTTCATGTACACCACGATGTACGGCACGCCCACCTGGCGCGCCAGCAGAATGTGCTCGCGCGTCTGCGGCATCGGCCCATCGGCCGCCGACACCACCAGAATCGCTCCGTCCATCTGCGCCGCACCCGTGATCATGTTCTTCACGTAGTCCGCGTGACCGGGGCAGTCCACGTGCGCGTAGTGCCGGTTCTTGGACTGGTACTCCACGTGCGCCGTCGAGATCGTGATCCCGCGCGCCTTCTCCTCCGGTGCCTTGTCAATCTGGTCGTACGCCATGAAGGTCCCGCCGTTGGTCTCGGCCATCACCTTCGTCAGCGCCGCCGTCAGCGTCGTCTTGCCGTGGTCTACGTGACCAATCGTCCCCACGTTCACGTGCGGCTTGCTGCGCTCGAATTTCTCTTTGGACATGGCGTAACTTCCTTAACTCAAAATTTACCGAAAAATCCCGTTACTTCTTGATGATGCCGTCGGCGATGTTGGGCGGCACTTCCACGTACTTGGCGAACTCCATGGTGAAGGTCGCGCGCCCCTGGCTCATCGAGCGCACCGTGGTGGCGTAGCCGAACATTTCCGACAGCGGCACGTCGGCCATGATGGCCTTGCCCGCCGCGGTCTCGTCCATGCCGGTGATCTGCCCGCGGCGGCGGTTCAGGTCCCCGATCACGTCGCCCGAGTACTCCTCGGGGGTTACGACCTCGACCTTCATGATCGGCTCGAGCAGCACCGGCCTGGCCCTGCGGAAGCCGTCCTTGAAGCCCATCGAGCCGGCGATCTTGAACGCCATCTCGTTGGAGTCGACGTCGTGGTAGGAGCCGTCGAAGGCGGTGACCTTGACGTCCACCACCGGGTAGCCGGCGATGACGCCGGTGTCGACCGCTTCCTTGATGCCCTTGTCCACCGCCGGGATGTACTCGCGCGGCACGGCGCCGCCGACGATGCCGTTGATGAACTCGTAGCCCTTGCCCTGTTCGTTCGGCTCGAGCTTCAGCCACACGTGGCCGTACTGGCCGCGGCCACCGGACTGGCGCACGAACTTGCCCTCGCTCTCGACCGTGCCGCGGATGGTCTCGCGGTAGGCAACCTGGGGCTTGCCCACGTTCGCCTCCACCTTGAACTCGCGCCGCATGCGGTCGACGATGATCTCCAGGTGCAGCTCGCCCATGCCGGAGATGATGGTCTGGCCCGACTCCTGGTCGGTGTGCACGCGGAAGGAGGGGTCCTCCTTCGCCAGGCGCTGCAGCGCGAGGCCCATCTTCTCCTGGTCGACCTTGGTCTTCGGTTCCACCGCCACCGAGATCACGGGGGCCGGGAACTCCATCTTCTCGAGCGTAATGACCTTCTCGAGGTCGCACAGCGTGTCGCCGGTGATCACGTCCTTGAGGCCGACGGCGGCGGCGATGTCGCCGGCGCGCACTTCCTTGATCTCGGTGCGGTCGGAGGCGTGCATCTGCAGGAGGCGCCCGATGCGCTCCTTCTTGTCCTTGGTCGGCACGTAGACCGTGTCGCCGGAGTTGAGGACGCCCGAGTAGACGCGGAAGAACGTCAGGTTGCCGACGAAGGGATCGTTCAGGATCTTGAAGGCGAGCGCCGAGAACGGCGCGTCGTCGGAGGCCTTGCGGGTGTCGGGCTGGCCACGCTCGTTGACGCCCTTGACGTCGGGCATCTCCACCGGGCTCGGCATGAACTCGATGACGGCGTCCAGCAGTGCCTGCACGCCCTTGTTCTTGAAGGCGGTGCCGCACATGGCGAGCACGATCTCGTTCTTGATCGAGCGCGCGCGCAGCCCCGTGCGGATCTCCTGCTCGGAGAGTTCCTCGCCCTCGAGGTACTTGTTCATGAGGGCGTCGCTGGCCTCGGCGGCCGACTCGACCATCTTGGCGCGGTACTCCGCGGCCTGGGCCTTCAGGTTCGCCGGGATGTCGCGGTACTCGAACTTCATCCCCTGGGTTTCCATGTCCCAGTAGATGGCCTTCATGCGGATCAGGTCGACCACGCCCTCGAAGCCGTCCTCGGCGCCGATCGGGATCTGGATCGGCACCGGGTTGGCGCGCAGGCGGCTCCTGATCTGGTCGACGCAGCGGAAGAAGTTGGCCCCGGCACGGTCCATCTTGTTGACGAACGCGATGCGCGGCACGCCGTACTTGTTCATCTGCCGCCACACCGTCTCGGACTGCGGCTGCACGCCGGAGACCGCGCAGAACAGCGCCACGGCCGAGTCCAGCACCCGCAGCGAGCGCTCCACCTCGATGGTGAAGTCGACGTGCCCCGGGGTGTCCAGGATGTTGATGCGGTGCTCGGGGAAGGAGTTGTCCATGCCCTTCCAGAAGCAGGTGGTGGCGGCCGCCGTGATGGTGATGCCGCGCTCCTGTTCCTGCTCCATGTAGTCCATCACGGCCGCGCCGTCGTGGACCTCACCGATCTTGTGCGACACGCCCGTGTAGAAAAGGATGCGCTCGGTCGTCGTGGTCTTGCCCGCGTCGATGTGGGCAGAGATCCCGATGTTCCGGTAGCGCTCGATGGGCGTCGCACGGGGCACGATTTGTGAGCTCTGTTGCTTACCAGCGGTAGTGGGCGAAGGCCTTGTTGGCTTCCGCCATGCGGTGGGTGTCCTCACGCTTGCGCACCGCGGCGCCGCGGTTCTCCGAGGCATCCATCAGCTCGTGCGCCAGGCGGAAGGCCATGGACTTCTCGCTGCGGTCACGGGCAGCCTCGATGACCCAGCGCATGGCCAGTGTCTGGCGGCGCGTGGCCCGAACTTCAACCGGCACCTGGTAGGTCGCGCCGCCGACGCGGCGGGACTTCACCTCGACCACGGGCTTGACGTTGTCGAGCGCGGCGGCCAGCACCTCGATGGCCTCGCCACCGGGCTTGCCGGTCTTCTCGCTGATGCGGTCGAGGGCGCCATAGATGATGCGCTCGGCCGCCGACTTCTTGCCGCTCTTCATGACGACGTTCATGAACTTGGCAAGCATCTCGTTGTTGAACTTGGGGTCCGGGAGGATGGTGCGGACCGGAGCCTGGGCACGACGGGACATGGCTTAGTTACCCCTTACTTCTTCGGGCGCTTGGCGCCGTACTTGGAGCGGCCCTGCTTGCGCTCGGCGACGCCGGCACAGTCGAGGGTGCCGCGCACCGTGTGGTAGCGCACGCCCGGCAGGTCCTTCACGCGGCCGCCGCGGATCAGGACCACCGAGTGCTCCTGCAGGTTGTGGCCCTCACCGCCGATGTAGCTGGTGACCTCGTAGCCGTTGGTCAGGCGTACGCGGCACACCTTGCGCAGGGCCGAGTTCGGCTTCTTCGGCGTCGTGGTGTAGACGCGCGTGCACACGCCACGCTTCTGGGGGGAGGCCCCGAGTGCGGGTACCTTGGTTTTCTCTTTTCCCGTCCGGCGCGGTTGCCGGATGAGCTGACCGGTGGTCGCCATCGTTGTCTTACACTCCAAAAGCGCTGCGGGAGCTGGTGCACTCGCGCGATAAAGCGACCTCCGAAGAGCACCGGGCCGCCTGCGTGAGGCGGCCCGGTCATCGGAAGTCGCTGTTTACGGGCCGGCGGTCAAAGGGGCCGGTCCGACAAAGGCCGGCGATTCTAGGTACGCCCCCCCTGAGTGTCAACCGGCAGTCAAACCGCTTTTATAGGATAATGAGTCCATCCGGCGCCGGGTGCCCAAGACACCCCGCGACCACAAGAACCAATACAAATCAGGCTCCCGGGTGGGGCCACAGGGACTGAGTGCGTAAACCCTTCCTGGCGAGCTGGCTCCTGAGCCTCGCCGCCGCGATTCCTTTATATGTGGCCGTGGCGCAGGCGCCTCAAGCCGCGCCGGTGGCCCCGCCGCCCTACCAGGCGGGCACCATCCCGCTGGCGACCCAGGTCCTGGACCCGGCGCTGGCGGCGCCGCCGGCCGGGCAGGTTACCTCGGGGGCGCTGGATGAGCGGTTCCTCCCCTTCGACAGCCATGGCTCCCATTTCCTGACCGGCGTCCACTGGTTCCGGATCCAGCCGCCGACCCCGGCCGAGCCAGGGAGGATCGCGGTCCTGCTGGCCCGTTCGGGCCTGGACCAGCCGGTGGAGGTCTACGGCCGGGAGGAAGGCAAGACGGTCAAGCTCCAGCTTACGGGCATGGCCCCCACCTTCGGGGGCGCTGAGGATTACGTCTTCGCCCTGCCCTCGGGGCTCGAGCTCTCGCAACCGCTGTACGCCAAGGTGACCCGCACCGGCAAGGCGGTCACGGACCTGCACTTCGGCAGCTCCGACCTGCGCCACGTGCTGCTCGGAGCGGCCGCCCACGGCCGCATCATCACCTTCGTGGTCGGTGCCCTGTTCGCGATGGCGATTTCCGCGCTGCTGATCCGCCTGGTGCTGCGCGACCAGATCTACCTCTACTATGGGATCCTGTTCCTGCTGCAGGGGGTCTATCTCGCCTACTTCTCGGGCCAGGGCTTCAGCTGGCCGGTACTCTCCTGGGCACGGCCGTGGGCGAACTACGCCTACAACGTGCCGGTCGCGGTCAGCGCCGCCGCGGCCGCCCTGTTCATCCGCGAGTTCGCCAACCTCAAGGTCTACTCCCCGAAGGTATACCGCGCCTTCGGCTACCTGGCCGTGGCCTTCATCGTGCTCACGTTCGCCAACGTGCTGCGGGTGTTCGGGTGGGGCGTGATCGTGGCGCGCATCGGTGACCTGATGTTCGTCGGCTCCGCGATCTTCACCCTGGTGGTCGCCTTCCTCGCCTGGCGCCGCGGCGGCAACCGCGCCGCCGGCTGGTTCCTGATCGCCTGGAGCCTGCTGTGCATCTTCCAGATCCTGACCGCCGTGCGCCTGCTCTACACGCGCGCCGACAGCGCGGAAGGGTTGGTCTACTACGGGCTGGCGCCCTCCATGGTGGCTGCCGCGGTGCTGATCGCGCTCGGGGTCTCCGACCACGTCCGCCAGCAGTCGCTGGCGCTGACGGAGGCCGAGAAGCGGGCCCAGACTGACCCGCTCACCGGGGTGCTGAACCGGCGCTCGCTCATCGAGCGCCTGGATGCCGCGTGCGTGCGCGCCCGCGCCCGCAACCTGCCGATCTCGGTGCTGTTCCTGGACCTCGACCACTTCAAGCAGATCAACGACACCTTCGGGCACGCCGCGGGCGATGCGTGCCTGGCGGGCATCATCCCGCCGATCCAGGCGGAGCTGCGCCAGTCGGACGTGATCGGCCGTTACGGCGGGGAGGAGTTCGTGGTGATCCTCTATGGCGCCGACGCCGCGGCCGCCCACCCGATCGCCGAGCGCATCTGCCGGCGCGTGGCCGACATCGACATCCCGGGGTTCGGCGCGGGCCTGAAGCTCACCTGCAGCATCGGGGTCGCAGCCTCCGACACGCTGGATGTCTGGGGCCAGCACCTGATCGCGCACGCCGACACCGCGGTCTATGCGGCCAAGCGCTCCGGGCGCAACCAGGTGCAGGTCGCGAGCGCGCTCGCGGCCTGAGGGACACAGCGGTGCTGGTGCGCACCGCGGTCGCGGGCGACATCCCCACCCTGGTGGGGCTGGTGCGCCGGTACTGGGCCTTCGAGGGGATCCCGAACTTCGATGCGCTGCGCATCGAGCTGTTGCTCAAGCGACTGGTCGCCGAGCGCGCGCTCGGCGAGCTGTGGCTCGCCCAAGCGCCCGGTGGCGGCGTGTGCGGGTACCTCGCACTGGTGCACGTGATGAGCCTCGAGCACGGCGGCCTCATGGGTGAGATCGACGAGCTGTTCGTCGCCCCCGAGGCGCGGCGCAGCGGCGCGGCCACCGCCCTGATCGAGGCCGCGCAGCACGCCCTCAGGGCCCGCGGCGGCGTGCGCCTGCAGCTGCAGCTCGCCACCGGCAACGCCGCGGCCCGCGGCTTCTACGAGCGGCGCGGCTTCCGTTCCCGCGCCGGGTTCGAGCTGCTCGACAAGCCGCTCTGACGATCACCGCCTGCGGCGCTCGCTCCGTCGCATCGCCGTCCCGGAGCCCGAGGGGCCGACTCCATAATCGCGGCTCACCATCCAAGGAGATCCGCGCATGCCCGCCTTGCACCGTGCCCGCCGCCCGCTCGCCCTGGCCGCCTTCGCCCTGTGCACCGCGCTGGCAAGCGCCAGCCTCTGGGCCGACATGTACGACGACGCGGTCGCACACGCCGGCCGCCCGGCCAAGGACGTGGAGCGCGATGCGCTCGACCACCCCGCGCAGATCCTGCGCCTGTCCGGGGTGGGCAAGGGGTGGAAGGTCGGTGACTACATGGGTGCGACCGGTTACTACAGCGAGCTGCTCAGCTACCTGGTGGGCCCGCACGGCCATGTGTACCTGCTCAATAACCAGGCCTACGACGACTGGAGCGAGAACCGCTGGCAGGGGCGCATCAACGACCGGCTGCCCAACGTCGAGCACCGGCAGGTCGACTTCGAGAACATCGGGCTGCCGAGCCACTCGCTCGATGCGGTCTTCATGATCAAGGTGTTCCACGACCTGTACTGGGTGGACGATGACCCGAAGGATCACTGGCCGAAGTTCAACACCGACCGAGCCATGCGCGAGGTCAACCGCGTGCTGAAGAACCGCGGCGTGCTGGTGCTGGTGGACCACTCCGCCAAGCCCGGCACCGGTGCCACCAACGCCCAGGACCTGCACCGCATCGACGAGGAGTTCGTGGTGCAGCAGCTGCAGAAGCACGGGTTCAGGCTGGTGAGCCGCAGCGACGTGCTGCGCCGTCCCGAGGACGCGCGCGACCAGATCACCTACAAGGGGCCGATGGTCGGCAAGACCGACCGCTTCGTGCTGGTGTTCCGCAAGGAGGACTGAGGAGGCCCATCCGGCCGTGCCCCTCTCGACGCCAGCGGGCCATATCAGTCGTGCAGCCTCACGTTGCGCGGGACCGCCTGGTGATCCTGCTGCGCGGGGCGCGCCGCGCCGGCGGCCAGGGTCCAGGCCAGTCCGGCCCCACGGCCGTGTCCAGTGGCGCGACCGAATCGAGCTTCGGGATGCCCTCAGGCAGCCAGGCAGTCGGCCAACGGGGCCGCCGCCGTCCGGTCATTCCGTAATTCTGACACCCGTGCCCAGGTGGCCGCGGATCTCCTCCAGGTCGCGCGGCAGCAACGAGCGGTCGGTATCGTAAACCAGCTCATACAGCGGCCGGGACGCCGGCGCCGCCGCGCCGGCGCCGCTGGCCACGGTGCGCACCCAGAACTCCGAGAGCTGTTCGTTGTGGCCGGGCTCACCGGAGAATTCGGCCTCGCGGCGGCTCATGTGATCGTAGCGGTCGCGCCATTCCTTGGCGGCGTCGGGCGCGGGACGCGGCTGGCGGTAGGCAGCCAGAAAGGTCTTCTGGTCGCGCACCGGGTAAAGCACGACTCCGGCCACGTCCCACTGGGGGCCGTTGGCATCCTCGATGTAGTTCATCTGCAGCTCGAGCACGCTGTCGGGCGTGACCTTCACCAGGCCGCTGCTGTCCAGGTGCAGCCGTGGCGTCTGCAGCACCAGCGTACCCCCCGACTGTACTTGCAACTGGGTGCGATCGAAGGCGGCCGCCCGCAGATCCTTGCGCTCGAGAAACGCCTGCCACTGCGCCAGCGTGCCGTGATAGGTGAGGTAGAGGTAGTCGGCCACAAACTTCAGGCGCTCACTCTCGACCTCGAGGAGCGAGCTCGGGATCAGACTGGCCACGCCCACGTAACCGTCCGGAGTCGGAAGCGCCAGGGTCGAGACATAGGCGTCCGCATAGCCGGTCGGCCAGACGCGGTGCTGCCAGATCCGTCCGTAGCGGTCCCGCATCAACTCCTCCCGGACCGCCGGGCCCAGGGAGGTCACGCGCACCGGCTGCGTCCCCACCATCCGCGGCAGCGGCATGCCCTGCAGCAGCAGCTCCAGAAACTGGCGCGAGTCCTGGTAGCGGTGAGCATCGACCCCGCCGCCGGGGTATTCCAGGCGGAACAGCGAGACCTTCGCGCCGTGCAGGCAGCGCCAGATCCGGCCATCGCCGGGCAGCGCGGTCTCACTGCCCTCGCAGCTGCGCACCTCCCAGGTCCCGTCCTCTGCCTGGGTCACCAGGGAAGGATCCGTGGAGCTGTACAGCCGCGCGAGCAGGGTCGCCGACCTGCCGCGCGGAAAGAGCGTGTCCGCCAGGGACGCGCGCAGCTGCATCAGTTGCTGCTGCTCATAATGCAGGAGCGCTGCACCGGTACGCCGGGAGAACTCCGCCCAGGGCAGCGGCAACGGAAAGGCCTCGCGGAAGTTGACGACGATGGCGCCGTTCAGCAGCCCCGGAAAGCCGACCGACTCGCGCGCCTCGAAGACGCCTTCCCGGGTCTGCCCGCCAGTGACAAGTTCGATGGGAAGGGCGTAGTTGAGGTTTTCGCTCGGGGACTTGGCGGCCACCACTCCCAGCACCCGTCCCCCGGCATCGAGCAGGGGACCGCCGCTGTTACCCGGTGAGGCCGCGGCAGAGAAGCGCAGCCACTTCCAGCGCCCGTCCTGGGCTTCGGGCGTAAAGGAAGTCAGCAGTCCATCGCGCACCACGACTCCCTCCCCCAGGGCGTTGCCGACGGCGAACACCGGTTCGTCCTGCTGCGCCTCCTTGGCGGGAATGAGCGGGGTCACACCGGGGGTTCCGTGCACCGAGAACACGGCGTAGTCCTCGTGGTTCGAGTACTGCAGCACGGCGTCCAGCGGGTACACATGGCCCTCGGCGTCACGGATCGCCAATGCACCGAACTGGCTGCCGAGGCCGACGCTGACCACGTGGGCGGCGGTCACGAACCGGTTGAGTCCAATGGCGAAAGCGGTGCCGACCGGCCAGTAGGCATCGTTGCGCTGCGCGAACGGGATCAGTTCCAGCGGCAGCGGCTTCTCGTAGGTGGCGGTGTCCTTCTCGGGCTTCTTGACCACGATCTCGAAGGTGGCCGCGCGCACCAGCTTCTGCAGCTCAGGCGTCGGTGAGGCGGCGAGTACCGTGCCCGCACAGCCAAGCGCGGCAAGCAACAGTTCCGGCAGGCAAAAGCCGGGTCCGCGGGTTCCGGCGGCGCGGCATCGTGCGCTGAAGCAGCGTGTCATATCCCTGCCGCCCGCTGTGCGCGGGTCGTTGTTGTGAGACCGGCGCTAGAATAATGCAGCGCGCGCCCGCCCACCATCGGCCGCAGCGCCAGGGAGGCTGCGCATGGCCGTCGACGATCCATTCGACCTGCAGCGATTCGTGGCGGCGCAGCAGCCGGTGTATGCCGATGTGCTCGCCGAACTTGCCGGCGGCCGCAAGCGCTCCCACTGGATGTGGTTCGTATTCCCGCAGTTTGCCGGGCTGGGAACGAGCGGCATGTCGCGCCGCTACGCCCTGCGCTCGCTTGCCGAGGCACGGGCCTACTTGGGTCACCGGCTGCTGGGCGCGCGACTTGCGGAGTGCACCCGCACCGTGAACGCGCTGGCCGGTCGCAGTGCGCTCGAGGTGTTCGGCGCCATCGACGCGGTCAAGTTCCGCTCCTCGATGACCCTGTTCGACCTCGCTGCCGGCACGCCCGGCAGCCCGTACCGCGAGGCGCTCGCGCGCTACTTCGCGGGTGCGCACGATCCACGCACCCGCGAGCTGCTCACTTCGGCTTGACGAACTTCAGGATGAACTGGTCGGTCTTGCCCTTGATGCTGGCCTCGAAGACCTTCTGAGTGTGGTCATCGGTCTTGTTGCGCAGCACCGGGCTCTCGGCGTCGAATTTGAAGCCGGCGGACTCGACTTCCTGCTTCACGGCCGCCTCATCGATGCGGTGCAGCGTCGAGGTGTCGCGCAGCCCGGATCCCGGTGCGGCGGCATGATCGAGCACGAGGTAGACGCCGCCCGGCTTGAGTGAGGCGTACACGGCGCGGTCCAGGTCGGCGACGCTCAGGTCCTTGACGTTGTGGAAGTCGTGGTAGTTGCGCGAGGTCCAGACCAGGTCGAGGTCGGAGGGCATCTGGATGGTCGCCAGCCGCACGGTGATCACCGCCACGTTGGCGTAATGCGCATCGGCAGTGATCGGCGCCAGCCGCGCAGCCGGGTCCGGTGCATCCGCGGGCGCGTCCGGGCGCTTCTGGTTGACGAGTGCGTAGACCTTGCCCTTCGGGCCGACCACCGCGCTCAGCAGGCGGGTGTAGTAGCCGGCGCCCGGGATCAGCTCGCCGACCTGCATGCCCGGGTGCACGCCGGCGAACGCCAGCGTCTCGGCCGGCTTGCGGTCGGCGTCCTGCTCCCGGTCAGCCGCGGGACGCGCGGGGTCCGCGACCGCGTCGCGGATCGCGTGCGAGACGTGCGCAGCCGCGCCGGCGGTGGCCATGAGCAGCGCCGCGGCGGCGCCAGTGAGCAACAGCGATGTGCGCAACATGTCAATCTCCTTGGGATTTTCTCGCACTCTAACAGTGTTCGGCGACAAGTAAGATCCCGGGAACGGGACCTTGGCCGTTTCTGTGTCAGAATCACCGCGAGCGCGCCCGCGCTCCTCACCCCGAAGAACGCATCTCCATGACACGCATTCTCCCGCATCTGCTGCTGGCGCTGTGCGCCGTGCTCGCGGTGATCCCGGCGCAGGCCGCGACGAAGCCCGCCGAGGACAGCATCAGCCACGAGGCGGAGGCCGCCGTGGTCAAGGTGTTCTCGACCATGCGCCACCCGGACCTCGCCAAGCCGTGGTCGAAGGCGGCGCCCGTGGAGGCAAGTGGAAGCGGCGTGATCATCGAAGGGCACCGCATTCTCACCAACGCGCACGTAGTCGCCTACGCCAGCCAGGTGCAGGTGCAGGGCAACCAGTCCGGCGACAAGTTCTCCGCCACCGTGGAGTCCTTCGCGCCCGGCATCGACCTGGCGGTGCTCAAGCTCGACGACGACAGCTTCTTCGCCAGCCGGCCGCCACTGCCGCGCGCCGCGGCCATGCCGCAGGTCAAGGACGCGGTGCTCGCCTACGGCTTCCCCACCGGCGGCACCTCGCTGTCGATCACCCGCGGCATCGTCTCGCGCCTCGAGTTCGTCGGCTACGGCTACCTCACCTGGGGGCTGCGCATCCAGATCGACGCCGCCATCAACCCGGGCAACAGCGGCGGCCCCGCGGTCGCCTCGGGCAGGATGATCGGCCTCGCCTTCGCGCACCTGCAGGGCTCGGAGAACATCAGCTACATCATCCCCAACGAGGAGATCGAGCTGTTCCTGAAGGATGTGGCCGACGGCCACTACGACGGGAAGCCCGGCATGTACGACACCTACCAGACGCTCGAGAACCCGGCGCTGCGCGGCTACCTGCACCTCGACCCGCAGGTGAAGGGCATGATCGTCACCCGCCCCGATGATGGCGTTCCGGACAACCCGCTCAGGGCCTGGGACGTGGTCACGCGCATCGGCGCGGTGCCGATCGACGACGACGGCATGGTCAAGGTCAGCAACAGCCTGCGCGTCAACTTCCTCTACGAGCTGCAGCGGCAGGCCCGCAACGGCACCGTGCCGCTCAGCCTGGTGCGCGACGGCAGGGCCATGACGGTGCAGATGCCGGTACCGAGCCGGCGGCGGCTGCAGCTGGAGAGCCTGCAGGGCGACTACCCCTCCTACTTCATCTACGGCCCGGTGGTGTTCTCGCGCGCCACGCTCGAGGCGCTCGCGCTGCTGCGCGCCAAGGCGGGATTCAGCCCGGCGCTGGCGCACATCGGCGACCCGCCGCCGCCCGAGCGCCCGGAACTGGTCATGATCTCCTCGCCGCTGTTCCCGCACGAGCTCTCCAAGGGCTACTCCAACCCGAGCGGCGAGATCGTCGACCGCGTCAACGGCACCCCGGTGCAGAGCCTGGCGCAGCTGGTCGCATTCCTGCGCGACCTCAAGGACGACTACGTGGAGATCGACTTCGACAGCCGCTTCAGCGAGGGCCTGGTGTTCCCGCGCGCCAAGCTGGTGGCGGCCACCGAGGAAATCCTGGGCGACAACGGCGTGCGCTCGCAGGGCTCCCCGGACATGATGAAGGTCTGGCAGCAGGGCAAGTAAGGCGCTGCCCGCAGGGTCGCGCCTCAGGCGCCCGCAGCGGCGCCCTCGGACCCGCTGAAGTCCAGGTCCCAGGTCTCCCCGAGCAGTGCGTGCCCGAAGCTGTGGTGCGCCGCAGTGCGCGTCAGGGTGAAGCCGGCCTCCACATACAGGCGCCGTGCGGCGACCAGGATGCTCTGCGTCCACAGCGTGACGCCGCGGTAGCCGCAAGCGCGCGCGAACTCCACGCAGCTGCGCACCAGCAGGCGCCCGACCCCGGCGCCGCGGGCCTGCGGCTCGACCAACAGCAGCCGCAGCTTGGCGATGCCCTTGCCGCCACCCACCAGGAAGATGCTGCCGAGGCGCTCGCCGGCGCGCTCGGCGATCCAGCAGCGCTCGCGCCGCGGATCAAAGCCCTCCACGAACTGCGCCACGATCCCCGCGACCAGCGCCTCGAAGCGCAGATCCCAGCCGTACTCGGCCGCATACAGCGCGCCGTGCCGCGCCACCACCCATCCAAGATCGCCGGGCCCCGGCTCGCGCAGCCGCACGGGCGCGGCGGGGGCCGGTGCGGCGAAGGCGTCGCGGATGCTGGTCATCGCGCCGAGCACCGCGGCGCGCCGCGGCTCGTCCAGCCCCTGGAACATCTGGCGCACCTGCGCTGCGGAGCGGCGCTCCAGCGGCGCGAAGGCGCGCCGGCCGGAGGCCGTCAGGCGCAGCTGCCGGCAGCGCGCATCGCCTGCGGGCGCCTCGCGGCTGAGCAGCTTGCGGGCGGCGAAGCGCTTGAGGATGCGGCTCAGGTAGCCGGGATCGAGATCGAGTTCCTCGGTGAGGACGCTGGCGGTGACACCCGGCCGATGCGCGATCTCGTACAGCACCCGGGCCTCGGTGAGCGAGTAGGGACTGTCCAGCAGCGAGCGCGCCAGCACCCCGATGCGCCGGGTGTAGTCACGGTTGAAGGCGCGCACGCGCGCGATGTCCTGGGGCGAAACCGCCATCTGAGCTCTCCTGAGGCAGCCTCGAGGCACTTTCGCCGGTAAAGTTGCCTCAGTCAACTATCTCCGGCGACGGTCCCTGAAGGCGTGCCTGCGCCTGGCAGGCTCACCGGGCCGCCGCGGGCAGTCCGAGCTGGGCGCGGATCTGTCCGAGCAGCACCTTCTGGTCATCGGCTCCCTGCACCGCGCGATAGAACTGGCTGGCGACCGCGTAGCCGAGCTCCCGGTAAGCCTCGAGGTTGTCCTCGGTGAAGAACTGGTCCGCGGTGGTGTCGTTGGGGAATGCCGGGTGGCGGCGCCAGTAGGAGGCCACGTCCGGGGGCATCGCCTGGATGGGCACGGCCTGCAGGTACACGATGTAGCCGTCGTCGTACTCGGGTGAGGTCGGATCGCCCCTGGGGTAGCGCACCTTGCCGATGGCAAACCCGCGCACCGCGCGCCCGCCGGCATTGCGCGCCGGTCGCAGCGCATCCAGGGGATAGAAAGTGTCGCGGAACTCGATGAACACCGAGAAGTCGACCCGCACCTTCTCGATGACCGAGGCGAGGTCCTCCATCGCGAAGGCCGGGTCGCAGCTCGCCTGCGCGAGAATGATGAGCCGGGTGCGGCGTCGCACGAGCTCGTAGATCCCGGTGTTGTCGTAGTGGCCGCCGTCGGTGAGCTCGAGGAAGGCCGCTTCCTCGTGCAGGCCCCGGCCCAGCAATCCCTGCCGGAAGCCCGGGAACCAGAGGTTGGGCTTGTTGCTCGGCGCCCGTCCGGGCGTGAGGCGCGGATTCGCCATCCAGTACCCCAGCCGCACGTTGAACAGCGACATGAGGAAGGACACCAGGCGGTTGCGCGTGATGCCGGTGCCGTTGGGCGCGGTGTTGGGATTGGCGGCGGCACCGGAGATCGCCATCGCGGTCGCCAGCGACACCGCGCCATCCCCGAGATGCCCGGTCGGAATCCAGCCGGTGGCGTTCGAGCCCGACCAGAGGGCCGAGATGGCGAAGTTGTCGCCGCCGCGGTTGCGGTACAGGTCCTTGGGGCTGTCGATCAGCACCAGGTTGCAGTTGATGAGGTGCAGCGGCCGCGGGCAGTCGGAGGCGGTGACGGGGTACAGCTCGCCCTCCCGGGTCACGTGGCCCTTCAGGTCGCGCACCGCCTGGGTATCGGCCTGGGCGGCCGGCTGCCAGTCGTTGGCCGCCACGGTCTCCAGGCTCGGCAGGAATGCTTCCATGAGCCGGTCACGGTACAGGCGCGACAGGCCCGCGTAGTTGGTGTTCACCAGCAGCCCGAAGATGCCCGCGAGCCCCAGGGTGAGCGCCGCGAGCAGCCAGGGCTCGACGAGCCCGGTTTGGGCGACGGCATACGCGCCGAGCAGCAGCCCGTACAGCACCAGGGCGGCGGTGACGATCAGCCGCAGCGGGGCGAGCCAGCCACTGGTCTGCTGCTGCGCGCGGCCCTGCAGGAACTGGAAGACCGTGCCCACGGCCCCGACCGACAGCGAGGACACCGAGGCCACCCAGGCCGGGAGGCGCTGCACGACCAGCTGGTACAGCCAGGGCACGCTCGCCACCAGCAGACCCACGAGGGCGCAGGCGAGGATTAACCCCGAGTACTTGCGGAAGCGCGTGCGCGCGGCATAGAGCTCCTTCGGGGACAGCACCCACGACTCGCTCGCCAGCCAGGTGGCCGGGCCGTACAGGGCGCTGATGGCGATGAGCGCCACCGCGGACAGCGCGGCGAGCAGGAGCCCGGCGCGGATCAGCGGCTCAGGGGACATGTGCAGCGCGGATGCCACGCTGCCCAGGACATGGCTGAAGGAGCATACGAGGAACGAGTCCTGCGACCAGGCGCTCCAGCGGCTCTCGACCCACCGCAGCAGCGCGAACGCGCCGATGAGTGCACCGCCGTAGACGCTCAGGGAATACAGGCACACCCGCAGCGCGGTCGCGATCAGGGATGCGTAACCCACCCCGGGGGGCTGCAGATAGTTGCCGTGCTGGCGGATGTAGGAGAGCCAGTTGAGCGCGCCCCAGGGTGAGCGCGACTGCGCGCCGCCCAGGGTGCGCGCCCCCTTCACCTTGGACCCGAACTGCTCCCGGAACGCCACGTAGCGCCGGCGGCCCGCGCTGTCCGACCCGGGCGCGGCGGCCGGCCGCGGCGCATCGGGCGCGAGGACGCGCTCGTCGGTGGCCGCCAGGTTCAGCCACCAGGACACCGCCGCCCCGAGATAGCCCCCGCCCGAGACGGTGGCCAGGTAGTCGATGCGCCGGAACAGGTCCTGGTTGAGTAACAGCTGGAGCACGCCCAGGGCGAAGGACGCCGAGCGGATGCCGCCCCCGGAGAAGGCGAGCCCGACCCCCGAGAGCGTCTTTAGCTCGCCATCCAGCCGCAGCCGCGCGCGCTCGTCGCGGTGGACCGCGACGAATTCCTCCGCGTGCGTGGTGTGCTCGGCATTAGGCTTCGGAATCTCGGCCATGCGTCACCCCCGCCTCTGCCGACCCATTAAGCATGACTGTTGCACGAGCGCCGCCGATCGCAGGGCGAGGCCCGCGGCCCCGCATGGCGTGCGCTCAGGCGCCCTCGTCAAGGCGGGCGCGCAGCCGCTCGCTCACCACCGGCCACTCCGCCGCAATGACGGAGTAGCGCGCCGAGTCGCGCGGCACGAGGTCCGCCGCCAGACGGTGGGCGCGCAGCACGCCCTCGAAGCGCGCGCCGATGCGCAGCAGCGCGTTGCGGGAGCGCTCGTTGCGCGCATCGGTGTGGAAGCACACGCGGTGCACGCGCCAGGTCTCGAACGCGTGCCGCAGCATGAGCAGCTTCGCCTCCGTGTTGACACGGGTGCGGATCGCCTGCGAGTTCAGCCAGGTGTAGCCGATCTCGACCCCGTCGTAGGCATGCCGCTCGCGGTTCGGGTGCCCGTCCGGCCATGCCCAGCGCTCGAGCAGGAAGAAGCGCGTCGAGCCCACCACGCGCGCATCGTCCCGGCGCACCGTCGCATAGGCCCGGGCCGTGCCCTCCGCGGCCCAGCGCAGCGCCGTCTCCACGTACTGCCGCATCGCCGCCGGGGTGGCAGGCACGGTGGTCCAGCGGAACAGCTCCTCCTCACCCTGCGCTGCGGCCGCAAGCGCCGGCACGTGCTCCAGGGTGAGCGGCTCGAGCCGCACGTGGCGACCCTCCAGGGTCTCGGGTGTCGCGGGCACGCGGCTCTCTCCTGCGCGTCAGTGGGTGCTCGAGCGGGGCGGGAACTGCCGGGCAGCGTACACCGTACGGCCACCGATGACGGTGCGCAGCACCTTCACGTCTGCGAGCTGCGCCGGCGCGATGGCGAACGGGTCGCGGTCGAGCACCACGAAGTCCGCGAACTTGCCGGCCTCCAGCGTGCCCACCTCGCTCTCCGCGTGCAGCTCGTAGGCGGCGTTGGCCGTGATCGCGGTCAGCACCTGCAGCACGGACAGTCCGGGATCCTCACCCAGCCGGCCGCGGTACTTCTCCCCGGCCGCCGGCTCGTTCTCGCGCGTCACGCCGACCTTGAGCGCGAACCACTCGTTCAGCGGGTCGACCGGCCAGTCGCTGCCGAAGGCAATGCGGGCACCGGCCCGGGCGAGGTAACCGGCCGGCTCGGTGATGCGGAAGCGCACCGGCCCGAGGTAGTCCTCCTCGTTGTCGATCGAGTCCGGGGCGCGCTTCTCCCACTGGAACGACAGCACCGGGATGGCGCCGAGCTGCGCGAAGCGCGGGAAGTCGGCCGGATCGACCGCCTCGTCGTGGGCAATGGCGGCCCGGACCCGCTCCTGCGGGAACTCGCGGCGCAGCGCCCGTACCGCATCGAGGCCGGCGCGCACCGCGCGGTCGCCGTCGGCGTGCATGTGCGGCTCGAAGCCCGCGCGCGCGAGGGCCAGCATCACCGCCTCCAGCTGCGGCTGCGGGAAGTACACCGGCGGTCCGCGGTTGCTGCCGGCGACCCAGCGCGGCGCGGCCGGGGTCCCGGCATTGACGAAATAGGGCTCGAGCATCGCACCGGTGAACTCCGGCGCCGAGATCACCCCGTCCAGGAACAGCTTGATGTTGCGCACCTGCAGCCCCGGCGGGGGCCGCGTGGGGCCCTGGTCGTAGGCATCCTTGAGCTTCTGCACGCGTGCGACCGCGGCTGCGGGATGCGCGGCTTCCTCCGGCTGCACCACGGCGGCGAAGTGGGCGCGTGCGGTGAGGCCGCCTGAGCGCTGCACGCGCGCGAAGGCCGAGATGGTCTGCTCATCGGCCTCGGCATCGAGGAAGCTGGTCACGCCCTGCGCGGCCAGCGCCGCCAGTGCCAGGCGCACGGCCGTCTCGTCCTGCGCCGGGGTCGGCGGCGGCGGCAGCTTCAGCATGCGCTCGTAGGCGGTGTCCTCGAGGATCCCGGTCGGCGCACCGTGCGCGTCGTGGTCAATGTGGCCGCCGGGTGGGTCCGGCGTGTGCGCATCCAGCCGCGCAAGCTGCAGCGCCCGGGTATTGATGAGCGCGCTGTGCCCGAACGAGGAGGCCACGATGATGGGCCGCGCGGTGCGCAGCGCGTCCAGGGTGGCAAGGTTGGTCACTGCATCGCGCGGGATCATGGCCTCGCGGAACCAGGCCACCACCTCGAGCCAGCCATCCGGTTCCTGGCTGCGGCTGGCATCCAGGCACTTCTGGATGCGCTCCTGCATCTGCGCCACCGTGAGGCGCAGGTACTCGAGGCTGCACTTCATGAGCTTCTGGCCGCCCTCGAGCGGGTGCATGTGGCCGTCGATGAGCCCCGGCATGACGAAGTGGCCGCCCAGGTCCACCACCGCGAGCCCGGCCCCGCGGCGGCGCGCCTCGCCCGCCGCGCCGACGTAGCCGAGGCGGCCGCCCTGCACCACCAGTCCCTCCGCGCGCTCGTCGCCGGCCGCGGTCCACACCCGGGCGTTGACGTACACCGCATCCGGCGCCGCCGCCGGCGCCGGATGCGCTGCCACGAGGCCTGCGAACAGCGCGGCCATGCGCAGCCCGGTCCCGACTCCTGCCCTTGGCATCCACACACTCCCGGCCAAAAAAAACGGGCCGGGGAGTCGCTCCCCGGCCCGCCGGATGTTACCGAAGCGCGCGGCCCGCAAGCGAGCCGCGTCCGGTGAGCGCGCCCTAGCTGGCCGCGCTCTCCGACTCCTCCCCGACGCTCGAGTCCTCGGCATCGGGCAGGCCGCCGCCCACGTCCATGAACGAGCGCCGATCGCTGGTCTCGAGCTTCTTGCGGCGCGAGGCATGGGCCGCGAAGCCCGTGCCCGCCGGTATCAGCCGGCCGACGATGACGTTCTCCTTCAGTCCGCGCAGGTCGTCCTTCAGGCCCCGCACCGCGGCCTCGGTCAGCACGCGGGTGGTCTCCTGGAAGGAGGCCGCGGAGATGAACGACTCGGTGGCAAGGGAGGCCTTGGTGATGCCCAGCAGCACCGGCTGCAGGCGCGCCTGCGCCTTGCCGTCGGTCTTGGCGCGATCGTTGATGTCGAGCGCGCGTGCCCGGTCGAGCTGCTCACCGCGCAGCAGCGCCGTCTCGCCGGCCTCCTGCACCTCGGTCTTGCGCAGCATCTGGCGGATGATCACCTCGATGTGCTTGTCGTTGATCTTCACGCCCTGCAGGCGGTAGACGTCCTGGATCTCGCGCACCAGATAGTTGGCCAGCGCCTCGACACCCTGCAGGCGCAGGATGTCGTGCGGGTTGGGCTCGCCGTCGGCGATCACCTCGCCACGCTCCACGGTCTCGCCCTCGAAGACGTTGAGCTGGCGCCACTTCGGGATCAGCTCCTCGTACTTCTCGCCGTCGTCGGAGGTGATGATCAGGCGGCGCTTGCCCTTGGTCTCCTTGCCGAAGCTCGCGGTGCCCGACTTCTCGGCGAGGATCGCCGGGTCCTTCGGTTTGCGGGCCTCGAACAGGTCCGCGACGCGCGGCAGACCGCCGGTGATGTCGCGGGTCTTGGAGGACTCCTGCGGGATGCGCGCGATGACGTCACCGATTGAGGCGCGCGCGCCGTCCTCGAGGGAAACGAGCGCGCCCGCCGGCAGCGTGTAGACCGCCGGGATCTCGGTGTTGGCGAAGGTGACTTCCTTGCCCTTGGCGTTCACCAGCTTGATGGTGGCACGCACGTCCTTGCCGCCGCGCTGCTTGGTGTCGAGCACCACGGTGGAGGACAGGCCCGTCACCTCGTCGACCTGGCTGGTCACGGTGAGGCCGTCGACGAAGTCCTGGAACTTCACGAACCCGGCCACTTCCGTCACCACCGGGTGGGTGTGCGGATCCCAGGTCGCCACCACCTGGCCGGCGGCCACGGTCGCGCCTTCCTTGACGCTGATGATCGCGCCATAGGGGATCTTGTAGCGCTCGCGCTCGCGGCCGAAGTCATCGACCACGCCGATCTCGCCCGAGCGCGACACCGCCACCAGGTGGCCCTTCTCGTGCTGCACCGTCTTCACGTGGTGGAAGCGGATCACGCCCTTGTTGCGTACCTCGACGGAGCTCGCGGCGGCTGCCCGCGAGGCCGCGCCACCGATGTGGAAGGTACGCATGGTGAGCTGCGTGCCGGGCTCGCCGATCGACTGTGCGGCGATGACGCCCACGGCCTCGCCGATGGAGATCGGCCGGCCGCGCGCGAGGTCGCGCCCGTAGCAGCGCGAGCACACGCCGTAGCGCGTCTCGCAGGTGATCGGGGAGCGCACCTTGATCTGGTCGACGCCCTCGGTCTCGAGCTGGCGCACCAGCTTCTCATCGAGCAGCGTCCCGACCGGGATCAGCACCTGCTCGTGGTCGCTCGGCTTCATGATGTCCTCGGCCAGCACCCGTCCCAGCACGCGCTCACCCAGAGCCTCGACCACGTCGCCACCCTCGACCAGCGGGGTCATGGTGAGGCCGTTGGAGGTACCGCAGTCCGGTTCGGTCACCACCAGGTCCTGGGCGACGTCGACCAGGCGGCGGGTCAGGTAGCCGGAGTTCGCGGTCTTCAGCGCCGTGTCGGCCAGACCCTTGCGCGCGCCGTGCGTGGAAATGAAGTACTGCAGGACGTTCAGGCCTTCGCGGAAGTTGGCCGTGATCGGGGTCTCGATGATCGAGCCGTCGGGCTTGGCCATGAGGCCGCGCATGCCGGCGAGCTGGCGGATCTGGGCCGCCGAACCGCGGGCGCCGGAGTCGGCCATCATGAAGATCGAGTTGAACGACTTCTGCTTGTGCTGCTTGCCACGGGAGTCGATGGCCTCTTCCGAGCCCAGCTTCTCCATCATGGCCTTGGCCACCTGGTCGTTGGCGCGCGACCAGATGTCGACCACCTTGTTGTAACGCTCGCCGTTGGTCACGAGACCGGAGGCGTACTGGTCCTGGATCTCCTTCACCTCGTTGTCAGCCGAGGTCACGATACGCGTCTTCTGCTCCGGGATGACGATGTCGTCGATGCCGAAGGACACGCCCGCGCGCGTCGCGTAGTGGAAGCCGGTGTACATCAGCTGGTCGGCGAACACCACGGTCTCCTTCAGCCCCAGCGCGCGGTAACACGCGTTGATGGTGGCGGAGATCGCCTTCTTGGTCATGTCCTGGTTGATGATGTCGAAGGACAGTCCCTTCGGCAGGATCTCGGACAGCAGCGCGCGGCCCACGGTGGTGTCGACGGTGCGGGTGCGCTCGGTGAGCGTGCCACCCTCACCGGCGACGTGCTCGCGCAGGCGCACCTTGACCTTGGCCTGCAGGTCGATGTTGCGGCTCTCGTAGGCGCGGTGCACTTCCCCGACGTCGGAGAAGAACATGCCCTCACCCTTGGCGCCGATGCGCTCGCGGGTCATGTAGTAGAGCCCGAGCACCACGTCCTGCGAGGGCACGATGATCGGGTCGCCGTTGGCAGGCGAGAGGATGTTGTTGGAGGACATCATCAGCGCGCGCGCTTCCAGCTGCGCTTCCAGCGACAGCGGCACGTGCACGGCCATCTGGTCACCGTCGAAGTCCGCGTTGAACGCGGTGCACACCAGCGGGTGCAGCTGGATGGCCTTGCCCTCGACCAGCAGCGGCTCGAAGGCCTGGATGCCCAGGCGGTGCAGGGTCGGCGCGCGGTTCAGCAGCACGGGATGCTCGCGGATGACCTCCTCGAGGATGTCCCACACCTCCGGTCCCTCGCGCTCCACCAGGCGCTTGGCGGCCTTGATGGTCGAGGCCTCGCCGCGCAGCTGCAGCTTCTGGAAGATGAAGGGCTTGAACAGCTCCAGCGCCATCTTCTTCGGCAGGCCGCACTGGTGCAGGCGCAGCTGCGGGCCGACCACGATGACTGAGCGGCCCGAGTAGTCGACGCGCTTGCCGAGCAGGTTCTGGCGGAAGCGGCCCTGCTTGCCCTTGATCATGTCGGCGAGCGACTTGAGCGGGCGCTTGTTGGTGCCGGTGATGGCACGGCCGCGGCGGCCGTTGTCCAGCAGCGCATCCACCGCCTCCTGCAGCATGCGCTTCTCGTTGCGCACGATGATGTCGGGCGCGTTGAGCTCGAGCAGGCGGCGCAGGCGGTTGTTGCGGTTGATGACGCGGCGGTACAGGTCGTTGAGGTCGGAGGTCGCGAAGCGCCCGCCGTCCAGCGGCACCAGCGGACGCAGGTCCGGCGGCAGCACCGGCAGCACGGTCATGACCATCCACTCGGGCTTGTTGCCCGACTCGACGAACGACTCGATCAGCTTCAGGCGCTTGGAGAGGCGCTTGAGCTTGGTCTCGGAGGAGGTGCCGGCCATCTCCTCGCGCACCTTCACGATCTCGCTCGGCAGGTCGATGGTGCGCATCAGCTCGTAGACGGCCTCCGCACCCATGCGCGCGTCGAACTCATCGCCGTGCTCCTCGATGGCCTCGAGGTACAGCTCATCGGTGAGCAGCTGGCCGCGCTGCATCGGGGTCATGCCCGGGTCGATGACCACGAAGGCCTCGAAGTACAGCACGCGCTCGATCTCGCGCAGCGTCATGTCGAGCATGAGGCCGATGCGGGATGGCAGTGACTTCAGGAACCAGATGTG
>Ga0335083_10002686_pt1 | contig 23372 bp, 19 predicted proteins | sample Lox_Sample_42_FD_206716 | JGI IMG/M metagenome (GOLD analysis project Ga0335083, IMG submission 206716) | Soil microbial communities from Loxahatchee National Wildlife Refuge, Florida, United States - Lox_Sample_4.2 | ecosystem: Environmental > Terrestrial > Soil > Wetlands | place: USA...
TGGATCTTATCCACCGAGCGTCAGCGCTTTTCGACAAGCTCATCATCGCCATCCTCCGCAACGACGAGAAGCAGCCGCTCTTCACCGTCGAAGAGCGCATCGAAATGCTCCATGAAGTGGTCCAAGGCTGCGCCAACGTCGAAGTAGTTTCCTTCGACGGCTTGCTGGTCAGCTACGCGGCCGAGCACGGCGCCAGCGTCATCGTGCGCGGCATTCGCGCCATCTCCGACTACGAGTACGAATTGCAGATGGCGCTCATGAATCGACGCCTCGCGCCCGACATCGAAACCGTGTTCCTCATGGCCGGCGAAGCCCACTCCTTCATCAGCTCACGGCTGGTCAAGGAAGTTATCCGATTGGGCGGAAATATCCGCGGCCTCGTCCCACCCTCGGTAGAAGGTAGACTAAGAAGAAGACTCTTAGGAGAACCCTGACAACCTTGACACCTTCCATGCACGCCACTTTTGATCTAGCCGAGCGCATTTCCCGGATCAGCGAATCGTCCACCATGAAAGTCGCGGCCGAAGCTGACCGCCTCCGGCGCGAAGGAATCGACGTCGTGGATTTCGGCGCGGGCGAGCCCGATTTTCCCACGCCCGACAACATCAAGCGCGCCGCCATCGCGGCCATCGATGCCAACTTCACCAAGTACACCCCCACCGGCGGCATACTTGAGCTGAAGCAGGCCATCTGCCAGCGCCATCACGACGACTACGGCACTAACTACGCGCCCGGCGAATGCATGGTCACCGTCGGCGGCAAGCACGCCATCTTCAATTTGATGCAGGCGCTCATCGCCGAGGGCGACGAAGTTGTCATCCCCGTGCCCTACTGGGTCACTTATAAGGACGTTGTCAACTATGCCGGCGGCAAGTGCGTGTTCGTCCAGACCGACGAAGACGATGGTTTCCAAGTCACCGCGGACGGGATCGCCCGCCACATCACCGACAAGACTAAACTGCTGATCGTCAACTCGCCCAACAATCCTAGCGGGTCGGTACTGAGCCGCGCCGAGTTCGAGAAGATCTACCACCTGGTGGTGAAGCACGGCATCCAGCTCATGACCGACGAGTGCTACTGCCGCTTCTTATATGAAGGCGAACCGTTCTCCATCGCCTCCATGCCCGGAGCCAAGGAAAATGTCGTCGTCGCGGGATCGCTTTCCAAAACCTACTCCATGACCGGCTGGCGTATCGGCTTCGCGCTCGCTCCAAAATCGCTGATCGACGCCATGATGAAGCTGCAAAGCCACACCACTTCGAATCCAACTTCAGTTTCACAAAAGGCCGCTATCGAAGCTTTACGCGGCCCTCAGGATTCGATCCCCGTGATGCTGGCCGAGTATCGCAAGCGCCGCGATTTCGTGGTGAAACGCCTGCGTTCCATTCCCGGCGTCAGGATCGCCGAACCCAAGGGCGCTTTCTACGCCTATCCGAACATCTCGGTCGGTTTCCGCAACGGTATCACTTCGGCCTTGCAGTTCTCCGAACGCCTGCTCGCCGAAGCCCACGTGGCCGTCGTTCCCGGCGAAGCTTTCGGAACCAACGAGCACGTCCGCATTTCCTACGCGACCTCAATGAAAGAATTGGAGCGCGGCCTCGACCGCATCGGGCGTTTCATCAGTGAGCGCTAGCGCCCCGGTCCGTCTTCCGGCGAGATTTCTGGAGAAGATCTGGGGCGCCCAGGATCTGGCGCCCTGGTTCCCGGCTTCGCAAAACAAAATCGGTGAAGTCTGGTTTGAGGCCGATCTTCCCTTGCTGGTGAAATTCGTCTTCACTTCCGAGCGCCTCTCGGTGCAGGTGCACCCGGACGACGCCTTCGCCAAGGCGCACGAAAATTCGCTCGGGAAAACCGAAATGTGGTACATCCTTCGCGCCGATCCCGGCGCGCGCCTAGCCCTCGGGCTTCGCCAATCCGTTAGCCGCGAAAAGCTGCATGAAGCCGCCTTGAGCGGCGAGATCGAAGATTTGCTGAATTGGATCACGGTCGAAGCCGGCGACGCTTTCTTCGTTCCGGCCGGCACCGTGCACGCCATCGGCCCGGGCTTAGCCATCTGCGAGATCCAGCAGGATTCCGATATCACGTACCGGCTCTACGATTACGGCCGCCGGCGCGAATTGCATTTGGACCAAGCTTTGCAAGTTGCTTCGCTGGAGGCCAGCAACATCAAATCGCAGATGCTGCCGATAGACTGCCAGTACTTTCATACCGAACTGGCGCGCATCGTGATCCCTCTCGAATACGTGCCCGAACCGCGGCGTTTTCACATTCTCATTTTCTTGAGCGGCATGGGCGCTATCGCCAATCAGCCATTCCGGGAAGGCGAAGCGTGGCTGGTGCCGGCCGGCGCCGAACGGTTCACCATCAATCCAACCGGCGATCCGGTGAAGTTCCTGCGGACTTGGGTTCCCTAACCGATTCCCAGCTCGTCCACCCGCTCCAGCGGCGCACCGCAGCGGCGGCAGATAATGGCGGCGCAATCGCCGCACACCAGCGGATCGGCTACCGCCACCTGGCAGCGCGGGCAGTAGAAGTCGTCGGGTTGTTCCGCCCGTTGTTGTGCCGGATCTTCGGCCATTACTGTTACACTAGCAGCAGAAATCACTGCTCGTGACACCGCATCGCGCTGCAATTTGTTTTCTGTTGGTCTTCCTGGTTTCTTGCGCGACGCAATCGCCGAAGGCTCCCTCCATCGGAGAAGCTTACGTCGGCCCCAGCACGCTGAGCCTGCGCCGCGACCTGAGCGCGAAATCGCCAATCGCCGGCACCGCCAAGCACGGCGAGAAACTCGAGATCCTCGAATACCAGCATCGCCTGGTCAAGGTGCGCAGCCCGGAAGGCGTGGAAGGCTGGACCGATCTGCGCCAGCTTCTCACGCCGGACCAAATGACCAGTCTGCGACGCATGGCCGACAGTGCCGACCAATATCCTTCGCAGGGCGCCGCGACCGTTTTCGAATTGCTGAACATGCATACCGAACCGAACCGGGCGTCGCCCAGCTTCTGGCAGGTCCCGGAAAACGGGAAAGTGGACGTGCTGGCTCACAAGCTCGCTCCGCGTACGCAAGCCGCGGCGCCGGCTGCGCAGCCGGTTCCGAGAAAAGCTCCGCCGCGCAAAAAGAAGGGGCGTCAAGCACCTACTAGAATCGGGCCGCCCCCCATGCCGCCCGCGCCGAAACTGCCATCTGACTGGCAGGCTCTTTCGGTCCCCAAAGCCGAGCCGCAACCCGACACTAACCAGCCGGAGACAAAACCCGCCGCGCCGGTACCGATGGACGACTGGAGCCTGGTTCGCACTAAGGACCATAAGGCCGGCTGGGTGCTCACGCGCATGCTCAACATGGCGATTCCGGACGAAGTCGCGCAGTACGCCGAAGGGCATCGCATCACCTCTTATTTCGCGCTCGGCCAAATCAGAGATGAGGATTCCGACAAAACCAACTGGCTGTGGACCACCATCACGAAAGGCCTGGAGCCGTACGAGTTCGACAGCTTTCGCGTGTTTGTCTGGAGCAAGAAGCATCATCGTTATGAAACTGCCTACATCGAGCGCAACGTGATCGGCCATTTTCCCGTCGACGTCAACAACTCTGGCGCCGCGCCCAGCTTTTCGCTCATCCTGGAATCGGACGACGGGCAACTGGTCCGGAAGACCTACTCGTTCGAAGGCTTCCGCATTCGGATGATCCACAAAGAACCGTACGTGGCCCAGCCGGAAGAAACGCCCAAGCCCGCCCCGGGCCTGACCCCGCAGACCACGCCGAAAACGCGCTCGTTATACTCGCGCTTCAGAGATCGCCTGAGCCGCCTTTTTCACAAGTGAGATTTACTTGCGGGCGCCGTTCTTGGGAACCAGCTTGATCTCGAAAAGCTTCGGCCAATTCTTGCCGGTTACGAACAAGCGGTCGCCTAGAACGTCATAAGCGATGCCGTTCAGAACATCCGTGTCGCTGTCGCGATCCGCGCGGCTCAAGATCCCCGCCAGGTTCACCCATCCGAGCACGCGGCCGTTGGCGGGCGAAATGCGCAGGATGCGATCGGTCTGCCAGACATTGGCGTAAATCTCGCCGCGCACGCATTCCAGTTCGTTCAAGTACGTGACAGGCCGGCCGGCCTCCCGCACGGTGATGCGCCGCTTCTCCTGCAGCGTGACCGGATCCCAGATACGAATTTCCGGACTGCCGTCGCTCATGTAGATCACTGTGCCGTCGTTCGCCAGGCCCCAGCCTTCGCCTCGATAAGAGAACGACCGCAGGCGGCGGAAGGAATTCTGATCGTAAACGAACCCGATTCCGGAGCGCCAAGTCAGCTCCAGAATCTGCTGATTGAATACCGTGATGCCCTCGCCGAAGTATTGCGACTCCAGGTTGATCTGCTGCAGGACTTTGCCGGTTTCAAGTTGCACCTTGCGCACAGTCGATTTTCCATTCAAGCCGGTGCCTTCATAGAGGAAGCCGGCGCGGAATTCCAGGCCTTGCGTGAACGCGTTGCGGTCGTGCGGGTAGACGTGCACCACTTGGTAGCCGTATTCCGGCGTCTGTGCCGCGGCTATGGAAGCGCACACCAATGCGGCGCAGACGATTCTTGTTTTATGCATGCAACAAAACCTTGAGAGCGCCGCGAGCGCGCGCGTGCCGGAACGCCAGCGAAGCGTCTTCGAGCGGCAGAACTTCCGAGATTAGCTTGTCCACTTGCACCTGCCCGGTTTGCAACAAGCGCAAGGCCGGCTCGAAGCGGCCGCAGCGCGAGCCAATGAGCGTAATTTCGTTGACGATCACCGGCGCGGTGTCGATCCGCGCCAGGCCGTGTGTGGTTGATTTCATGATTACCGTGCCGCGCGCCTGGGTCATCCCGACGGCCTGCTGCAGGCCTTGTGGCGAGCCTGTGGCATCCACCATCCAAGCATATTTTGCAGCGGGCAGCTTGCCGTTTCGAATGACGATTGTGTGGACACCAGCGGCGCGCGCGATTTTCAACTTTTCTCGATGACGGCCATATTGGTGGACTTCGGCGCCGTGCGCCTTGAGCACCTGACTGATCAGGAGTCCGAGTTTGCCGTCACCAAGTACAGCGACGCATGCGCCGCTGGGGATGCGCACTTGATCCAGAATTTCGCAGGCCGCGGCGAGCGGCTCGACGAAAACGGCCTGTTCGTTCGATATTTGGGCGGGAACGCGATGGAGATTCTTCAATGGCAAAGTCAGAAATCCGCGGAACGCGCCGGGGTGTTTCACGATTCCGAGCACGCTGCGGTGCGGGCAGTGGCGGGCCAGATCGCGGCGGCACCAATCGCATTCACCGCATCCGAGATTGATCTCGCCCACAACGCGCTGGCCGATCCAATCCCGATCGTCCGCTTCCACCACTTCGCCGACGAATTCATGTCCCGGTGTGCCGCGAAAGCCGTAGTAGCCGCGTTGTAGTTCCAGATCGGTATTGCATATGCCGCCGTAGATCAATCGGATGGTTGCAAATCCTGCAAGACGCCGCGGTTGTGCTTCGCGGCGCACCGATACGACTCCGTTGTTTAGACGCACCGCGAGCATATCGAGGATACTTTAATCATGCTAGCCGAGTTGGCGTGCTTCGAGCAGAAATGCGGCGCGCGTTTTGAGGTTACCGAGGCCATCTACAACTGTCCGAAATGCGGGTCCTTGCTGGAAGTTCGCCTCAGCGGGAGCGCGGATCAAGCTGCCTGGAAAAAGATCTGGCGAGAGCGGCGAACGTGCAACGGCCCGCTTGATCAAAGCGGTGTATGGCGCTATCGCGAATTGCTGCCGTTTGACGATAAGGACCGGATCGTCTCGCTGCGCGAGGGCAACACGCCGTTGCTCGATGCGCCGGGCGCCGCCGAATACAGCGGTTTGGACCGGCTGACTTTCAAGCACCAGGGCTTCAATCCGACCGGGTCATTTAAAGACAACGGCATGACCTGCGGCGTGGCACAGGCGCTGCGGCTCAATCGCAAGCGCGTGGCGTGCGTTTCCACCGGGAACACGTCGGCATCGATGGCGGCCTACGCGAGCGCGGCGGGTCTCGATTCAATCGTCTTCATCCCGCACGGCAACATTTCTTATGGAAAGCTCGCGCAGGCGCTCGAATACGGCGCGCGCACGCTGCAGGTGGAGGCAAATTTCGACCAGATTCTGGCGCTGGTGCGGGCGCTGGCCGACCGGCTGGGCATCTATCTGCTCAACTCGATCAACCCGTTTCGGATCGAAGGACAGAAGACCATTATTTTCGAAATGCTGGATCAGCGCGACTGGAATCCGCCGGACTGGATTGTTTTGCCGGGCGGGAATCTGGGCAACACCTCGGCGTTCGGGAAGGCCCTGCGCGAGTTGCGCGAGTTCGGATTCATCCGCAAGATGCCCCGGCTGGCGGTGATTCAAGCCGAAGGGGCCGCGCCGTTTTACGAGTTCTTCCAGCGGCGCGGAGAATTTCAGAGCGTGGCGGATCCCAAGACGCTGGCCACGGCCATTCGCATCGGCGATCCAGTGTCCTGGCCCAAGGCGCTCAGCGAAGTGAGCGCTTCGAGCGGCCTGGTGGAAAAAGTGAGTGAGCAGGAGATCGCCGACGCGAAAGCGATCATTGGGCGTTGCGGAATCGGTTGTGAACCCGCCTCGGCGGCGACTCTGGCCGGCATCCGCAAGCTGACCGAAGCGCGGGTGATCCGAGCGGCTGACGATGTGGTGGCGGTGCTGACGGGGAACTTGTTGAAAGATCCGGATTACATCTACCGTTATCACACGGGCCAATTGCAGGACCCGGAGGGCAAGCTGCTAGAGTCGCGCTTTGCGAACCGTCCGGTGACGGCGCCGAACGACGCGGACGCGATTGCGAAGATGCTGGAAGAAGTTTGAGCTAGCGGTCGCGGCCGCGGCCCTCGCGCCGTCCACCGCCACCACCTCCGCCGCCACGTTCGCGGGGCACCATGGGGCGCGCCTCGTTTACGACCACCGCACGGCCCATGAGGTCCCTGCCGTTGCAGGCCTCGACGGCGCGATTGGCGGCGGCATCGTCGTGAATCTCGACGAACCCGAACCCGCGCGCTTCGCCGGTGAAGCGATCGCGCATTACGTTAACGCTGTCGACGGTGACACCGGCCTGCGTGAAGAAATCGGTTATGTCCGCTTCAGTAGCGGCGTAGGGCAGATTTCCTACGAATAGTTTCATGAAAAGGCTCCTTGACGTCAGTGCAGAGGCAGGTTTACGACCGCGGACCCGGGATTACCAGCAGGGCGAACGAGGGGAAAGACTGACTCCGAACACACAACTTCAGTGTGCCAAAAAGCGCTGGGGCTGTCAAAAGCGCCTGCATCAATCGATTTTCCTGGCTCCAAAACCCCCAGCAATCCACGGCAGGACGATGAATGCGGCCGCGTATCCGGCCAAGGGTGGAAGGAAGGCGATGAACATGGTGTCGCTGGTAACCACGCGGCGCAGCGTGAGTGGCCAAGACCTTTCGCCGTACTTCTGGCGGAAGTCATCCACGACCACCTGGATGTCGTCATCGGTTTCGTCTTCATCCATCATGGTCCGGACTACGCCGTCCAGTTCTTGCCGCTTGGCTTCGTTGAGCCGCAAGTCCGGCGATTTCTTGACGCCGGCGTAGATCCACGCAGCGATCCAACAAACCGATAGAACCAAGTAGATGCGAAGGAATCCTTGACGGTAATTCATCGCTAACTACGATTTTCCGGAAAAAAGAGGAGGCTTGCTAGAACCAATCGCTGCGATAAGCCACCCACCAGCTCACGAAGAAAATGGGAATCGTAGCTCCCAGCGCCCACCAGATGGGCAGCACGAAATCAGCTATCAACCCCAGAAATGCAAAAATGAGCCAGAAGATCTTTCGTTCCACTGTCCTTAAGTCTATCAGCGCCTGCCGGCTCCCAAGTCGTCCGAATACCCGGCCTTCAGGCGTGTGGCAGGGTTCACCTCCACCATGGGAAGCCGGCGCCGGGCGGCCGCAATGGCATCGCCTTCTCGTGTGTGGGCTTTCTCTCGAATCCGTAATGCGTCGAGCTCGGCACCTCCGCGGGGTCATTAGCTGCCGGCATTCAGAGTAAATGTCGAGCCTCAGATCCGGTAATATCGTAGCTCAGGGTTGGAAGGACAAAGGCTATGAAACAGAGACTGCTATTAGCATTGTTGGCTATGTCGTTTCTTTGCGCAGGCGCGTGGGCGCAGGAAAAAGGTTATCCCATGACCGTAGTTCCGCCGGGAAAAGGGCCTTTCCAGTTTCCGGCGGGATACCAAACCCCCTGGGACAAGATCCAGATGCTGGTGACGGAAAAGCTGGCTCCGAATCTCTATACTCTGCACGGCTCCGAGGGCCTGGACCCGACACATCCCGACGCTGCGGGCGGCAGGGTGGAAGTGCTCTTCGGCTCCGACGGCGTGCTGATGGTGGATACGGAGGATCCACAACTGGCGTCGAAGACGCTGGACACGATCCGGACATTCACCAGCGCTCCGATTAAGATTGTCGTCAATTCGCATATTCATCCCGACCACACCGGCGGCAACGCATTCTTCGGGAAGCAGGGAGCGGTGATTTTCGCGCAGGAGAATCTACGCGAGGAAATGATACACCCGGTGGGCAACGCGGGCCGCGTGCCCGATCCGGCGGGCGTTCCAACCGCGACCTATAAGTACAGCACGCCGGGCACTCCCGCAGTCACGATACATATGAACGGCGAGACGGTAGACTTTATTCCGATGATGCCTTCGCACACCGCCGGTGACACGATCGTTCGGTTCAACGAAGCCAACGTGATCTATATCGAGGATTTCTATCGCAACTTCGGCTACCCGTTCGCGGATCAGGCCAACGGCGGTTCGATCAAGGGCATGCTCGAGGCAGTCGACCTGATTGAAAAGATTGCCGGCCCGGATACCACGCTGATCCCCGGCCATGGCACCCTGGTGAAGAAGAAGGACCTGCTGGGCTATCGCGCCATGCTGGTCGACATCCTGGCCAAGGTGCAGAAGCTGCGCGCTCAGGGCAAGTCCTTGGATGAGGTTCTGGCGGCGAACCTGACCGCGCCCTACGACGCGACCACGCTGGGCGACACACAGCAGAGCAAGGACCGGTTCATCACCGAAGTATATGACGAGCTGAAAGACTTTCCGCCGGTGGTCAATGGCGAACGTAAGATGCCGCGGCGCGCGGGGCCCGGGCGATAGTGCTGCTGGTTCGAGACGTAGCTGCGGTTACTTAAAGAACGTGCTTTTCCAGGTTTTGGTCTGCTCTAGTGGCGCGGAGCTGCTCATGGCCATGGCCGGGATTGGCATGGCGACGCCGGTCAACTCTGTCATGGTGCGGAGGGCTAAACCTTCGGCTTCGCGGCTGAAAGCCAGATGAGTTTGACCAGCGTTCAGGTCGATGCGAATCGAGTCGCCGCCGCGGACCTGTTCGGTCGCCATCAGGTTGGACATGGGTTGCACCAGGAGCCGCTCGATGGCACGCTTGAGGTGCCGCGCGCCGTACTTTAGATCCGTGCCTTCCTGAAGCAGGAGTTGCTTGGCTCGCTCCGTGGCGTTGAAGATGAAGGAACGCCGCGGGCCGGAGCTAAAGATCCGCTCTTGAACCATCTTGAGCTCGATGTCGAGAATCTGGCGGAGCTGGGGCTCGCCGAGCGGCTTGAAGGTTACGATCTTATCCAGACGGTTGATGAACTCGGGCGTGAATTTGCGCCGGGCAGCTTGTTCGGCGCTGCGGGTAATTTTGCGATCCAACTGCTCGCTGGCGGCGACGGGCGCCTGAGCCGCGAAGCCGAGCCTGGGATTGAGCAGGGCGCTCATTTCCGACGCGCCCAGGTTGCTGGTCAGGAAAATCATGCTCTGCGAGAAATCCACCGTGCGATTGTCACCGAGCGTAAGCTTGCCCTTGTCCAAAATGCCGAGCAGCAGGTTCCAGAGCGCGTCGCTGGCTTTCTCGATCTCGTCGAACAAAACGAAGCTGATCTGGACGCTGGTGGTGAAATACTGTTCCAGCGTTTCCTGGCTCAACATCGGCCGGGTGTCCTTGTGGCCCATGTAGCCGGGAGGCGAGCCGATCAACTTGGCGATCTCGTGGCTGTGCTGGAATTCTCCGCAGTCGATTTTGGTTACAGCGCGGGGATTGCCGAGCAGTGATTCGGCGGTGGCTTCCACGATGCGTGTTTTGCCGGACCCGGTAGGGCCGAGGAATAAGAGGTTCGCGATGGGACGGCCGGGCGTGTTCAAGCCGGTCAACTGCGTTTGATAGACGTCCACAATGGCGCGGATCGCTTCGTCTTGGCCGACGATCAGGTCGCGGAGTTTCAGATTAAGAAGGTCCGCTTCCGCTCCCATGCTAACGGGATTCAGGCGAATGTGCATCCGAGCCATGCTGGTCTCGCTGGGGTGGGATGCACGTCCGATACCACGCAATTGGTGCTGGACAGGCGCGTCCGGGACGGCTGAATGGGTACTTTCCCCCAATTACCGAGCAATTTTCCGCAACGGCATTGTGTGTCTGACGACTTTGCGCGAGAGGCCGCGACGCGCAGCGGATGCCGAGCAAGGTGCTGTGAACGATGACATCGAAGGCGGGCTCCTCAGACATCCACCAGGCACTGCGCGATCCATCGGCCGTCTTCGCGTTGTTTAACTTCGAGTGCCGTGTAGCCAGCGCTTTTAACCTTGACGGCCGGCTGGCGTTTGGCGAAGTCCACCGGCTGGCCCCAGATGGTTCCTTCCAGCCGTCCGCGATCGAGTTCCACCTGGAATTTGCAAAACAGCATGCCACGCGTGGCCATCTCGTGATTGATGGCGTTGAGCCAGTCTACAAAAAGAAGCTCGTCGTTGGGAGCTTCGCAGACCACCTTTACGAAGCTTTTCGCCTCCAGGGCATGGACGTCGGTGCGCATGGCGATTAGAGCCACGGCCGCCTCCTCGAACGCCTCTTCGATGGTGGGGCCGATGCCGCGGACACCAATGCCGGCGCTATGGGAGAAATGTTCCCAGTTGTTGGATGGCCTGGGCTTCATGAAACGCTCCTCTTGCAGGTCACATTCCATAGCCGGGGATTGAAACCCGGCGGACGATTCTAATTCAAGGTCCGAATGGTTTCTTCCAGTTTCCGGGCTAAGGCCGGATACGATTCACCTTGGAGCGGCAAAGGGGCGCCGATCGCAACTTCAACCTGGCCGGGCCGGGGAAACAGCTTAGCCCGGTTCCACACGCGATGGACGCCTTTGAGCCGGATGGGCACCACGGGCAGATATAGACGGGAAGCAATCAGGCCGACGCCCGGCATGAAGGGATGAATCTCGCCGGCCTCGGTCCGTTCTCCCTCCGGGAAAATGAGAATGGACCAGCCTTCTTCGACCAGCTCGCCGGTGTAGCGAATGGTCTCGCGCGCTCCCGTTTCGGTCTGAGGCATGGGAAACGCGTTGAAGAGTATGGTGATCAGCCAGTACAGCAAGGTCTTGCCCCAATGCTGCAGGCGCGAATGCCGCCGCGGGGAGAAGTAGGCGTCGAAATATTCTTTCCACATGGCGGGAGCGATCCGATAGCGCCAGGCTGGGGGCAGGGTGGCGAGAATGAGGGCGGTATCGAGGTAGCTTTGATGATTGGAGGCGAAAATTGCGGGACCGCGAAGGCCGCGCAGATTTTCAAGTCCCGAGACTTTGGCACGGGCGAAGAATCGGGTGAGAGGCAGGAGAATGGCCGCCAGCAAGACGCGGCGAATCAGGCGCGCTGGCCAGGTGCGGTTGTAGCGCGGGAACGGTGTTTGTTGGACCGGCTCGAGCGGCTTGGCCAGATCCGCCACCGTGCTTACGGTTGCAAAAGCGCTCTCGTCGATGCTGGTGTCGAGCTTTTCTTCGAGATCCATCATCAATTGGACGCGATCGAGCGAGCTGAGGCCTAATTCTTCGAGCGTGGTTTCGGGAGAAATGGCGCGGCCGGGTGCGAATTTTTGTACTAGGTCGGTGAGTTGCGCTGCGCGTCCGGACTGCGATTGGCCCGGGCCCCGGATCACGCGCTCGGCGATTTCGGCGCGGCGCAGTTTGCCCGTGCTTGCGGTGCGCGGGAGCGCGCCCTCGGTCCAGACGGAAACGGAGCGAATTCTTTGATGCGGCTCGAGGCGCTGGTTGGCCTGGCGCACGATTTCATCCGCGCTGGCTCCCGGTTCAAGCACCAGCACCGCGTTGACCTGATCCTTTCCGATGACCGCCGAATCGCGAACGCCGGGGACTTCATTGAGCACGTTCTCGACGTCGTCAGGGAAGATCTTGAGGCCTTCGGGCGTGGCGATCATTTCCTTCTTGCGGCCACGAATGATCAGGTGCCCTGCCTGGTCGAGCTCGCCGATATCGCCGGTGTGAAACCATCCGCCCTCAAATGCGGCGGCGGTTTGTTCCGGGGACTCGAAGTAGCCGGGCGTGACGATGTCGCCTTGCACCAGAACTTCGCCATCGGGGGCGATCCGGACGTCGGCGCCTTCCAGCGGTTTTCCGACGGTGCCGGGGCGGACGTGGAAGGGATGGCTGAAGGTGATAATGGGCGCGGTCTCAGTTAGGCCGTAGCCTTGCGCTATGACGAATCCGAGATTCTGCCAAAACTGTTCGAGATCCGGGGGCAGGGGCGCGCCACCGACGAAGAAGCTGCAGAACTTCCAGCCGAACATCCGGTGCACTTTTCGAAAGCGCCACAGGCGCAGCGGCCAGGGACCGGTGGCATGGGACGCGCCGGCCGTCTCGGGGAAGCGGTGGATCACGAAATCGCGCAGCACTTCGAGAATCTTGGGGACTGCGACCACGGTGCAAATTCGCCGCCCGCGAATCTGCCGGGCCACTTCCTGGGCGCTCACGCTGGAGACGAAGACCACCGAGGCGGGGATCAGCGGCGGCAGGAACAGCCCTAGCGCCTGGCCGAATAGATGACTCATCGGAAGCAGATTCAGGAAGCGCAAAGGCGCGAATGGGCGAACGTACTTGAGATACGGCGCGAGTTGATCCTCTACCGGATGGAGGCTCGCGGCCAGATTGCGGTGCGTGATGACCACGCCTTTGGGCTCGGCTGTAGTGCCTGAAGTGAAGACGATTTCGGCGATGTCATCGCTTGAGAGAGGCGCGGGCGGGAGGGGAGGAGGTGGTGGCTGGTCGCGTTCCATCTCGGCCAGACGCCAGATGGCGACGCCGTGCTGGTCAGGGACTTCAGAAACACGATCGCCCAACAGAATGGCGCGTGGGCGGACTTTGTCTTTGATCCGCTGGAAGAAGGCGGCTGAGGACTGCTGGTCCACCGGCACGACGATTACGCCTTCGAGCAGGCATCCCCAGAGCGCGGCAGTCCAGCCGGGACGGTTTTCGGACCAGATGATGACGGCGTCGCCTTTGTGGATGGCTTCGGCGCGCAGGCGGGCTCGAAAAACCCCGGCCATTTGAGCCATGTCCGGATAACTATAGGTCCAGCCGCGGTATCCGTCATCGAAGACGATGAATTCTGAATCGATATGAGAGATGCGTTCGAGATAGGCGGGAAGCTGGCTGGGAATTTGCGCCGGAGGCTTTTTAATGGGCTCGTCGCGTAGAGTGAGGGATGCCATGGAAACGCCGCTTTTCCTGTGGCAGGTAAAGCGCCAATCAATGTAACAAAAGGTTACTGCGGACGCGGTCGAGTTACCAGGCGGGGCCGCCGAATTCGACGTGGGCCAAGACCGTCTTCAGCATGCTCCGTTTCTCGTCCAACTCGGGATTATGGCGCTTGCCGTAGACGTAGTCGCCGATGAACCAGCCCATGGCGCCGCCCGCCAGGACATCGCCGGGGAAGTGTTTATTGGCGGCCAAGCGCGCGCCAACCACGCCCCCCGCGTAAAGATAGGCCAGAAATTTCACCCAAAACTTGTCATGGTACTCGTGCGCGAACACGGACGCCAGCGCGAAGGTTTGCATGGCGTGACCGGATGGAAAACTGGAGTTATAGCGCGGGCCGCTGGAAGCGAAGAAATGGCCTTCTCCCTGCCCTTCGTCGGGACGCTGGCGGTCGGTAATGGATTTAATGGCCTCTTGCACAATGGTGACATCGATCAGCGTTTCAAACGACAAGAGGCCTGTCTCGCGAAAGCGCTCGTCTTTAGTGGCGCTACCGATGAAATAGAAGCTACCCGCGATAGGAATGAGCGTGTAGGCGGTCCCAAGGTAGGAAACGTCATTGCCCGCTTGGACCAGGCCGGACGGGTGCGGCATCGCTTTGGCGATGTGCTGGTCCGCGGCGATCAGCCCGGCTGTGGCGCCCCCGAAAATCACCCACCATTTGATGTCGTCGCGGCTGGTATGAAACGGGCTGGTCCAGATACGCCTTTGATCCATCAGCACGAATTTCGGCATGCGGCGGAAGGGATGCAAATAACCTGACTTTTCGAACAGGTCTTTTTCTTTGAGTGCCTCGGTTCCCGGGCTGACGCTCAGGACGGAACGATTGTGCTGTTCGGCGGGAGCGCTTGTTTGTGGTGTTTGATCCGAGGGCGATGGCGTTTGATCCAGGTCGAATCGCGTCAGGTCAAGCGAAGCGAGGGGCTGGGCGGCGCCGGCCGGCTCATCGGCGGCGGGAGTTTGATCAATCTGTCCGTAGGCTGCAATCGCTAGAAACGAGAACAAGGTTGCGACAATCTTCACGGCTTCATTGCCTCGGATCTTAGACGCCAACTGCTGCTCAATTGTTTTTCACAGATGGGCGCGGCCGGAAGAAGCATGCGTCAAGACTGCGCTATTTTCTTGCGGAAGTAACCTCGGAGCGGCAGGTTACAACGCTACGAATGGGCGATGCAATACTGGTACTGAAGCGACAAGATTATGAAGATTCTCCTGGCAGTGGATCCTCCCGGTGAAAGCGACGCCACCATCGCGGAAGTAGGCACGCGGCCATGGCCGTCCAACACCAGCATGGAGGTCCTGAGCGTGGTAGAGCCGTCGCATGTCTGGGATGTGCCGTCGCTGATCGAGGGTCTGGAGGAAGCCGCGCGCGGGACGGCGGAGGCGGCGGCCGAGCAGTTGAGGACCGCGGGTTACAATGCCACGGCCAACGTGCTGGTGGGCGACGCGGAGGCGGTGATCGTGGATCGCGCGCGCGAGCTAGGCGTGGATCTGATAGTGGTGGGGTCGCGTGGGTCGCGCGGGCTCACCCGATTTTTGCTGGGCAGCGTAGCCGCGGCGGTGGCCCGCTTCGCGCCATGTTCGGTGGAGATTGTCCGTGCTGCGGAGGCCAGCAAGCCGCCGCATGCCGCGATGAAGATTCTGCTGGCCACAGATGGTTCGGAGTATTCCCAGCTCGCCGCCCGGTCCATCGCCGAGCGTCCCTGGCCGGCGGGAACATCCATCCGGGCGCTCAGTGTGGCGGAGCTTTCGCTGCCTCTGCTGGAGATGCCTTATTTTCTCCCGCACACCATGGAGAAGCTGCGCGGCGAAGCGATGCAGCGGGCCGAGCAGGCGGAAATGGCCGCCGAAGAGATCCTGGCTAAGGCCGGGCTGGAAGAATCCGGAACGGTTGCCGTGCCCACCGGGACACCCAAGGAGGTGATTCTCGAAAATGCGGAGGAGTGGGGTGCGGACCTGATCGTGTGTGGCTCGCATGGGCGGCGTGGGTTGAGCAGGTTCTTGCTGGGAAGCGTATCGGCGGCGGTGGCGACGCACGCCAAATGCTCGGTGGAAATCATTCGCCGGCCCGGGGCGTAGCGCGATGCGCCCGGGCGACGAATTTTTCAATCTCTATAATCACGATTTCGTGCGGGTGGCAGCCGGAATTCCGAGCGTGCGTGTGGCTGATCCGGCCTTCAACGCGGAACACACGATCGCGCTGATGGAGGAGGCGGCGCGTGCGGATGCCGTGTTGGCTTTGTTTCCCGAGCTGGGCCTCTCGGCTTATTCCTGCGACGATCTGTTTCATCAGAAGGCGCTGCTAGACGGCTGTCTGGAGGCGTTGGAGCAGGTGGTGGCGGCCTCGCGAAATCAGCCGTTAGTCAGCGTCGTGGGTCTGCCACTTCAGGTGGACCATCTGCTCTTTAATTGCGCCGCCGTGATCTCCGAAGGACAGATTCTCGGCGTCGTTCCCAAAACTTATCTGCCCAACTATCGCGAGTTTTACGAGCAGCGCTATTTTGTTCCGGCCGATGCCGCGACGCGGGGGGAAATCGAGATTCTGGGACAGCGGGGGGTTGCATTCGGAAATCGGCTGATGTTTCAACTGGAGAAACAGCCGCTGCTGACCTTTTATGTGGAGATCTGCGAGGACCTATGGGTGCCGATACCGCCGTCCTCCTACGCGGCGCTGGCGGGCGCCAGCGTGTTGTTGAATCTTTCCGGCTCGAATGTCACGATCGCGAAGGCGGATTACCGGCGCGAACTGGTCTCGGGGCAAGCGGCGCGATGCCTGGCCGCGTATTTGTACGCTTCGGCCGGTCCGGGCGAATCGACCACGGATCTGGCTTGGGACGGGCACGGCATCATCTGCGAGAACGGCAACGTTCTGGCCGAGTCCGCGCGATTCAGCCGCGAGCCGCAATTGATTACTTCCGAGATCGATCTGGAGCGGCTGTCGGAGGAACGCATGCGCATGGGAAGCTTCGGCCAGAACGTTCTCCGCGAGCGCGGGCGGCTGGAGGATTTTCGGACCATCCGCTGCACGGTGAGTCCGCCGCGTCACGGGCGCCTCGTTCCGCAGAGAGTTTACGAGCGTTTCCCGTATGTGCCTGCGGAAACGGCGCACCGGGACGAGCGCTGCCGCGAGGTCTATCAGATCCAGGTGCAGGGCTTGGTGAAGCGCTTGGAGGCGACCAGCATCCAGCGTGTGGCGATCGGGATTTCGGGAGGCCTCGATTCCACGCAGGCGCTGCTGGTGTGTGCTCAGGCCATGGACCAGCTTGGCCTCGCGCGCTCCAACATCCTGGCGTACACTATGCCGGGTTTTGCCACCAGCGCCCGCACTCTGGAGCAGGCTCATCGCCTGATGCGCGCCGTCGGCTGCGCCGCGCATGAGATCGACATCCGGCCAAGCTGCATGCAGATGCTGCGCGACATCGGGCATCCTTTTGCGAACGGCGTGAAGACCTATGACGTAACGTTCGAAAACGTGCAGGCCGGCGAGCGCACCAGTCATCTTTTTCGTCTGGCGAATCTGAACCGCGCGCTGGTGGTGGGAACGGGTGACTTGAGCGAGCTGGCGCTGGGATGGTGCACGTACGGCGTGGGCGATCAGATGTCGCACTATGCGGTGAATGTCAGCGTGCCGAAGACGCTGATCGCGCACGTGGTCCGTTGGGTGGCGCAGCAGGGAACGTTAGGGACCGAGGCGAGCGCGACGCTCGGGGATATCCTGGCCACGAAATTCAGCCCGGAGTTGGTGCCGGGCGAGACATCGGACGCGCAGCCGTCGCAACCCACCGAAGCGGTGATCGGTCCTTTCGAGCTGCAGGATTTTCATCTGTACTACGTCCTGCGCTTCGGCTATGCTCCGCCTAAAGTGGCGTTTTTGGCGTATTGCGCGTGGCGCGATGCGGCGCTGGGCGTGTGGCCGGACATTCCAGAGGCGGCGCACCGTCAATATGACATCGCGCAGATCAAAGCGAATCTGCGAATCTTCCTGACGCGCTTCTTCGGGTTCAGCCAGTTTAAGCGCAGCGCGATTCCGAACGGGCCGAAGGTGGGGACGGGCGGATCGCTTTCCCCGCGCGGCGATTATCGGGCGCCCAGCGACAGTGAAGCCGCGGTCTGGCTCGAGCAGCTGGAACTGATTCCAGAGCGGGAATGAGCGCGCGCCTGCGTCAGAGCAAAATACGCGGATATAGCTTGGTGGCAATCGCGATCAATAACCCCAGGATGAGAAACAGAATCGCAAAATCGGCGCCTAGCCCGAAAACGCTCACGCCGCCGCGCACCATCAGCGCGCGCAACAAATCCACCTGGTAGGAGAGCGGGTTGATTTTCGATAAAGTGCGCAGCCAGGGCGGCATCATGCTGAGCGGATAGATGGCGTTGCTGGCGAAGAACAATGGCATGGTCAGGACCTGGCCGATGCCAATGAAGCGCTCGCGGGATTTGACGATGCAGGCGGCAATCAGGGAAAAGGTGGAGAAGATTGCCGAGCCGAGCATCACGGCGAACAGAACGCCGGCGATGGCCCACCATTCAAATCGCAGATTGACGCCCAGCAGAAACGCGATCAGGTACACCAGAACGGTTTGAAAGAGACCTCGCAGGGTGGACGACAGGGCGCGGCCGCTTACCAGCGCCGAACGCGGGGCCGGGCTCACCATGAATTTCTGAAGGATTCCCAGATCGCGTTCCCAGATCAGAGAAATGCCGTAAAAGATGGCGCCGAAGAGCACGCTTTGAGCCAGGATGCCGGGCGCCATGAAGTCCAGATAGCGCAGCCCGCCGGTGGGGATGCCGCGGGTGCGGGAAAACACCGACCCAAAAACCGTCAGCCAGAGCACCGGCTGGATCATGCGCGTGAACAGCTCCACCGGGTCGTGAATCAGTTTGCGGGTATCGGCTTCGGCCACCGCGAGCATCTGGCGGAAGAAGGCAAAGGGCGATTCCGCCTCACTCCAGGCGGCGGGCGAGGCGGCGTGTTCGCTGGACATCGCGCAGAGCTCCTTCTTCGGCGATGGAGGCGCCGGTGAACTGAATGAAAACGTCGTTGAGCGTGGCGTGCGGCGAGACTTGGGCCTTCAGTTCGTCCGGCGAACCGAGGCCGGCGATTCGGCCGTGATGCAAAAAAGCAACCTGGTCGCACAACACGTCGGCTTCTTCCATATCGTGGGTGGTGATCAGGATGGCGGTGGAGAACTGTTCGCGCAGGTCGCTGATGCGCTCCCACACCGAGCGTTTAGCCACCGGGTCGAGCCCGATGGTGGGTTCATCGAGGAACAGTACGTGCGGCCGGTGCAGCATGGACTGGGCGATCTCAAGGCGGCGAATCATCCCTCCGGAATATTGTTTTACAAGCCTCTTCGAGGCGCCGGCCAGATCCATGAATTGCAGAGCTTCTTCGATGCGCGCCTGGCGTTCGGGGCGAGGAATACCGTACAGCTTGGCCGAGATGAGCAGGTTCTCGTAGCCGCTGAGTTCGCCATCGGCGGAAAGCATCTGCGAGACATAGCCGATGCAGCTTCGAACTTTCTTGGGCTGTCGCCGGATGTCGAAGCCGGCCACCAGCGCGGTGCCCTCGGTGGGGGGCAGCAAGGTGGTGAGCATCTTGATGAGCGTGCTCTTGCCGGCGCCGTTGGGTCCCAGCAAGCCGAAGATGGAGGCGGCTTGGGTGGAGAAGGTAAGATGATCGACGGCCACCAGCCCGTCGTAACGCCGGGTGAGGTCGAGGACTTGGATGGCCGCGGTCCCAGACGTTGGCTGCTGCCCCTGCACTAAGACCATCCTAGCGGACACTGCCCGGCATCCGATCCAGCGCGGGGCAACCGCGGATCAGGACTCGCGTGCCGCGGCGCCGCTGACGATGTTCTTGAGCTCGTCGGCGATAGAAGTGAGAGTCTGGGCCTGCGCGGCGATTTCCTCGCTGGCCGAAGCGCTTTCTTCGGCGCTGGCGGCGGTAGACTGCGTAACGGTTTCCATACTCGAAATGGACTTTGAGATCAGATCGATCCCGCGCACCTGCTCGATGCTGGAAGCAGCCAGCTCTTCAGCCAATTTGCTTACTTGCCCGGCGAGCCGGAAGTTTTCAGCCATCGCAGTGGCGCACTTGGTTACCGTGTTCTGTCCGGTAGCGGTTCTTTCGATGGAATCCTGAATCAAGGTGGCCGTATCCTTGGCGGCGTCGGCGCTGCGATGGGCGAGCGTACGGACCTCGTCGGCCACTACCGCAAATCCCATACCGGCTTCGCCCGCGCGAGCGGCTTCCACGGCGGCGTTTAAAGCCAGGATGTTGGTTTGAAACGCAATTTCATCGATGACCTTGATAATTTTGGATACCTTCTGGCCCGATTCCTTAAAGTCGGTCATCCAGCGAACCAGATCCTCGACGCAAACGTTCATCACCTGAAAGCTCGCAGAGGCTTTTCGCATGTTGTCCTGCAGATTGTCGGTGCGGCTCTGATTTTGGTGAGTGACCGTAGAAATTTCGTGTGCGGAGGCGGAAGTCTCCTCGGCCGTGGCAGCCTGTTGCGATGCGCCTTGCGCCAGAGATTGGCTGCTGGCGGCGATCTGGTTGGTGGCGCTGTTGAACTGCACCGTGCTTTCGCTCAGTTGAGCGGCGATGCCGGAGATTCTAGCGGCGGCTTTTCCGGCCACGGCCCAGACACAGCCAAACGTGGCGGCGAGCGCTACCAGGCCGAAGAGCAGCAAAAACATTTCAATGCGGTGCACTTCGCTCAGCAGTTCCGGTTCCGGGACCACGGCCGCGACTTTCCAGGGCTTGACGCGAGCGCGCTGAAAGTGGGCGATCTTGCTAACCCCGGCGCGGCTGTAACGCACTGCACCCTTATCGCTGTCCAGCATCGCGCGGCCCGGGCTCTTGCCCACATTGTCGTTCAGGATAAGCTTGGCGTCCGGATGGGCCAGCATCGTGCCGGACGAATCGAACATGAAGAGATAGCCGGACTTGGCGAACTTATAGTTCTTTATGGAAGTGTCGGAAAATTCCGATAACTCGATGGGCGTTCCCAGCAGGCCGATCATTTTGCCGGCGTCCAGGATGGGAGCGGTGATCAGCAGCACCGGACGCCCGGTGGCCGGAGATTTCCCCACCTCTCCGATCCATAGCTCGTTTTGACGCGCGTGCTCCAGGTTCGGGCGGAAGGCATCAATGGTCGAAAGATCGATGCCGACGGACTTGTGCTCAATGGAATCGGCGAACAGCTTCCCATTGCCATCAGCAAGGAAGACGTTTTCATAGAAGGGCGAGCGCTTTTGAATGGCGATCAGCATCTGCTCAGCCTCGGCACGTCTTTCATTCCTGCATGCGGCGGCGAAGACCTCCAGCGCGCTCAGATTGATCGCATCGCGCTGGCGGCTGCTCAGCCAGTTATCCAGTTCGTCGGTGGTTTTCTCTACCACTCGAGTCATTTCCTCGTTGGCTTGCGACTCCATAGCGCGCGAGACCATCCAGCTGACTCCCGCGATCAATCCTGAAAAGATCAGCACCAGCGACAGCGAGATCCACGCCACCAGCCTGCCACGTAATCCGAAGTGTTTCATCATTGGCAACTCCGACAAAGGTTCCCGGCAAAAGCCGGGCGCTACGAGACTCGGTCCACCGCACCGATCAAGCTGGCCAGTTTTTCCGCCACTTGGTTCATGCTGTCCGATTGCGCCCGCAATTGTTCGGAAGCGGACGCGGTTTCCTCCGCCTCGGCGGCGGTTTTTTGCGTGACCTGCTCCATTTGCGCGATGGAATGGGCGATCTGCTCGATGCCCCGGGCCTGCTCCTTGCTGCCCAGATTCACTTCTTCCACCAGTGTTTTCATGCGAGTTGAGTCCTCAGTCACGGCGTGCAGAGCGGCCGCGATCTGATCCACCCGGGCGGTGCCGCCGCGGGATTTTTCAATCGATTCTTCGATCAAGGCCGCGGTGTCCTTGGCAGCTTGAGAGGAACGTTGCGCCAGGTTGCGAACTTCGTCGGCGACCACCGCAAAACCCATGCCGGCTTCTCCGGCCCGAGCTGCCTCCACGGCTGCGTTGAGCGCCAGGATGTTGGTTTGGAAGGCGATTTCGTCAATGACCTTGATGATTTTAGAAATCTTGGTGCTGGAGGCGTCGATTTCGCCCGCGGCCGTCACCATCTGCTGCAATAAGCGATTGGTGTCGTCCAGCTTCCCGGCGGACTCCAGCGCAATCTTGCTGGTGGCATCGGAATTTTCGGTGTTTCTCTGCGCCATGGAGTTGATTTCCTCGGTGGCAGCCGAGGTCTCTTCCAGTGAGGCAGCTTGTTCGGACGATCCTTGCGCCAACGATTGACTGGCGCTGGAAACCTGCGCCGCTGCGGTGGCAACTTCCCGGGCTCCGGTACCGACCGACGCGGCAATCTGCCCGAGCGTCTTTACTAAGCCGGAAACGATGGTGAATGCGCCACCGGCCGCCAGCAACACCGTAAGTACCAACATCCAGTTCAGCAATTCACCGCGGCGCATCTGGGCGAGCGCCGACTGTGTAGCTGCGTCCTGCCGCGCCTGGCCGGTCTTGCCAAATTCGGCGGTTCGCCTTTGTATCCCATCCATAAGCGGAGTGATGGTCTTAAGCGCCATTTCGCTAGCCCTCTCGCCCTGACCGGCTACGCTGAGATCGGCGAACTGGCCAAAACGAGAGAGCCAGTCGGCGATTCCTGAGCGAATCTCATCCACAGCCGAGCGTTCCCCCGGCGTCAAGTCCGAAGCCTGCATCTCCTGCAAAACCTTTTGTACATCCGCAGTCCCCGCTTCGAACAGTCCGCGCGCCTTCTGCACCTGATCAGCACGGTTCATCATCGAGAACAAACTGACCCCGCGCATGGCGCCCCGCATATTCGCAACGTCGATGGTTATCTGCCGGCTTTGGTCCAGCCGTTTAGCTCCAACTACCATCTCCTGAATGATGCTGGCTCGCAAATGCCGGGCGGTGAGGAGCGCATAGGCGGAGCCGCCGATCGCCGTGGCGACGACGACTCCGAGCGTAACGTACAGTTTTACTTTGATACCGTATTGGTTTCTCATTGCTAATCGCTCCTCGACTGCCCGCTGTGCTACTCGTGGCCCTTACCGATCGGAAGACCGAGCTGCAGCCAAAAAGAGTTGCCCACCGGCCTGTTCTCGACCATTGCGTCACGCTGGTATTTGGCGATCAACGCCATTTTTCCCATGTGATAGCGGACCTCGGGTCCAAACGCCATATCCCGTCCTTGATTGCCAATCGCGATGCCATTCTGCCGGTCAGCGGTGGTCTGTTGGTAGTAGAAACCGTTTACACCCACGGCCAGCTTCTTGGTGATGTTCTGCATGCCGTCGAATTCCCAAACGAACTCGCGGCCGGACTGGTATTGCGTCGCGTCATTCTTGCCGTTGTTGATCAATTGGAACTTCGAACTGATTTCCGTGCTACGCCGCGGCAAGTAAGTGAACGCGCCGCTGGGCGCCAAGGCGAAGTTATGTTGTCCGATATTGACTAAGTCGGCCTTGTTATACGAGAAGCCCGGAGTAAAGACATCCAGCCCGTACCACCAATGCCAGTCACCGCGCTGGTAAGCGACGGCCACCGGTTGAATGTCGGGATTGGCAAAGCCGGTTTTGGCTCCAGCTCCAAAGGGCGCGTCCATGTGTTCATACAGATACGGAAGCGCGGCAGAACTAACTAACGTGCCTCCCAATACGTGCACGCCCCAGTTATGGACGATTTTGACCGCAACAGCAACCACGCGAAG
>Ga0335083_10002688_pt1 | contig 23363 bp, 18 predicted proteins | sample Lox_Sample_42_FD_206716 | JGI IMG/M metagenome (GOLD analysis project Ga0335083, IMG submission 206716) | Soil microbial communities from Loxahatchee National Wildlife Refuge, Florida, United States - Lox_Sample_4.2 | ecosystem: Environmental > Terrestrial > Soil > Wetlands | place: USA...
GAACAGGCGGCCGAATCGTTCCACCTGTGGCGCGGTGTGCGCCCGGATACTGCTTCCGTGCTGGTCGAATTGACGGCCGGGCTGCGTGGCGGCTCAGCGACGGGCCGGAGCGAAGAAACGGGCAACGATGAAGTCAGCCAGCCGGGAAAGGCCGAGCCAGACGCCGTTGAATAGCAGCCAGCAGGCGATGCCCACCACCGCAGCCGCCGCCAGACTGGCGGGATCGAGACTGAAGGCAGGCAGATGACCCTGCCACGCGGCCGCGCCGATGTCGCGGTCGAAATGCCCTGCAAGGTAACCGATCTGGTGCCAGACGGAACCTGCAAGGCCCTCCATCATGCCCTGCAGGCGCGCGAGGCTGTCCAGCATGTCCTGCATGGTGCGGCCCTGCGCCTGCAGACCGGTGTCGGGACTGCCGAGATAGTGCTTTGCCAGCGCGCCGGTAGCGCCACCGTAATAGCGGTTGGCAACCGTCTGGAACGGCAGCAGCCCCTGCTGCACCTGGTCGAGCCGTTCGCCCACGAGCTGCCGGTACTGCACGATGAAGCCCGGCACGCAGCCGCCGGCCAGCACGCCGATGACGAGCACCAGCCGGTCGAGCAGGCCGCGCAGCAGGTTCACGGCGCGCGCGTTACAGGAACGACCAGGAGAGCCCGACGGTCAGCATGGCGGGATCCGGGCCGTCGGCCCTGAAGCGCTCGTATTCGGCGCGCACCGCCAGGGAACCGAAGGTCAGCTGCGTGCCCAGGCCGGCGCCGATGTCCGAACCCTTCTCGTTGAGCCTGCTGGCGTTCAGACTGCCGCTGAACTTGCCGCTCAGGTGTGTGTAGCCGACCTTCGCGTAAATATCGAGAATCGGCAGGGGCAGCGGCAGGTAATACATGCCGAACAGGGCGAGACCGTTGAGTTTGCCGTCCACGCTGCCGGCGCCGGAAAGATCCTCCGATGGCTTGCCGAAGTTCAGGTAGTCGATTTCCGCGCCGAGCATCGAGGCGAGGCGCACGCCGGCGAAAACCTTGAAAGCCAGGTCGCTCTTGTTGAAGTTGTCGGGGCTCACCGCGGAATCGCTGGCCGTAACCTTGCCCTCGCCCAGCCCGCCGCCCGCGTAGACATTCACGCCAGGCACATCGATGGCGCGGGCGCGGCCCGCGAACACCAGCACGCCGGCCGCGAACAGCATCGCCAGGGCGCGGCGCGAACCGGATGAAACGGATTTGCGGATAATGAACATTGGCTTCTCCTTGTGACGCATCGTGCCGTGACGCACCGTGCGGATACTGTAGCAGCGGCCACCCGCGGCAAGGCTGCAGGTGCTTTCACATTTTCGCCGTGTTGCCGGATGCGCCTGCCGGCGCCGGAAAAGAAGAAGGCCCGCATTCGCGGGCCTTCTGCGTGCGAGCGCTATGCTCAGCGGCCGGGACCGCCCGGTCCGCCACCGCCGAAGCCACCGCCGCCGGGGCCGCCGCCGCCGAAGCCGCCGCCACCACCGCCGGGGCCGCCACCGCCGCCCGGACGACGCTGCTGCGCGGCGTCGAAGGTCTTGCGCTGATCGTCATTCAGGACCTTGTCGATCGAGGCAACCAGCTCGGTACGAGCCTTCTGGAACGCCTGCATGTCCATCTGGCCGCCGCCGCTGCGCATCTTGTTGATGCTGTCCACATACCCATCGACCAGCTTGTCGATCTGCGCCTTCTGGTCGGCGGTGAGCTTCAGATCGGGACTGGCCAGGCCCATGCGCTGCTCGGTGGAATCACGCGTCATCGCCGGCATGCCGCCGCCGCCGCCAGGACCACCCATGCGTCCACCACCGCCGCCCGGCGCCTGCGCGAGCGCACCCATCGAAACCACTGCCATTGCGCCGGCGGCCGCGACCACCAGCATTCCTTTCAACTTCTTGCTGACCATAAGTGCCCCCCAGGGCGATTGAAAACTGTCGCAATCATAGACCTGAAATTTGCAAACAGTGTGCTGCCGAACGGATTGCGACAAGCGAAGCGTTACGAGTTCTTCATGTCTTTGCATTTGCTGCGTCGGCAGCGAAATGATCCATGGCATCGCGCGCCAGCGCAGGAAAGTCGCAGAACAGTCCATCGATGCCAGCCGCCAGGTGCAGGCCGATTTCGGCGGCCAGGTTGCCGTGGGCGGCCGGATCGGTTCCGGCGCGCAACGCCGCGGGCAGGAAGTGGTTCTCGGCGCGGAATGTCCAGCCATGCACCGCAAGCCCGGCCGCATGCGCCTGGCTGACCAGCGGCGTCGGCCGCAGCGCACCGCTGGCATCCGGCGCAACGATCATCTCCTTCTGCACGCCGATGGCACTGGCGTATCCGGCTATCTGCGGCAGTCCCTCCGCCGCCATCGCGGCGTAGCTCACGCGTTCGGCCGCGAGGTCCCATGGCCCGCCTGCCGCGGACATCAGCTGCACCAGCGGATAGTCGCACTGCCGGCGCATCCGGCGCAGGTTGCCGGTCTCGAAGCACTGGATGAACACCGGCGCCGCGCCAAGGCCGTTCCGCAGCGCGGCCAGCAGCGGCGGCTCCAGCGGCAGGCCGATGGCCGCGAAATGCGAAGGATGCTTGGTCTCGGGATAGACCCCGACCGGGGCGAGGCCGCGCAGTGCGCGCGTGGCATTGACCTGCGCCAGGCAGGCGAGGATCTCCTCGAAGGCAGGCACTTCCAGCTGCCCGTCGTGCCGGCTGTTTTCCGGCCGCAGCTGGGGGATGCGCTCGCGCGCGCGCAGCGTCTTGAGTTCCGCCAGCGTGAAATCCTCGGTGAACCAGCCGGTGATCTCCTCGCCATCGATGCGCTGTGTGCGCCGCCGGGCGGCGAATCCGGGATGCGCGGCCACGTCGGTGGTGCCGCCGATCTCGTTCTCGTGCCGCGCCACCAGCACGCCATCGCGCGTGGCGACCAGATCCGGCTCGATGTAGTCCGCGCCCTGCAGGATGGCCAGCGCATACGCGGCGAGCGTGTGTTCGGGCAGGCAGCCGCTCGCGCCGCGATGGGCGATCAGGATGGGCTTGCCGGCGCTCATCAGCGCATCGTCACCAGTTCTTCCGCGGCCGTGGGATGGATGGCCACGGTATCGTCGAAGTCGCGCTTGGTCGCGCCCATGCGCACCGCCACGGCGAATCCCTGCAGCATTTCATCGATGCCGCGCCCAGCCAAGTGCAGCCCGACGATGCGCTCCTCGGGGCCTGCGGTCACCAGCTTCATACGGGTCTTCGGCCTGGCCTCCGTGAGCGCGTGGTAGAGCGGCACGAAGGCGGCGTTGTAGCACTTCACCGCCGCGCCAAAGGCGGCCCGCGCCTCGGGTTCCGACAGGCCTACGGTACCCAGCGGCGGATGGCCGAAGATCACGGTGGGAATGTTCTCGTAGGACAGCTTGCGGTCGGCCTGTCCGCCCCACAGCCGGTCGGCCAGCCGCCGCCCGGCCGCGATGGCCACCGGCGTCAGCGCCGCCTTGCCGGTCACGTCGCCGATGGCGAACACGCCGGGCGCACTGGTCTGCTGGTACTCATCCACCTGGATGTAGCCCTCGCCGTCAAGGGCAACACCGGCGCCCGTGTCGATGAAACCCGTGAGCGGATCGCGGCCGATGGCCCAGATCACGGCATCCTGGCCGGCGATGCGGCCGCCCGTGTCCAGCTGTACGTCGATGCGGCTGTCTGCGGCGCGCGCCAGCGCAACGGGCATGGTCTGCGGCAGCAATGTCACGCCGGCAGCGGCCAGGCCTTCCTGGGCCGCCGCGCCAAGCATGGGATCCAGATCGCGCAGCAGCGCCGCGCCACGCCATGCGACGGTGACTTCGCTGCCGAGCGTGGCCAGCACCCCGGCGAACTCCACGGCGATGTAGCCGGCGCCGATCACCGTGACCCGCTGCGGCCGCTGCGGCAGATCGAAAAAACCATCCGAGTCGATGCCCAGTCCGGCGCCCGGGATCGCCGGCCGGCGCGGCCGTCCGCCCGTGGCCAATACGATGCGCGTGCCGTGGATCCGCCGTCCCGCGACTTCCACCGTCCCCGCATCGACCAGCCTGGCCCAGTCGCGCAGCACTTCGACCCGCGACTTCAGCAGGTTGGCTTCGTAGATGCCGTTGAGGCGCGTGACATAAGCATCGCGTCGCGCCTTGAGCGCCGGCCAGTCGTGGCCGCCGAGCGCCACGTCGAAACCGTAACCGGCGGCTTCGTGGAGCGCATCGGCCAGCCCGGCCGCGTTCCACATCAGTTTCTTCGGCACGCAGCCGACATTGACGCAGGTGCCGCCGAGCCGGCCGCCTTCCACCAGCACCACGCGCGCGCCGTACTCGGCCGCGCGCCGCGCCGTGGCGATGCCGCCACTGCCCCCGCCCACCACGATGAGGTCGACAATTCCGCTCATCGCAGCATGTTAACCGGACCACACATCGGCGTGGCTCGCAGCCGCCTCATCTCATTATCATTGGCGGCAATGAGCAGCCAGAATCCCCTGTTGCACGATGGCCCGTTGCCGGTGTTCGACCGTATCCGCCCGGATGACGTCGAGACCGGCATCCGGCAACTGCTGGAAGACAACCGCGCGCGCATCCGCGAGCTGGAGTCCACCTCCGCGCCGAGCTTTCGCACGCTGGTCGAGCCACTCGAGGAACTGCACCACCGGCTGGCGCGCACCTGGTCGCCGGTCGGGCACCTCAACGGCGTGATGAACAACGAGGCGCTGCGCGAGCGCTACAACGCCTGCCTGCCGCTGCTGTCGGAGTACGGCACCGAGCTGACGCAGAACGTACGGCTGTTTCGCGCCTACAGCACGGTGCGCGAGCGGGAGGCGGCGAGCCTGGATGCCGAGCAGCTGGCGGTGCTCGACCACGCGCTGATCGACTTCCGGCTGGCCGGCGTTGCGCTCGACGAGGCCACCAAGGAACGTTTCAAGGCGGTGATGCTCGAGCTTTCCAGCCTCGCGGCGAAATTCGAGGAGAACGTGCTCGATTCCACCAATGCGTTCAGCCTGGAAGTCACCGATCCGGCCGAGCTCGACGGGCTCAACGCGATGATCATCGCGCGTGCCAGGGAACGTGCGGCGGCGGCGGGCAAGAAAGGCTGGCTGCTCGGCCTCGACCAGCCCACCTATGTCGCGGTGGTCACCGATGCCCGCTCGCCGGTGCTGCGGCAGACCTTCTACCGCGCCTGGACGACGCGCGCGGCGCTCACCGGCCCGAGCCTGCCGGCGTTCGACAACACGCACGTGATGGAGAACCTGCTGCGGCTGCGGCACGAAGCCGCGCGGCTGCTCGGCTACCCGAACTATGCGGCCTACGCGCTGGCACGGCGCATGGCGCGCAGCGTCGAGGAGGTGATCCGCTTCCTGCGCGACCTCGCCGCCGCGGCCAGGCCCGCCGCGCTGCGCGAACTGGCGGAACTGACGGCCTTCGCCGGCCGCAAGCTCGACGCCTGGGACATCACCTACTACTCCGAGCGCCTGCAGGAGGAACGCTACAGTGTCTCGCAGGAGGAACTGCGTCCCTATTTCACGCTGCCGCGCGTGCTCGAGGGCCTGTTCGGGCTGATCAGCGAGCTGTTCCAGGTGAGCTTCCGCCAGCGCGGCGACGTGGCGCTGTGGCATCCGGATGCACGCTACTACGACATCTTCGACGCAGCGGGCAGGCTGATCGGCGGCTTCTATCTCGATCCCTACGCCCGTCCCAACAAGCGCAGCGGCGCGTGGATGGACGACTGCGTGGGCCGCAAGGAACTGTCCACGGGCAGCGCGCTGCCCGTGGCCTACCTGGTCTGCAACGCGCTGCCGGGCGCCGAAGGCCGCGCCGCGCAGCTCACGCACGACGATGTGGTGACGCTGTTCCATGAATTCGGCCACGGCCTGCACCACCTGCTGACGCGCGTGCGCTATCCGTCCATCTCGGGCATCAACGGCGTGGCCTGGGACGCGGTGGAGCTGCCCAGCCAGTTCATGGAGAACTACGCCTGGCAGCCGGAGGTGCTGCGCCGCATCGCCCGCCACGTGGACACCGGCGCGCCGCTGCCGGAGGAAAAGATCACACAGCTGCTGCGCACGCGCAGCTTCCAGGCGGGCCTGGCCACGCTGCGGCAGATCGAGTTCGCGCTGTTCGACTTCCGCCTGCATGCCGAGTACGACCCGGAGAAGGGCGCGCGCATCTACGATATCCTCGACGAGGTGCGCGCGGAGGTCGCGGTGATCCAGATACCGGCCTGGAACCGCTACCCCAACAGCTTCGGCCACATCTTCTCCGGCGGCTATGCGGCCGGCTATTACAGCTACAAGTGGGCCGAGGTGCTGGCGGCGGATGCCTTCGCGGCATTCGAGGAAGCCGGCATCTACGACCGCGCCACCGCGCAGCGCTTCGTCGATGCCATCCTGTCGCGCGGCGGCAGCCGCGACCCGCTGGATGCATTCGTGGCCTTCCGCGGCCGGCCGCCGGACATCACGCCGCTGCTGCGCCAGCACGGCATCGCGCCCTGACCGCCGGCGCGCGGCAGACCTGAGGACCGGCATCCGGCTTCCCCTTATGTTCAGGCCCGGGGCTTCAGCGAAAGGCCCAAACTGTGTCCGGCGTCGCTATTCCCGGCCGCGCTGCTGCATAGACTGCCGGCATATCCATGACGCAGCCTGCCACGTTCAGCGTACGCCGCAGCGACTACGACGTCTCCAACACGGTGCGGGTCAGCTCCGCGCCGGACGTGCGCGACGCCGTGCAGACCCTGCTGCTGGCGGCCTGGCCGGGCATGGATTTCCTGCCGGTGGCGCGCGCCTTCCACGATTTCGAGATGGCCTTCACCGGGCGCATGCCCGGGTACTTCGGCGTGGACACGGTGTACCACGACCAGCAGCACACGCTCGACGTGACGCTGGCCATGGCCCGGCTGATGGCCGGCTACGAACGCACGCACGCGGGCACCGCGCGCGCGCTTGGCGCCGAGCGCGCAGCGGTGGGTATCTTCCTCGCGCTGTTCCACGACATCGGCTACCTGCGCGAGCGCGGCGAAACGGCGCTGAACGGCGCCGAGTTCACGCGCAACCATGTATCGCGCGGCGCACGCTTCATGGAGTACTACCTGCCGACCATCGGCTTCGGCCACTGGACGCGCGTCACCGGCGAGATCGTGCATTTCACCGGCTACGAGAAGAGCTTCGAGGAGATCGGCGCGAAGGTGGGCGATCCGCGCGACATCCAGCTGGGCCACCTGCTGGGCACCGCCGACATGATCGCGCAGATGGCCGACCGCTGTTACCTCGAGAAATGCCGCGACCGGCTGTATCCGGAATTCGTGCTGGGCGGCGTCGCGCTGCCGCTGGACGCCCGGGGCGGCCGCGACGTGCGCTATGCCTCGGGCCTGGACCTGCTGCGCCAGACACCGCAGTTCATGCAGGAGACCCTCCACAAGCGGCTGGACAACGCCTTCGGCAGCGCTTACCGCTATCTCGAACCGCTGTTCGACGGGCGCAATCCGTACCTGGAAACCATCGAGCAGAGCCTCGGCTACCTGCGGCAGATCCTGCGCAGCGAGAGCTGGCGCATGCTGCGCCGTACTCCGCAGGTGTTCGCCGCCGGGCCGGACCCCATCACCAGCGTGCGCGGCCTGATGTCCGGCTATTTCAAGCGGGCATGGGCCCGCAAATGATCCCGGCCGGCGGCGGATCGAAATTGCGAACATAGCGCTCGACGAGCGCCGGCAGGTTGCGCATCACCGCCGCGCGGGCCTCCATGTCCGCCGTTTCCAGCGCAGCGCGCAGCACCCCGACCGAACAGGCGGCCACTGCCTGCCCCGCCACCGCCGCATGGCTCAGGTGCCAGGGTTCCGGCTGCACTCCGCCGCGCCAGCTCGAATAAGGCCGGAAGAAGCCATACTGCGCCGCCTGCGTGGCGAGCCACGCGTCCAGTCGCGCGAACACTCCGCCGGGACCGTACTCCGCGCCGACGAGCTGCGGCCGGTAGCCGGCGGGCACGGCATTGGCATCGATCACGTCCATGTCCGTGCCCCAGTGATGCCGGCTCGCGCCCGGCAGCGCCGACCAGTTCAGGATGGCCTCGATGCGCGCGTCCTCGCCGAGCGAGCGGGCGTCCAGCAGGCTGCCGTCGGCGCCGCGCAGTTCGCGCTCGCCACGATGCTTGCCGTTCCAGATGGCCAGCTGCCGGTCGAAGTCGCGGAACGAGGACACCGGAACGAGGTCGATGCCCGCTGCGCGGGCCGCCGCGCGCAGCCGCCGGAAGGGATCCACGACCGCCCGGTGCAGGCTGCAGGACGGATCGGTGATGTCGACGACATGAGCCCGGCTGCGCCCGGTGAGCTCCTGCGGCGAAAAGCAGATCTGCTCCGACATGTCTTATTTTAGGCGTTTGCCGCCATATATATATGGCCGGCCCCGCAGGTGCAGGGTTAACATTTATGAAATGCGCAGCCTGAAGATCAAATTCGCCCTGAGCGGTGCAGCGCTCGGCGTGCTGCTGGTGATCGCCAGCGTGGTGCTGGCGGCCATGCTGCGCCGGTCCGGCGGCGCCCAGCAGGTACCGGCGGTGATCCTCGCCATCGGCCTGGCCGCGATCGCCGGCGCCGCGTGGGTGGCCTTCATGATGGGGCGGCGCATCACCAGCGCGCTGGAGCAGCTCAGCGACAGCACCAGCCGCATCTCCCAGGGCGACTACACGCGGCCGGTGCGCACGCTGCGCGACGATGAGCTCGGCGACCTGCAGCGCACCGTCGACCAGATGCGCCAGAGCCTGGCCGATACCACCATCACCAAGAATTACCTCGACAGCGTGCTCAACAGCATGGCCGACGCGGTGTTCGTGGTCAGGAACGACGGCTCGATCAAGTTCACCAACCTGGCCGCACAGCGCCTGACCGGCGCCGGTGCCGGCGCCCTGTATGGCCGCAACATCGCCACGTTGCTGTACGCCACCGGGCTCGGCGAACAGGAGCGGCTGAAGAAGGCCTGCGAGGCCGGCGAGGCGGTGCTGCGCACCGAGGCGGGCCAGACCATCCCGGTGTCGTTCTCGGGCTCGCAGATCGAGACGGCCGACGAGCAGTTTTCCGGCCGCATCTACGTGGCGCGCGACATCACCGACCGCAAGCGCGCCGAGCGCCGCATCCGCTACCTGGCCCGCTACGACGCGCTCACCAAGATCCCCAACCGCATGCAGTTCCAGCACCTGCTGCAGCAGGCCATCGCGCGCGCGCTGCGTTCGCGCACCGGCGTGGCGCTGCTGTACCTGGACATGGATCACTTCAAGGAAGTGAACGACACCTTCGGCCACGGCGCCGGCGACCGCGTGCTGGAGGTGCTGACCGAGCGGCTGACCGGCACGCTGCCCGAGGGCACGGTGCTCGGCCGCCTGGCCGGCGACGAGTTCGCGCTGTTCATGGACGGCATTTCCGAAGCCAGCGCCCGCGAGGTCGTGCGCCACCTGTCGGACGACATCCTCAACGTGGTGGCGCAGCCGTTCCACGTCGGCGGACAGGAAGTGTTCCTGTCGGCTTCCATCGGCGTGGCACTGTGCCCGCGCGACGCGGAGAACGTCATCGACCTCATCCGCAACGCCGACGCGGCCATGTACTACTCCAAGCAGAACGGCGGCAACAGCTGCGCCTTCTACACCCCGGAGATGAACGCGGCCGCGGTCGAGCGGCTGATGCTCAAGAGCAAGCTGAAGCGTGCGATCGAGCGCGACGAGTTCGTGGTTGCCTACATGCCCAAGGTGGACATCGCCGATGGCCGCATCCTGGGCGCGGAAGCACTGCTGCGCTGGCGCGCGCCGGGCCATGGCGACATCCCGCCGTCGCAGTTCATTCCGCTGGCCGAGGAGAACAACCTCATCGGCAGCATCGGGGAATGGGTGCTCGACCGCGTCTGCCAGGACCACGCCGGCCTGGCGCACCATGGGCTGGCGCCGGGCCGCATCGCGCTGAACCTGTCGCTGAAGCAGCTGCGGCAGGCGAGCTTCATCCTGGACTGCAAGTCGCTGTTCGCGCGGCGCGGCGTGTCGCCCACGCAGCTGGAGCTCGAGATCACCGAGACCACCCTGATGGCCGATCCGAAGCGCACCATCGGCATGCTGCGGGAACTCGCGGCCATGGGGCTGCACCTGTCCATCGACGACTTCGGCACGGGCTACTCCTCGCTGTCCGCGCTGCAGCAGTTCCCCATCGGCACACTGAAGATCGACCAGTCGTTCGTGCGCGACGTCAACGAGGACCGCAACGACGCCACCATCGTGCGCACCATCATCGAAATGGGCCACAGCCTCGGCATGCTGGTGGTGGCCGAGGGCGTGGAAACCCAGGCACAACTGGAGTTCCTGCGCTCCGCCGGCTGCGACCACGCACAGGGACAACTGTTCGGCGAGCCCTGCTCCATCGAGGCCCTCAGCCAGCTGCTGGCCCGGCAGGGCGCGCTCGCCGCCTCGCCATTCCCGTTCTTCGCGCGCCAGTCCGCCACCGGAACGCATCTGCGGGCCTGACGGCGCACTCGCCTCCGTCTTCTTCGCATGGGAGCGGACGGATCACAGCATGGACCGCCCGCGTGGCAGTAGAATCCGCCTCCACCGCCGGATCCTGACCGTTCCGCCACGCCTGGAGTACCGATGAAGAAGCCCGTTACCGTCACCATCACCGGCGCGGCCGGCCAGATCGGCTATGCCCTCGCCTTCCGCGTCGCCTCCGGGCAGCTGCTGGGCGCGGACCAGCCGGTGACGCTCAACCTGCTCGAGATCACGCCGACCCTGGCCGCACTGCAGGGCGTGGTCATGGAACTCTCCGATTGCGCGTTTCCGCTGCTGCACAAGGTCATCGCCACCGACGATGCAAAGACCGCATTCCGCGATTCGCAGGTGGCACTGCTGGTGGGCGCGCGGCCGCGCGGCCCGGGCATGGAGCGCAAGGACCTGCTGCTGGCCAACGCCGCCATCTTCTCCGCCCAGGGCAAGGCGATGAACGAGGTCGCCGACCGCAACATCCGGGTGCTGGTGGTGGGCAACCCGGCCAACACCAATGCGCTGATCGCGCGCGCCAACGCGCGCGACCTGAATCCGCGCAACTTCACCGCGATGACGCGGCTGGACCACAACCGCGGCCTGTCGCAGCTCGCGGAGAAGACCGGCGCGCACACCACGGACATCCGCAGGTTCACCATCTGGGGCAATCATTCCTCGACGCAGTACCCGGATATCTCGCACACGCTCGTCGGCGGCCGGCCGGCGAAGTCGCTGGTGGACCAGAAGTGGGTGGAAGAGGCCTTCATCCCCGTGGTGCAGCAGCGCGGCGCGGCCATCATCAAGGCGCGCGGCGCCTCCTCGGCCGCGTCCGCCGCGGCGGCGGCCATCGACCACGTGCACACCTGGGTCAAGGGCACCGCGGAGGGCGACTGGGCCTCGATGGCGGTGCCGTCCGATGGCAGCTACGGCATCCGGGAGGGCGTGATCTATTCCTACCCCGTGACCACGAAGAACGGCGAGTACTCCATCGTGCAGGGCCTTGCCGTCGATGAATTCAGCCGCAGGCGCATGGATGCCAGCGACACCGAACTGCGCGAGGAGCGCGACGGCGTCAAGGACCTGCTGTAGCCCATGAAGAAGAACCACCTCGTCCTGCTCGCCGCCATCGTGGGTATCAGTCTCACCGCCTGCCAGCCCAGGCCGCCGGCCAGCGGCGCCCTGTCCATCCCGAAGCTCGAGCCGAAGGTCCGCACTCTGGCCAATGGCCTGCGCGTCTACGCGCTGCGCGATCCGGATACGGCCAGCGTGTCGGTGGCGGTGTGGTACGACGTGGGCTCGAAGAACGATCCGCCGGGACGCTCCGGCTTTGCGCACCTGTTCGAGCACCTGATGTTCAAGTCCACCGCCAACATGCCGGCGGAAAACATGGACCGGCTCACCGAGGACGTCGGCGGCTTCAACAACGCCTCGACCGGTGATGATTTCACGGAGTATCACGAGACGGTGCCCGCCAACCACCTGCAACGGGTGCTGTGGGCCGAGGCCGAGCGCATGGGCTCGCTGGTGGTCGACCAGGCGAACTTCCAGTCCGAACGCGCCGTGGTGGAGGAAGAGCTGCGCCAGCGCGTCCTCGCGCAGCCCTATGGACGGTTGTTCGGTCTCTATGTGTCGCAGGCCAATTTCACCGTGCACCCCTACGGCCGCCCCACCATCGGTTCGATCGAGGACCTCAATGCCGCGACGCTGGATGACGTGAAGGCCTTCCATGCCGCCTACTACCGGCCGGACAACGCCATCCTGGTGGTATCCGGCAACTTCGACCCGCAGCAGCTGGACGCCTGGGTGGACCAGTACTTCGCGCCGCTCGCCTCGCCCAAACGGCCGATCCCGCGGGTTACCGCGGTGGAACCGGCGCGCACGACGCCGAAATCCCTGACGGTCTATGTGCCGAACGTGCCGCTGCCGGCGGTGGCGGTGTCCTGGCCCGCGCCCGCCGCAAGCAGCCCGGACATCGCCGCGTGGATGCTGCTCGACGCCATCCTGCAGCGCGGCGAGTCCTCGCGACTGTACCTGTCGCTGGTCTACCAGCAGCAACTGGCGGCGCAGGTGGGTTCGGATTTCGAGGTACACGCGGACCCGGGCGTGTACACGCTGTTTGCGATCCTCTCCGAGGGCAAGACCGCCGACGCGGGCCTGCAGGCATTGCAGGCCGAAGTCGCGCGCATCCGCGACAACCCGGTCGCGCCGGACGAGCTGGAAAAGGCGCGCAACGAGCTGCTCTCCGACGCGCTGCAGGCGCGCGAGACTTCCGACGGCCGTGCCGCCGAACTGGCGCGTTCGGTGATCCTGTTCCACGACCCGTCCGCTTCCGACCGGCTGCTGGCGCAGCTGCAGACGGTGAGCGCGGCGGATATCCAGCGTGTGGCGAAGTCCATCATGGACAACGCGCGCGCGGTGACGATCCGCTACCTGCCGGAAAACAAGGGAGCCAAGGGCGACACCATCGCCAGCGCGGCCACCATACAGCCCACGCCGATCGACATACCGGCCGCGGAAATCCCGAACTTCGTGCTGGCGCCGGAGGCGCAGCGGCAGAAGCCGCCGGCACCGGGCCCGGCGGTGGCCGCGAAAGTCCCCGCCGCCACGGAGAAGACCCTGGCCAATGGCCTGCGGGTGGTGGTCGCGCAGCGTTCGAAGCTGCCGCTCATCGCCGCAAACCTGAGCATGGCGGCCGGCGGCGCGCTCGATCCTGCCGGCCGGGCCGGCCTCGCGGACCTCACCGCCGAACTGACCACGCGCGGCACGGCAACGCGCTCCGCGACCGACATCGCGCGCACGGTGGAAAGCCTGGGCGCATCGCTGAATGCCGCATCCACGCCCGATACCTCCAGCCTCTCGGTGGTCACGGTGGCCGGCAACGCGGCGCAGGTCTTCACGGTGCTGGCCGACGTGGCGATGCATCCGGCATTCAAGGACGAGGAACTGGAGCGCGCCCGCCACGAGACCCTCGACAATCTTGCCGTGTCGCTGCGCGAGCCGGGCACCGTCGCGCGCTTTGCGCTCACCCGCCGGCTGTTCGCCGATGGCCCGTACGGCAAGACTCCCTCGCCGCATTCGATCGCGGCGCTGCGGCGCGATGATGCGGTGGCCTTCCACGCCAGCTGGTGGCGTCCCGACAATGCCGTGCTCGTGATCAGCGGCGACGTCACGCCGGAGGCCGCCTTCCGGCTGGCACAGGATGCCTTCGGGGCATGGGAGAAACCCGCCGCTGCGCTCCAGGCCCAGCCGGCCGGCGCGAGCACCGCCGCCGGCCAGCCGCCGCTGGTCATCGATATTCCGAAGATCGGCCAGGCCGCCGTGCTGATGGGCCGCATCGGTCCGAGCCGCACCGCTGTGGATTACTTCCCCACGCTGGTCGCCAACGACGTGCTCGGCGGCGGCTATTCCGCGCGCCTCAACGAGGAGATCCGCATCAAGCGCGGATTGTCCTATGGCGCGAGTTCCAGGCTGCCTTCGCGCCGCTACGGCGCGCCCATCATCGCGGGCGCGCAGACACGCAACGACGCCGTGCCGCAGGTGGCGCAGCTGCTGGCGGGTGAACTGGCGAATCTCGGCTCGGCACCGATCGCGGCCGACGAACTGGGCAACCGCAAGGCCGTGCTGATCGGAGATTTCGGCCGCTCCGTGGAAACCGTCGGCGGGCTGGCCGGCGAGCTGTCGGAGCTGGCGCAGTTCGGCCTGCCGCTCGCCAGGCTGCAGAGCTATGCCAGCGACGTGGAATCCGTGACCGCGGAGCAGGCGACCGCCGCCGCCAGGGCGCATTTCGATCCGGCGGCGGCCAGCCTGGTGGTGGCCGGCGATGCCGCAGTGTTTGGCGCGCAACTGAAGGCGAAGTACCCGCGACTCGAGACCATCGCCATCGAGAAGCTCAACCTCGACAGCGCGAGCCTCAGGTAACGGGTGGCGCGGTAAGCATTTGCCGACGCGCCGACCCTCGCGCCGCCGTCTCGCCTGCCTCACCGGCCTGCTGCTGTGCGCGCCCATCCCCCGACACGCCGCAGCGGCCGAAGCGCCCGTGGCGGTCAGCACCGTCAATCATGCATTCGCCACCGAACTGGGCTCGGGCTTCTACGACATCGGCGGCCGCAGCGTCTTCATCGCCACCGTCACCCCGGCCATCGACCTGCGCAACGTGACGGCCGAACATGCCGGCCTGCGGCTGGTGGCGCCGATGGCCGCAGGATCCTTCGGTTTCGCGCCCGACGACGCCATCGAGGGCCGGCTGCCGCACCACGTCGACAGCTTCAGCATCATGCCGGGCCTGGAGCGTGACTACCGGCTGCGCGAGGACTGGATCCTGACGCCCTGGGCGCGCGTCGGCGGCAGTTTCGCGGCTGGCGCGGACGATGGGCTGCTGTATGGCGCCGGAGCGCGGCTGTCCCGCGACCTCACCCTCGGCAAGGATCTGGCGATCACCCAGCTGCATGAACTCGAACTGATCAACGTCGACTACCGCAACCTGCCGGACGCCAGCTTCCTGCGGCTGCGCAATGCGGTGGATGCGCGCGAAACGCTGCCCCTGTCGCTGGGCCCGGGACACCGGCTGCTCGCAGGCATGTACGGCATCCTCGACGTCATGCCCGATCCGCCGGCCGCGCCGGCCGGCGTGAAACCCACGGTGCTGCAGCTCGAGGTTGGCCTCACCTTCAATGCCGATCCGCGGCCGCAGCTGGGGTGGCTGAACTGGCCGCGGCTGGGCTTCGGCTACCGCTTCGCGGGCAAGCTCTCCGGCTGGCGCATCGTGGTCGGCGCGCCGTTCTGAATCACGGCCTCACGGGAAGAACTCGGCGCCGGGCGGCTTGCCGGACGAACCCCAGCGCTCCGAGCAATCCCAGTGCTCGGCGATCTTCCCGGACCTGCCATCGATGCGGAACACGTCGAACCAGGTCATCTGGTAGGTCTGTTCCGGATGCTCGCGGTCGCGCACCTTGCGCGCCCACATCACCATCACGATGTCGCGCTCGGCGATGATGTTGATGATGGGGAAGCGCGATACCGGCTGCACGGGCCGCGGCGGACGGGCCTTGCCGATCGTGGCGACGAACGCGTCGCGGCCCGATTCCACGTTGGGATTGTGCTGGATGTATTCCGGCGTCATGAATTCCGCGGCCCGTTCCATGTGGCCGCCTTCGTAAACGATGCGCCAGAAGTCGTAGACCAGCTGCTTGTTGCGCGCCAGCCGCGGATCGGCGCTGGCCAGCAGCGCGTGCTGGTCGGCGGCGACCAACAGTGGCGCCAGCGGCTTGCCGGAAGCGGCAAGCCCCGGCGCGGGTGCAACCGGCGGCGCATCGGCTGCGGCGCAGACCAGACAGCCCAGTGACAACAGCATGGTGATGGCGCGGCGCATGGCCTTCCCCGAAGATTCCCCGCTGGATTGCGTGGCGCGCAGCTTGTGCCAGTGTGCGGGCCGGATCAAGCCGCGGCATGGCGGTGGCGCGCCACCTGGATGAACGCGCGCAGATAGCCCGCATCGAGATCGGCCGTGCGCAAGCCAAGGTGAATCTGCTTGGGCACGCCCTTGCGCCCCAGGCGCAGCGGCACCACGGCCGCATGCGCGGCGTACTCCTCCACCAGCCATCGCGGCAGCGCCGCCACGCCCCGCCCGGCTGCGACCATCTGCAGCATCAGGTCCGTGGATTCGATCACCTTGTGGGCGCGTGGCGTGACGCCGGCCGGCGCCAGGAACAGGTTGTAGATGTCCAGGCGGCCGGTATCCACCGGATAGGTGATGAGCACTTCCGCCGCCAGTTGCTGCGGTTCCACGAACCTGCGGCCGGCAAGCACATGGTCGCGCGCCACGACCAGCACCTGTTCGTAGTCGAACACCGGAATGAAGGTGAGCCCGGGCCGGTTTTCCGGGTCGGGCGTGACCACGACATCGATCTCGTGGTCGAGCAGCGCATCGATGCCGCCGAAACGGAATTTCTGCTTCACGTCGACATCCACGTCCGGCCAGGCCGGCAGGTAGCGCGCCACCACCTTCAGCAGCCACTGGTAGCAGGGATGACATTCCATGCCGATGCGCAGCGCGCCACGCGTGCCTCGGGCGTATTGGCGCAGTTCCGCCTCGGCGCTCTCCAGCTGCGGCAGCAGGCGTTGGGCGACGTCCAGCAGCCGCTCCCCGGTCTGGGTAAGCCGCAGCCTGCGGCCCTCGCGGCGCCAGATGGCGGCGCCGAGCGCGCGCTCCAGCTTGTGCATGGCATGGCTCAGCGCGGATTGCGTCAGGTGCAGCTGGCGGGCCGCCGCGGTGAGCGAGCCCTGCCGGGCGACCTCCCGCACCACGGTCAGATGGCTGCGTTCGAGCATGTCGTTTAGTGAACGATATTCATGGATATTTGAATTTATATCACTTTTTTTCATCATCATCGCGCCATACGATGGAGCTGCGTTCGCCACTGCAGCCCGAGGATCAAAGCCATGTCCGTGCCCCTGCGCCAATCAGCCACCGCGGCGGAGCACCCTCAGCTGCCCGCGCGTTACGACCACGTCGGCAGCCTGCTGCGGCCGGCCTGGCTGCTCGCAGCCCGGGCCAGCAGGGCACGCGGCGAAATCGACGCGGCCGGCCTGCGCGAGGTCGAGGACCGGGCCATCGCCGAAGCCGTGAAGTTCCAGCAGGACGTGGGCATGAAGGCCATCACGGATGGCGAATTCCGGCGCACCTATTTCCACATCGACTTCCTCGACCAGCTGGGCGGCGTGCAAACCGCCGCACCGGTGCAGGTGCAGAGGCCCGACGGCTCGCTGCAGCTTGCGCCGCCGGTGATGAAGGTGACCGGCAAGGTACGGCACACCCGCCCGATCGAGGTGGAGAATTTCCGCTACCTGCGCAGCCAGCTTGCACCCGGCAGCGTCGGCAAGGTGGCGATCCCCTCGCCCACCATGCTGCATTTCCGCGGCGGTCGCGCGGGTATCAGCCGGGAGGCATACCCCGGGCTCGAGCCCGACTTCTACGATGACGTCGCACGCGCCTTCGGCGAGGAGCTGCGGGCGCTGTACGAGGCGGGCTGCCGTTACGTGCAGATGGACGATACCAACCTCGCCTACCTGTGCGATCCGCAGATGCGCGAAGCCGCGCGGGCGCGCGGCGACGATCCCGAAGAGCTGCCGCGCCGCTATGCGCAGTTCATCAACAAGGTGGTGGCGCGCAAGCCCGCCGGCATGCTGCTGGCCATGCACCTGTGCCGCGGCAACTTCAGGAGCACGTTCGCCGCCAGCGGCGATTACGAGCCGGTGGCCGAGGCATTGCTGTCGCAGATGGACATCGATGCCTACTTCCTCGAATACGACGACGCCCGCAGCGGTGATTTCCGGCCCTTGCGCTTCCTGCAGAAGGGCAAGACCGCGGTGCTTGGCCTCGTCACCACCAAGGTGGGCCGGCTCGAGGACCGCGACGACCTGAAGCGCCGCATCGACGAGGCGGCGAAATACGCGCCGCTGGAACAGCTCGCGCTGTCGCCGCAGTGCGGCTTCGCCAGCAGCGTCGAGGGCAACGACATCAGCCGGGACGATCAGCGCCGCAAGCTGGAGCTGGTGGTGAGCCTGGCCCGCGAAGTGTGGGGCGGGAAGTAGGCGGAATGCAGTTCGACCCGCATCACCTGACGCGGGCGCCGGTTTTCTGGAGGCTCAGTCCGGGACCGGGTACCGCGCCGCGGCCAGCCCGCGCTCGGCCCGCGCGGCGCGTTCCACCAGCCGCGCGGCAAGCTGCGATTCCGACTCCGGCCCGCGGCGCAGCGCGTCGAGATAGACCGCTACGTAGCTGCGATCCACCGGCGCGCCGCTGGCGGCGATCTGCGATGCAAGCAGCCGGTGCAGCTCGACCAGGTTGTACCAGGGCACGCCGGGATAGACGTGGTGCCCGATGTGCCAGTTGATGTTGTTCCAGAAGAACGAGTTCACCGGATTGGAGATCACCGTGCGCGTGCCGGCCATCTGCCCGGCGTCCCACGGGGTGCCGTAGTGCTCGGCGATGAAGCGCATCGAATTGAGCAGCGAGAGCACCAGCACCGGCCACAGCAGCAGGCCCAGCGCCTTGTCCAGCACACCGTGGCGCGCGGCCCACGACAGCAGCGCCCAGAAGACCAGCCCCTTCAACGCGATCTCGAACAGGTGGATCGTCCATTGCCGGCGACGGAAGCACTTCACGGGATAGATGAAATTGAAGTACAGGAAGCTCAGCGCACCGCCGGCCAGCGCGTATGCATAGAACTGCACGAAATCAAGCGCGCCGCGCCGGCCCATGGTGAAGGCGTCCGGATCGCGCGGCGAGCGGTTGTGGCGGTGGTGCTCGATGTGGTCCTCGCGGAAGGCAACGAAGGTCGCGAAGATCGGCACCATGCACAGCACGCCGAAGGCCCAGTTGGACAGCCGGTGGCGGAACAGGGTGTAGTGCAGGGCGTCGTGCATGAAGGTCACCATGCCCATCCACATGTAACCCAGGCCGATGTAGGCCGCCCACAGTACCGCCGGCGAATCGGCCTGCCATGCGAGCAGGCCGAAAGCGGCCATCAGCGCGAAGAACAGCGGGATCTTGACGAGATTCGGGAGCAGACGGAGCTGGCGCAGGCGAGCGAGATCGCCCCGGGCGATGTACGGAGTGGCAGCACGTTGCATGAGACCGAACCTGTACTTTTTGTAATCCTGTGGAAATGTAGTACACCCGCGGTGTCGGCGCCATGACCGGCTCCCGGTTTCCCGCCGGGCCGGTGGCAGGACCGGCCAGGGCGCACAGCCATTGACGCCACCCCGCGCCGGGAACCACAGCAGCGCGGGCCAGGGACGTCCCGGCGCCGCCCGGCGTTATAGTCTGCCCATGCTGCTTGCTATCCTGCTGGTGCTCGCCGCCGTGGCCGCGGCATACGCGGTCTCCCAGATCGGCGCGCTGATCACCCTGCTGTTCGTCGCGGCGGTGCTGGTACTGGCTTACCGCCGGTTGCCGCTGCTGGTGTTTTCCGTGGTGTTCACCGTGCTGTTCGTCCTTTACAGCGCCTGCGGCGAGCCGGCCGGGCTGTGGAAGGGATTGCTGCTGCTGATGCTGGCAGTGATGTGGCTGTTCAACCTGCGGCCGCTGCGCAAGGCGCTGGTGTCGCGTCCCTTCCTGAAAGCCTACCTGCGCATGCTGCCCACCATGTCCGCCACCGAGCGCGACGCGCTGGAAGCCGGCGGCGTGTGGTGGGACGGGGAGCTGTTCACCGGCAAGCCGGACTGGAAGCGGCTGCTCGACACGCGGCCCGCGCAGCTCAGTGCCGGGGAGCAGGCCTTCCTGGACGGGCCGGTGGAAGAGCTGTGCGCGATGGTGGACGACTTCGACATCACGCACCGCCGCGCCGACCTGCCGCCCGAGGCCTGGGAGTTCATCAAGCGCCGGGGCTTCTTCGCCATGATCATCCCGAAGCGCTACGGGGGCCTGGAATTCGGCCGCTATGCGCAGAGCTCGGTGCTGGTGAAGCTGGCCAGCCGCAGCGTGGTGCTGGCTTCGACGGTGGCGGTGCCCAACTCGCTGGGTCCAGGCGAGCTGCTGGTGCATTACGGCACCGACGAGCAGAAGAACCAGTACCTGCCGCGCCTGGCGCGCGGCGAGGAGATCCCCTGCTTCGGCCTGACCAGCCCGGTGGCCGGCTCGGACGCCGCCTCGATCACCGACACCGGCGTGGTGTGCCGCGGCTTCCACGAAGGCCGCGAGGTGATCGGCATCCGCCTGGATTTCTCCAAGCGCTACATCACGCTGGCGCCCATTGCCACGGTCATCGGCCTGGCGTTCCGCCTGTTCGATCCCGAGCACCTGATCGGCGCGGTGGAGGATGTCGGCATCACCTGCGCGCTGATCCCGCGCGGCACGCCGGGCATCGTGATCGGGCGGCGCCACTTTCCGCTGAACATCCCGTTCCAGAACGGCCCCATACAGGGGCGCAACGTGTTCGTGCCGGTGGACTGCATCATCGGCGGCGCGAAGATGGCCGGCCGCGGCTGGCGCATGCTGGTCGAGCAGCTGTCGGTCGGACGCTGCATCTCGCTGCCGGCCACCGCCACCGGCGGCGCCATGGTGGCGAGCTGGGCGACCGGCGCTTACGCGCGCATCCGCAGGCAGTTCGGCACGCCGGTGGGACGCTTCGAGGGCGTGGAGCAGGCCATTGCGCGCATCATCGGCAACACCTACATCATGGATGCCGCGCGCAGCGTTACCACCGGCGCCATCGACAGCGGCGAGCAACCGGCGGTGCCGGCGGCGATCCTCAAGATGCACCTCACCGAACTCGGCCGGGTGGTGGCCGCCGATGCCATGGACGTGCACGGCGGCAAGGGCGTGATGCTCGGGCCACGCAACTACCTCGCCCGCGGCTGGCAGGCCGCGCCCATCGGCATCACCGTGGAAGGCGCCAACATCCTCACCCGCAACCTGATCATCTTCGGCCAGGGCGCGATCCGCTGCCATCCCTTCGTGCTCAAGGAGATGCAGGCCGCGCGCTCGACCGAGGGCGCACGCCGCGTGGATGAGTTCGACCGCGCGCTGTTCGGCCACCTCGGCTTCACCATATCCAATGCGGTGCGCTCACTGGTGATGGCGCTGACGCTGGCGCGTTTCCAGGGCACCCCCGGCAGCGGCCCGATCCGCCGCTACTACCAGCACATCGAGCGCTTCTCGGCCTCCTTCGCCTTCGCCACCGACGTGGCGATGCTGTCGCTGGGCGGCTACCTGAAGAAGAAGGAAAGCCTGTCCGCGCGGCTCGGCGACGTGCTCTCTTATCTGTACCTGGCCTCGATGGTGCTGAAGCACCACCACGACCAGGGCGCACCGCAGGAGGACCAGCCCATCGTTGAATGGGCCTGCCGCGACCTGCTCTACCGGGCGCAGGAACAGCTGCACGGCTTCCTGCGCAACTTCCCCAACGGATTGCTCGCGGCGTTGATGCGGGCGCTGATCTTTCCGCGCGGCCGGACGTACTTTTCGCCGAGCGACGGCTTGAGCGCCCAGCTGGCGCAGCTCGCGATGGAACCCGGACCCGCGCGCGAACGGCTGTGCCGCCACGCCTTCCGCAGCAATGCCGCCGGCAATCCACTGGGCCTGCTGCAGGAGGCACTGCAGCTCGCCGCACAGGCCGAGCCGCTGGAGCGCAAGCTGCGCGTCGAGGGCGTGAAGACCGGCCGCATCACCGCGCTCGACATGCCCGGCCGGATTGCCGGCGGCCTTTCCCTGGGCATACTCTCGGAACAGGAAGCCGCGCTGCTGCTGGACTATGATCGCCGGGTCATGCAGATCATCAACGTCGATGACTTCGCGCCGGCCGAACTCCCGGCCGGCATCTGATCACAACAACAGGGGTAACTTGCCATGCCGCGACTGCTGCCTTTCGCCGTGCTGCTTGCCGGCGCTTCCATGTTCCTGTCCGCCGCTGCCCAGGCGCCCGCCGGCGCAACGCCGGCGCCGGCCGCGTCCGCCGCCCTGGCGCGCACGCCCGCGCCGCCGGGCGCGAAGGCGCGCATCATCAGCCCGGCCAACGGCGCCACGGTGAAAAGCCCGGTGCTGGTGGTGTTCGGCCTGTCCGGCATGGGCATCGCGCCGGCCGGCACGAAGGCCGAGAACACCGGCCATCACCACCTGCTGATCGACACCGACATGCCGAAGGACACCGGCCTGCCGCTGCCGGCGAACGATCACATCCGCCACTTCGGCAAGGGGCAGACCGAGGCCAGCATCGAGCTGCCTCCCGGCAAGCACACCCTGCAGCTGGTGCTCGGCGACTACGAGCACGTGCCCTTCGATCCGGTCATCGCATCGAAGAAGATCACCATCACGGTGAAGTGAGCCGGGAAGGCGTCGGCCGGGCAGCAGATGTACCTGTCATTCTACGGCCTGGCCGACAGGCCCTTCTCGATCACGCCGGACCCGCGTTACCTGTTCCTTGGCGGGCGCCATGCGGAGGCGCTCGCCCACCTGATCTACGGCATCACCGATTCGGGCGGCTTCATCCAGCTGACCGGCGAGGTGGGCACCGGCAAGACCACGGTGATCCGCTCGCTGCTGGCGCGCAAGCCGGACCAGGCCGAGATCGCGCTCATCATCAATCCGCGGCTCGACGCGCGGCAGTTCCTGCAGGCCATCTGCGAGGAACTGCGCATCCCGCTGCCGGCGGGCGCCGAGGGCAACCTGAAAGAGCTGATCGACCAGCTGAACCGCCACCTGCTCGAAGCCCACGCGGCTGGCCGGCGCGTGGTGGTGATCGTCGACGAGGCGCAGAACCTCGCTCCCGAAGTACTCGAACAGGTGCGGCTGCTGACCAATCTGGAAACCGAAACCCAGAAGCTGCTGCAGATCATCCTGATCGGCCAGCCCGAGCTGCGGACGATGCTGGAGCGCAACGACCTGCGGCAGCTGGCGCAGCGCGTCACCGGCCGCTGCCACCTCGAGCCGCTGTCGCGCGAGGAATCGGCCGCCTACCTGCGCCACCGGCTGCGCATCGCCGGCGCGAGGCAGGAAATCTTCACCCGCGGCGCAGTGGCCGAGCTGCACCGCGCCAGTGGGGGCATACCGCGGCTGCTGAACGTCATCGGTGATCGCGCACTGCTCGGCGGCTATACCGAGGACCGCCACATCGTGAATGCCGCGCTGGCGCGCCGCGCTGCCAGCGAAGTCTCCGGTCGCCGCGTGCTGCCCGCGTGGCTGCCGTGGCTGGCGAGCCTGGCGGCAATGGCCGTGCTGACCACGACGACCTGGTTCGTCTGGCAGCGGCAGCAGCACATTGCCGTCACGGCGCCCACCACAGGCGCCACCAGGGCCGCTGCCCTGGCTCCGACCCCGGCTCCGGATGTGAAAGCATTGCCGCCGCTGGCACCGGCAGCGGATCTGCCCGCGCTGCTGCGCGCCACC
>Ga0335083_10002689_pt1 | contig 23349 bp, 26 predicted proteins | sample Lox_Sample_42_FD_206716 | JGI IMG/M metagenome (GOLD analysis project Ga0335083, IMG submission 206716) | Soil microbial communities from Loxahatchee National Wildlife Refuge, Florida, United States - Lox_Sample_4.2 | ecosystem: Environmental > Terrestrial > Soil > Wetlands | place: USA...
TCCAGCTCGACGAACGCGGGGTCGTGAAGGTCAACGAGCACCGCCAGACTGACGATCCCAGTATTTATGCCATCGGCGACATCGCCGGCGGCATTCTCCTCGCCCACAAGGCGCACAAGGAAGCGCGCATCGCGGTCGAAGCCATCTGCGGCGCGAATGCCGTGTTCGATAGCGTCATTCCGGCCGTCGTTTTTACCGACCCCGAACTCGCCTGGACTGGCTTGACCGAAGCTGAGGCGAAGGAAAAAGGAATTCAATATCAGGTGGCAAAATTCCCGTGGACCGCTTCCGGGCGCGCCCTGTCATTTGACCGCACCGATGGCGTCACCAAAATCATTGGCGATCCCAATACCGGACGTGTTCTTGGCGTGGGCATTTGCGGCGCCGGGGCAGGAGAATTGATTGCCGAGGCCACACTGGCCATTGAAATGGGAGCAACCATCGAGGACATTGCCGAGACCATTCATCCGCACCCAACGCTCTCCGAAACCGTGATGGAAGCCGCTGATGCCTTCTACGGCCACGCGACTCACATCTTCACGCGGAAAAAAGAAGAGCCGAAACAATAGTCATTGCGCCACCATCTGAAATGGTGGGGCGCTACCGATAGGCACGTTGTTCGCGAACCGTTTCCCTCGCCCCCTTGGGGGAGAGGGTTAGGGTGAGGGGGATTCGCTACGATGTCTACAATCTCCAATCCGCTATCTGGTATCCGGCTTCCGGCATTTTGCCTTTTTACTTTTTCCTTTCAACGAGGGCGAGCTCATTGATAGCCGAGTCCACGAGGCTCTAATAAACAGATTAATAAGAACCCCCTACTGCGCCTGGGCCACCATTGCCACGCGAAAGAAACGGCGCGGCATCACGCACTGGTCGGTATAACTGCACGGTGCCGTATTCGTGTAAACATTTACCCAATCCACCATATCGGTTGACGATTGGATGATGACCTGCGAATTGCAATTCGTCACCGTCACCTGGATTTTGCCTCCCACGAAAGCTTCCTGCAATTCCGGTTGCGGCACGGCTGTCACACTGATTCCCGTGACTCCAAATTCGCTCCCATTGTCCGCATGAATGAGGAATGACAGGTCCGTCTCCGCTTCACTCGCCGTCAATGTGAACGTAAAATTGGTCCAGCCATACCACCATTCACCCGGGCCAATGGAAAAGGCATCCCCTAAATTGTACGAAAAATTGCCAAAGTTGAAATCCGTTATAAAATTGTGGCCCGCGCCATCTTCAGCGTAAAAGCTGACCAGGTAAATGTCGCCAGGGATGGTTGAAATGTCCTGGGAAAGAATATCCGAACTGAAATTGTCTTCAGGCAAAAACTGCGCGTAATAATTCGCGCCACCGGGGTCTTCCCCGCCCGTCCCGTAAATTCTCGGAAAGTCGTTGGGATAATTTGTGCCGCCACCCGCATGGCTGATGTTCCAATCCGCAAAACTGCCGCCGTCCGCGGCGAAATTTCCGTTTTGCACCAGGTTTTGGGAATAACCGGAAACAATGGAAAAGAAGATGATTGCAAATACCGCCGTCAACACTCCGCTGCGACCCTTGCACCCACGACCACAACCCTTAAAACCCAACTCCATCATAGACCATAACCCAACTTTAGGGTTTGTCTATGGAGGTAAACACTTTTAAGAATTTCTTCTTAACACACTAAATTGCATCAGTCTGGACCCGGTGAGTGCCGTAACTCGTTCACATAGTGAAGGTAGTTCAGTTGCTGTTCCCTCTCCGCTCCTACGTGCCACGCCGTAGCTTCAGCGGAGGCAGGGTCGATGGGAGGGGAGGGTCAGGGTGAAGGGGGAATCAAAGAAGCAGAGTTACACCCTTAATTGATTCGGGTTTTGCTCCGCATGCCGTGTGGCATGGTTTCTCACTTTCGTAAAATCACCTGACTCGCACCCGGCCACGAAACACTCTGTAACCGACTTCAATTCTTCCCAGCGCGCGCGGATTTGTTTTGCCTCCGCCTTCGAGACGTCCTCGTTGGCCGTGGCGTCGGCAATCACGTGCAGCAGGTCGGCAAACTCCTGGACGATCTGGTTGGTCGCCGGGATCAATTGATGCGGGTGCGGCGTGCTCTTGGGGTTTAAAATGAAAAAGCCGCCGGCCCGCTGGCAAATCCACTGTACGAGGCGGTTGTCGCCGGTGCTTTTGAGCAGCGCCTCCAGGCGGTCAAGTGGATTGCCGATGCCGCTGCCTGCGGAGTTCGGCTCGCCCCACTTGTAAATCATCGAGGACGACAGCCCGAGGTCGGCGGCAATTTCCTTGGGCTTCTTCTTTTCAAAGACTTCGCGGAACAATTCGTGGGATTGCATGGCGTAAACGATGGTCGCCCGCTAAATAATTGGCAAGCCGGAAAGCGTGTCACGCCGCATTCCGCATTGGAAGAACTTAACTCTACGCTATCCACGGCGGGCGCCTTGAATTTCCTGAGATGCTATTTTTCAGCCGGGGGTGCCAAATAACGGATGCGCTTGTGAACGTCAGTGTTCATGGAGTGATAGGGCAGGGAGAGATTTCCCGGAGCGAAGAGCGTTCGCCGGGTGTGTTCCATGTCATCCTCGCCGATGGCGTCCGTAAAAATCGGCAGCAGGTATTCCATCCCGAGTTGCGAAGGCTTCATCAATTTGGCGTCGTAAAGCAATGGGTGCATTTTCCGCGCGTGAATCAGACCCCAACGGTCGCGGAAGCGGTTTGCGTCGTAACCTTCTACGAAAAACCCCTGCCGGGAATTATATTGTAGGACGGAGACGGCATTGTTGCGGCCCTCGACGAGCAATTCCACAGCTTTCGCGCCTTGTGCGGCGGCATAAAAGCGGTCGAACAAAATCGGCCGGCCGCCGCGCTGGGTGTGGCCGACTTTGCGTGTGAAGATCGCTTCCTTGGCGGAATCGCCACGGCGATAGAGTTGGAAATATCGGTCGCCGATCATTTGAATCAGCTTCGAGCGCAACGCCTCTGCTGCGCCGCTGAGGACCACGTTGCCGGAGGGGTCGGTGGATTTGGTTTCCGCACCCAGTTCGCGGCCTTGTTCATCCACGATGCCTTCGCCACAAACGATGACGACATTCTTTTGCAAATCGTAAAGGTGTTTGACGCGCTGGGCGAGGTGTTCCAGGTCCAAACCGATTTCCGGGACCAGGATGATATCCGGCTGGCCATAAGCCGTGCCGAGCGCAATGTAGCCGGAGTGGCGGCCCATGACCTCGATGATGGCAATGCGCCGGTGGCTTTCCGCGGTAGTCCGGATGCGCCCGACGCCGCCGGCGGAAACGAAGACGGACGTGGCATAACCCGGCGTGGCATAGTTGACAATCTGGTCGAGGCTGAAGACGGCGTTGACGTCGGTGCGCTTATAGCGGAAACCACCTTTGGCGGAGGCGTCATTGACGCGGACATATTCGTCCGGTTCGCTGGGATAATTCAGGCCGAGGTCGTTGTCGATCGTCTTGGGCGCGAGTACTGTGGGCAGGCGTTCAGCGAGCGGCTGCAAGCCGTTCAGCGTGCCGTCGCCGCCCACGCAAATCAGTCCCTGGATGCCAAGTTTGTTCAACCTCAGCGCAATGAGGTCGAGGTCGTCTTTTTTTTCCGGGTCCACAAAATCGCGCGAAGAGCCAATCAGTGTGCCGCCCTTGGTCGGGTCGAGCTCGGGGATTTCCTGGTAAAGCGGGTTCAAGTGCACGTGCGGGACGCGCGGGTTGAACAGGCTGTTGAAGCCCTTGATCAGGCCGATGATTTCGATTTTGAGTTCATTGGCACGCGTGACCGCGCCGTGAATGGTGGCATTAAGGGCAGGCGTGTCGCCGCCTGCTGTGAGTATGCCGATGCGTTTCATAGGTATGCCTCCTGGAAGCCTGGGTTATAGGCCGCACGACCTTTATCACGGTGAAGTCCCCATGTGAAGTTATTTTAACGTGGCCGGGCGATAATTTCCAAAAACTTGACTCTGAGTTCTTCACGGTGGCAGCATCACAAGCTGTGGATACCGGCAAATGCAAGGCATTGAAAACGGCCCTGGAGCGGCAGCCGGAGCCGTGGATTGTAACCATCGAACTGTTTTTTGACGGCAACGATGACACCGGCTCGATTGGCTGGAATTTGCCGGAGCATCCCGGCGTGGACGCCTTCCGGGATTTGTTGACCGGGCTTCAGCGGAGTCCAGATGTACTGGCCATTTACGCTCGCATGGTCGAGATGGACGCCGGGGAGGACGATTGCTGGCCGTCCACCGACATCATTTTTGTAGTGGGTGCCACCGCATGAGTTGCGAAATATTTTGAATCCGCTTCACCCGGACGAAGTTTGCCGTGTTGAGTTTGCGGTCCCGGAAGTCATCAAACAGAAGCACCATGCGCCAGTTGTGGCGGCAAGATGCCCTTGATTGCATTGCCTGATATTATGCGTATAATTTGTAAAATAGTTTTCGCTATAGTTTGTTTATGCCTTCTATGGTGGGTCGCCGTTATTTTTCGAGTTTATTGGTCATTTTACCATATCGAACAGCATGCCAGGAAAGTGATTACCGGTACTGAGCTTCAGCAGTGGGCAGAAACTATCTCAGCTCAACGTCCCCCGCCGACGGATAACGACGGTGTCGTTGTTCATCGGTCGGAACTCGCTTCACCCATTCCGGAAGCGTTACTCGGTCTTTATCACAATCCACCGGATATTATATTACATCAAGCTACGACCGATTCACCCGCCTACCTTAGTCTTGTGTGGGGAGGCGGCCTCATCGGGCACTGCGGATTTGCCATAGGCGCAACCAATTTTGTTCATTACGCCGGACACAAATGGCAGGATGGTGTCTATTTTTGGGCTGACCCATAATTTGAATTTCGAATGCCAGCGGCTTCATTCCCTCCATTCTTAGTTCTTCGTTGATTTTTAACTCCCCTCCTGACATCATGGCCATGAACCGAAAGAGGGCCGAAACGACAGTGCCCGCCCGGAATTGATCCACTATGTCTGAATCTTACATTCAAAATCTTTTTGCCGACCGCATTGGCGGAAACCAATACGGCAAGTCCCAGAACATCTATAAATTCGAGAAAATCAAACGCGCCAAGCGGGCCGCCATGGCCGCCAATCCCAATGCCGAAATCATTGACCTGGGCGTGGGCGAGCCGGACGAAATGGCGTTTCCGGAAATCGTTTCCAAACTTTCCAGCGAAGCTGCACTGCCGGAAAACCGCGGCTATGCGGATAACGGCGATATCACCCTTAAGCAGGCTGCCGCGCGCTACATGGATTCAGTCTTTGGCGTCAAAGGCATTGATGCCGAAACCGAAGTGCTGCATTCCATCGGCAGCAAAGCCGCGCTCTCCATCCTGCCTGCCGCGCTAATAAACCCCGGCGATTATGTGCTGATGACCTCGCCCGGCTATCCGGTGTTTGGCACACACGCCCGTTATTACGGCGGCCTCGTCCATAATTTGAAACTCACGCCGGAAAACAATTTCCTGCTGGAGCTCGATTCCATCCCGGCCGACGTGCTGAAAAAATCCAAAGCACTCGTCCTGAATTATCCGAACAACCCGACCGGCGCGAGCGCCACGCCGGAATTTTTCGCGCGCGTCGTCGAGTTTGCGAAAAGGAATAACATCGTCATCATCCACGATGCCGCGTATGCCGGGCTGATTTTCGAAGGCCGGCCGTTGAGCTTTTTAGCAACGCCTGGTGCCAAAGACGTCAGCGTGGAACTTCATTCCGTCAGCAAATCGTACAACATGACCGGATGGCGTTGTGGTTTTGTGACCGGCAATCCGCTCCTCGTCAAAGCCTACGGCGATGTTAAAGACAACACCGATTCCGGCCAATTCCTCGCCATTCAACACGCGGCGGCGCATTGCCTCGACCATCCGGAAATCACCGCGAAGATTTCGGCCAAATATTCCCGCCGCATGGACGGCCTCGTCAAAGCGCTGCGTGCTGCGGGTTTCGACGCGAAAAAGCCGAAAGGTTCGTTCTTCCTCTATGTCAAAGCGCCTAAAGCTGCGCAGACCAGCGATGGTAAACGCATTCAATTCACCAATGGCGAAGAGGTTTCCCAATGGCTGATCACGGAGAAATTCCTTTCCACCGTTCCCTGGGATGATGCCGGCGCGGCTTTGCGCTTCAGCGTTACGTTTGCCGCCAAAACGCTGGAAGAGGAAAGCCGGATTTTGGGCGAGATTGCCAGCCGCCTGGGCAGCGTAAAATTCGAGTTTTAATCGCGGTTAAGCTGAACGTTTTAATGGTTGCCCTTGTCGTTTTTACCAGGATGAAGCTGATTCGAGCGTTTGTTTTTTGTTTTTGCGTGGCCCTGGTTCTTCCCGCCATGGGCGCGCAAATCAACATCAACTTCGGCAGCGGTGAGTACAAGGGCCTGACGAACGATTTTCGTGGCGCGCTATTCGGCGGCGGCCGGCCGGGCGACTGGCAAATCATCATGGACGAAGTGCCGTCGGCCTTCTCTCCTATTTCGTCAAACGCGGCTCCTCGCATCAATCATATTTCCGTGCTGGCGCAAACGGACACCGATCCGATTGACGAACGGTTTCCCATGCTCATTTACGATAAGGAAACGTTTAAAAATTTCCAGGTCAAAACGCAGTTCAAAATCATAGGCGGCGCAATGGAGCAGATGGCGGGGATGGTTTTCCGTTTTCAAAACGAATCGAATTTCTATGTCGTCCGCGTCAGTGCGCTCGGTCATAACCTGCGCTTCTATAAAGTTGTCAACGGCGTCCGTGGCAATCCAATTGGACCCACACTGGATGTTTCCCTGGGCGCGTGGCATTCGCTCACGATTCAATGCCAGGGCAACCAGATCATGTGCTGGCTGGACGATAACCTGGCCATGCCCGCCTTGCAGGACAGCACCTTTACCGAAGGTAAGATCGGTTTTTGGACCAAGTCCGATTCATTGACCCATTTCGGCGACACCCGTATCACGTATACGCCCGTTGTGCCCATGGCGCAGGTGCTCATCCAAAATATCCTGAAACAACAGCCGCGCATCCTTGGCTTGCGGATTTATACGCCGGATAAAAATGGCGTTGCCCGCATTATCGCCAGCAAGATACCTGATGAAGTCGGCATGGCTGGCGGCCAGGCGGAGCAGGGCGCCCTGGAAAAAGGCGCGACCTTTTTCGGAAGGGGGAAGGGGACTTGCGCCGTGACGATGCCTCTGGAGGACCGCAACGGCGATCCGATTGCCGCCGTGCGCGTCCAGTGGAAAACATTCCCGGGAGAGACCGAGGACACTGCGGTTACCCGCGCGCGCACCCTCGTGCAATCCATGCAGGCGCAGGTCTTGTCCAGCCAGGACTTGTTACAATAACTGGTGGGATAGACATCTCCCTCGCCCCCTGGGGGGTGAGGGGGCAAATGCTTATGCCTACGGTATTGTTCAAATCGTTAATGATAGCACGACAATACTCTCTCTACCCTCCAACCTGCGCCTTATACTGCTCCGGCGACATTAGCGAAGCCAGTTCGGCGGGGTTGCTCAATTTGATTTTGAAAAACCAGCCGCCGGCATAGGGTTCCCGGTTGGTCAGCCCGGGATCATCCACGACGGTTTTATTTGATTCAAGGATTTCCCCGCTCACTGGCGCGTAGATATCGCTCGCGGTTTTCACGGATTCCACTACCGCACAGGCTTCACCGGCTTTCACCTTGCGCCCGGCTTCAGGCAATTCGACGAAGACAATGTCCGTCAACTCAGCCTGGGCATGGTCGGTGATGCCGATGGTGGCGGTATCGCCTGTGGCGCGCACCCATTCGTGTGATTTCGTGTATTTCAGGTCGTTAGGAATCTCACTCATAAAATCTCCGGCGGTAGGTTATGCCAATGCCCTGGATTCTCAAATTAAAAATGCGAAATCATCCGGCAGTGGGTTTTTTGTAAATTGGTTTAGGTACGATGACCGCGGGGAATCGTTTGCCGCGGATTTCAATTTCAATCGCACCTTTCGCAAATTCCGGCGGGACGTAGCCCATGCCGATGCCCGTGCCGAGTGATGGGCTTTGCGTGCCGCTTGTGACTACGCCCACACTCTGGCCATTGGCCCAAATGGGATAATGCGGGCGGGGTGGGGCGCATTTGTCGGCCATTTTGAAAGCAACGAGCTTTTTCTTTGTGCCGTGGGCCTTTTGTTCCGCCATCACGCTGCGGCCGTTAAATTCACCTTTATCGAGGGAGACAAAATATCCCAGGCCGGCTTCGATGGGTGTCGTATTTTCATCCAGCTCATGCCCGTAAAGCGGATAGCAAACCTCTGTGCGCAGCGTGTCACGTGCGCCCAGGCCGCATGGTTTAATGCCGAAGGGTTCTCCCGCTTCCAGAATTTTGTCCCAGACACGGTGGATCGGAGCGGCTTCGCCCATGATTTCGAAACCATCTTCGCCGGTGTAACCGGTGCGGGAAACGAGAACACCGCCGTTTTCAAAATGAAATTCGCCAATCTGATTCTTTTTCAAATCAGTCACCCGATGGGTCCGTGTGCAGGCATAAGATCCGCCGGAAAAACAGCCGTCGATAAAATCTTTTACGCTCGGCCCCTGTACGGCCACGGCGGAATAATTATGGGATGCGTCAGTCAGGTTCACTTCATCGTGCCGGGCAAATGAGTGCCATTGCGCCTTCAGCCAGGCGACGTCGTCGTGGACGCGTGAGGCGTTAATGATGAGCAGATAGACGGACGCGGAAAGTTTGTAGGCGTACAAATCGTCCACCGTACCGCCACGCTCATTGCACATTAGGGTGTACTGGCCTTCGCCGGGCGACAGCTTGCGGATGTCGTTGGTCAAAACGTAATTCAGGAATTCCTCCGAGGCAGAGCCGCTGACGGTGACTTCGCCCATGTGCGAGATGTCGAAGATGCCGACGGCATTGCGGACGGCGAGATGTTCGGCCATCAGGTTGGAATACTGGACGGGCATTTCCCAGCCGCCAAAATCAATCAGGCGCGCGCCCAGTTTCTGGTGCGCGGCAAAGAGCGCAGTGCGTTTGAGCATGGACTAATTAGAATTGATGTGGGGTTAGCGGATCTAAAGAGAACTTGCGGATTTCGATATCGCCGCCTTCGCTTTGGATGCCGATGTAACCTGACGAAAGATTGCAGCCGGTGATCTGGTTCATCGCCTTGCCGTTAACGTAGAGAACGATGTTGCTGCCCTTGCACAGGACCAGGTTCGTGTTCCATTGGCCGGCAGGAAATTCATTTTGCTCGCCCAGTTGCGGGATGGTGAAGGTCTTTTTGCCGACCTGGTGGCCGTCCGAGCTCGCGCCGCCTTCCAAAATCAAATCGCCCTGGTGCTGATAGAGCCCCTGGCACTGGACGCATTCGGGAAAGACCACGTCCGGCGGCTGGATATGGATGAGGATTCCTGAATTATTCACTTTCGGCGTTGGGTCGAGCTTCACAAAACGCCAGACGCAAGTCAGCCGATAATCGCTGTAGGTTTGAGTGGTGCGCGCATAACCAATGGGCTTGCCGGTGCAGTGAATCACGCCATTGCTCACGCTCCAGGTTTGCATCGGGTCGGCGTCGTTCTTCATGAAGAACGCCCAGCCATCGAAGTTTTTGCCGTTGAAAAGGTCAATCTCCGTCTTTTGCGGTGGAGTGGCTTTGCATCCGGTCAAGGAAAGCAGCGCGATCGATAGCGTAGCGGCGGATAAAATCCGTGAAGCGATTTGCATGGGCGAAGGATTGTGGCAGAGGTGGCGCAAGTCAAGCAAACGCACGGATAGAATCATATTAACCCGTGCAATTCCCCAATTGATTCGGCAAGGTATGGGCGTGGAACCGTTGCTGGATATTATCCATGAAGACGCGGAGTTGCTGGCGATCAACAAGCCGGCGGACCTGGTGTGTCATCCGAGTAAAAACGGGCCGATGTCCAGTCTCATTGGCCGGGTGCGATTGTACCTGGGCGCGGAATTTCGCCCGCACCTGGTAAACAGGCTCGACCGCGAGACCAGCGGTGTGACGCTGGCGGCTAAAACAGACGATGCCGCGCGCGAGTTGCGGCAACTTTGGGAAAGCCGCGAAGTGGAAAAGGAGTATTTGGCTATCGTACACGGGCACATCACGGAAGATCACGGGAGCATTGACGCTCCCTTGGGCAAGGACGAAGCCAGTCGCGTGGCCATTAAAGATTGCGTGCGGGCTGATGGCCTGCCGTCGCAAACGGAATTCTTTGTGGAGCGCAGGTTTGAGGTTGCTGGTGCACTATTCTCGTTATTGCGCGTCCAGCCGCGTACAGGCCGCAAGCACCAGATCCGCATTCACCTGGCGCACATCGGTCATCCCATTGTGGGGGACAAAATTTATGGTGGCGACGAGGATTTATATCTGTCACTGGTCGAAGGGCGGCTGAACGATGAACAGAAAGGAAGGCTTGTTTTGCCGCACCAGGCGCTTCATGCGCGGGTGGTGCGATTCCAGTGGCACGGGCGGCAAATGGAATTTGCGTGTGAGCCGGAGAAATGGTTTAGAGCGTTTTGCAGTATGGAACGTGGCGATAGTATTTAGGACGGGAATCGAGCCGCAAGTGCAGCCAGGAAACTCCCATGCCCGCTGTGCTAAGCCAGGTGGGCGAATCAGACACGCGACTCTGCATCGCCACACCGGCGCTCTGCCAAAAGGCACTCACTTGTGAGCTTGGACCTTCCCTCAGGAACCGCGCAAGATGGGCGTAGCAATTCTCCGTGGCCAATGGAACCGGTACGATCAAAATGGCATCACCACCAAGATTGGGAAAGGTAAGAACTTCCTGGTCTTTTTGTCGTAAAAAATGGGCGGCAAATGAGGAAGAATTCGGTTTCGACTGCGCCAACAACGGGCTCTCAGTGAGAACGAACTCGAAAGATTTATCGATTGATCGCCATGTCACCGGGGGCGTTTCCCAAAAAAACGCTTCGTAGGGACAATTGCCGAGCGTGGTGGCAAAAAAGCTTCGAAACGCTCCGTCATTCTGCCACAGGTCAACCACGTTGCGAAATGACAGGATTCCGAAGCTATCGCGCAACGTACCTTTCGTTGCCTGCCGGTCGATTGGATGTAGATCGGCCATCCACATAATAGAATCGTCATTCCAGCGGCTCCAAAGTCAGTTTTCGAACTTCGATATCGCCGCCTTCGCTTTGGATGCCAATGAAGCCGGAAGTGAGGTTGCAGCCGGTGACGTGGTTCATCTCCTTGCCGTTGACGAAGAGATCAATTTCGCTGCCACGGCACGTTATCTGGTTGGTGTTCCAATTGCCCGCAGGATTTTCATTCGGCGAACCCATTTGCGGCAGGGCCATGGTCTTATCCTGTGCCGGATGGCCGTCGGCGCTCACTCCGGCGTGCATCCGGAAATCGCCCTGGTGCTGGTATTGGCCCTGGCACTCGACGCATACCGGCCATACGGCGTCCGGGGGCTGAATATGGACAAAGATACCCGAGTTGTCCGCGTGCGCCGCCACTTTCACGAAGCGCCAGATGCAGGTGAGTTTGTAATCGTGATAGGACTCGGTCGTGCGGGCGTAACCGTACGGCTGGCCGGTACAATGGATCATGCCGTGGCTGACGCTCCAGGTTTTTTCGGGCGGCGAATTGCTTCTCATGCAGAAAGTCCAGCTGTCAAAATTTTTGCCGTTGAAAAGTTCAGTCGCCGTGCCTTTTTGCACTGAAGCGGTTTTGCATCCGGAAAAAATAAAAAGGGCGAGGGGAATAGCGGCGGCAGATAAAAGGGTGGTTATGCTCTTCATCCACAGAACATTACGGCGCGCTTGCAACAAGTCAAGCGCGCCAAGAGGCCCGGGTGCGCGAAGATCAACCGGCGGTCGTCTGGAAGACCAGCAGATAGGGCACCGCAGGATGGCCCTGGGCATCCTTAAAATTGTGAAATTGCTGGCTGTTCAGCCAGAAACCATAGGTTTTGTTCGGCTCCAGTTTCACTTTCATGACACAGGTTTTTTGGTCGGATTCATAGTGAGGTTTGCCGACGGATTCCGGCGCGGAATTTTCCCACGCGGTAGACCAGCTCCACGACTGGTCTTTCATTTCTTTGCTGAAGGTGACTTTGATTTCGTATTCACCCGGAGGCACATCCCTGGTGCCCGCTTGGGGCACGGTTTTGACGACGACCGGCGCGATGGAATCGAGGTCCTGTGCGCGGACGGACTGTGGCGCGAGCTGGCAGACTGCGCCGATGAGTAGAGCAGTGAGGAATGATTTGGTCTTCATAGTTTGAATCACAGTTATTTAGACCGGGCCGGCGCCCAAAACGCACGGAGGATTACTTTTGGCGGAGAAAAAGGTTTTTAACCCATAAATTTTATTTGAATCGCGCCGAAAACTTTATACTTATTTGTCCTGACACATACCGAGCCAACGTGAAACCGACTGACCTGCGGGGCATCCTGCAATACATTCCGCAATTCCGCGAGAAGACATTCATCCTCTCGATCGATGGCGTTATCGTCACCGACGAGAATTTTGCCACGCTGCTGCTCGACGTCGCCGTGCTGCGCTCGCTGAACATCCGCGTCGTCATCGTGCACGGAGCATCGGCGCAGATTCGCGCGCTGGCCGAAGAAAAAAATATCACGCCATCCAACCTCGATGGTGCCGGCATCACGGATGATGCTACGCTCAAGCTCGCGCTGACAGCCGCCAACCGCCTGACGCATGAGATTCTGGAAGGGCTTTCGACCAATGACCTTCGCGGCGTCAATACCAACGCAGTCATCGCCCATCCCATGGGCATCATCCAGGGCGTGGACCATCTCTTTACCGGCAAAGTCGAGCGCGTGGATACGGAGCTCCTGCAATCGCTGCTTTCCCAGGGTATTATTCCGGTCATCCCGCCACTGGGCTTCGATGGCGATGGCCGGACGTATCGTGTCAATTCCGACGGCGTCGCCGTGGCTGTGGCCGAGGCGTTGAAGGCCGTTAAATTGATTTTTATCACTGCGCAGGATGGCATTTTTGTCCAGGGCCGGCTCATGCGGCAAATTCCTGTGGCAGACCTCGAGTCCGTCCTGGCGCTGCAAAAAAATGAAATTCCCGTCGAGCAGCAATCCAAAGCCATCCATGCCGTCGCCGCCTGCAAAGCCGGCGTCCCGCGCGTGCACGTCATTAATGGCAAAGTAGAGGAGGGCCTGCTCGCCGAAGTCTTTTCCAACGAAGGCATCGGCACGCTCATTTACGCGAATGATTACCAGCAAATCCGCCGCGCCATTAAGAAAGACGTTCGCGCCATCCAATCCCTGACGAAGAAGGCCGTGGAATCTGATGAGCTGGTCAAACGCACGCGGGCGGTGATTGAAAAGAGTCTCGGCGACTATTTTATTTTTGAAATTGATAAAAACCCCGTCGCCTGCGTGGCGCTGCATGTTTATCCCGAGCAGAAAAAGGGCGAGCTCGCCTGCCTGTATGTGAATCCGATCCATGAAAACCGTGGCATCGGGCGCAAACTGATTGCCTTTGTGGAAACCAAAGCGCGCGAAGCGGGCCTGGGCGAACTCATCACGCTTTCCACCCAGGCATTCACGTATTTTCAATCCAAGGGCGGCTTTGCTGAAGGCACGCCTGATGATTTGCCGCCTGCCCGCCGAGAAAAATACGAACAGAGTGGGCGGCATTCTAAAGTGCTGGTGAAGAAGTTGAAGTAACGATGTCAAAACAAGCGACAATTCCTTCAAATTTTATTGGTTCTTGCGAAAAACACGGCATCGCCCCAACTCAATTTGCCCTAATCATTAGCGTCGCTGACCAAACCGTGTCGCTTTTTGAACAAAACAAATTCGTGAAGAGATTTTCCTGCTCCACGTCGCGCTTTGGTATTGGGCAGATCGAAGGTTCAAACCAGACTCCGCTCGGCCTGCACCGTATCGCGGAGAAAATTGGCTCCGGCGAGCCTGCGGGAACGGCCTTTAAAGCGCGCAAAGTGGTTGGGCATACATCGCAGCCGGAATTTGCGGATGCCAAAATCACCACGCGCATCCTGTGGCTCGATGGTTTGGAGCCCGGCCTGAATCGCGGTGGCAATGTGGATTCGCACGTCCGCTACATTTACATCCACGGTACCGCTGACCAATCGAGCCTCGGCCAGCCCGCGTCCTGCGGCTGCATTCACCTGGCCGATGCCGACATCATTCCGCTCTTCGATTTGCTGCCGTCCGGGACGCTGGTCTGGATTGGTGAATCGTTGACTTAGCGAAATATTTCATTAGTTTGTCATGGTGTTTGTAAGGCTTGGCAAAGTTCTGGTTGTGGTTGCGCTCGTGACCACTCTCGGCGCGCATTGGGCTTTGCTTCAAACTGTCGCCTGGACAACGATGCTCGCGAACAATCTTGAGTCGAGCTCCCTTCACGATGCTATGGCCAAAACTTTCGATGGCTTGCATCCCTGCTGTTTGTGCAAAGCCATCGCCGCGGCCAAAAAATCGCAGCAGAAAGATGAGTTCATCGTTGATAAACAAAAGCTGGAATTTCCGCCCCTCCATGGAAACCTGGTTTTAATTGCTCCGTCGCGACTCGGTCTTTTTCTGCAAAAAGATTCCTTTGCGAAATCGTTCTTCCCCCAACCCGCGACGCCTCCCCCGCGCGGATTCTTCGCCTGATTCAATTCATTGGCAGGACAGCCATTGGGCTGCGCCTGTCCAATTCGTTTCCCAATAAATTTTAACCCTGGAGATGTCGCGTTTGCGGTGTCTCGTGACTTGAATTTGATAATGAAGAATCTACAGAGAAAATTTGCAGTTTTAAAAAAAGGCTGCGGCTGGCTGGCCGCTTCGGGTGCAGTTTTTACCATAATCGGTGTGGGCACAAACACTGCCTGCGCCCACGGTTTCGTGGGTGATTATTTTTTCCCGCCGACGGTAACCACGGACGATCCTTTTGCCACGGATGAATTGATGCTGCCATCGGTTTCTTATTTTAAGAGTCCAGGCAGTCCTGCGGTGGGTACGACGGATGTAGGCTTCGAGTTCGACAAAGAAATCTTCCCCAAATTTGCCCTCGGCATCTCAGGCGATTATTTGTTTCAAAAACCCGACGGCCAAAAGCTGCTCACTGGTTGGGACGATTTTTCCCTGAGCGCGAAGTATCAGCTCTGGCAAAATGATGCGCACCAGGCCATTTTTTCCATTGGCGGCGAATGGGATATCGGCGGCAGCGGCAGTTCCCAGGTGGGTGCCGACCCAAACAGTACCTTCACGCCAACCATCTACGGCGGCAAGGCGTTCGGCGATTTGCCGGACTCATTGAAGTATGCCAAACCTATCGCCGTCACCGGCACGTTGGGCATGGAACTCCCCACGAGCGGTGATCCGAACGCGCTTGATTGGGGCATTGCGCTGGAGTACAGCCTGCCGTATTTGCAAGAACAGGTAAAAGACATCGGCCTGCCACGGCCATTTCGGAATATCATACCGCTCGTGGAATTTTCCATGTCGTCCCCGCTGAATCGTGGTGGCGGCCTCACTACCGGAACCATCAACCCGGGTATCCTTTACGAAACAAAATATTTCCAAATCGGCGCTGAGGCGCTGATTCCCGTCAACAGCGCGTCCGGCCACCAGGTCGGCGCGATCGTAAATTTGGAAATATTCATTGATGACCTTTGGCCAAAAGCATTCGGCTTCCCGCTCATTGGCCGTCAAAGCGAAAAAACCAATATGTGAAGACCATTATGAAAATGATTAAAACCATTCCATTCCGTTGGAGCCTGGTGGCGCTTTTGTTTCTTGCGGTTCCGTCCGCCGCGTGGGCGCACGCTTTTTTGGACCATGCCGATCCCAAAGTGGGCAGTACCATCACAAGCTCCCCATCGGTAATAAAAATCTGGTTCACGCAAGAGCTTGAACCCGCGTTCAGCACCATCGAAGTGCAGGACGCCAATCACAACGAGGTGGACGAAAAAGACATCCATCTCGATGACAAGGACAAGACGCTGCTCACTGTGTCCGTGCCACCATTGCCGGACGGCACGTACACGGTCACGTGGCACGTGACGTCGGTGGACACGCACCGGACACAAGGCCAATTCGAATTCACCGTAAAGACGTCACCCAAATAAAACAACCAGCAGGCATGACCACCTTTCTGATCCTCACGCGAGCGGTTCATATCGGCTCATGCCTGCTTTTTTTTGGCATCTTTGTGTTTGACTGCATGATTGTTTGTGGCAGTGCGCGATCATCATCCGAAACCGGCGATGATGGGAAAAACTACTTGGGCCTTTATAGTTTGATTTTGTTGCCAATCATTTTGATCTCCGGGGCAATCTGGTTTGTGCTGGTGGCCGTGGCAATGAGCGGCCAGCCACTGCAAATGGAGACTTTGAAGATCGTTTGGACGCAAACGCAGTTTGGAACCGTCTGGGAAATCCGGCTGGATTTTCTATTGATGGCAATTATTGTCGCCACAGTTTTTTGTTTCCTTAAATCGCAGGGTCTGATTAAAAAACTGGTAGCCTGGTTTCTATTGGCGATCGGCACCTGTTTGCTCGGCAGCCTGGCCTGGGCGGGGCACGGACGGGAGAATTCACCCTGGCATTTGTTTGCCGATGTTCTGCATCTGCTGGCCGCGGGCATCTGGCCAGCCGGTTTATTGCCTCTCTTTTTGTTATTACGAAAATCGCAGCGCGCCGCCACGCCGGAGGATTCGATTTTGATGGCGCAAATCGTCCGTCGCTTTTCGGCGATGAGCCTGGCTGCCGTTTCGCTCCTCACCATCACCGGCTTAATCAATAGCTGGTTCCTTGTAGGTTCGTTTTCAAATTTATTTGGAGAACCTTATGGTCGCTGGCTTTTGGCAAAAGTCATTCTCTTTTGCGCCGTTTTGGCGATTGCCTCCGTAAATTTATTGCGGCTTAAACCGCGGCTATTGATAGAAGGTTTGCAGCCCGAAAAAGCGCATGCCACGGTCGCGCAATTGCAAAGGAATGTCCGGCTGGAGCTGCTTTTCGGCACCATCATCATCGTCATCGTGGCTATTCTGGGAATTTTACCGCCGGCATTTCATTAAAACGCTTTTGTTTCACTGGCTGTCAATTAACATAATAAATTATATGCCTCGCGAAGACGGCGCCACATCCAGCAAACGTAATGACGAACGGCTGTTCCTCATTGTGGCCGTGGTTATGTGTTTCATTTTGGGAACGGGTTTTTGCGCTATGTTATTTGTGTTGAATTATCGCGGGCAATCGGAGGACGCGTCCACGTCCAATTTACCCGACTCCAAACCTGCTTTTATTCCTCCGGACCATCCCCGCAACCTGGTGGATTTTCGCCTGACCGACGCTTCCGGCCGCGCTGTTACGCGCACGGATTTGGATGGGAGAATTCTCGTGGTGGATTTCCTTTTCACAAGCTGTTCGCTGACGTGCCCCGTCGTGAATACCCAGATGGCCCAAATCCAGCAGTTGACCACCAACCAGCCGGACGTAAAACTCGTTTCGATCACAGTGGACCCCCGGGATGATACCCCGACGGTGCTTCAAAAATACGGGGCGCGCTTCGGCGCTGATACCAACCGCTGGCTGTTCCTGACCGGCCAAAAAGAGGCGCTTTACCATTTTATCGGGAAAAGTTTCCTGGCGCAGGATCTCAACGATCCCTTTGGCAACATGCCGGGAAATTTTTCCCATACCGAACGCATCGCCGTCGTGGATGCTCACGGCAATTTACGAGGATATTTTGACGGCCTGAACCAAAACACGGCCGGCGCTGTCGTCGAGGAGATTGCAAAATTACGAAACGAAAAATTATGAACGGATTGGGATTAAAGGGCTCACTGCTGTTTTGTATCACTCTATTTGCATGGAGCGCCTTTGCCGCGCCGACGAGTGATGCTGTCACCTCTCATGCGGCCAGCGGGGTGATGGAGAAAATTGCGGCGGACCGCCACACTGCCACCATCCACAACTACGAGATCCCCGGGTATATGGCCGAGATGACCATGGATTTTCCTGTGCAGGACACGAATGAGCTCAGCAATGTCTCGCCCGGCGATATCATCACGTTCAACGTAGTCGTAGGTGAAAGCAAATCATGGATTCAAGAAATCAAGCGCACCGGACGAACGGCGCCGGTGGAAACCAATGATGAGCAAACGATGTCCGATGCGCCCGCGGACCTCGGGCCAGGAGACAGGTTGCCTGATGGTTTGTTGACAACGGAAGATGGCCGGCAAATTCATTTCTCGGATTTTCGCGGAAAGGCGGTGGCATTCACCTTCTTTTACACGCGCTGTCCGCTGCCGGATTTTTGCCCGCTCATGAACCGGAATTTTGCCGCCGCCCGTACCCTGATTTCCTCCACCACCAATGCGCCAACGAACTGGGAATTTCTTTCCATTTCCTTTGACCCAGCCACTGATACCCCCGCTTTGCTCGGCAGCTACGCCGGGCTTTTTCGCGGGGATAGTTCAGCCCATTGGCTATTCGCTGCTGCCTCGACCAATACCCTGGCCACACTTGCGCCGGCGCTGGACCTGATGATCGCCCGTCAGGGGAACGGTATCTCGCACAACTTGCGGACAGTAGTGCTGGACACGCAGGGCCGCATTTATCACCAGTTTGACGGCAACCAATGGACGGCCCGGCAATTGGCCGACGCTATTTTAGCCGCCGCCCGCCAGTAAAAGAGTGTGCGTTGGTAAAATTTCAAGTTGCGAATACCGGCAAATCCTGTATATCCTCCGTTCAATGGGTTCACTCAAAAAACGTCGTAAAGCAAAAATTAACCGTCACAAACGGCGCAAGAAGCTGCGCTTGAACCGTCACAAGAAACGCACCTGGCAGGCCTAATCGCCGGTGCTTTTTGATTCTTCCGTTCGCGGCAAATACCTTAAGCCGGCCGGAGCATCGAGTTGACGATGCTCCGGTTCCGGCGGCGGCTGGCAAAACGATTTTCCTGTTGGTCTGGCGGGAAAGTCGGGTCATTCAGGATATCGAAATGGAATTGCGTTTTGAAAAGCATTACACGCGGGAGGAAGCGAGCGCGCTGCTGCCGCAAATCCGCCAGTGGCTTGCGGGCTTAAGCCAGCTCCGCAAGGACGTGGAGAAATTCGAGCGCCGCCTGAGCCAGATGAGCGCGCAGTCCGATGATATCGGCGGCGAAACGGTCAACGACTGGATTCGCGCCCTGGCAGACATGCAGCAAATCCTGGTCGAATTTCAGCGCCGCCAAATTTTTATCAAAGACCTCGACCGGGGGTTGATTGATTTTCCCGCCATCATCGGGGGCCGCGAGGTTTTTCTTTGCTGGGAATCAGACGAGGACGACGTGGAATTCTGGCACGACCTCGAATCCGGCTTCGCCGGCCGTGAGCGGCTCTAAGCTTTAATGGCCGTTTACCCGCCCCGTATGCTCCGCATTTTGCCGGAACATTGGCCATGAGCTATTTGCCGGCGGAGGAGTATTGGTAGGCGCAATGGCGATTAAATACCCCAGGTAAGGAAAATAAATAATCCCGTTTTTACCAATCGTCGGTGAAGAGGTGATTTGATCGGTAAACTTCTCAGTCCAGGCCACCGTTCCCCCGGGCGTCAGGGCCATCAACAGACAGCTTCGTGAAATGAAATAGATTTGTGAATCTGTTGCCGCCGGCGCGCCTTCGATCCAGCCCCAGGAGGGTTGTCCCCATAATTCTTTCCCCTCAGGACTGGCCGCATAACAGCGTTCGGTCGCGCCGATATAAATGTTGCCGCGGCTGTCCAATACCGGGGACGACGGCGAAGCGCCCAGTGAAAATAATTGCCAAAGTTGAGTGCCGTCCGGTTTCAGGGCATGAAGATAACCGTCGCCCGAAGTAAATATAACAACGCCATTGGAATTGATCGCCGGGGAGGAAATAATTGTGCCGCCGGTGGTAAAAGACCATTTTAATTTTCCATCCGGCGCCAGCGCGTAAAATTTTTTGTCGTGGGAACCGAAATAAATCGTCCCGTCGGCTGCAACCGCCGGGGATGAAGTGATAACTGCTCCTGTCGTAAATTTCCATTTCAATGAACCGTCCGGCTTCAAGGCATAAAAGGTTTTATCCCAGCTTCCGAAATAAATCGTTCCATCGACAGCAATGGCGGGGGATGAATCGTTCCACGCACCGGTTTTGAAGGTCCATTTTAATTTGCCGTCCGGTGTGACGGCATAAAATTTCCGGTCACGCGAACCAAAATAAATTGTTCCATCGTCGCCGATTGCCGGTGAGGATTTGACTTCCAGCCCGGCTTTAAACTGCCAAATGATTTGGCCGTCGGGGGTGACTGCCAGCAGTGTGCCGTCGAAGGTCGGCTGGTAAATCGTTCCGTCGGGAGCGATGGCCGGTGCGGCGTCGCTAATAACTCCCGGCAAACGGACGCGCCAAAGATTGGTCTGGGCGCTGCCGTCCACGGTGGCAAGCAGGCAAAAAATCAACAGGCTAAAAGAGAATAATCGCGTCAGCTTCATTGTTTTCAATTATTCGTCCAGCGAATTAAGTTCGTAGTTCATGATCGAAAGGCAATAAATCACCGCTGTTTCGACGCGTAAAACGAGACGGCCCAGGGAAATGGGCTGGGCGCTGGCATCGAGGATCGATTTTAATTCTTCCGGCGTGAAATCTCCTTCCGGCCCAATCCATACCGCCGCGCTTTGTGGCAGCCGGCCATTGGATTCCTGGAACTCCCTAAATACCTGGCGCGGATGCCGCCGCTCTTTTTGGAGAGAGCCGACCAATGACAATTCGGCCTTTTCTTTTTGCGCCAGGAAATGGTCAATGGTCGCGGGCGTTTTGATTTCCGGCAGCCATGCCGTGCCGCATTGTTTCATGGCTTCAATGGTCACCTGTTGCCATTGCTCGCGTTTTTCTTCGGCGCCTTCTTTGTCTAATCTCGTGATGACTCGCTCCGTCAATAGCGGCGCAATCGTGCGCGCGCCGAGCTCGACCGATTTTTGGATGATGCTCTCGATGATTTTTCCTTTGGGGATGCCAACGAATAAAGTGAGAGAGCAGGGGAGGGATGGGATCAGGGCCCGTTTCTTTACGCGCAAAGAAAGCCGATCCTTCCCCGCGGCTTCCACGACGCAGGAAAATTCATTGCCCGCGCCGTCCAGGACAATTGCTTCATTGCCCGCTTCCAGGCGCAACACGCGCAACGCATGGTGCGCCTCGCGCCCGTCGAGTTGCAAAATGTCTTTGCGACAGTTCTCCGGTGGCAGATAAAAGCGATGCAGTTGCATTGAGCTTTAGTTTAACGACCGCATTTCCGAATTCACGCATTATAAGCCGGACGGCGGCCGGTGGCGCACGCGTGCGTCAGCGGAAAAACTTTTTTGCTTTTTCAAAAAAGCTCTGGGCCAGCGGCGCTTCATGGCCGTCACACATGGCGGCAAATTCCTGCAGCTTGGTTTTTTGCTCGTGCGTCAGGCGCGTCGGCACTTCCACCTGGACCCGCGCGTGCAAATCTCCGTGGCCGTAGCCTTGCAGGTTTTTTACGCCCTTGCCTTTCACGCGAAAGACCGAGCCGGGCTGGGTTCCCGCCGGGACTTTGATGATGGCCTTGCCTTCCAGCGTGGGCACTTCAATTTCTGCGCCCAGCGCCGCCTGGATGAAACTCACCGGCACTTCGCAATGCAAATCGTCGCCATCCCGCTGGAAAATCTCATGTACCTTGACGTGCAGGATGACGTACAAATCTCCCGCGGGGCCGCCGCGAAATCCCGCTTCGCCGTTTCCGGTCGAGCGCAGGCGCGTTCCCGCATCCACGCCCGGCGGAATTTTTAATTTTATTTTTGAAGAATGCTCGCGCCGTCCTTCCCCGTGGCACGATTTGCACGGCTTCTCCAAAATCCGCCCGTGGCCTTTGCATTGCGGGCATGTCTGCGCGATGCTGAAAATGCCCCGCGACATCATGACCTGGCCGCGTCCGCCGCAGGTCTGGCACGTTTTTACGCCGGAACCCTTTTCCGCGCCTGAACCGCTGCACGTTTCGCACCGGTCCAGCTTGGATACGGAAATTTCCCGTTCGCAACCCGCCGCCGCTTCTTCCAGCGTGATTTCCAAATCATAACGCAGGTCATCGCCGCGCTGCGGGCCGGAGCGGTCGCCGCCGCCGCCGAAGAATGTTTCAAAAATGCTTCCCCCGCCGGCGCCGCCGAATACTTCGCGGAAAATATCCATGGGATCATGGAACCCGCCGCCGCGACTGGCGCGCTGGCGCGGGTCAAACGCCGCATGGCCGTACTGGTCGTACGCCGCGCGTTTTTGGGGATCGTTCAGCGCCTCGTAAGCTTCACCCAATTCCTTGAAGCGATCCTCAGCCGTGTGGTCGCCCGGGTTTTTGTCCGGGTGGTATTTCACCGCCAGCTTGCGGTAGGCTTTTTTGATTTCCTCGAAATCGGCAGTCTTGCTGACTCCCAGGACTTCGTAATAGTCGCGTTTGGCCATCTGATTAAAAATCTAAGAATGAAAGCGCAAAATGAAATCTCATTTCGCGTTGGCGGGTTTCTTTGCCACCACGACCGAAGCTGCCCGGAGCAGCCGTTCGCGCAATTTGTAACCCTTGCGAAGCTGCTGGATGACCTGTCCCTCGGGAACATCCGCGGTTTCCTGTTGTGAAACTGCTTCATGTTGCGTGGGGTCAAAAGGCTTTCCCGTGGCGTCAATTTCCTCCGCCCCGGCTTCCGCCAGCGCGTTTTTAAGCTGTGATTGGACCATGACGATTCCGGCCTGCAACGAGGACGATTGCGCATCCTTCGCGTTTTGTGTGGCGGCCAGCGCCATCTCGAAGCTGTCGAGCACGGGCAACAGTTTTTGAATCAGCGAGGCATTGGCGAATTGGACGGCATCCGTCCGCTCGCGGGTGGCGCGCTTTTTAAAATTATCGAAATCCGCCGTCGTGCGCAGCAGCCGTTCCCAGGTGTCTTCCATCTTGGCTGCACGCGCCTTCAACTCTTCAAACTGTTCAGGCGTCACCGACGCCAGGTCCAGCGACGTCATCGGTTCAATGTTTTCCGCCTCTTTGTGCGTCTCAGATTTGCTCATGGTTTCAAAATATCAGACAACCAAGTTATATGATATTGGCGCCGCCAGCAAATTGAAATAACGGCGGGCAGATGTTTAACCACGGATAGACATGGATCAACACAGATGCCTTTACGCGCCCCGTGAAACGGGGTGAAAATTAACGCAAATTTGCGCGAAGATATTTAAGTTTGAATGTATCAATTTGTTGCTTGATTTTGGTGTGCCCGGGTGCAGCTTTTAGAGCAATGGTTACTTATATCATTTATATAATCATTATTATTGCCCTGGTTCAGGCGCTTCTTTTCTTCATTAAACATAAGACAGGTTCCAAAAATTGTGA
>Ga0335083_10002690_pt1 | contig 23346 bp, 23 predicted proteins | sample Lox_Sample_42_FD_206716 | JGI IMG/M metagenome (GOLD analysis project Ga0335083, IMG submission 206716) | Soil microbial communities from Loxahatchee National Wildlife Refuge, Florida, United States - Lox_Sample_4.2 | ecosystem: Environmental > Terrestrial > Soil > Wetlands | place: USA...
AGTCCATCGATTCCGCAGAAGACTGTAAAGGTGCCACTATCGGGGACGGTGCACGCGGATCTCGGCAAGGAGCGCGTGGCTGCCAACATTGCGATGCAATTCGACGAGAGTCACATCAAAGCAAAGCTTGGCGTGACCCGGTTCCAATCGCCTGCATACGACTTCGATATCGATATCGACAAGCTGAATCTCGACAAATACGCGCCGGCGAAGCAGAAGAGCACGCAGAGCGGGAAAATAACTGAGCCTGCCAGCCCGACGCCCAAACCGAAAGAGAAAGAGGCGGAAAAACCCGTCGACTTCTCACCGCTCAAAACGCTCAACCTCGATGGCCGAGTCAAGATCGGGGAACTGATCGCTAACAACATCAAGGCCAACAGCGTTCGCGTGGACACGCACGCCAAAGGAGGCAAGCTCGATGTGGATCCGATGCAGGCGAATCTGTATCAGGGGTCATTGAAGGGCAGCGCCACAGTGAATGCCAACACCAATCAGATCGCGGTGAAGCAGGCGCTGAACGGAATCTCCATTGGCCCGCTGTTGCACGACGCTGCCAAGCAGGACGTCCTCGAAGGCCGCGGCAATGTCGCTCTCGATGTCACCACGGCCGGCAACACTGTCAGCGCATTCAAGCAGGCCCTCAATGGCAGCGCGAGCCTGAACCTGAAGGACGGCGCGATCAAGGGTGTGGACCTCGCCGGCGCGATTCGGAGCATCAAATCCAAGCTCGGCGGCCAGGACGCCGAGCAGTCGGGGAACACGACGCAGAAAACCGATTTCACCGAGCTGACCGCGACCTTTACGATCAAAAACGGCGTGGCGCATAACGGCGACCTCAGCGCGAAGTCCCCCTTCGTGCGCATCACCGGTGCGGGCGATGTCAACATCCCATTGAACAGCCTAGACTATGTCGTCAAGGCGGCGGTGGTGGCCAGTGCGGCTGGTCAAGGCGGGAAGGAACGTGCTGAGCTGAGCGGACTCACGCTGCCCGTACAGATTTATGGACCGTTCGACGCGCTGAAGTACAAGTTGCAGTTCAGCCAGATGCTGAGCGGCGCGAACAAGGAGGTGCTCAAGGAACTGGCGAAGGACGCCCTGAAGGAAGGTGGCAAAGCCCAGCTGAAAGATCTGGGCAAGGCGCTTCTTGGCGGTGAGAAAGAGCCTGCCCCGCCAAGTGGGGAGGCGGCAACCGGCGATCAGGCACAGCCGCCCGCGCCCGCGAAGAAGAAACCCGAGGACGAGCTGAAGGAGAAGTTGAAGGGACTGCTCCGTTAGCGTCCTGATGATCGTGGTTCGCGACTCCTGTTTCATGGTTCTTGACTTGCAATCTGCAGGACGCCGATTGAACCGACTATGAAAAGCGCTTCGAGAAAGACCCCCAGAGCCTCTGGGGGTAAGCAGAGCAAAGCAAGAACCTATGAGTTACGAATAGCAGGCGACAAGTTACGGCTGCGCGCCAGCGAATTAGCCACGAGCATCAAACCGCAAACCTCTGGCTTCGCGAAACGCGTCATCGGCTGGCAGCGCGAGTACGGCCGTCATGACCTCCCCTGGCAGAGCACGCGCGATCCGTATCGCATCTGGGTATCCGAGATCATGCTCCAGCAGACCCAGGTGAGCGCCGTGATTCCATACTATCAGCGCTTCATGACGCGCTTTCCCGATGTCTCGACGCTGGCTGCTGCCGACGAGGAGGAGGTGCTGAAGCACTGGAGCGGTCTGGGCTACTACGCACGTGGGCGCAACCTTCATCGTGCCGCACGCGCGATCGTCGAGTTTTATGCGGGCGCATTCCCGAGCGAGTTCGAAGCGGTCTGCGCGCTTCCCGGCGTGGGGCGATCCACCGCCGCCGCCATATGCGTCTTTGCTTTCGGCCAGCGTCGTGCAATTCTAGATGGCAACGTCAGACGCGTCCTGGCCCGGCACACAGGTATTCGCGGCTACCCTGGAGACAAGCGGGTGCAGGATCGGCTGTGGCAACAGGCGGATTCGCTGCTGCCGGAATGCGATATCGAGGCCTATACCCAAGGTCTCATGGATCTGGGTGCGGGCCCGTGCAGTCGGCACGGTCCGGACTGCCGCGCCTGCCCGGTGAGGGAGTCCTGCGTTGCGCGGCGTGACGGATTGACCTTGCAGTTGCCTAGTCCACGGCCGAGTCGCACGTTGCCGCAGCATGAGACGGCGATGCTGATCCTCATGAGCGGCGGAGAGGTGCTGCTGGAGAAGCGCCCCGCTTCCGGGATCTGGGGTGGCCTCTGGAGCTTTCCCGAGACGGACGAGAACCAGATCGAGGATGCGGTGCTGCGCTATGGCTTGCAACCTGGACGGCTCAGCCGGTTGACTGTCCTAGAGCACGGCTTCACACACTTCAAGCTGCGCATCCGTCCGGTACTGGCTCGCGTCGTGAAGCCTTCCTCGGGGACCCAGGAGCCGGGACGGATTTGGCTTACCGTGGAAGATGCGTTGGGTGCTGCGATCCCCACGCCAGTGAGACGAATTCTGGGTGCATTACGCACCCCGCACCCAACTACAGAACGACTTGTCGGGACTGCAGAAAAACCTTGACCTCGGTGAGCGCTGCAATCGGGTCGCGCTGTTCAAGAAGACGTTGCTTGGTTTCCACGTCGAGAGGCAACACTTCGGCCAGGCGATAGCCAACCCAACCGGCTTGGTCCAGCCGCGCAGGCGAAGGAAAGCGGTCTGCACCCACCTTCGCGATGATCTTTTCGAGGACCGTTCCCAACTCTTTGTATTCTTCCGGCAGCGGAAGCGGCGGTGCGGGGTCGTCGAGTTCGACCTGCGCCTGCACCAGACCACTTTTTGCTGTCCACTGCTCGAGGATACGGAATACGGATTCCCCGTGCGTCACGAGGTGAAACAGGCCCAAGTGCGGCATATCCCACTCTACGATTCGTGCGGTGCAACCCACGGCATGAGGCACGGCGGCGGTGCCGACCTCCTGGCCCTCGCGGATGAGACATACACCGAACGGCGTGTTGTCGCGGATGCAGGACTTGGTCAGGTCGAGATACCGCTGCTCGAAGACGCGCAACGGCAGCATGCCTCCGGGGTAAAGTACCGTTCCCAGCGGAAAAATCGAGATCTCGAGAGTTGCGCCCACCGTCATTCGCCTTGGCTCGACTGCGATTCACCCCAGCGTGGCATCAGCTGGTGCGGCACGGCCAATTGATCCAGTACGCGCGCGACCACAAAATCAGTTAGATCCTCCACTTTGGCAGGGTGATGATAGAAACCCGGGTTAGCTGGGAGAATCACAGCGCCCGCGTGCGTCAGGCGCAGCATGTTTTCCAGATGGATTGCCGATAGCGGAGTTTCGCGGGGCACCAACACCAGTGTGCGGCGCTCCTTCAACATCACGTCCGCCGCGCGCTCGATCAGGTTGTCGGCGAGTCCACAAGCCACTGCAGCGAGCGTCCCCATGGTACAGGGACAGATGACCATCGCATCGGCCGGGTTGGAACCCGAAGCTACGGGAGCGAACCACTCCTCGCGCCCGAATACCCGCAGCTGGCCTGCCGCTGCTCCGTATTTCCGTGCAAATGATTCCTCGACTTCCCGAGCGCGCGTGGGAAGCGCCAGGTTCATCTCCTGGCGCGCCACGATCTGCGCGGCCTGGGAGTAGAGCAGATATACGCGCACGCCGGCGCCGAGCAGACACTCGAGCAGCCGCACGCCGTAGGGCATGCCGGACGCGCCGGTCAGCGCGAGAGTGACCGTGCGCGAACCGGCCGGCTCACTCATCGCAGACACTAGGGAATAGCGATGCAGAGACCCGAGCAGCCTGTGTCACTGCGCTGCTCACGCGGACACGAGCTCGCGATGCCGTACCAGCACCGGCACCAGCGAGCGAAAGCGCGGTGCCAGCAACTCAGCGAGATACACGGAGCGGTGCCGTCCGCCGGTGCAGCCGATACCCACGGTAAGGTAGCTGCGATTGTCGCGAATGTAACAAGGCAACCACTCGTCGAGGAAGTGCCAGATGTCGGCGTACATCTTTTGCACCATCGGATCTGCGCCGAGGAATTCGATGACAGCCGCATCCAATCCGGTCAGCGGGCGCAGCAACGGGTCGTAGTGTGGGTTGGGCAGGCAGCGGACATCGAACACCAGGTCGGCGTCAAGCGGGACGCCGTTTTTGAAGGCGAAGGATTGGAACAGCAACGTCAGCCCCGAGCCCGGCAGGCCGACGAAATCTTTTACCCAGGCGCGCAAGGCATGCGGACTGAGATCGCTGGTGTCCACGTGGTGCGCGAGTGCGCTGACTTCCGCAAGCAGTTCGCGCTCCGCTTCGATGCATTCCGGCAATGTGCGCGTGTCGTCGGACAGTGGGTGGCGTCGGCGCGTCTCCGAGAAGCGCTTCACCAATGTGTCCGTCTTGGCGTCAAGGAACAAGACGCGCAGGTCAATGGAGCGCCGGCGCAGCTCCGTCACCCAGGCAGGAAGGTCCTCGAGCGTGTGCCCGCTGCGCACGTCCACGCTCACCGCTGCTCGTGTCTGGTCGGCGCCAGCCAAGAAATCCGCGAGTCCAGGCAGCAGATGTGCTGGCAGGTTGTCCACGCAATAGTAGCCGCTGTCCTCCAGTACTTTTAGCGCCACGCTCTTCCCGGAGCCGGACATGCCCGTGATAAGCACCAGCTGCATCGTGGCCAGGGCGTTCTCGGCGCTCTGCCCAGTACTCGGTGCTGTCGGTTCACGGGCGCTCGTCATGCTCGTCCGAAATGTTGTTCCTGCCGCCGGATGAACTCTTGGGTGCTGTCGATCCCGCGCAGTTGCAGCACGTAGTTGCGCACGGCGGCTTCCACCAGCACCGCGAGGTTGCGCCCAGCGGCGACGGGCAACACGACTTTGCGGATCCGCACGTCCAGGATCTCCTCCGTGCTTGCCTCGAGTGGCAGCCGCTCCAGTCCCGGCACGGTGCCGCCGACCGGCTTCTCCAATTGGACGATCAGTTTAAGGTTCTTGCGCACGCGCACGGCTGTCTCCCCGAAGATGGTGCGGATGTTTAGCATGCCCAAGCCTCGCACTTCCAGAAAGTCCTTCAGCAGCTCGGGGCTGCGTCCTTCGAGCGTTTCCGGCGCGATGTGATACAACTCCACCACGTCATCCGCCACCAGGCCGCCGCCGCGTGTGATCAGTTCCAGCGCCAGCTCGCTCTTGCCGACCCCGCTTTCTCCAACGAGCAGCACGCCCATGCCGAGCACGTCGAGCAGCACGCCATGTCGGGTGACGAACTCCGCCAATGCGCGACCGAGGTAGGTCCTCACCACCCAGATGATCTGAAGGCTAGGGAGCGGCGACGCAACCACGGGCACGCGCCGCGCTTCCGCGAAGCGTCGCACGGTGGGCGGAGGCTCCTCGCCATCGCTGACGATTAGGCATGCCAAACCACCGTCTTGCAAACGAGCGAGCGCCTGCTCCTGCGCCGCCGAATCCATTGCTTGAAAGTAGCTTGCTTCAGTGCGACTGAAGATCTGGATCCAGTTCGGGTGATAGAAGTTGAGGTGTCCAATCAAGCCCTGGCTCTGGGCGTTGATCTGCCGGCTATCGAGCAGCGCGCCGGCGTGCGCTTCGCCCGCCAACCAGGACAGCTTCAACGCTTCCCGGTTGTCTTGGAACAGCTGGCCTACACTGACCTGAGGCATGGCGGAAGGAGAGCTTGAGACATGAGCTGTGAAAGTTTCGCGCCTAGGCCTTCGGCGCGTGCGTCTGCCAGCCGATGATCACGCGCTGCGCGGACAGCGCGTCGGGCGCTGTGGCAAGTTGCCGTCGCAGGTCGCGGTCGCTGAACATTTGCGCCAGCTCGGACAGGATCTGCAGGTGCAGATCCGATGCGCGTTCCGGGACCAGAAGGACGAATATCAGGCTGACCGGCTGATTGTCGGGCGCGTCGAAGGGAATTGGCGCCCGCGTCCGCAGGAATGCGCCAACCGCAGTGCGCAGCCCTTTCACCCGCCCGTGCGGGATAGCGATGCCTTGACCCAAACCGGTGGACCCTAACCGCTCGCGCGCGAAGAGGCTCTCCCTCACCTGACCCCGGCCGAGTCCCGAGGCTCCTTCCAGCATGGCGGCGACCCGCTCGAACAAGGCTTTCTTGTCAGTGGCCTCAACGTCCAGTGCGACGTGCGACAGTTCGAGGAGTGAAGAAACCAGATTCATCTATCGGGCGCGTCGATGTCGTCGCTTGCTCGCGCGCGTCCGTTGTAGACTCCGCCCGCAGTTGCTACCCCGCCGCCCGGTTCCGGGCCGCCCCGTTCTGCCGATGCTCGATGATTTTCTCCTTGTGCTTGATGATCTGACGGTCGAGCTTGTCCACGAGATTGTCGATGGCTGCGTACATATCTGCTTCGCAACTCTCGCAGAATATGTCTCCTCCCGGGACGTTGATTTTAGCCTCGATCCTCTGCTCGAGCTTGCTGACCGACAGGATCACGCTGACGTCGATGACGTGGTCGAAGTGCCGCGTGATACGCTCCAACTTCGAGGTGACATACGTGCGGATCGCGGGGGTGATATCCAGCTGATGCCCGGTCAGTTGCAGATTCATCAAGGCCTCCTGGTTCGAGGACCCCAGCGGGTCCCGATCGCAATTTAGATGGATTTTCTCAGATTGACAGGAAGAATCTGCAAAGATTCACGGTATTTTGCGATCGTGCGGCGGGCCACGACGATGCCCTGTTTGCCGAGGATCTCGGAGATCTGGCTGTCGGAAAGAGGTTTCCGTGTGTCCTCTTCCCCCACTAGCTGCTTGATCAGCGCGCGGATCGCGGTGGCCGAACATGCGCCGCCGGTCTCGGTCGTGACGTGACTACCAAAGAAGTACTTCAGCTCGAAGATGCCGCGGGGGGTGAGCATGAACTTCTGCGTCGTGACGCGCGATACAGTCGACTCGTGCAAACCTAACGTGTCCGCGATCTCGCGGAGGACCAGTGGACGCATGGCTACTTCCCCATGCTCGAAAAAATGCCGTTGGCGATCTACGATGGCTTGCGATACACGGAGGATGGTCTCGAAGCGCTGCTGAACGTTTTTTATCAGCCATTTCGCTTCCTGCAGCTGACCCGCCAGCTGTTGCAGGCTTGCGTCGCGATTGCGGTGGAGAATATCCGCATACATGCGGTTCACCCGCAGCCGCGGCATGGCGTCAGGGTTAAGGGACACACGCCACAGACCCTTGACCTTTTTGACGATAACGTCCGGGATGATGTAGCGCGCCTCGTTCTTGGAGAAGCGAGCGCCGGGGCGTGGGTTAAGGTGGGTGATGAGGCTTTGGATTCCGCGCAGGGTGTCGTCGTTACAGCGCAGCAGTTTCTTGAGCTTCGCGAAGTCGCGAGCGGCGAGCAGGTCCAGATGCGTGCGGACCATGATTAGAGCATCGGCGCGGAACGGCGTATCGGATGGTAGCGCCTCCAACTGCAGAGACAGGCATTCGCCCAGATTCCTGGCGCCGATCCCCGCTGGTTCCAGATGTTGGAGATGCTTGAGGGCGATCGCCAGTTCGGACGGATCGAACTCGAGGTCGACGGGGAGCATGGCGGCCAGCTCCTCCAAATCCTGTGTCATGTAGCCGTCGTCGTCGAGGGTGTCGACGAGTAGTGCAACAATCCTCTTGTCCCGGTCTGGGCACTGCAACAGGTTCACTTGCCAGAGCAGGTGCTCGCGGAGCGACGGAGAGTCAGCGGCAAGTTGCGGGTAATCGCTATCCTCACCATCGTCGTGGCCACTGTAGCTGCCCCCCCCATCCTCGCGCCATTCCGTTTCCGGTTCGGGAGCGTCGGCCGGTGCGCTCTCCTTTTCCTCGGTGGTGGGTGTGGTAGTGGTGGTGGTCGACGTGCTGAAATCCTGAGGGAGCGTTGCGGCCGCGTTTGCGGGTGGGCCATCCTCCTCGGCACCCTCGTCCCTTTCCAGCAGCGGGTTATCTTGCAGGAAGCGCTCGATTTCCTGATTCAACTCCAACGTGGAGAGCTGCAGAAGTCGAATAGACTGCTGCAACTGAGGCGTCAGCGTGAGGTGTTGGGACAGCTTGAGCTGTAGCGAGTGCTTCATCGAGAAGTTTGTGCGCGCCGGGGCACTGGCGCGGTGATGGGACGCCCCTGCATCTTGGCGGTTCGCTAGAGGCGGAAGTGCTCACCCAAGTAGACCTTCCTTACGCTTTCATTATAAACGATTTCCTCTGGCGCCCCAAAAGCCAGCACAGAGCCATCGTTGATAATGTAGGCGCGGTCACAGATCCCGAGGGTTTCACGCACGTTATGGTCGGTAATCAAAACGCCGATGCTGCGCTCCTTCAGGAAGCGAATGATCTTCTGGATGTCCAGCACAGCAATCGGATCTACGCCTGCGAACGGCTCGTCCAGCAGTATGAACCGCGGGTGGCTGGCCAAAGCGCGCGCGATCTCAACCCGCCGCCTCTCACCACCCGACAGGCTGACCGCCGGGCTGTTGCGCAAGTGGCCGATGTGAAGATCGTTCAATAGCTCGGTCAGTCTGTCCTCCATGGTGCCATTGTCAAGCCCGGTCAACTCGAGCACTGCCTGCACGTTCTCGGCGACGGTGAGCTTTCGGAAGATCGATGCTTCCTGCGGGAGGTACGCCAAGCCCTTACGCGCCCGGCGGTGAATCGGCATATGATTAAGACTCTGCCCGTCGAGGTAGATGTTGCCCCCGTCCGACGGGATCAGACCCACCATCATGTAGAAGCAAGTGGTTTTTCCCGCCCCGTTCGGGCCCAACAACCCGATGACCTCCCCGCTTTGAACCTGCAGCGATACGTCCTTTACGACGGTGCGGGACTTGAACCGCTTCTGCAGCTGTTCAGCGCGCAACTCGCTCATGACCAAGTGATTATCGGCCGACCCGGCCTGTCGCTTGAGCGGCGTTGCGTCATTGGTCCCGCTTGCTAGGCAGCGAGTTGGAGGGTGTCAGGGGTACTGGAGCGCCGGCCGCGGGCATTCCTCCGAGCTTCTCCGTGCCCTTTTTTGGCGGCGGCTGAATCGTAGCCCGCACCCGTCCCTTGGGATTTACCGATGTCGCGACGGAAGGGCCGCCCATGACCTGGTAGAAGCCCGTCTTCGCGTCATACGCAATGGAGTCTCCTTTGACTTCGTCCGCCCCTTTCCGAATCTCGGCATTGATGAAGACTTGCATCTTGTCTGCTTTTCCGTCGTATTCGAGGCGCTCGCCAGTGCCTTCGACGTACTCATCGTAACCATCCCGTTTTTGCTTGAAATAAGCCGGCTTTCCGTACGCGAAAGCGTAGTTGAAACCGCCATTATCCTGCCTGACGACTACCTTGTCCGCCTTGAGCAACAGGGTGCCCTGGGTCACCGTCACGTTGCCTTCGAATACGCTTTCCTTTTTGACGTCGTCGATGGTCAGCTTGTCCGATTCAATATTTATCGGCTTCTCACGGTCGCCCTGCTCGGCGAGTCCGGCGCCAGGAAGAGTGAGCGCGGTACATAGCAGGAGACAGCGCAGAGGATAGAAGGCGTCAGCTCGCATCTCAGTGCTTGCGGCCCCAGATCGATGTCCGGCCGCCCTTCTCAGGTGTTTGCAACTGCCCTTTCACTTTCGAAAGGAGCTTCAGCTGACGCGTCTTGTTGTTGAATTCTAGGCCAACCGACCTGACTATGCTATTGCCGTGAGTCAGGGTGACTTCACGGTCTGTCGTCACCAAATCTTTGTCCGGGATGACGTGCAGGAAGCTGGTGGTCAGCGTCATCTCTGGGTCTCCACCAAAAGGTGCTCGACGCACCTGTACCGCATCGCGAAAGTCTACAGTCTCCCCGTTGCTGGACACTACACCTTCGTTGGCCCGGATGCTGACCGGGCCTTTCTCAGAATCGAAATGAGTGAGTTGGGGTTGCTCCAACACCGCGCTATTGTCGGCCGGGTAGTGCACCATCTTCTTCGCTACCACAGAGTATCGCTCCGTACCGTCCTCGTTCATACGCTTGGCTTCGAAATTCTCTGCAACAAAATCGGGATCGGCATTTGATCCGGCCTCGTGCGGACCAACCGGCTGGACCTTCTGATCCAGCCACCAGGTCAAAGCCGCCAGCAACGAGAGCAGCAGCGCCGGAACCCATGCCCGCCAGCGGTCCCTCACTTGAGATAGTCCTCCATGCGAGCCTCGAGGGTACCCTGCGCAGCCATGACGAGCTCACACAATTCGCGAACTGCGCCAGCACCGCCAGAGCGATTCGCGATGAACTGGGAATGGCTGCGGACCAGCGCGGGCGCCTCGGGCACGCATGCGGCGAGCCCGCAACGGCGCAGGAGCGGCAGATCTGGCAGATCGTCGCCCATTGCCGCAGTCGCCGCCGCCGGCAAGCCGAACTGCTTCAACAGTCGTTCGAATACGACGAGTTTGTCGGCTACACCTTGGAACACGTGCGCGATACCGAGGTTCTCGGCGCGCAGCTCGACTGCCCGCGCGCTCCGCCCGGTAACAATGGCCACCTCGATACCGGTCGCGCGCAGCATTTTGATCCCGAGGCCGTCGTGGATATGAAACGCTTTGAGTTCGTCCCCTGCATCACCGTAGTAGAGACGACCATCGGTCAGCACTCCATCGACATCGAGGATCAATAGTTGGACGCCACGGGCGCGAGCGCGCAGATCGGGGCTCACCGTTTTAGAGGACTTTTGCTTCGAAAAGATCGTGCATATTGAGCGCACCAACCAGCTGGAAGTTCTCATTCACGACGAGAATCTGACTGATCTGATGGTCCTCCATGAGCTTGACTGCCTCGGCGGCGAGGCGGTCGGGCCGGATCGTTCGCGGTCGAGGGCTCATTGCTAGGTCGATGGGCAGGGCGCGCACGTCGATCGGCTTTTCCAGCGTTCGTCGCAGATCTCCGTCCGTGAAGATGCCGGCGACGCGCCCGTCCAACTCCACTACGGCGGTCATACCCATACCTTTTCGAGACATTTCTAGGATCGCTTGTGGCAGAAGCGACGTGCGCGGGACAGAGGGGATCGCATCTCCCGTGCGCATGACATCGGACACGTGTGTGAGCAAGCGCCGACCGAGTATGCCACCCGGGTGCGAACGAGCGAAGTCCTCCGCATTAAATCCTCTTGCCTCGAGCAACGCGACGGCCAGAGCATCGCCTAAGGCCAGCGCGGCAGTCGTGCTCGCCGTAGGCGCCAGGCCTAGCGGACAGGCTTCTTCCGCCACGCCGGCATCCAAGTGCACGTCTGCCTCGCGCGCGAGCGAGGACCCAGGCTTGCCCGTGATTGCAATCAGGCGCGCGCCCTGGCGCTTAATCAGGGGGACGATGGCCAGGAGTTCGGCGCTTTCGCCCGAGTTGGACAGCGCGATGAGCACGTCCTCGGGCGTGATCATGCCCAGGTCGCCGTGGCTCGCTTCCGCTGGGTGGACAAAGAATGCGGGTGTGCCAGTGCTGGCAAGGGTAGAGGCGATCTTGCGGGCGACGTGACCGGACTTGCCCATGCCCCCAACCACTACTCGCCCTTTGCACGACAAGATCAACTCGACAGCATGACTAAAGCTGTCGTCGAGCCGGGCTGCCAGAGCCTCCACTCCGCGCGCCTCAATCTCCAGGGTGCGCCGGGCGCTCTCAAGCGCCAACGCGGAAGACGCGCGTTCCGGACGTGTGCTCATTTCGTAGGCGGAGTATACCCGAACGCGCTGGGTCACCAAGGCGCAGGGCGCGACGAAGCTTGAGTACGTCCGAGGCGCAATACGCCCGTGTTACAGTTGACTACGACTGCCGCTGGCCGCATTCACTACTAACTTCCCATCATGCACAGCATGTTGGAACTCGTCTTACTTCTGCTCGCGACCGCCGTGGTCGTGGTAGTCGTGTTTCGTCAGTTGCGCCTTCCAGCGTTGATCGGCTATCTGCTGGTTGGAATCGTGATCGGCCCGCACGCGCTGGGTTGGGTCGCGAGCAGCGATGAGACGCGATACCTCGCCGAGTTCGGCATGGTGTTCCTAATGTTCAGCGTAGGCCTTGAGTTCAGTCTGCCCAAGCTTGCCACCATGCGGCAAGTGGTGTTCGGGTTAGGCGCTGCCCAGGTTGGCGCTACGGTGTTGCTGGTGGTTCTGTTGTGCCTTGCATCGGGGCTGGGTTGGCGGGCTGGTCTGGTGTTGGGTGGCGCACTAGCGATGTCATCAACCGCTATTCTCGCAAAGATGCTGGCGGAGCGGTTGGAGCTGAACTCCCAGCATGGACGCGCGATCATCGGGGTACTCCTGTTCCAGGATCTGGCAGTAGTCCCCTTCCTGATCTTGATCCCGGCGCTGGCGCAGGGGGCTGAAGACCTGGCTAGGCTTCTTTCCTTCGCGCTCGTCAAGGCCGCAGTGGTGCTGGGCGGGGTGCTGTTTCTGGGACAGCGCCTTATGCGGCCCTGGTTCCACCTCGTGGCGCGAAAGAAGTCGCCCGAGCTGTTCATGCTCAACCTATTGCTCTTTACGCTGGGGCTTGCATGGATCACCGAGCGCGCTGGCCTATCGCTTCCTCTGGGCGCGTTTCTGGCCGGCATGCTGATCTCAGAGACTGAATACCGCTATCAGGTGGAGCAGGACATCCGCCCGTTTCAGGATGTCCTTATGGGACTGTTCTTCGTGACCATTGGAATGGAGCTAGACGTCGCTGAAGTGGCAAGCCATCTGCTCTGGGTGCTAGTCGTGCTGGCGACGCTGCTGGTGTTCAAGGCGCTGCTCGTCACCGGCCTAAGCCGCCTTTTTGGCTCAGACCCTGGCTCGGCGCTCCGTACTGGACTGGCTCTATGCGCCGCCGGCGAGTTCGGTCTCGTGCTTCTATCTCAGGCGGGCGGCCGGCACGTTTTCGGACCCGCGACGGCGCAGGTCGGGTTGGCGGCGATGATCCTGTCCATGCTGCTCGCGCCATTCATCATCGAGCATAGCGAGCATCTGGTGCGGCGCTTCAGCGCCGCGGACTGGATGTACAGGGCGATGGCGCTACACAACATCGCTGCCAAAACCCTGGCGGCAGAAAAGCACGTCATCATCTGCGGGTACGGACGCAGTGGGCAATATCTGGCGCGATTGATGGAGCAGGAGAGCGTTGCCGTTATCGCGCTCGACATCGATCCTCAGCGTGTGCGAGAAGCCGCGGCGGCGGGAGAGAGTGTTGTATTCGGCGACGCTGCCCGTCGTGAGGTGCTGATAGCAGCCGGCCTGATGCGCGCCAGCGCTCTGGTCGTGTCCTATGCGGACACGGCATCGGTGCTCCGGATCCTGAACGTAGTAAATGAACTGCGCCCTGGCATACCAGTAATCGTACGGACAGTCGATGACAGCGACATAGAGCGTCTCAAGCAAGCGGGAGCGGCAGAGGTGGTCCCCGAGATCATGGAAGGCAGCCTGATGCTCGCGTCGCATGCGCTCATGCTGGTGGGGGTCCCGTTCAACCGTGTTCTGCGCCGTATCCGCGAGACACGCGAGCACCGCTACGATCTATTCCGTGGTTTCTTCCGGGGCGTAACAGACGAAACCGGGGAGGAACGGGATCGCCTGCAACCGCGTCTTCATTCGGTGGTGATCACGCAGGGTGCTGCCGCGGTCAACAAGACCTTGCGTGATCTGAACCTCATGCACATCGGTGTTGTGGTTACGGCGATCCGCCGGCGCAACATTCGCAGCCCCGATCCCGGCCCGGAAACGCTTCTGCTCGAGGGCGACGTGGTCGTGTTGCGCGGGGTCGAGGAGAACCTGGCTATGGCGGAAACGACGCTCCTGCAGGGGTAACTTGCTTAGCGGATGTGCCGGATGGAAAGGACCGTGAATGGCAACCGGACTATCGCTCGGGCTCGATCCCACGCTGACGTGAGCGCGGGGCACGCAGGCCCCGCGGCGCACGTGATCAACCGACTAGCTATCAGAACAAGCTTGCGGCCCCACAGTTGGTGCTTCCACCCGAGATCGCCCAGATGGGCGGAGTTGGGGTCGAGTTGATGCAGGTTCCAGCACCCGTGGCGACCGGATTTGTAACTCCAGATGGCGCGTAAGTTGAGAACTGGAAGCCACCGGCATACGGCAGGCCATCATCGATCTTGCGATCGACCTCTGCGATGATTTCCACCGGCACCTGGCTGCCTGTCTTCAGATTGTGCTTGGCCGGCGGCGAGCCGGTTCCGTAGATGTTGTCGTAGACGATCTGAATGTAGACGCTATAGGGATTCTTCGGGCTGTTGGTATCGACCGGCAACGACGTATTGCTGGCGGCCATCGTGTAGCTCCCGTTTAGGAAGCCGGCCGCGGTCAGATGATTCCACGCCAGAAGGCTTTCGTAGGTACCTTGAGAATTGGCGTTGGGGTCGATGCGGCCGTTGCCATCGCCGTTGAAGCACGCCGGGTTGCAGTTGATGTTGTTGGCGGCAGACGCGTAGTCACCTGGCAGGGCGCGGAAGCGGTCCTGGAAGCCGAAGAAAGCGGCTTTGACGCCATCCTGCTGGGAGATCAGATTGCGCACCCGCGCCCCGGTAATAAGTTCTTGGCCCTTAAGCACACCGCCGAGCAGCAGGCCGATGATGACCAGCACGATCGCGATTTCGATCAGTGTAAATCCACTAGCACGACGCTTCATGATTTGCCCCCCTTGCTCCATGGTTGGGTGATGTTGTCCCCGACGTTTCTTCCCTCTCCATCTGGCGACGCTAGACTTTCCTAGAACATGGTCGCAGCCCCGCAATTGGTGTTGCCGCCCTGCACATTCCAATCCGCCTCTGGATTTAGTACTGTCGTGCAAGTAGTGCCTCCGCCCTCGGTGGGGCCGCTCGCGTTGTTTGCTTGATAAGTCGAGAACTGGAGCGCACCCTTATATGGTTTGCCATCGTCTACCTTGAGATCCAGTTCCTGGAGGACATTCACCGGGATCTGCCCACCCGTTTTTAGATTGTGGCGCGGTCTGCCGCTATCGCTAACCCCATAGTGTCCGTCGAATACGATCTGCAGGTAAATCTGATAAGGATTCTTAGGAGAGTTGGCGTCGGTAGCCTGGGAGTCGCCTGCTGTCATGCGGTAGTCGCCCTTGAGAAATCCTGAGCTAGCGAGATGCGTCCACACCAGAAGGTCCTCGTGGACCTCGCTGCCGTTGAGTGGAGTCTCATTGTCCCGGATTCGACTATCCCCGTTTCCGAACAAGCACGGGCCCCCGCAACTGAGAGTCGAGTTGGCGTCAGCATAATCGCCCGGAAGCGCTTTGTAGCGGTCCTCGAACCCGAGGAACGCGGCGCGGATTTCGTCTAGCTGTCCAGCGAGGCGCTTAACCTTCGCGCCGGTAATCATCTCTTGCCCTTTGAGCACGCCAGCCAGGAGGAATCCGACAATCAGCAAGACGATTACGATCTCCAGGAGCGTGAATCCCCGTTGCGGATAGGTGTTCATTCAAATTCATGGATGGCAGCCTCGGGCTCACTCACAGCTAGAAGCATGCCAATGTTTTATGGTTCTTCGAATGAATGGGTTAGAACGCATTCCTTCAAAGGTGCTTTATGGACGATGGCGACCTCCGAGGCGGTTCGACCCAGCTGGGGAAGATAAGACATTGATTTAGAGCACATCGCGATTGTATTGGACCGGGCGGGTAGTAGATTGCGGGTTTCGGAGGAAGTCATTTTCCCGACGCCCTTGACGATTTCTCAGCGTCTTTGAGTGCATTCAGGCGTTCGATGAGAAAGTGCATCTCGTGTTCATCCTGAACCGCGCCGCTGTTAAGCAGTCCACCCAGGAGGATGCGAGCGGTTTCGTATTCACCCATATCTTCGTGCAGGAAAATCTCCATCTGACGTGCCCAGTGGGGTACGTCCACGCCCGTCGCGTGTGTGGCAAGGGCTTGCGCATAACTCAGTGCCAGCGGCAAGTCGTTGAGGCGGTGTTTGGCCATGATCGTTGCATGTGCCATCCACGGCCAGCGGCGGTTCGGATCTGCCAGAAACTCACGATGAACCAGCTCAAGCATGAGGCGTTGCTTGCGCTCGTCGGGTACCTGTGCGTACAGCTGCGATGCCATCATCAAAGGGTACTGCCCGCGAGGATCCAACTGCAGGATGCGCTGTAGCCATGCCTCGACCTTGCCGTAATCCAGATCCAGGAACGGAATGCTGATGCCGGGTTGGTTGTCAAAGGCCTGGAGCCAGAGCGTCGAGGCTTGCGCCAGTGCAATCGGATCGCCCAAGCTCATCGCTCGAAACACAAGAGGCGGTGGCGGGGCGGGGAGCTCTTCCGGACGCGCCTGCGGACGCGGTTGCATGATTGCAAACCCTATCTGACTCGCAAGCGCAACCACCACGATTGCAGCAATCGACCAGGGCACCACAGAGAGGCGTCGTTGTTTCATCGGAGGCCTACAGATTTCGGCGGTATAGGTCAAACAAGCCTGCCCCCAAGAGCAAGCCACCGTACACCAGCGTCTGGAGTGCGTTCACTCCGAGGACGACCAACGTGCCGGTGTGGTCCACCAACCACCCGGTGGATGTAAAGCGATCGAGGCCCGGGAGGAGCCATCCCAGGGCATCCACCAGGCGTGCGATGGCGCGATTAGTCCAATCGTTCGGTGCGAGCAGTTGGGAAGTGCTCAAGAGACGCACGGCGCTGATGCTACGGGCGAGCAGGTAGAATGCAATCACGAAGCTGATCGCCGGCATAAGTTGGGCGAAGGTGATCACGCAAAAAAGTGTCAGTGCGGCGACCAGCGTCAACTCCATCGCCAAGCTTAGCCCCCACAGTGCAAGATCCCAACTTGGTACCAGAGGTAGGAGAGCGAGTGCAGTAAGGGCGGCAATTGCGACAGCGATCCCGGCGTAGCCGAGAAACTTGCCCAGGTAATAGCCGGCCCTCGGCAAGGCGAGAGACAACAGTAGATCCACCACCTTGTCGTTGAATTCCCGCACCATGCTGCCGGCAAGGTATAGGCTGAGAATGAACACCGCAGACATCCGCGCCGTCGCCGCGAGAAAGCCGGTTCGCATACGAGGTGTTTCAGTCACCGAGATGTGCTGCACGAACAAGCTCCCGAGGAACAGCAAAGCGAGAATGATCAGCACAATCCAGAGCAGGCGCGTACGAATCGCCTCTAGTAGCGTGAACCGGGCGATGGTGAGAATCTTCTTCAGAACGGACGGCATAGAATGAGCCTGGAAAAGACGCTCATCTCGGGGGCATCGATCGAACGCACGGTATTGCTATGAACCGCACTGATCCTCAGTCCGCAGTGCTGCGCGTGCTCCTGTCCTTGCGCCAGCAGGACTGGCTCGCGTTCATGCTGCTTGGCCTGCATGTAGCACTGGCCTTCGGTATCGACATGCCCGTCTCCAAGGCCTTCTTGCTTTTCCACTTCGGTTGTTTCCTTCTCTGGCAGCCTGTATGGCGTGGCGATCAGAAAGTTTACGTTGGCCAGGCACTCCTTATAGTTGGTGCGGCCGCTCTTCTGGTTACGTCCGGTAACTGGTGGCTGATGGCGTTGTGGCTCTCGATTCTGTTTGCATTGATCGGCGGCGAAGTGCCGGCGATCAAGCATTTCGGCCAGCGTGCTGTTGCGCTCATCGCTGCCACCTATCTCCTCGCGATCTTGCTGATATGGGTAGTGCCGCACTTGTTTGCGGAAACCGAATTCGGGGAGCGGTTTGCAAGCATAGTCCGCTACGGACCGATGGCGCCGCTGACGCTGATTTTCTTGATTAAGACCGAGCGCATGCCTCGTACAGCAGCTTACGTCGTGGACTTGATATACAGCCTCTTGCTGTTCCTGATGGTCGTAGTGCTGGTCCTGGGTGCCTTCGTGATTCGTCAAGTCAGCCACGGGAACTATGTGGTGGCGCTCGCACAGGCTCTGCTGGTGATTGGCGGTATCTTGGTAGCGGTCTCTTGGCTGTGGGATCCGCGCGCCGGTTTTGCGGGCATCGGTCACATGCTGACCCGCTACTTTCTCAGCGTGGGCATGCCATTCGAGCGATGGATGCATAGCCTCGCGAATCTGGCCGACCGAGAACGCAATCCGGACCGCTTTGTTTCTCTTGCGGTCGAGGAAATGGCGGCATTTCCATGGGTTCAGGGTATCGACTGGCGGACTTCCAAAAATCAGGGCATGACAGGCCACCTTTCCCGCAACGGAACGCAATGTTCCTTTGGGGGCTTGCAGTTGACTCTGTATACCCGCTGGTCTCCGAGTCCGGCGCTGGTGCTGCACATTCGATTGTTGGGGCGCCTCTTGGCTGACTACTATGAGACCAAGCGGCGCGAACAAGAGCAACGACAGAACGCCTACATGCATGCGATCTACGAGACGGGATCTCGCCTTACCCACGACGTGAAGAACCTCCTTCAATCCCTCGGGTCCCTGTGCTCCGCGGTGGAAACCAGCGACGAACGCGATGCGGTAGCCGTGCGCCGTCTGGTACAGCGCCAGCTGCCGCAGATTACCCGGCGGCTGCAAAGCACGCTGGACAAACTTAGTCGCAGGGAGGAGGCTCGCCAGGAAACGGGCGCTGCTGGCGACTGGTGGAGAGAAGTCCAGCAACGCTATGCGCACGAAGGCGTTTTGTTCGACACCGCCAGCTTGCCGAGCGATGCCGATGTTCCAGTCGAACTGTTCGATAGCGTAGTCGACAACTTCCTCCAGAACGCACTTGCCAAGCGGCGCTCACATCCAGGCATCCGCATCCGCGCTAGCCTCGCTTGGGAGGGTGGCTGCACGCTGAGCGTTTGCGACAGCGGCGACGCGTTGAGCGATCACATTGCACAACACTTGTTCGGTGCCCCTGTGCCGTCGCTGCAGGGGCTGGGCGTAGGCCTGTATCAGTCTGCACGCCAAGCCGCCGCGGCAGGATATCGTCTCGAACTCGCGAACAATGCCAAAGGCAGAGTGTGCTTCGCAATGCTGCCGGCAGTGGCCAAAGAGCCCGTTACGGAAGCTTCCCCGCGGTCACCATCCGATTGAGGAGGAGGCTCTGCGGGATCCACACCACTCGATCGTCGAAGTCCCCACCTGCGGCGCCGGTGCTGCTTGCAACCGGACGAGCGAAAAAGCTGCTGCAATCCGGGCTGCACGTGTTGAACTTGGTGTCATTGGACTGCTCGTCGACGTTGGTAGTCGATGAATTCGCTATCGTCGTACCGTCCGCCGTGGTCCCGAAGTTGTTCGCACCGTAAGACAAGACCACCGCTACGAGGTTGTTCGCCAAAGACACCGCAGTGCCCGTCGAATCGCGCGTCTGAACCGATTTGGCATTCGTCATAGAAGTCGAGAAATTGAAGCCAGAGCTGTTCGCGAAGTCCTGAGAAACGCTGTACCGAAACTGCTTCCCCCATGCGTCCGTCTGGCTCACGCCGAGGGTTACCCAGGGGACAAACCCTGTGCACTGGGCTGGGTTGGCACAGTCGGCCGTCACCTCAACGCCATTCGTCGTCGAACTGGCTGGCCGCGGGAGTCGACCATTCACCATCGCAAATCCGATCAGAGCTTGTCGTATGTCTTCGAGCTGTTGGTCTGTCTGCGCCACGTTGCGCTGTTCGACCTGCGTGGTGAGCGGTACGAGAAGGCTGCCCAAAAGCAATGCAATCACGGCCACGACGACGGCGAGCTCGACGAGCGTGAATCCGCCGGACCGGCCCGGGGATTGGCCGTGCCGCATGTGGACACGCAAGTTGCAGAGACCTAGCAGGGCCATGATCCACTCTCTTGGAGACATTCCACTCGATCGTTGAAATGGGCCGTAGGTGCAAGCATGACAGGAGCCTTCGCGTAGATCCCGTTCATCAAGGAGTTGTCCACGCTGCCGCTCGCCTCAAGATAGTTGCTCGGGATGGTCTTGTTAGTCGGGCGATTCACTTGTGAAGGATTGGCGGCAAAGGCGTGGCCGGCGACTACTACGACTACTTTAACCGCGCCAACTCCGTTGACGGTCAGGCAATCGACGGGACAACTGCCGGTAGGACTTGTGCTCGGTTCGTAGGCCTGCGCTACTTGATAGAAGAGTAACTCTTTCCAGTTGTCCCACCAGGTTCCGGGCCCAAAGCACGGTTGACCAAGCGGTGGACTTGGATTGACCCAAGCGACGCCAGGATCGAGCGAAGCCTGAGTGTTGGCCAAAGTCATAGGAATGCGACCCGCGCGATTGTTCGGCGCGTCTGCGAAGTTGACAAGATCGGTAAGCGGCGCAGCCCACGGATATCTGTTGTTTGCATTCGGTTGCTTTGAAAACGCGTCCAGACAGGCACGCGCCTCCCGTGCGACCCGGCGTTCGACGTTCGGAAACAGCATGTCGCTCGTGATTATCAACAAGCGATCGTTGAATGTGCCGGTGGGTTGGAGCATTACGTAGTTGAGGTTGGGGCTGGCCGGAGGGCTCGGCGTCCCATTCGACCCCTCAAGATAGTTTGTCGCGATGTTCTCGTTCGCGACGTCACGTTGCTCGCTGCCAAGGGCTGGCCCGGGAGAGAAGACAATTGCGATGACATTATTGGCTGGGGTCAAGCCAGTGACCGTGAACTGACCAAGCGTCTCACTGTTCACCGATACGGTCGGGAAGTTGTCGCGGAAGTTGGGGGATAGGGCATACCACAGCCGCTCTCCGTATCCATCGCGGAGGTCAGGCAGTCCCAGAGTCTTCCATGGAAGGCGCCCTACATAGCTGGGGCAATTAGGGCCACTCAGTAGATCCGCGATCCCGTCGTTCGGAACGTTCACCCCCGGGATGTTCGTCACCAGGTCAGGACAAGGGAGACTTCCAGGACTGGTAAGATCGTTTGCAGCGCGCGCAATCAACGCTTCTCGCGCCAAGCCGAGGGCGCGCGCCGTATTGCGATCCTGGTCCGTCGTATCCGCAGCGCTTGCGGTAATCCGCATGATGAGCACCGTAGCCGTGATTCCGAGCAGAGCAAGCAATACCAACAAGGCCAAGCCTCGCTGCTGAGTGAAACGCAAGGGACGATTCAGACTCACTGCTCGGACGCCTTCTCTTCGGATCCGGATGGACTCTCGCGGTCTTGACCGTCCTGGGGTTCAGAATCCTCGCGGCTCGCGCGCAACGATTTGCCCCCTCCCGAGGCTTTCCCGCCTCGAACATCGGGGAGCGCACCAGCGCTTCCGGGTTCCGAGGAAGGAAGAGGGGTGACCGGAACCCTGCGCGGCTCGTAGGGTTCCTGGATTCTGCCGCTGATGAGATCCGCGCTCTGGCCCACCTTTAGGTGCAGGCGTTTTCCCTTTTCCGGCTCGCGTACCACAACTGACGACTGCGAATCGGAGGAAATGGTGACGCGCATACCATCTTCAGTTTGCCCTTCCGTTGGGTGTCCGTTGATCCAGATGGTGGATTCACCGTCGCTTCGGCTTACGATCCCGTTGATCGTCACGGTTCTGGCAGGAGGTATCCTGGGCTTCTTGGCGGCGGTCGCCGCCAGCGCTTCGGCGCGAATTCGGTTCCTGCGCGCGTTGTCGAGCGCCGCGCGCTGTTCGGGCGTGAGAAATAGCCGTCCGAGGGACGGCTCCTGGGCAAGCGCCGGTGCGATCAGGGCCGCTACCAAAACTGCCGCGATCACCCGCTTCATGATTTACCCTCTTCGCCGCCAGGGCCGGCGATCGTGATCCACGCAACCTCACAGTCGGCGTTGAGAGTCGGCTGATTAACTGGTACCGAGAGGTCAACAGGCAGGCGCTTCAAGCTGCATGCGTTGACTGCAAACCGTCCGACCTTCTGTGCCGCGAGCGCTTCAAAGAAGCGGAACAAATCGCCTTCGTGCAGCAATCCGAGGTGCAACTTCATGATTGACTGACGGACGGACAGCGCCCCGGCGTTGACCTCGCCCTTGAAAGTGTAGGGCTGTTGTGGGCCGATGTTGTACTCGACGCCGTACAGATCTGCTTCCTGGTTGGCAGTGCGCAATGCATCGATCCAGCTGATGCGCTGCTCCTCGCCAACGATGCCCGCACGCTCCAGTTGTCTGTATGGCTCGACGTATTGCTCGATCTGTCGCTTTTCCTCACCTGACTGCTGGACGTGGTTGCGTGCCTCGACCAAAGCCGCTTCTTCCTTCTTGACCTGCTCCCGCGCATTTTTGACGGCAGCGCTCGAATAGAAAACAGTTGCGGTACTCGCGATCGCGATTACTGTCAGTACGACAAGAGGACGAGAGAGCGCGCGCAGGTCTTTAGGCGAAAGCAGCATAGAGTCACACTCCGGGCTTGAACACCACTTCGACGTCAAACTGCGAAGTCTGCGGCTTCTCCAGGCGCGGATTCGCGGTACTGCCCGAAAGGTTTCCGGTAGAGGCAAAGTTGAGGGGGAGCCTGGCAACTCTTGCGGCCGCCACCTTGTCGCTCTTCCCCAGTTCGCGCACGAAGCTATTGATACCCGCTAAGGCGCCCTTGATGTCTCCGGGCTGAGCGGTGAGTTCCATCTGCAGCGTGGCTGACTGGGACAGGGGCGTCGATATCTGACTATTTTCTGGGCCGGCTTGGCCCATTTGCCATTGAACGCTGTTGAGTCGGATCGCTGGATATTTCTCAAGGGCCTGGCTGATTGTCGCGAACACGGTATCTGGCAAACGCGCGATGGCGGCTATGCGTCCCGCAACGTCTACCGTCAACTGGAGCTTGTCCGAGGTTACGGGCGCAGGCGGGAAGCTACGGGTGATCGCCTGATACTTGATCTGCTCTTGGCGGGTGGCATTGGCGACGTCGCGCGCCTCACCCTTCAGACCCGCGACTTGATAGAGATTCAGCCCACACCAAGCCGCAGCCAGCACGGCGAGACCAATGCTCCCTGCGTAGATACCCCGGCTTACCAAATGACGGGTAAAGCCACTGGTGACCGCGGGCGGTGCGAGATTGAAGTCAAGGGACTTCTGTTGTCCCAGCAAGAATAGATGCAAAGCGTCGGGACTCGCCTCTAGCGCCCCGCGCTGAATGCCGACCTTTGCCATGATGTCCTGAGGACTCACGTGCAATGCACGCAGGTTGCGCCGGCCACGAACCACGCTCTCGCGCAGGGTGGCCAGCGCGCCGTCTTGATCCAGGATCGCAACGGTCAGCACCTCGTCCACATGCGTGACGTTAAGAGCATCCAGATACATCCGCGTGTTGCGTATTTCCTCAGCGCATGAATCAATGGTGCCGCCGCCGGCCCGAATTGGTGTTAGCCGACTGATCCGGAAGCGTTGGTCCTTGACAAATGTTTGCCGCACCCCAGCTTCATGCTTCGACACCAGGAGCAGATTTGGCTGGTTCAGGTCGAGTTTCTTGATCAGGCTGAGGCTGACCATGGGGACTGGGAAGATTCCGGCGATGGGCAGACCACTCTCAGTAAGGATTCGCAGCCAAGGGTTGAGCGTTTCCGGGT
>Ga0335083_10002691_pt1 | contig 23337 bp, 21 predicted proteins | sample Lox_Sample_42_FD_206716 | JGI IMG/M metagenome (GOLD analysis project Ga0335083, IMG submission 206716) | Soil microbial communities from Loxahatchee National Wildlife Refuge, Florida, United States - Lox_Sample_4.2 | ecosystem: Environmental > Terrestrial > Soil > Wetlands | place: USA...
GCCTCGCCTTCATCGAGGCGATGAAGCAGCGCGGCATCGGAGTCGGCGTGCATTATCCGGCGATCCATACCTTCAGCGCCTATCGCGCGCTCGGCTACCGCGAGGGCCAGTTCCCCAACGCCGAGCGTATCGGGCGCGAGACCGTGACGCTGCCGCTCTACCCGGCGATGGAGCTCGCTGACGTCGAGCGCGTGGTGGGGGCGGTGAACGAGATCGTGCGCGGAGCCCGCAGATGAGCGTGGGCGTCTCGATCGTCATTCCGGTGTTCAACGAGGAGGAGGGGCTGCCGCTGCTGTTCGAGCGCCTCTATCCGGCGCTCGATGCGCTGGGGCGCAGCTACGAGGTGGTGTTCGTCGACGACGGCAGCTCGGATGCGTCGGTGGCGGAGCTGCGCGAGCAGTATCAGCGCCGGCCGGACGTCACGCGCGTGGTGGTGCTCGCCCGCAACGCCGGCCAGCACCGGGCGATTCTCGCCGCCTTCAGCTACACGCGCGGCGATTACGTGATCACCCTCGATGCCGACCTGCAGAATCCCCCCGAAGAGATACCCAAGCTGGTGGCGGCGATGGACGCCGGCGCCGACTACGTGGGCACGATCCGCCTCGGCCGCCAGGACGTGTTGTGGCGCAAGGCGGCCTCGCGCCTCATGAACCGGCTGCGCGAAGGCACCACCTCCATCCGCATCACCGACCAGGGCTGCATGCTGCGCGGCTATAGCCGCAGCGTCATCGACGCGGTCAACCGCTGTACCGAGGTGAGCACCTACGTGCCGGCGCTCGCCTACACGTTCGCGCGTCACCCGGTGGAGATCGAGGTGGCACACGCGGAACGCACCGTGGGCCACTCCAAGTACTCGCTGCTGCGGCTCATCCGTCTCAATTTCGACCTGATGACCGGTTTCTCGGTGGTGCCGCTGCAGTTCTTCTCGATGAGCGGCATCGTCATCGCGCTGCTGTCGCTCGGCTTCGTGGCGTACCTCGCAATCCGCCGCCTGATCGTGGGACCTGAGGCCGAGGGCGTCTTCACGCTGTTCGGCATCGCCTTCTTCCTGATCGGCATGGCATTGCTCGGGCTCGGGGTCGTCGGCGAGTACGTCGGACGCATCTACGAGCAAGTGCGCCAGCGGCCGCGCTACACGGTGGCGGCGGTGCTCGGCGGCGACGCGCAGCCCGCGCAGCTGCCGGAGAGGAGACGTGCCGAGGGAGGAGCCGAGCTCACGGCGCTGCCGCCGCCGCTGCCGCGGGCCCGGGGGGGAGAGGAGTGAGCGGCCCGACGGCCGTCGTCTTTGCCTACCACGATGTCGGAGTCCGCTGCCTCAAGGCGCTGATCTCGGCCGGGGTGCGGATACCGCTGGTCGTGACGGTCGCGGACGACCCGGGCGAGAACCGCTGGTATGCGAGCGTGGCGGCTGCGGCCGCGGAGTACGGCCTCGAGACGCTGACGCCGGCTTCCGCCGCGGAGCCTCAGATCGAGGAGCGGCTCGCCTCACTCAGGCCCGACTTCCTCTTCTCCTTTTACTACCGCTCGCTGCTGCCCGCGGCATTGCTGCGCTCCGCGCGGCGCGGCGCCCTCAACATGCATGGCTCACTGCTGCCGAGGTACCGGGGCCGGGCGCCGGTGAACTGGGCGATCCTGAAGGGCGAGCGCGAGACGGGCGCAACGCTCCACTACATGGTGGAGCGCGCGGACGCCGGCGACATCGTCGACCAGCTCGCCGTCCCCATCCTCATCGACGATGACGCGCGCGAAGTGTTCGCCAAGGTGACGGTCGCCGCCGAGACGATTCTGGCACGCTCGCTGCCGAAGCTGATCGCCGGTACGGCGGAGCGGCGGCCGCAGGCGATCCTGCCGGGGGAGTATTTCGGCCGGCGCACCCCGGAGGACGGGCGCATCGACTGGCAGCGGCCGGCACGCGAGATCCACGACCTGGTGCGCGCGGTCGCCCCGCCTTTTCCGGGCGCGTTCGCCGACGTCGGGGGCGTGCGCTGGGAGATCCATCGCACGCGTCTCAGTGAGCAGGCCGCGCCGCGGCCGGGCGCGTGGCTGTTCGGGGCCGGCGGCAGGCTGTATGCCGCGTGCGGCGGAGGCGGGGTGCTGCAGGTCCTGAGCGCCGTGCACGCCGGCGCAGCCGTCGATCTCCCGCGCCAGGCGCAGGCGCTCAGCGCGCGGCCGGTGTCGCTCGGCTGAGCTCCCGGCAAGGCCCCATGGCGCTCATCGCCCTCAAGATCGACGTCGACACCTTTCGCGGCACACGCGAGGGCGTGCCGCGACTCGTGGATCTTCTCGAACGGCTCGATGCGCGTGCGACCTTTCTCTTCAGCCTCGGGCCGGATCACACCGGACGGGCGATCAAGCGTGTCTTCCGCCGGGGCTTCCTCGGCAAGGTGAAGCGTACTTCGGTGGTCGAGCACTATGGAGTGAGGACACTTCTCTACGGAGTCCTCCTGCCAGGCCCGCACATCGGACGGCGCTGCCGGCAGTTCATGCTGGACACGGCCAGGCGCGGCTTCGAGGTCGGAGTACATACCTGGGATCACATTCGCTGGCAGGATGGCGTCGCCCGCGCCGGCGAGCCCTGGACACGGCGCGAGCTCGGGCTCGCCTGCCGCGAGTTCACGGAGATTTTCGCGCGCGCGCCGCAGGTGCACGGCGCCGCCGGCTGGCAGATGAACCGCTTCGTGCCGGCGCTCGAGCAGGAGCTCGGGTTCCGCTACGCATCCGACACCCGCGGTGCCGGGCCGTTCCTGCCGCTCGAGGGCGGCCGCGCCGGCTCGGTGCCGCAACTGCCGACCACGCTGCCGACGCTCGATGAGCTGATCGGCCGCGACGATCTGGGAGGTGACGATCCGGTCGGGCACCTGCTTTCCCTGACCGCCGCAGCTCCCGGGCGCGACCAGGTATTCACCCTGCACGCCGAGCTCGAGGGCGGCGCGTATCTTCCGGCCTTCGAGCGGCTGCTGCGCGAGTGGCAGGCGCGCGGAGCGCGGCTCGTCGATCTCGCCACCTATGCCGCCAGCCTCGACTTCCCGGCTCTGCCGCGCTGCAACATCGTCGTCGGGACTGTCCCGGGCCGCTCCGGGACCCTGGCCCTGCAGGCGCCGGGAAACGGGGCCTGAGCCGTCCCACAATATTCGCGCCCCTCGGCCGTCTCTCTTAAGTGCCGATGGACGCCGCCGCGATCAGCAATTCCGTGAGTCAGGACCGGCAAATCGCCGCCACGGTGCGCCGTGAGCGCGGACGGCTGCTCGCCTTCATCCGCCGCCGCATCGACGATGCGGCCGAGGCCGAGGACATCCTGCAGGAGGCTCTGTACGAGCTGGTCGCCGCCGAGCGTCTGGCGCAGCCGATCGAGCGGGTCGGCGCGTGGCTGATGCGCGTGGCGCGCAACCGCATCATCGACCGCGCGCGCCGGCCGCGTCCGGAGCTGCTCGCGGATGCCGCGGAGGCGGCGGATGCGGAGCGAGTGCTCGAGCAGCTGGTGCCGGCGCCGGACGGCACTCCGGAGACCGAGGCGATGCGCGCGCTGCTTCTCGAGGAGATCGAGGCGGCGCTCGCGGAGCTGCCGCCCGAGCAGCGCGCGGTGTTTCTCGCGCAGGAGCTCGACGGCGTGACCTTCCGCGAGCTCGCCGAGCGCTCGGGCGTCAGCATCAACACGCTGCTGTCGCGCAAGCGCTACGCAGTACTGCAGCTGCGCGAGCGGCTGCGGGCCGTGTACGAGGACTGGCTGGGCGAGTGAGCGGCGCAGCGAGTCGAGGACACCATGAGTATGAGGAGAGAGTCGTGAGAAATCCGGGTTGGGTGATCAGGGGAGTCGCCAGGGGCGTCGCGATCGCGGTCGCGGTAATCGTGTTCGTCGCGCTCTTCGGCTGGCTGGTGATGGTGCTGTGGAACGAGCTGGTGCCATCCGTGTTCCACGGTCCGGTGATCGGCTACTGGCAGGCGTTTGGGCTGCTGGTGCTGTGCCGCATCCTGTTCGGGGGCTTGCGAGGCTGGCGCGGGTCGCACGGCCATTGGCGCGGACGCCGCTGGCGCGAGCGCTGGGAGAGCCTGAGTCCCGAGGAGCGGGAGCGCCTGCGCGCGAGGTTTGCCGAGCGCTGTGGGCGTGACGCGGGCAGCACGCCGCCGGGGAAGGAGGGCGCACTGCCCTGAGACGCGGCGGCCCCGGCGCAGCGCCTGGCGGTTGACGCGCGAATGGGGCGACCGCACCATCCGCGCGTGCTGCCGGTAAACATGACCGCCGTGGAGATCCGCGAGCCCGGCCCGCCGCAGGTGTTGCGTGCCGTGCGCCGGCCGGTGCCCCAGCCCAAGGCCGGCGAGGTGCTGATTCGAGTCACCGCCGCCGGAGTCAACCGCCCCGACGTCCTGCAACGCAAGGGCGTCTATCCGCCGCCGCCGGGCGCGAGCGACATCCCGGGGCTGGAGGTGGCAGGCGTAGTAGTCGCGGTCGGCGCGGGAGTGAGCGAGCCCGCGCCCGGGGCGCGCGTGTGCGCGCTGCTCGCCGGCGGGGGCTATGCCGAATATGCGAGCGCACCGGCGGTGCAATGCCTGCCGGCTCCGGCGCAGCTCACCCTGGAGGAGTCGGCGGCGCTCCCGGAGACTTTCTTCACCGTGTGGCTGAACGTGTTCGAGCGCGCGCGCCTGCGTTCCGGCGAGACCTTGCTGGTGCACGGCGGCAGCAGCGGCATCGGTACCAGCGCCATCCTGCTCGGCAAGGCGTTCGGCGCCCGGGTCATCATCACCGCGGGAAGCGCGGCCAAGTGCGCCGCCTGCCGCGAGCTCGGCGCCGACCACGCCATCAACTATCACGAAGGGGATTTCGTCGAGGCGACGCTGCGCGCGACCGACGGCCGCGGCGCCGACGTGATACTCGACATGGTCGGAGGGGACTACGTCGCGCGTAACATTGCGGCGGCCGCGGTCGACGGGCGCATCGCGGTGATCGCGCATCAGGGCGGCGCCAAGGCGGAGATCGACCTGCGGCCGCTCATGGTGAAGCGCTTGCAGCTCTCCGCCTCCACGCTGCGTCCACAGTCGGTCGAGAGCAAGGGACGCCTGGCGGGCGCGTTGCGTCAGCACGTGTGGCCGCTGTTCGCGACCAAGCGCCTGAAGCCGCTGATCCATGCGCGCTTTCCGCTGGCGGAGGCGGCGGCCGCGCACAGGCTCATGGAGTCCAACGCGCACATCGGCAAGATCGTGCTCGATGCCTGAAGCGGCGGCGGAAAAATGTGACTGGCTGCCCTGTCGGCGCCTAAAAAGTCGCCAGGGCATCACGGAATTGCCGTAACCTAGCGCGCCAGACTCACACAAGAAACTGACGGAGAAGTCATGAGTCTCTCCCCCTACGGTCTCATCGAGTTGTCCTGGTGGGGTTATGTGCTGGTGACTTTCGTCACCATCGAGACCATGTTTCTCGGCGTGACGCTCTACCTGCATCGGGACCAGTCCCATGGGGGTCTGATCCTGCATCCGGCGCTGCGGCACGTGTTGCGGTTCTGGCTGTGGTTCAGCTCCGGCGCGGTCACCCGCGAGTGGGTCGCGGTGCACCGCAAGCATCATGCCTACGCCGACCAGCCGGGCGACCCGCACAGCCCGGTGGTGTTTGGTCTGCGGCGCGTGCTGTTCGAAGGCTTCGAGCTGTACCGCGCAGCCGGCAGCGATCCGGACACCATCCGCAACTTCGGCAAGGGAACGCCGGACGACTGGCTCGAGCGCCACGTCTACAGCCGCCACGCGTACGCGGGCATCGTGTTGTTCAGCGTCGCGCACCTGGTGCTGTTCGGCGTTCCGGGCATCATCATGATCGCGGTGCACCTCGCGGCGCAGCCGTTCTTTGCCGGCGGCGTGATCAACGGCCTCGGCCATGCGGTCGGCTATCGCAGCTTCGAGATGCCCTCCACCGCCACGAACCTCCTGCCCTGGGGGCTGCTGCTCGGCGGCGAGGAGCTGCACAACAACCATCACGCCTTTCCGCGCTCGCCACGCTTTGCGGCGCAGCGCTGGGAGGTCGACATCGGCTGGCTGTGGATATGCCTGTTCAGCGCGCTCGGACTCGCGCGTGTGCGCTGGGTTGCGCCCCGGCCGCATCTCGAGCGCCGGCGTCACGAGCTCGACGCCGACACCGTGCAGGCGCTGTTCACCCACCGCATGCACGTGCTGCGTGCCTACGCCCGTGGTGTCGTGCTGCCGGTCTGCCGTGAGCTCAAGCGGCGCGAGCCGCAGGGCGCGGTGCCGGCCATCGCACCGAAACTCCTGATCCGCCACCCTGCGCTGCTCGCGGACGAGGCGCGCCGCCGCTTGCGCGAGCTGCTCGAGCGCTACGAGGTGCTGCGCCGCGTGGTGGAGTATCGTGAAGGACTGCTGCAGCTGTGGGAGGACGCCTCGGCGGGCCACGCGCTGCTGCAGCTGCGCGAATGGTGCCGCCGCGCCGAGGACAGCGGCATCGGTGCGCTGCGCGAGTTTGCCCGGGGGTTACCCGCCTACGCGTGCGCCCGCGGCTAGCGGGCTCGAGTGCCAGGAGTCTTTGAGGGGAGGTCCCATGCGGATCGGGGTTCCACGCGAGATCAAGGTGCACGAGTATCGGGTCGGCCTGGTTCCGGCCGGCGTGCGCGAGCTCACCGCCGCCGGGCACGAGGTGCTGGTCGAGACGGGCGCCGGCAACGGCATCGGGGTCGATGACGCGCAGTTCCGCGCCGTCGGCGCCGCCGTCGCGGCGAGCGCCGGCGAGGTGTTCCAGCGCGCCGAGATGGTCGTCAAGGTCAAGGAGCCGCAGCCCGCGGAGTGCGCGATGCTGCGCTCGGGACAGGTGCTGTTCACCTACCTGCACCTGGCCGCCGACCCGGAGCAGGCCCGGGGCCTCATGAAGTCCGGCGCCACGGCGATCGCCTACGAGACCGTGACCGGCGGGCAGGGCTCGCTGCCGCTGCTGACGCCCATGAGCGAGGTGGCGGGGCGCATGTCGATCCAGGTCGGGGCGGCGAGCCTGCAGAAAGCCAACGGCGGATTCGGAGTGCTGCTCGGCGGGGTACCCGGCGTGCCGCCGGCGCGCGTCGTCGTTCTTGGCGGCGGCGTCTCCGGCACGCACGCGGCCGAGATGGCCGTAGGACTGCACGCGGATGTCGTCGTGGTCGACCGCTCGGTCGAACGGCTGCGGGAGCTGTCGGCGCAGTTCGGCACGGCGATTCAGACGGCCTACTCGACCACCGAGACCATCGAGAGACTGGTGAGGGACGCGGACCTGGTGGTCGGCGCGGTGCTGGTGGCCGGCGCCGCCGCCCCGAAGCTCGTCACGCGGGCGATGATCAAGTCCATGAAGCCGGGGGCGGTGCTGGTCGACATCTCCATCGACCAGGGCGGCTGCTTCGAGACCAGCCGGCCCACGACCCATGCCGATCCGACCTTCGTCGTGGACGGAGTCATCCATTATTGCGTCGCCAACATGCCGGGCGCCGTGCCGCGTACCTCCACGCTGGCGCTCACCAACGCGACGCTGCCTTATGTGCGCGCGCTCGCCGATCTCGGCTGGCGCGAGGCCTTCAGGCGCGATCCCGGCCTGGCGGCGGGCCTCAACGTGCACGCGGGGCACATAACTCACCCGGTAGTCGCCCGGGCGCTCGGGCTCGAGGCGCACCCCCTCGCCTGAGACGCCGGAACGGCGCTCCCTACAAAGGAGGGTGGCCCGCCGTCCCGGCCAGGGCGTAGGCTAGCGGCCCGTTTGCCGTGAACCATCGGAGGTTCGTGATGAAGATTGCGTTGCCGCTCGCCGTGGCGAGCCTCGCCGCGGGCGCCGCCGTCGCCGCACCGGTGACCTACCAGGTCGATCCGGCTCATACCTATCCGAGCTTCGAGGCCGACCATTTCGGCGGCATGTCGGTGTGGCGCGGCAAGTTCGACCGCTCCTCCGGCACCATCGTGCTCGATAAGGATGCCGGCACCGGCAGCGTCGAGATCACGGTCGACACCTCCTCGATCGACTTCGGCCACGCGAAGCTCAACGAGCACGCGAAGTCGGCCGAGATGCTCGACGTGCAGAAATACCCGACCGCGGTCTACAAGGGCACGCTCACGAACTTCAAGAACGGCGCTCCGACCGCGGCGCGCGGCGAGCTGACGCTCCACGGCGTGAGCAAGCCGGTCAACCTCACGATCAACAGCTTCCTGTGCAAGGTGACGCCGATGTCGCCGAAGGAGCGCTGCGGGGCGGATGCCTCGGCGACGATCAACCGCGCCGACTTCGGCATCGACTTCGGCGAGAAGTACGGCTTCAACATGCAGGTGAAGCTGGCTATCCAGGTCGAGGCCGCTCCCGCCAATTGACCGCGCGCCCCGCGGCGTGCCTCACGAGAGGAGCGCTGCGGTGTGCTCGGCGATCGCGAGCGAGGCCGTGAGTCCCGGCGACTCGATGCCGAAGAGTTGCACCAGGCCGCGCACGCCGTGCGCGGCCGCGCCGTCGATGCGAAAGTCGGGGGCGGGCTCGCCGGGGCCGGCGATCTTCGGGCGAATGCCGCTGTAGGCGGGCTCGAGGGCTCCGTCGGGGAGCGCCGGCCACCAGGCGCGAATCGCGCGATAGAAGCCTGCGGCGCGCGCGGGATCGACCGCGTAGTCGAGCTCGCGTACCCACTCGACGTCCGGGCCGAAGCGCGCGCGGCCCGCGAGGTCGAGCGTCAGGTGCACTCCGAGCCCGCCCGGCTCGGGCAGCGGATAGATGAGGCGGCCAAAGGGCGCGCGCCCGGCGAGGGTGAAGTAGCTGCCCTTGGCCAGGTAGGCGGCCGGGACGCGTTCCGCCGGGAAACCCTCCATGAGGCGGGCGACCTGCGGTGCGGACAGTCCCGCGCTGTTGACGAGCGCACGGGCGCGCAGCTGGGGCGCTGCACCGCCCACCGCGACCAGAAACGCGCCATCGCGCAGCGCCACTCCCGTCACCGGACTGTCGCACACCAGGAGGGCGCCGCGGCTCTGCGCCTGGCCGAGGAGCGCGAGCATGTAGCCGTGCGCGTCGACGATACCGGTGAGCGGCGAGTGCAGGGCAGCCACGCAGTTGAGCTGCGGCTCGAGCGCCTGCGCCTCGGCAGCCTCCAGCGCCGCGAGCTCGACGCCGTTGGCCAGCGCCGCGGCGCGGATGCGCGCGAGCTCGGCCAGCTGCCCCTCGTGCACCGCCACGATCAGCTTGCCGCAGCGCCGGTGCTCGACGCCGTGCTCGGCGCAGAAGGCGTAGAGCAGGTCGCGGCCGGCGAGGCACAGGCGCGCCTTGAGGGAGCCGCGCGGGTAGTAGATCCCGGCATGGATGACCTCGCTGTTGCGCGAGCTCACTCCGCTGCCGAAGCGGTCGGCGGCCTCGAGGATCAGGACTTCGCGGCCGCGCATGGCGAGGGCGCGGGCGATGGCGAGCCCAACCGCGCCGGCGCCGATGACGACGACCTCCACTTCGTCCATGGGCCAAGTGTAAACCGAGCCCGTACAATGCCCGTCATCGGCCTCATCTGAGCCACGCGGCCGCAAGGGGAGGCGTGAGTGTCCGCAGTCAGTTATCGTCCCGCCGGCGACGTCGCGATCCTCGAGATCGCCAACCCGCCGGTCAATGCGCTCAGCCTCGCGGTGCGCGAGGGACTCATGGAGGGGCTGGAGCGGGCGGCGGCAGACTCAGGCGTGATCGGCGTGGTCGTGTGCGGTGCCCGCGGGATCTTCCCCGCGGGTGCCGACATCAACGAGATCGCCTCGGGACTCGCGCTCAAGGCGCCGATGATCCTCGACGTGCAGGCGCGCATGGAGGCGTTCGGCAAACCGCTGGTGGCGGCCCTGGAGGGCAGCGCCCTGGGCGGCGGCTTCGAGCTCGCGCTCACCTGTCACTGGCGCGTGGCGGCGCGGGCGGCGACCGTGGGGTTGCCGGAGGTGAAGCTCGGGCTGCTGCCGGGGGCGGGCGGCACGCAACGCTTCACCCGCCTCGCGGGGCCCGAGGCCGCGCTCGAGGCGATCACCTCGGGGGCGCAGATTCCGGCGGCGCGCGCGCTCGAGCTCGGACTGATCGATGCCATCGCCGATGATGCCGTGAGCGCCGCGGCCGAGCTCGCCCGGCAGGCGGTGCGCGAGCAACGGCCGCTGCGCCTCGCGAGCGAGGCGAGCGAGCGGATCCGGGAGGTGCCGGGCGCGCTGTTCACCGCCTTCCGCCAGAAGATCGCCACGCGGGCACGCGGACAGCTGGCGCCATGGAAGATCATCGACTGTATCGAGGCGGCATGCACCCGACCCAGGGCCGAGGCCTTCCGCTTCGAGCGTGACTCATTCGTCGAATGCCGCGACAGCCCGCAGCGCCACGCGCTCACGCACCTGTTCCTTGCCGAGCGCGCGGCGCGCCGCATTCCGGGCGTTGGCCCCGAGGTGCAGCCGCTGCCGATCAGGCGCGCGGCGGTGATCGGCGCGGGCACCATGGGCGGCGGCATCGCCATGAACTTCGCCAACGCCGGCATCCCGGTGCAGATACTCGAGCTCTCGGCGGAGGCGCTCGAGCGCGGTCTCGGCGTGATCCGCAAGAACTACGCCGGCTCGGTGTCGCGCGGCAGCCTCACGCCGCAGCGGGCCGAGCAGGCGCTGGCGCTGATCCGCGGCGCCACGGACTACGGGGAGCTCGACGCCGCCGACATCATCATCGAGGCGGTGTACGAGGATATGTCGGTCAAGCAGGAGGTGTTCGTGCGGCTCGACCGCGTGGCGGCGCGGCACACCATCCTCGCCACCAACACCTCGACGCTCGACATCGATGCGATCGCCGCCGTGACCTCGCGCCCCGGCAAGGTGGTGGGGACGCACTTCTTCAGCCCTGCCAACGTGATGCGGCTGCTCGAGAACGTGCGCGGAGCGCGCAGCTCGCCCGAGACGCTCGCGACCGTCATGGCGCTCGGCAAGACGCTCGGCAAGGTGACGGTGCTCGCCGGCAACTGCGACGGCTTCATCGGCAACCGCATGCTGATGTACTACGGCTCGGAGGCGGAATTCCTGCTGGAGGAGGGCGCCGGCGTCGAGCAGATCGATCGCGTGATGGAGGGCTTCGGTTTTGCCATGGGGCCGCTGGCGGTGCGCGACCTGGCGGGCAACGATGTCGGCTTGCTGATCCGCAAGGGCCGCAAGCTTCCCGCCGACGAGCGTTTCTCGCCGATCCTCGAGCGCCTCGTGGCGGACGGGCGTCTCGGACAGAAGGCGGGCAAGGGCTTCTATCGCTACGAGGGGCGCAATCGCATCCCTGACCCGGCGGTCACGTCCCTGGTCGAGGGAGTGTCGCGCGACCTCGGCATCCGCCGCCGGCAGATCGCCGACGAGGAGATCCTCGATCGGCTGCTGCACCCGCTGGTGAACGAGGGCGCCAAGATCGTCGCCGAAGGGATCGCGCTGCGCGCGGGCGACATCGACGTGGTCTATGTGAACGGCTACGGGTTTCCCGGCTGGCGCGGCGGCCCCATGTACTGGGCCGAGCAGGCGGGGCTCGCCCGGGTCGTGCAGACCATGAGGCGACTCGCGCCGACGCATGGGGCGAGGTGGCGGCCCGCGCCGCTGCTCGAGCGCCTCGCGGCCTCTGCCAAGGGCTGGAGCAGCGCGGCTGGCGGAAATTCGCCTTAGCGCGCTCGCCGTGTCGGTGCTGCGAGTGGCATTCGTTCTGTCGGCCGGCGCGGCGCTGTGCGCCGCACACGCGCAGTCGCCGGGTGAGGTCGCGCGCCTCGCCGCCATGCAGGGGCGCAAGTCCGACACGCTGGCGGCGGTCGAGCAGCTCACGCAAAGCCTGCCGGTCGCGCGGGTGCTCGCGACGGGCGGTACGGGCTGGGAGCTGACCCCGCAGTACTCGGCGCTGGTGCGCTTCGGGCTTTGGGACGAGCTCATCGCGCTGCTGCCCCCTGATCGCCGCGCGCCGGGGCTGGTCGCGGGATATCTCTATGGTCGCGGCGTCGCGCTTGCGGCCCGCGGGCGTCTGGCGGAGGCGCGCGCCACGCTCGCCGAGCTCGAGGTCCTCCGCGGCGATGCGCGCTTGCACGATCTGGTGGCCGTAGCCGCCGCGGTGGTCGCCGCGCGCATCGCCGCGAGCGAGCTGCATCACGAGGAAGCGGCTGCGAGACTGCGCGAGGCGGTCGCAACCGAGGACCGGCTGCCCCTGGACGGGAGTGTCGCGTGGTTCTTCCCGGTCCGACACCTGCTGGGCGCGGAGCTCGTGAGCGCCGGGCAGACGGCCGAGGCTGAGCACGTCTATCGCGAGGACCTCGAGCGCAATCCGGATAACGGCTGGTCGCTCTTCGGGCTGGCGGCGGCGCTGCGCGCCGAGGGCCGCAAGGACGGGGCCGCCGACGCGGAGCGGCGTTTTCTCGCAGCCTGGAGGGGCGCCGATGTGCGGCTGCTGGCTTCGGCGTTCTGGTTCCCAGGCCCCGACACCACGCAGTGTGAATGCCAGCGTGCGAGCTCAGCCGACCGGCAGCCGGGTGGTGAACTTCTTGGTGCGCAGCACGAAGCTCGTGTTGACTGAGCGTACGGCGGCCAGCTGCAGCAGCTGAGTCGAGAGGAAGTGCTCGTAGGCCTCCATGCTGGCGGCGACGATGCGCAGCAGGTAATCGTTGGGGCCGCTCATCGAGTGGCATTCGAGCACCTCGGGCCGGTCCTTGACGAGTTGGTCGAACTGCCTCACCGACTCGGGGTGATGGTTCTCCAGAGACACGACCGCATAGGCCAGGATCGGCAGCCCGATGGCCGCGGCGCGCAGCAGCGTCACGTAGCCTGCAATGAATCCCGCTTCCTCGAGGCGCCGCAGCCGCCGCCAGCAGGGCGCGGGCGAGAGCCCCACGCGCTTGGCCAGCTCCTGGTTGGAGATGCGCGCATCGGCCTGGAGCTGCTCCAGGATGCGGCGGTCGAGGCGATCGAGGTTGCGCTTCATGGCAAGAATATTGCCAAAAACACGCATGACACCGCAATTTGAGAAAGATAATTGCAGCCTGAGGGGCATAAGCTGCACGCCGTCGCCCCACTCCCCAGGAGTCCCATGGCCGCATCGGCCGCCACCCTCGCGAGTCCCCGAGAGGGCATTGCCGCGAGTGCCGGGCAGACGGACTGGCGGCGCGTCGCGCGCCTCGTGCAGCGCTCGCGCGCCCTCGATGACATCGAGGAATCGCGCCTGGTCCCCGAGCGCAAGGTGCTCTATCAGTTCTCGGCGCGCGGCCACGAGTGCGCCCAGATCCTTCTCGGGCTGAACCTGACCGACGCGCACGACGGTATCGGGCTCTACTACCGCTCGCGCCCGCTGATGCTGAGTCTCGGAGTGGGCCTGGAGGATGCGGCGGCGGGGCCGCTCGCCCGCAGCGGCGGTTTCAGCGGCGGCCGCGACATCGGCGTGGTGTTCAACCTGCCGGGGCGCGGCGGGCCCACGGTGCTGCCCGCCTGCGGCGGCGTCGGCACGCAGTACACGCCGGCCGCCGGCTGGGCGCAGGCGATTCGTTACCGTCACGAGGTTCTCGGCGAGGAAGCTTACGCACGCAGCATTGCCGTGGTGCTGGGGGGCGATGCCTCGAGCGCGACGAACGGCTTCTGGTCCGCGCTCAACATCGCGACCACGCAGCGGCTGCCGCTGCTCTTCTATATCGAGGACAACGCTTTCGGTATCTCCGTTCCCTCCACCTGCCAGACTCCGGGCGGCAACATCGCCGCCAACCTGCGCGCCTTCGGCGGCCTCACGATCCTCGAGGGCGACGGCAGCGACCCGCGCGCCGCTGAGGAGCTGACCCGCCGCGCGGTCGCGCAGGTGCGCAGCGAGCGCGCACCCGTCCTGCTGCGGCTCACGGTGCCGCGGCTCTCGGGACATTCGGGGCAGGATACCCAGGCGTACAAGTCCGCCGAGACACTCGCCGAGGAGCGCAGGCGCGACCCGCTCGCGCGGCTCGAGCAGCTCCTGGTTCCGCAGCTGATGAGCGAGTCCGAGTGGCGGGAGATCGCGGTCGAGGCCCGGCGGGAGGTCGAGGAAGCCGTCGGCCGCGCGCTGGCGCGCCCGCCGCCCGATCCGCGGCAGCTGACTCGTCACGTGTTCTGGCAGGACGCGGACGGTACTCGCGAATTGCAGCAACAGGGCGGGCTCCTTCCGGAAGGCCAGACGTTCGCCGCCTCGAGCACGCGCGCGAGTGCGGAGCCGACCCGCATCAACATGCTCACCGCGATCCGGCGCACGCTCGATGCCGAGCTCGCGCTCAACCCGCGCATGCTGGTGTTCGGCGAGGATGTGGGGCCGAAGGGCGGGGTTCACGGAGCGACACTCGGCCTGCAGGACAAGTACGGCGTCCGGCGGGTCTTCGATACCAGCCTCTCCGAGGAGGGGATCGTCGGTCGGGCGGTCGGCATGGCGCTCGCGGGCCTGCTGCCGGTCGCCGAGATCCAGTTCCGCAAGTACGCCGAGCCGGCCGCCGAGCAGCTCGACGACTGCGGCACGCTCCGCTGGCGCACCGGCAATCGTTTCGCGGCGCCGCTCGTGGTGCGCATGCCGGGCGGCTTCTTCAAGTGCGGCGATCCCTGGCACAGCCAGACGAACGAGGTCGCGTGGGTACACGGCATCGGCTGGCAGGTCGCGGTGCCTTCGAACGCCGAGGACGCGGTCGGACTGCTGCGTGCGGCGCTGCGCGGCAACGACCCGGTCATCTTCTTCGAGCACCGCGCCATGCTCGACGGCGCGTGGGCGCGCCGGCCCTATCCGGGCGACGAGTTCGTCGTACCCTATGGCTGCGCGCGCATGCTGCGCCCGGGGAGCGAGCTCACGGTCGTGACCTGGGGGGCCATGGCGGAGCGCTGCGAGCTGGCGGCGCGCGAGTCGCACGTTGACGCCGAGGTGCTCGATCTGCGTACCCTCTCGCCCTGGGACAAGGCGGCGGTGCTCGCCTCGGTGGCGAAGACCCACAGATGCCTGATCGTGCACGAGGACAATCTGACCGCGGGCTTCGGGGCCGAGGTGGCCGCGACGCTCGCGAGCGAGACTTTCTACAGCCTCGAGGCGCCCATCGAGCGGCTCGCCATGCCCGACATTCCCAGTCCCCACAGCCCGCTGCTGCTCGAGGCAGCCGTGCCGGACGTGGCGCGCATCACCCGCGCCATCCAGCGGCTCGCGAGCCTGTGAGCGGATGAGCGCGAATCTCGACATCCGGGCGCCGGCGGAGCAGACCGAAGGTACGCGCTCCCAGCTGTTGCGCTGGCTCAAGCGGCCGGGTGAGCGCGTCGAGGCGAACGAGCCGTTGATCGAGATCGAAACCGACAAGGTGACGGTGGAGGTCGCGGCTCCGGGAAGCGGCGTCCTCGCGGAGGTCCTCAAGCAGGAGCAGGAGGAGATTGCTCCCGGCGAGTTGCTCGGCCGCATTGCGCCCGAGGCGACCGTGGCGCAGCACGCCGCGGCGGCGAGCGGAGCCGGGCCCGTGCCGTCCGTGGGCGGGATACTCCACGGCGCTGGCGCAGACGCGGTCAGCGCGGACGCGGCGCCCGCAGCGGCTCGAGGCACGGCGTTGAGCCCGGCGGTGCGGCGGCTCCTGGCCGAGCATCGGCTCTCCGCGGACTCGATCGCGGGTTCAGGACCGAACGGCCGCATCACCGTCGAGGACGTGCTGCGCGCGGCGGCTGGCGCGGGCGTGCAGCCGTCGCCGGCGGCCATTGCAGCGGCTGCGCCGCTTACCCGTCCGCTGGCTGACGCCACGCCGCGCAGCCATCGGGTGCCGCACAGCGCGGTGCGGCGGCGCATCGCCGCGCACATGACCGAGAGTCTCCTGCACACGGCCCCGCACGTGACGACGGTGTTCGAGGCGGACCTCACCGCGGTGCTGAAGGATCGGGCCCGCCGGCGCGCGGAGTTCGCCGAGCGCGGCGTGCCGCTGACGCTCACGGCCTATTTCGTGCTGGCCGCGGTCGCGGCGATCCGCGCGGTCCCCGAGGCCAACAGCCGCTGGAGCGACTCCGACCTCGAGATCTACGACGACATCCACATCGGCATCGCCACTGCGGTCGAAGGCACCGGGCTGATGGTGCCGGTGCTGCACGACGCGGGCGAGCGCGATCTGTTCGCGGTCGCGCAGGGGCTCGATGAGCTCGTCAGCCGCGCGCGCGCCGGCAAGCTCACTCCGGCGGACGTTCGCGGAGGCACGTTTACCCTCTCGAACCACGGGGTGAGCGGCAGCCTGCTCGCGGCGCCCATCATCATCAATCAGCCGCAGTCGGCGATCCTCGGCATCGGCAAGCTCGAGAAGCGTGCCGTGGTGATGGAGGAGGGCGATGAGCAGAAGATCGCGGTACGGCCGCGCTGCTACGTCACACTGACGCTCGACCACCGGGTGATGGACGGCCATCAGGCGAACCGCTTCATGCAGACCTTCGTCGACCGGCTGGCTGACTGGCCGTCCTGAGAGCCGCAGGACGCGTCGTGTCCGGGCCGCCGGCAGAGCTCGAGCCGATCGAGCGCGCCAGCGCGGATGAGCTGCGGGCGCTGCAGCTCGCGCGCCTCAAGTGGTCGGTGCGCCATTGCTACGATCACGTGGCACCCTACCGCGAGAAGTGCGCGCTTGCCGGCGCGCACCCCGACGACCTCAAGTCGCTCGCGGACCTGGCGCGGTTCCCCTTCACGGTGAAGGACGATCTGCGCGTTCACTATCCCTTCGGCCTGTTCGCGGTGGCACGCTCGCAGATCGTGCGTCTGCACGCCTCGAGCGGTACGACCGGCAAGCCCACCGTGGTCGGCTACACGCGCGGGGACATCGACACCTGGGCCGCTCTGGTGGCGCGCTCGCTGCGGGCCGCCGGCGCTCGCGCAGGAGACATGGTCCACATTGCCTACGGTTACGGCCTGTTCACCGGCGGTCTCGGCGCGCATTACGGCGCCGAGCGCCTCGGCTGTACGGTGGTACCGATGTCGGGTGGCCAGTCGCAGCGGCAGGTACAGCTGATCTGCGACCTCGAGCCCGATCTCATCATGGTGACTCCTTCTTACATGCTGGCGCTGGTGGAGGAGTTCCACCGCCAGGGGCTCGATCCGGCGGCGAGCTCGCTGCGCTGCGGTCTGTTCGGCGCTGAGCCCTGGACCGAGGCGCTGCGCGCGGAGATCGAACGCCGCGCCGGACTGGATGCGCTCGACATCTACGGCCTCTCCGAAGTGATGGGACCGGGTGTCGCGAGCGAGTGCCTCGAGACCAAGGACGGGCCGGTGATCTGGGAGGACCACTTCTATCCCGAGATCGTCGATCCGCTCACCGGCGCGGTGCTCCCCGAGGGCGCCACGGGTGAGCTGGTGCTCACCTCCCTCACCAAGGAGGCGCTGCCGGTGATTCGTTACCGCACGCGCGATCTGACTTCCCTGCTGCCGCCGACGGCGCGGGCCATGCGCCGCCTGGCGCGCATCGGCGGCCGCTCGGATGACATGCTGATCGTGCGGGGCGTGAATCTGTTCCCGAGCCAGATCGAGGAGCTGGTGCTCAAGCTCGCGGGCCTGACGCCGCACTACGAGCTCGAGCTGACACGCGAGGCGCACCTGGACCGGCTCGCGGTGAAGGTCGAGTGCCTCGAGGGAACGCCGGCGGAGGCCCGCGTGCGCCTCGCGCATGAGCTCGCGGCCGCCATCAAGGCGCTCATCGGCATATCCGCCGCCGTGCACGTCGGCGATCCCGGCTCGATCGAGCGCTCGGCCGGCAAGGCAAAGCGGGTGGTCGACCGCCGCGAGCGCCGCTGAGGGGAGATTTCCCCGGTGCCGTTTGCTGGTTACAAAATGTACAGAGTTATGTTAACGGTCCGGCGTGTCGGGGTTGGGAGACAGGTGTTTATGTCCGCGAGGCGGAGTAAAACCGATGGCGGGGATACGTGCCACGGTGCTGAGTCGCCGCGGTTACGGTCAGGAATCAAAGGAACTTCGGGGACTCTCGCATGAACACTTCGCACCTCACACGGCGTTGCCGCAACGCGGCGCGTCAGCTCGCATTGGGTCTGCTGGCCGTGGCCGGCTTCGGCGGCACGCTGTTGCTCGGCGCCTGCGGCGGCGGCGGCGGTTCCATGAGCAGCACGAGTCCGCCGCCTCCGACCTCCAGCGGCACTGCCATGGTGACGCTGACGGACGCGCCGGGGGATTTCCTGACCTACATGGTCAACGTGGTATCGCTCAAGCTGACACGTTCCGACGGCACTGTGGTCGAGACCGTTCCGGCCACCACGACGGTCGATTTCGCGCAGCTCGTCAATCTCTCCGAGATCGTGAGCGCGAAGCAGGTCCCCGAAGGCAGCTACACGGCGGCCTCCCTGACGCTCGACTACACGGGCGCCACGATCGTGGTCGATAACGGCGCGGGCGGGCTCACCGTACCGGCCGGCAACATCATCAACGGCGCGACCAGCGCGCCACTGGTCGCACCCAACAACCAGGTGACGGTGACGCTGAAGCTTCCCAGTGGGACGCCGCTCGTCATCACCCACGGCACGGTGGCCAACCTGGCACTCGACTTCAATCTGAGCGCCTCCAACACGGTCGCGCCCTCGACCATCACCTCCACGACCGCGGCGAGCGCCGTCATGGTGACGGTCACTCCCGTCCTGGTCGGGAGCCTGACGCCGGACGCCACCAAGCAGACGCGCGTCAGAGGACCGCTGGTGAGCGTGACCAACACGGCGAGCCAGACTTCGTACACGGTGCAGGTGTGGCCGTGCTTCACCTCGTCCGGGAGCGACTGGGGTCAGGTGGTGGTGTACACCACTTCGACCACGGCCTTTACGGTCAACGGCACCTCTTATACGGGTACCGCGGGCCTCACGGCGCTCGCCGGGTTGTCGAGCGGAACCCTGACTCTGGCGCTCGGAGCCTTCGATACCAGCGCCAAGACCTTCACCGCAGCGCAGGTGTTCGCGGGCACCAGCGTCCCGGGCGCGGGTCTCGACAGCATTTCCGGTACCGTCATCGCTCGCAGCGGCGACGTCCTGACCGTGAGCCGCGCCTTCTTCATGCCCCGCGAGGGCGGCGGCGTCGAGGGCGGCGAGGTCATGATGGGGACGAGCAGCACCGCCCAGGTCGACAGTGGCATGTCTAACACCATGGGCGGTGGCTCAGGGGACGGCGACTTCGGTTGGGGGCGGCAGGTGATGGTCACCGTCGCCTCGACCACGATGGTGACCGAGGACGGCCAGTCCGGCACGTTCGGACCGCAGGACATCTCGGTCGGCCAGCATCTGCAGGCGTTCGGGACGTTCGGCAAGGACTCGAGCGGCAATCGGACGCTCGATGCAAGCTCGGGGAGCGTGCAGCTGAACGTAACGCGTGCCTGGGGACAGTACACCTCGACGGCGAGCGGCGTGGTGACCATGAGCCTGCAGGCCCTCGACAACCTGCCGCCGGGCGCCTTCAACTTCGCCGGCACCGGTACCAGCAGTGCCAACGATGCAACGGCGGGCGCCTACACGGTGAGCGTCCCGGCAGCTCTCTCGATACCGTCGCTGACCGCCGGCTTCCCGATCGCGTTCGACGGCTTCGTGAGCCCCTTCGGCTCCGCGCCGCCGGACTTCGCGGCCGAGACGCTGGTGGATTTCTCGAGCGTGGACGCGCGGCTGCTGCTCGGGTGGGAGGAGCCGGGACCGACCGCGCCCTTCGTCTCACCCCTGAGCGCCACCAACGTGATGATGACCCAGGCGACGGTGCAGAGCGCTGCTCAGCACGTGATCTGGATCGGGCCGGCAAAACTGGACCCGGGGAGTGTCGCCGCCGGGCTCACCTTCGTGCCGAGCACGACGGCGTCTCACCTGCTGTTTGCCATCGGGCATCGCTCGAGTTGGGACTTTGAGACCTATACGACCTTCAGCGACTTCATCACCGCGCTCTCCGGCGACCTGAACGGAACCACGACGCTGCGCGCGGTCGCAGCGAAGGGCCCGTACGCTGCGAGCGCCGGGACGATGACGGTGAGCTTCATGGCGGTCGTGCTGAGCGACTGAGCCGTCGCACGGCGCGGCACCACCTCCGAAGGGGCGGGGCGGCATACCCTGCTGTCCCGCCCCGCAACCTGGTTCTGCGGGATCGATGTGCTAGCCTTGGCGCATGTATACGCAGGCGCTCGACACCCACGGGCGGGAGCCGGTTGCGGCGGCCGCGGACGGCAGTGGCGCGGCGGCGCGCTTTCAGGCACGCGTTGACGCCGAGGAGAAGATCGAGCCCAAGGACTGGATGCCGGACGCATACCGGCAAACGCTGATCCGGCAGATCTCCCAGCACGCGCACTCGGAGGTCGTCGGCATGCTTCCCGAGGGCAACTGGATCACCCGGGCGCCGACGCTGCGGCGCAAGGCGGTGCTCATCGCCAAGGTACAGGACGAGGGCGGGCACGGGATGTACCTGTACAGCGCCGCCGAGACGCTCGGTGTGTCGCGCGCGCAGATGGTCGAGCAGCTGTTGTCGGGGTCGGCAAAGTACTCGAGCATCTTCAATTATCCGACGCTCACCTGGGCGGACGTCGGTGCGATCGGCTGGCTGGTGGACGGGGCGGCGATCATGAATCAGATCCCGATCTGCCGCTGCTCGTACGGTCCCTATGCGCGCGCCATGGTGCGCATCTGCAAGGAGGAGAGCTTCCACCAGCGTCAGGGCTTCGAGATCATGCTGACGCTCGCGCGCGGCAGCCCCGCACAGCGCGCCATGGCGCAGGACGCGCTCGATCGCTGGTGGTGGCCGTCGATCATGATGTTCGGCCCCTCGGACGCGGACTCGCGGCACACCGCGCAGTCGATGCAATGGAAGATCAAGCGCTTCAGCAACGACGAGCTGCGCCAGAAATTCATCGACATCACGGTGCCGCAGGCGCAGTTCCTCGGGCTCACCGTCCCGGATCGCGCGCTGCGCTGGGACGAGGGCACGCAGCATTTCGCCATCGGACCGATCGACTGGAGCGAGTTCCACGCGGTCCTCAAGGGTAACGGACCGTGCAACCGCGAGCGGCTCGAGGCCCGCCGCGCGGCCCACGAGGCCGGCGCGTGGGTGCGCGAGGCGGCCGCGGCGCATGCGGCGAAACAGGCGGCACGCGAGCACGGCGCGGGTACGGGCCAAGCGAGGCGGGCATGAGCGAGACGATCCGGGATTCCTCCGCGGCCGACTGGCCGCTGTACGAGGTGTTCATCCGCTCGCGCGGCGGACTCGAGCACAAGCACGTCGGCAGCCTGCACGCGGCGGACGCGGGCATGGCCGTCGAGCACGCCCGCGATGTGTACACGCGCCGGCAGGAGGGCGTAAGCATCTGGGTGGTGCGCTCGGTGGACATCGTCGCCTCGGACCCCGGCGAGGCGGAGGCGCTGTTCGAGCCGGCACGCGACAAGGTGTACCGGCATCCGACCTTCTACGCCATCCCGGACGAGGTGAAGAACCTGTGAGCGCCGCGGCGGCAGAGCCCGAGCGGCGCGACCGGACACTCTCGCAGGCGCTGTTCCGCTACGTGCTGCGGCTCGCCGATACCAGCCTCGTGTTGGGGCAGCGCCTCGGCGAGTGGGTCGGCCACGGGCCGGCCCTGGAGGAGGACCTGGCGCTTGCGAACCTGGCGCTCGATCTGATCGGACAGGCGCGGCTGCTGCTCTCTTATGCCGGGGAGATCGAAGGCGAGGGGCGCGACGAGGACGCCCTCGCGTTCCTGCGCGATGCGCCCGAGTTCCTCAACGTCCAGCTTGCAGAGCAACCGAACGGCGACTTTGCCCAGACCATCGTGCGGCAGTGGCTGATCGATGCCTGGCAGCTCGAAGTCTATGGGGGACTGGCGGCTTCCGCGGATACGCGCCTCGCGGCCATCGCCGCCAAGGCGCTCAAGGAGACCCGCTACCACTATCGCTTCAGCAGCGGCTGGCTGGTGCGCCTCGGGGATGGCACCGCGGAGAGTCGCGCGCGCGCGCAGCGGGCGCTCGCGTCGCTGTGGCGCTTCACCGGGGAGCTGTTCGCCGCGGACGAGATCGACGAGCGCATGGCCGCAGCCGGCGTTGCCCCGCCGCTCGCCGCGGCGGCGGAGCGCTGGGAAGCGCGCGTCGTCGCCGATCTCGGGCAGGCGACGCTCGCGCGCCCGGAGCGGCAGCCGCATCCCTGGCATGGCAGGCGCGGCCTGCACACCGAGCACCTCGGTCACCTGCTCGGGGAGATGCAGCACCTGCAGCGCACGTACCCGGGGGCACGCTGGTGAGAGCCGCGCAGCCGCAGGCCGAGGTGGATGGCCGCGACGCCAGCCCGGCAGCGGAGCAGGGTGTGTGGGAGCTGCTCGCGCGCGTTCCCGATCCTGAGATTCCGGTCCTGAGCATCGTCGATCTGGGCATCGTGCGCTACGTGCGCCGCGGGGGGGACGAGCGGCTGCATGTGGGCATCACCCCGACCTACAGCGGCTGTCCGGCAACGGAGGCGATACGCGCGGCGACCCGCGCCGCACTCGATGCGGGAGGCTACCCGCAGGCGGCTATCGAGGAGGTCCTCTCGCCTCCCTGGACGAGCGACTGGGTGACGCCCGCCGGGCGCGCCAAGCTCGCGGCCTTCGGCATCGCGCCGCCGGCCCCTGGCGGGGAAAGCAGCGGCGCACCGGTTGGATGCCCGCGGTGCGGCAGTCTCACGACCGAGCGGATCAGTGAGTTCGGCTCGACGCCCTGCAAGGCACATTACCGCTGCAATGCCTGCGGCGAGCCCTTCGATCGCTTCAAGTGCATCTGACGTGCTGAGATTCCATTCACTGCGGGTCGAAAGCATCAGCCCCGACGCGGAGGATGCAGTGGCGATCGCGCTCGCGGTGCCGCAGGAATTGCGCGCCGAGTACCTGGGTGCCCCGGGGCAGCACGTGGTCGTGCGGGCGCACATCGCCGACGAGGAAGTCCGTCGCACCTACTCGCTGGTGAATGCGCCGGGGGAATGGCCGCTGCGCATCGTGCCACGGGTACACGCCGCAGGCAGGATGTCGCGCTACCTCGCCGAGCAGCTGCGCGCGGGCGACAGCCTCGACGTACTGCCCCCCAACGGCAGCTTCACCCCACGCGCCGCGCCCGCACGGGCGGGCAGCTACGTGGCCTTCGCCGCTGGCTGTGGCATCACCCCGGTGCTCTCCGTGGCGCGCGCGCTGCTGGCGGCGGCAGGGACGCGCGTCACGATCTTCTACGGCAACACCGGCAGCGCGCGCACCATGTGCCTCGAGGAGCTGCTCGCGCTCAAGGACTGCTACCTCGGGCGGCTGGCGCTGCACTTCGTGATGAGTCGCGAGCCTCAGGAAGTCACGCTCTACAACGGGCACATCGACGGCGCGCGCGTGCGCGAGCTCGCCGCCGCGCTGTTCCACCCCACGGAGGTGGCGGAGTATTTCGTCTGCGGCCCGGGCGACATGA
>Ga0335083_10002693_pt1 | contig 23322 bp, 20 predicted proteins | sample Lox_Sample_42_FD_206716 | JGI IMG/M metagenome (GOLD analysis project Ga0335083, IMG submission 206716) | Soil microbial communities from Loxahatchee National Wildlife Refuge, Florida, United States - Lox_Sample_4.2 | ecosystem: Environmental > Terrestrial > Soil > Wetlands | place: USA...
AACGTCCTTGATTTCGTCCCGATCGCTGGATTGCAGACAGACATCCACGACGTGCGCGCCGTTGCGGATCTGCCAGCGCGCGATCTCGGTGGCCTCTTCCCACTTCTCTTCCGCGATCATGTTCTTGAACAGCCGCGAGCCGATCACGTTGGTACGTTCGCCGACGATCAGGGGCCGGTTGCTCTCTTCGGCCTCCACCAATTCTTTATTCGAATAGTAGGCACGATGCGCGGAAGGCTTTAGTGCCCGCGGCGGCTTGTCTTTGACCATTTCGGCGATGGCCCGGATGTGCGCCGGCGTGGTGCCACAGCAGCCGCCCACCAGGTTCAGCCAGCCGTGATCGGCGAATTTTTCGAGTTGCGCCGCCAGCGATTCCGGCGTTTCGCCGAACTTGCCCTCGGCGTTGGGCAGGCCCGCGTTCGGATAGCAAGAGATGCGGAATGAGGACATCTCGTGCAGCGTGCGGATGTGGTCGGTCATCAGGTCGGGACCGGTAGCGCAATTCATCCCAATGGCGAGCAGATCGTGGTTCGCAAGCGAGGCATACAGCGCGTCGATCGGCTGACCGCCCAGCATGGTGCCGTTGCGCTCGATGGTCACGGAAGCGATCACCGGGATCTCGACACCCAGGTCGCGCCGCAGTTTTTCCACCGCCAGCAGGCCCGCTTTGAGGCTGCCTGTGTCGAATGCAGTCTCGATCAGCAGAAAATCGGCGCCGCCTTCTACCAACGCCTTGGCCTGCTCGTAGTAGGCGTCGTGCAGCCGCGAAAACGTGATCGTCGCGGTGATATTCAGGTCTTTCGTGGTCGGACCCATCGATCCGGCGACGAAGCGCGGCTTTGACGGCGTCGACAACTCCTCGGCGACCTGCCGCGCCAGCTTGGCTGCCGCGTAATTCAGCTCGTAGGCGCGATCCTGCAACTGAAATTCGGCCAGCACGATTGAGGTCCCGCCGAAAGTGTCGGTTTCGATGATATCCGCCCCGGCTTCCAGATACGCGCGGTGAATCCCGCCGATCACGTCCGGCCGCGTTACCACCAGAATCTCCGGACAATTTTCATGCCCTTCGTAATCCTCCTCGAGCGAGAGCGGCGCTTGATGAATCATCGTGCCCATGGCGCCATCGAGTACGAGAATACGGCTCGCGAGGGCGTCATGAAGCGCCTGGATTCTGGAGGACATAATCGGTAAACGGGCGAAGTGGATCTTTCCTTTAGTGTAACCGGACTAGCCTTCGCGGTCCGCGCCAGCGCCGGTCGCGAGCCGCTGGAGTGCGTCTCCGGTGAGCCGGTAAACGGTCCAGTCGTCCTTGGCCACCGCGCCCAGCTTGCGATAGAACTGGATGGAAGGTTCGTTCCAATTCAGCACCGCCCACTCCAGGCGCCCGCAGCCGCGCTGCATCGCCAGCCTCGCCAGATGCACCAGCAGCGCTTTTCCGATTCCTTTGCCGCGATGCTCAGGCTCGACAAAAAGATCTTCCAGATAAATGCCCGGCCGCGCCAGGAACGTCGAGAAGTTGTGGAAGAAGAGCGCGAAGCCCACCGGTTCGCCGGCCCAATACGCCAGAATCACTTCGGCCATGGGCCGCGGTCCGAACAAGTAATGCCGCAGCGCGGCTTCGGTGGCGACTACTTCGTGCGACAACTTTTCGTACTCCGCCAGCTTTTCGATGAAGCGCAAGATTAGGGCAACGTCGCTCTCGCTGGCAGGACGAATCGATAAAAATTGTGGCGCCACAGAAGCCATGCAGCTATTTTCGCAAGTCTGGAGAGCGTTACTGGAGCGCCTGGACGTGCGAGCGAACCGCGGATGCGAGGCCCTCGAGGTTGTAGCCCCCCTCCAGCACCGACACCACGCGGCCGCCCGCGTACTTGTCCGCCATCTCCAGCATCAGGCGCGTCAAATCGGCGAAGTCCGCGTCCGTCAGCAGAAAATTGCCCAGCGGATCGCCCTCGCGCGAATCGAATCCAGCCGAGATCAGGATCAGTTCGGGCTTCACCTTTTCCGCCGCAGGCATGAGCTTCTCCTGAAACGCGCCCAGGATTTCCTTGCGGCCCGACCCGGCTGGAAACGGGCAATTCAGAATCATTCCCCGCCCCTTGCCCTCGCCGATCTCATCCGCCAGCCCCGTGCCCGGATACCAGGGATGCTGATGCGTGCTGAAAAAGAATACCGAGCCGTCGTGATAGAAAATGTCCTGCGTGCCGTTGCCGTGGTGGACATCCCAATCGGCGATGAGCACGCGGCTGATTCCGTACTTGTGTTGCGCGTAGCGCGCCGCGATGGCGATGCTGTTGAAGATGCAAAATCCCATGCCGCGAAAAGGCGTGGCGTGATGCCCGGGCGGCCGCACGATGCAAAACGCGTTGCGCGCTTTTTTCGCGAAGACCGCGTCCACTGCGTTCAGAACGCCTCCGGTGGCCCGCAGAGCCGCATCCAGAGAGCGCGGGCAGATGATGGTGTCACCGGTGCTCAGCTCATGCAAGCCCGTCATGATTTCGCGCTCCACCATGCGGATGTATTCGCGCGGATGGCATAACGCGATCTCGTCTTCATTGGCCACGCGCGGCTCGATGCGCAGAAGATCCAAATCTTTTACCGCGCCCAGTGCAGCGTCGAATCGCTCCGGACACTCGGGATGATGCCGTCCGGTGTCGTGTTCTTTGCAGACTGAGTCTGCCAGCAGTCCTGTCATTACCTCCCGAATTCTAGCAGGGACGCGCGGCGAATTCTGGCGGCCGCTACAACACGCCTGGAGCCCGGCGCCGGAGAAGCCTGCAGCGCGAAATCGATTGGGCCCGGACCACCCCGCATCCCTTGCACCGAAATGCGCCAGACGCCTGGTTCCGGACGCGGGATGTGGAACTGCTCCGGCTTGCTATTCGCGCCAGAATAACCCGTTGTGTCACCGTACCAGCCGTAGTGGTGGCCGCTGGGACTCATCAGGTGCAAATCGAGATCGTCGGTTGCGCCTGGCCAGCTCAAGACCACGTCGAACATTTTCGCGCCTTTCGGAACCGCCAGTGTTTCGCTCCACCACTGCGCCACCGAAACCTGGCCGGAGATTGCGGGAATCTTGGGGCCTTCTGGGGCAGCCGAGGCCCGCGCGATCTGCGAAGGATGCCGCTCTCCGCAATCGCACAACGGCGACGCGTTGGTGGAAACTACGGTCCGATATCCAACATTGCGCGAGACCATGGGCAGATCCTCAAATTGGAATGGGATGCTATTCGCAGCAATCGCGAGCGAGCGTGTCACGCTGACGTGCACGTGATAACCGCCGCCTTCTCCCAGCGTGTAGCCGCTGTTGCCGGCAATGGCCAGCGCTTGTCCTTGCTCGACGCGTTGCCCATTTTCGACCACAAAAGTGCCGGTCGCCAGATGCGCGTAGTGGCTGTACTCGCCATTGCCATGGTCGATCGTAATGTAGTTGCCGAAAGAATGATGCCGGTGGTCCTGGTGCAGCCCTAAATCATGTGTGTAAGCGATCCCGGCCTTCATCGCCACCACACAGCGGCCGGATCGCGGCGCAATGTCGTAAGCGTGCAGGCTGTTGCCCCAATGCGAAAACGTGCCGTAAGGCCCTTGCGTAATCACCCACGGTTCGCCCGCCGGAATCGGCAGCTTGTAGCCCCCGCTTTCGATCAAGAACGGCATGGGCCGGCTCATGCGCTGGTCCTGATTCTCGACCATCACCAGATATTCGTTCGCGAGCAAACCTGCATAATGCACCTTGAGCTGATTTGACGTCGCCTCGCTGGGCTTGAGACTCGCGAGATAGGTCCATCCGCCGGATTGCGTATATTGCGCGATGAGTACGATCGCGTTGGGCTGGAAACTCCGGCCCTGCACCGTAAAATCGATCTCCTGCGATCGCGCGCCTGACCAGGTCACGCTCGTCACCACCGGCCCTCCTTGGTCGTGTTCCGCCGCGATGGTGAACTGCCTGGAAAACAGCGCACGGCCGTTGGCCGAAACGCGCGCGGTCCAGATGCCTGGCTGTGACGCGGGCGCAAAGCCGGCGATGGGAAGCTGCGTGGTGAAGCACAATTCCGCGGCCTCGGGAACGTCGGCATAATCGGCCGCCGTCGAAACCGCGCCGGACGGGTCCAGCCATTCCACGCGCACCTGGTCGCCGGCTCTCACCTGGCGAGCGCTGAACCACAGGAACGCCTGTCTGGCCGTAGGTTGAAATGTATCAACCTGCTTGGGAACCGTGCAGGATTGCTCGCTTACCGCCGCCGCAATGCGGCCATCGCGAAACGTGATCGCTTGCGCCCCAGGGAGCAGAACGAGCAGTCCAAGAGCGAACACACTACGAGCGTGCACCACATAATGTAATCGGCCGAATCAGCTGCGAACTTTATTGCCGGATCGCCCAGTCCAGTTTGTAGTAGAACGCCTGTTCCATCAGCTTGACGTGCGCCTTGTAGCCGTTCGGATCGATGAACGGATTGGTCCCGCCGGCCAGCTTCGGGTATTTTTCGCGAAGCCCGTAGAACACGCCGTGCGAAGCGAGGAACACGTCGCATGGTAGCGTCTTCAGCACGCGAAAAGTCTTCTGATAGTCGGCGATCACGTCCGGATAGTTGGCGTTGTTCACCAAGTAATGCGCATCATTGACGCCCGCGCTTCCAACAATAACGACATTGTATGTTTTGCCGCCATCCTGCGTCTTCAGCGTCCAAGTGGTGCAGCCCTTGGTATGGCCGGGCGTCAGGACCGCAACCAGAGTGTTGCCTCCCAGCTTCACCTCGTCGCGATCGTGCAGGACGCGGCTCACCGTAACCGCGGGGAATCCACCGCGGCCTGATCCACCCTTCTCCATCACAGGCGCATCGGCATCCATCACCATGAACTGCGCACCGGTCATCTCTTTCATCTTGGCGACGCCCGCGCAATGGTCGCCGTGCGCGTGGCTGATGAGAATAATCTTGATGTCGCGGAACTTGAAGCCGAGCTGCTCGACGCTCTTTTCGATCAGCGGCACCGAATCCTCGAAATCCGGATTGATCAGGATGTGGCCTTGTGGCGACGTGATCAGGAACGAGGCGTAATCCTGCGTTCCGACGTAGTAGACGTTACCGATGACCTTGTGCGGAGGAAACGCGCTGTTGTTGGCTTCGCGCGTGCGTGGCGGCGCAGCTTCCCACGGCGTCAAAATGGGGGGAAGCGTTTCTTTCGGAACGGCCTGAGCCTTGGCAAGCCCCGGCAACAGAGCCGGCAGCGCTGCGACAAAATACAAAAGGGTGCGCAACATGAAGCCGATTCTATCGCATTGCTGCGCTAGTAGGACGGCGAAAGCGGACGATTCGTCATCAGGACCAGCAGCGCCAGTAGCACGATCAGGCCGACGTATTGGGTCAGCGCGCCGTTGTCGTCTTCGGCCGGGTAATCGTGGCTGAACAAACGGTAAAGAGCGCCGGCGGAAATCAGCAGCAGCATGGTCTCCTGCGTCATGACCCACATCGCCAGTGCCGCGCCCAGTGCCATGCCGCGCTGCTTACGCGTTAACGCACGGAATCCACGGCCGCCGTCGAGCTGCCAGATCGGAATCAAGTTGAACAAGTTGAGCCAGGCGCTGGTGTGCGCGATAGCGTACCAGATGGGCTGGCCGGTTGCGAGCGCTCCCAGCCACGCCACTATAGTCGCGCCAAGCCCCCAGATCGGGCCTGCCAAACCCACGCGCGCGTCTTGCGCGACATTGGCCGGATATTGTTTCATCCGCACCAGGGCCCCCACGAATGGAATGAACATGGGAGAGCTGGCCGCGATCCCGTACTTGCGTAACGCGATCACGTGGCCCATTTCGTGAATATAGATCGAGACCACAAAACCGAGGGCGAACTTCCAACCGAACATCGACCAATAAACCGCGAAGAACGCCATCATACTCAGCAGCGTGCTGATCTTGGTGAGGCCCAGCAGGACCAACTTGCCTTTGGTCAGCACCAGCAGCGCGATAGTCTTAAATTTCCACAGAATCACGCCAACTGGTCCAAGCTTAGCCGCGCGTTTGGCCCAGACGCTCTTATCGGCAAGCTGGTGATTGATGTTCTCGATGCGAGCCGCCACGGTGCGATATTCGTTCGAATCCGGGGGCAGCAGCGGCAGAGCTTTTTCCCAAGCCGCCCTCGCGCCGTGCCAGTCGCCGGCTTGGCCCGCCAACTTGGCATGCTGAGCAAGCGCCTCGAATTCCTGCGCATGCGCCAGCCGGCCGCAGGACGCACAGTTCAGGGCTTCGGCGCCCATCGCGTTTCCGCAATTCGGACAAAGAGTAATTGTAGGCACTACTATCTATTGTATCGGTCGGCGGATTCAAGGCCGGGCCTTAGTGTTGTGCCTTAGTGTTGTACCGTCAGGATTGTTCCCGCGGGCGATGTGACTCCGCCGATCATGGCTAGAATGGGCCAGTCGCCATCGGTGAGGGAACCGGGTACCTGGATCGCGATCTGGTACAAGCCGGCCGAGCCGGACGCTAGCGCGGCGCCAGCGACCGTAGCTGGAATGTTGCCGATGCTGACAGACGGCAGAGTGGCCGTCGCGTAGGTCTGGTCGCTCGGGACAGCGGCTCCGCCGGGTGCGGCCGGGGTTGTCGGACCGAACCCGGTGGCCCATAGGATCAGGGTCTCCCCGGGTTTTGCCGCAACCGTAGTCGCGCCTGCGAAGGTGCCAGGCTTTGCCGCGAAGCTGTAATCGGTTCGCGTCGCCACTGCCTGGTTACCGGGCCAAACGAAAAATGCCGGATCGTAGACGCTGGCGGTGGTTGCGAAGTTCGCACTCGTGCCACCCGGCGTCGTCACGGTCACGCTGATCGGACCGGCGGGAACGTCGGGCGCCAGCACGTTTAGCTGGCCCGACGATAGGAAGTAAACGTACGCCGGCTTGCCGCCCATGCTCACGCTCACGCCGTCAACCGTGGTGGGCAATACTCCGTTGACGATGAAGTTACTCCAGTCGTCAGTCTTGGGAGCAAGGCCGCTGCCTTGGATGGTGACCCAGGAATTGGCCACCACACCCGGCTTGAAGCTGGCGCCATTCACCACGGACGTGATGACGGGCGGCACCGGGATGGATACCGCGAACACGAGATCGGTGATCTCCGGTGTTGAGCAATTGCCAGGCACGCAGCCAGGAGGTCCCTGGGGAAGCATGCTCGGATTGAAATGCGCGCCACCGTCGGTAGAGACGTAGAAGCTGCGCGAGTAGATGAAATCGTTGACAAACACGAAGGAGGAATCCACCGGGTCGGCCCAGACCACGCCGGTGTAGGTGCCGAACATGCCATTCTGCAGCGCCGTCCAGGAGGCGCCGCCGTCGGTTGATTTCAGAACGGTTCCACCGAGTCCCTTCACGTCGCCGGTGGCGTAGAGCGTGCTCGAAACGGCTCCTACGCCCACCGAAGTTACCTCATCGCTCGGAATGTTGATTTGGGTGAAGCTGGCTGCGCCGTCGGTACTCTTGAACAAAGCGCTGTCCACAGAACCCCCGGTGACGTCATACCAAATCAAAGGGTTGTGCGGATCGACGTAGGAAGGTTTCTTAAACGCTGTTTGAACGATCTCGGTCCAAGTGCTTCCGAAATCCTTACTCTTAAAGAAGTGATTTCCGTTGGCCGATTCGAAATATACCGTCCCTGAAACTGCCGGGTCCGCGAAAATATTGTTTACCGAGCTGCCGGATGGTTCCTGCTGGGTGCCGGGCAAGGTGAGCTGCGTCCAGCTCGCGCCCGTATTGGTGCTCTTATACATCGAGGGTTTGTTTTGGGTGTCGTTGGCAGAGATGTAGATTACCTGGCCCGCGAAGTCCACACGCAAATGGGTGGGCTGCAGGCCAATAAAAGGCGTGACAGTCCAGGTGGCGCCTGCATCCGCGCTGGCGAAGAACGACGTGCCGCCCGCTGAACCGATGAAATAGATCTTCGACGTGTTCTGAGGATCCATGGCTAAAAACTCTGGGCGGACGAATCCCTTCATGAACTGAGTGTTCAGCGGAACGTCGACCATGTTCCAGGTGGCGCCGGCATCGGTGCTCCTTAAGAGCCCGTAGTCCACACCCACGTAAACCGTGTCTGCCGCGTGCAGACTGCATGCGAAGATTAATAACAAACACAGCAGAATCTGACAGGCTGGCGCGCGGAAGCGGTTCAGGATGGAGGCGCGGGGGAGCGTGAGCTCGCCGGGGACTAAATGGTTTTTCATTGGCTCTTTCATTTGGATTTTTATTGCATTCTGAACGATATTGGAGGCCCATCTACCCGCATGGGAGGCTGCCCGCATGGCCGGCAAGCAACCCTAGAAGCCGAGCACGTCTCTCGTCCTAGCATTGCGTCAACGGAGGAAAAAACTGTCATCCGCCGTTGCCGGTTCTTTTTTTCGCGCGGGCGCACGCCACAGGAGCATCGCCTCTCCGCGCAGATGCTTGAATGGTTGGAAATTCAGCTCTGGGACTTAGTCCAACTGCTTTACAGGAACGTTGAACGCCACAGTGTTCACCACGCCCTTGCGCTGGAACTGGACCCAGACGCGATGCACGCCTTGGCGCGGGAAGATCACGTCGAACTGGATCTGCAGGTATTGCTCGTTGGCGGGTTCGGTGACCTGGACCGGATGATCGTGGATCAAATCGATCAGGTCGGAACTGGCTGCCAACATGTGAGCCATCGCGCCCAGGTAGGGCTCGATTCCATCCTTCGGCTTCAAGCGGAAGAACAGCAGCGTCTGCATTCCGGCGATCGGTTGGCGCGGTTCGGTCACCAGCTCGACTTCGAGATTTTCCGACTTTTGCGGCGCGACATCCGGATCTAGCTTTGCGGGAGCGAGCGCGAACCCCGGGCCTGGCACCATCAGAGCTTTGCTCACTAATTGCGGCGTTCCCGAGGCAGGATAAAAATCGTTCAATACCCGGTAGAAGCCCGGTTTGGGGAAGCTCAGGTCGAGCTGGAAGCTGCCATCGGGCTGCATCTGGGGATGTTCATGCGCAAAGAACTGGAGGTCCTGGCTGATCACAAACAAGTGATACAGCTTCTCATGAACGATTTCGAAATCGCGCACGGGCTTGCGCGTGTCCGGGTCGCCGACCTGGAAATTGAGCCGCACCTTTTCGCCGGCTTTCAGGACGTCTGGCAGGGTGGTGAGAGTCAGCGGGTATTCGCGAAACTCGGGAATCCCAGGCACCAGCTTCATGCCGCAGCGAGGACACACTCCCGGCGTTTTCGAGCGGATGTCCCGGTCCATGGGACAGACGTATTCAATGGGAGCGGGCTGCGAAAGAGCGGGGGCGCCCCCCCGATTGCTCGAGAGAGACGTGGAAGGAGGGTTGGCTCCTTCCTGCGAGGAGAGCGCCGCCGAAGTAAAAACTGCAAGTACAAGCGCGTACAGGATGCGCATGGCGAGACCGCCTATCTGGCTTCCGCGCCTCCTGGCTTTACGCTAACGTTGACGAACGCGTTGGTCCAGCAACATTGGAACCCCCGGCCGCCGTCGCCGGAAACATCGTTGGCAACTACGCGTAGCACATACTCACCTGGCTCACTAAAGGTGACCGAGGTGGTCGCGCTTCCCGCGAAGACGGCCGGAGGAGGCGGGTTCCAATCCGATTTTTCTACCGCAGGCCGTTCGTTGGCGAAGGTCACCACGCCCGGTCCGCGAAATTTACTCCACGCCACCGACACCGGCGTGGCTTTTGCGGCCCGCGCCGGTGTGCCGGGAGGCACTTTGGCATCATCAGCAACCCATACGGTCAACGTGAGCGGGGTGTTCAGCGCGGACGTCTGATCCACGCTGATCGGGAGCGGGCCCTGGACCCTCGGCCCATCTTTCCCAAAACTGATGAACGGTGGCGTGTTACCCGTTGCATCCACCAGGGGAGAGATTACCCAGAGTGGATCGAGGCTGAACGGAATGGACGTGGTCACGCCATTGGCGACCAGCGTCCAAGTTAACTTGTTGGTTCCAAAATCCTTGGGCACCGTAACCGCGAATAAACCCCATTGGCGGCCAGCCGAAAAATGGGTTGGCTGGCCGCGATCCGGACCGCCCGGTTCGATGCGGTTGTTAGGACCAATCGGAATATCCAGTTCCTGCTTGAGATTGCGATTGTAGTAGCCGATCAGGAAACTGAAAGTTCCGTCCGGATTCTCGAACCAGCCTTCATAGGCGGCGGTGATGCTCTGGCCCGAGTCGTGGCGCGGCTCGGATGGCAGTTCCCCCGCTGCCAGAGCCGCGCGACTGACCGCTGCAAAAACGAACCCAACAACTCCCAGGTGCCTGCGCATAAGTGGTTCTCCTACTGTGAGATGCGGCTTGAAGCAGCGTTGCGCGCCGGCTTATGCTGGGCCGCCCAGGCGTTGTAATCGTCGTCGGAAATGTAGGTGACGTTCACCCAGGCGTGCGCCATCTCATCGACCGTCCGGTCGCCCCAGCCGACCCATTGGTTGGGATCGGGGTTGCCGCGGTTCTCGGCGGTGTTGTCGTGCCAGGCCGTGACATGAATGATGGTGCCTTTGGGCAATACGGGCGCAGCGTCGTCGGAATAGATGTAGTTAGTCATCCAGTTGAAGTCGAAATTGCCGACATAGCTGATGGTTTGCGTCGTGCCGTCCGGCAGGATCGCCTCCAGCAGCATGGCCTTGCCGCGCAGATGCATGTGCGGTTGGAAATTCTCCAGTCGAGCCGCCTGCTTGAGGACGTGAAAACCCTGGCTGACAGCGATCGAGTTAGGAGCGATGTCCAGCGCGGCGCCGCTGCTCGCGGTTGCGTTGAACGCCGTGAGATAGGTGCGATACTTCGGTTCCTGGCCCTTGGGATAGAGCCACACGCCCAGTTCGACGTGGTCGCGGATCTCTTCGCCGACCGCGTGATAGTGGATGTCCCACCAGATATGCGAGCCGGGCATCAACAGCTTCCCGGTGCCTTCGCGGTAAATGTCGAAGTTCTTGCCCACCGCCCATTCCATCAGCACGCCGCCCTGGCCATCGCCAGAGTCCGAGCCTAGCCGCATGGCTTCTGGGTCGTCCTGCACCAGATGCGCGAGCGCGTGATGCGTGATCTTGCGCCCTTCCACAGTGCCAGGCCGCATCTCGACGGCGCGTACCCAGCGCGGTTCGGTTACGGGAACATCGGCCAATGGTTTCCACCATTGATCCTGCGACCGCGCGGGCATGGTGTACGGGTCGGACTTAATCACCAGATCGGGTGGCCGGCCGAACTCTTTCTGTAGCAGCCACGCTTGATCGCTCGGCCATTGCTGCGCCGGCGGCATATCCTTGACGTCGCCCATGGGAGCGCCCGTATCCACCCAGCGCACGATGGTAGCGATCTGTTCGTCGCTGAGTGACCGGTCATTAGAGAACTGCTGGATGCCTACCGACTTGTCAATGGACCAGGGCGGCATCTGATGCGTCAGCACCCGCTGCTTGATGGAGCGTGCCCAGGGACGGGCCTGATCATAGGACTCGAGCGACATCGGCGCGGCCGTTCCCGGCCGATGGCATTCATTGCACTTTTCCTGAAAAATCCGTGCGACGTCCTTCGAAAATGTCACTGGTGTAGTGGAGGAATCGGCTGCCAGGGCCACCATCCCCACTGTGAAACCTACGACGAAAAATCGAACCATGCGTGCCTCCCTCTTGGGTCTGGAATTGGCCGGATATCTGCAAGTTACAGACCAGGGCGCAAACCCGCGTATCCCTTGAGGGAGGGCTGGTTGGATGTGTGTAGTTGCGCACTCACTTGGGTCTTGTTGCGCAGAAAATCCCGCACGCTTGTAGGTGCAGCCCGCAAAACGGAGCGCGGCGGCAGTGTTACGTGATCGGAATGAGGGTGCCGCCACGCCCTTTGCGGGCTAGTTAGCGAGACTCGAAGCTGAGCTGGATTGCGGTGGGGTTTCGCACCTGCACCTGCATGTTGGCTTTCAACTGTTCCGCGAGCATCCGAACCAGGCGAAAGCCTAGCGAAGGCGCGGCCTGCCAATCAAAACCGTCCGGCAAACCCACCCCGTCGTCCTGAACGATCAGTTGGATATTTTGGTCCGCCTGCTCGCGCAAGCTCACCCGGATCTCGCCAGCGCGCTGGCCGGGGAAACCGTGCCGAAAGGCATTGGTAAGCAGCTCATTGACGATGATTCCGTAAGGAACCGCAGTTTCCAGGTCCAGGTAAACTTCGTCCAGGTTGGTGCTAAGGCTGATCCGCTTTCCGGCGCCGTGCGCGCGAAGGCGATATGCGGCCAGCTGGCGAGTATAGTTGGCAATATCGATTCGCGCGAAGCTGGGGGATTCGCACAAGACTTCATGGATCAGAGCCATGGAATGAATGCGCCCCTGGCTGTCCTCGAATGCCTGCCGCGCTTGCTGCTGGGGGACGCTGCGCGCCTGCAGGCCCAGCAGGCTGGACATCACTTGCAGGTTGTTCTTCACGCGATGGTGGATTTCTCGGAGCAGCGCTTCCTTTTCGCGAACCGATTCCTCGAGCTTCTGGTCGTGGGCGACACGCTCGGTGATGTCTCGAAGGATTACAGTAAGCAAGATCCGCCCGCCGGCGTCGACTCTTGAGATGGAGGCTTCGGCGGGAAACTCGGTGCCATCCTTGCGGCGGCCCCAGATCTGGGTTCTCTCGTTCTTACGCCGCGTAGTCAGGCCTGAATGGGAGAACTCGTTCACCTGGGTCCGATGCAGTTTGGCCATGCGCTCCGGCAGCAGGATGTCCAGCGGCTTTCCGATCGCCTCCTGGGCGCTATAGCCGAAAATTCTCGCAGCTCCCTGATTGAACAGCAGGATGCGCTGGTCTTCGCCGATCGAGATAATCGCATCTTCCGCCAGGTCGATCACTTGCGCCAGCAAAGAAGAGGATGCCGCGATGGAAGATTTTTGAACGGGTTCCGAGGATTCGTTATCCATTACACCTGGTAGTCCAGTCGGCTGGGGCAAAGGAAGTGTATGGAGCAATCCGAAGGCCTATGCGGGAGGCTGGATCGGCTTCGCGTGCTAAGATCAAAGCGTCGGCCCCTTCCAGCTCCCCAACTCCTGGGGCAAGGCCGCGGAAGTGCATTGGAAGCGCTGGGATTGCAGACAGAACGACATTCGAGCCGGCGAGCGGCAACGTTAGCAGCTCTTCGCATCGTGCTTGCGCTGCATGCTCTGGCTGTCCTCACACAAGCCATTTTCGCGGGACAATTCCTGTCCGGCATGGAAGGTCCGGTGCTGTTTCACGAATGGACGGGGTGGTTCGTCCTGGCGCTGTCGGCCATTCAAATCATCCTGGCGCTGTGGCTCGCGCGGATTGGCGGTCCGCTGTGGTTGTGGGTTGCGAGTGTTTTTATCTTCATCTCGGAAGCCTTGCAGGTGGGAACCGGGTACGGCCGGTTTCTGGGCGTGCATATCCCGCTAGGCGTTTTTGTTTTTGGCGCCGTCGTATGGATGCTGCTTTGGAGCTTCCGAAGACAGGCTGTGGACGGTGATGGAGCGGTATGAAGTCGAGCCGTCGACAGGTGCTGAGGCTCGCTGCAAGCGCCGGCGCGCTGCTGCCGCTGTCAGAAAGCGCATGCCTGCGTGGACGGCCGCAGGCTAAGTTACTGGAAAGCCGCCTTCCTTTACCGAAGCCGTTTGAGAGCGTCCTGCCGATCATCCCGGTGTTGAAACCGGTCAGAACGGATGCCTCGACCGACTACTACGAAGTGGCGGTTCATCCGGCCAGCGCGCGCATCTTGCCGGGCGGGACCACGTCCATCTGGGGATACAACGGGACCTTCCCCGGCCCAACCATTGAGGCGCGCTGTGGCCGACAAGTCTCTTTGCGGTTGCGCAACGAACTGCCGGTTCCCATCGTGAATCATCTGCATGGCGGGCGGACGCCGCCGGAGAGCGATGGGTATCCCACCGATTTTTTGCTGCCGAAGGATTACGGGCCGCTGCTAACGTCCGATCCTCGGGCACGCGTCAAGTGGGCCGAGCGCGAGTACGTCTATCCCAACGAGCAAAGAGCCGCGACGCTCTGGTATCACGACCATCGCATGGATTTCACGGCACCGCAGGTCTGGCGCGGCCTGGCTGGTTTCTATATCCTGCGCGACCCGGAAGAACTGCAACTCCCGCTCCCCCGCGGAGACAGGGAAATCGCGCTATTGATCTGCGACCGGTCCTTCGATGCGGACGGTTCGTTCCTTTACCCCGCTCTCGATCCGTCGCTGCGCGGCCAAAGTGGCGTCAGCATGGACTACATGGGCGGCGTGCTCGGCGACGTAATTCTAGTTAATGGCGCGCCGTGGCCGAAGCTGGAAGTTGCCAATACACGGTACCGGTTCCGGATTTTGAACGCATCCAATGCGCGGCGGTATGAACTGGCGCTCGATCCGGCTCCGGGCGGCGCTGCTTCGTTCGTGCAAATTGGAAGCGACGGCGGGCTGCTCGACAAACCGGTTAGGCATAGAACCATCCGAATCGCGCCGTCGGAACGCTTCGACGTAATTGTGGATTTCTCGCGCTACCGGCTGGGGTCGAAGGTTTCGCTGCTCAACAAAGCGGCCGGCGGCCCGCAGGGCCAAATTATGCGCTTCGAGGTGACGCGCCAGGAGCGCGATGACAGCGCGATCCCGCCGACGCTGAGCCGCATCGATTTTCCGGATCCTGCGAGCGCCGTCAGGACGCGGGTATTCGATTTCAGCTATCGCGGGACGCGGGGTTGGTTGATTAATCGGAAGCCCTACGACCCGGCCCGCATGGATGCACAACCCAAACTCGACAGCACTGAAATCTGGCGGCTCCAGACTGACTTCAACCATCCACTGCATCTGCACCTGGTGCACTTTCAGGTGCTGTCGCACAGCGGCCGGCCCGGGCCGTACGATGCAGGCTGGAAGGACACCATCGATCTGGGTCCCGGCCAGGCCGCCGATATTCTGGTCCGGTTCTCCGGATATCGCGGCCGATACGTTTTCCATTGCCACAATCTGGAGCATGAGGACATGGCTATGATGGGGAATTTCGAGGTCATCTAAAGTGGAAAAACCCGCCGCTAGCCCTTGGCTGCATCGCTACGCGCTGTTCATGGCCGCGGCGGCATTGGTCCTAATCGCATCGGGGGCCTTTGTCACCAGTTCGCGAGAGGCATCGGCGGGGCCGGATGTTGCTGCGGCCACAACGCTGCCTGGCTCGGGAGTCCATCAGGCATTGGGGATCGGAGTCACCGCGCTCGCTTTAGTTCTGGCGGTTTGGATATTTGCGGCTAGCCGGGGGGCTTGGCCGCGCATGTTGGCGGCGGCCGCGATCGTGGCGGGGGCCGCGGATGGCTACCTTGCCCTCCACGCGCCGCTTCCGTCCGGACTGGCTGCGGTCCACGCGGCCCTTGCGCCGCTGTTTTTCGGCTGTCTGGTTGGGGTCGCCTCCTTAACGTCCCCGGAGTGGAGCATTGCTCCGGAGCCAGTGGATGATCGCGAAATGCCTTTCCTGCGCCCCTTGGCGATCTCAGCGCCTGCTCTAGTCCTGCTGCAGATCGTGCTCGGCGCGCTTTACCGCCATAAGGTCACGAGCGTGATGTGGCACATGGCCGGCGCGATGATTGTTTCGCTGGTGACGTTGATCGCCTGTATGGTGGTCATCCAGCAGTATCCATCGCATCGGCCGCTGCGCGGCTCGGCCATTCACTTGATGTCGATCTTGCTCTTGCAAGTGGCGCTAGGGGTGGCGGCTTTCACCATGCAGTTACTGGATACAGAGAACACCATCGTGCTGGCCGTGACGACGGGCTCGCACGTGGTGGTAGGAAATCTGGCGCTCGCTGCCAGCCTGCTATTCGCGGTTCAGGTTCAGCGCAACGTATGCCCGGCGGCTGCCGCGAAGGCTGTCACGCCGTAAAGATTGAAGCTATCGCGCGGCCGGAGGCGGCGCCGAGACCGGCGTGGGCGCTCGCGGAATGTCACCGGGCTTCTCATAATAGGCGATCCAGCGGCCCATCGAGAGAATCCCAACCCAAAGAACGATCGAAAGCCAGGCCGCGGCCTTAGCGACACCGGGAACAGCGGGCGCGCGGTCGATTTCCTCGGTTCTCTTGTAAACGCGCGGGCGAAAGATCAGGGCATGCACGCCCACCAGCAGCAATAACGTCAACTTGATCACGAAATACGGATTGTCGTAATACTTGTCCAATTTCGCGCCAGCCAGCAGGATACCCATGGTGATCATGATGCAGAAGCCGATGCGTTTCCAGATGCGCGTTTGACGGTAAACCTCGGTAATCGTCATGCTCTTCATGGCGAATCCGAGGATACGCAGATCGGTCATCAAGATGGCCCCGCCAAAAATAGCGATGGACGAAAGATGCGTCGACATTACGATCGGATAGGGCAGCCCGGATTCCCGCAGCGCGGTGAAGAAGTCGGTACCCGCCACCCACTGGGCGAAGTCAGCAAAAACCGACATGCGGCGCCTCCAGGTGTGGTCTAAGTAAAGATCGCGCACAACGCAGCGGGTTGCGATTGATTACTTCCTCAAGCGAGCGCGCCCCGCGCTGTGCGCCATTAAGGAACTCGCGCAAAACGGAGTGCGGGGCGAAGCAGTTCCTGACACGTTTTGCGGTGCGCGCCGCACCCTTTGCGCTATTAAGTAAATGCATAGAACAGTCCGGCGAACACGATGGAAATCCAGATCAGCAGCGAGAACGTCGCGGTCAGCACGCGCGCGGCCGGCGGCGATGTAGCCGATTGGGCGACTTTGCGGTGGATGGTGTAGTTGTAAATGATGGCCAGCACCAGCGCGATGATCTTATAGCGGAACGACCAGTTGTAGTAATAACGCAGCGGATCGCTGGTCCAGATGATGAAGCCCGAGGTGATTACGATGATGAGTCCGGCCAGAGTCCAGAGCGACGTGTCTTTGAGCATCTGGGCCGGCGTTTCCTTCTTGAACGCCCAGCCGAGCAACCGCAGATCCACCAGCGCGATGGTCCCAACTGACATCGCGAACGTCGCGATGTGGACGCACTCGGTTAAAGGAAACGACCACTCATTGTTGTTGAGCGGATTCGTGGCGGGATCGTAGGCTAAGAACATCCAGGCGATGCTTCCTTTCGGTTGAAGCCAGAAGCAATCCTATCACTGTTAGACGCGCCGTGGCGTCCAACGGGTGGGCTCACTTCAGCAGCTTGTCGATTTCCGGAAACAATGCCGGACCCTCGAAGACCGCCTTGTCTTTTTCCGAATATAAGAAATCGTTCCGGATCATGCCCTGCTTGTCGATGATGAACAAGTGTGGAAGCTCGACGTGGCTTTGGCCGGGCTTCGCCTGCAGGTACGAGATGGTCATCTGCCCCATATCGCAAGCAATGGGGATGCTGACGTGATTTACAGAGATGTACTTTGACACGGTGTTGACGTTGTCTGGCGGCAACACCACCGACAACACAGCAACCTTGTTCCCGTACTTCTGCACCACTTTCTCAAGCGTGGTGGTCAGCAATTCACAATGCGGGCAGGTGGTGGTCATGATATCGATAATCAATACCTTGCCGCGGTAGTCCAGAAAGTCGTAGGTCTTGGCGTAGTCACAGCTGGGCAGCGCGAAGCTGGGGGCGCGCCGGTTGGACAACTCGCCGGAAGCCGACAAAATTCCGGCCACGAGCAAAACAGAACACGAGAGACGACGGATCATAAATTCTTACTTTACCAGCTTCGATAAGGATTCCGAATAGGGCGCGCGCGCGACGCCGTGCTCGGTGATGATCGCGCTCACATAGCGGTGTGGAGTAACGTCGAAGGCGGGATTAGCCGCTACGGTGCCTTCGGGCGCAACGGCTACGCCGTGAAGGTGCGTCACTTCTTGCGCCGGGCGCTGTTCGATCGGAATCAGATCGCCCGAAGCCAGTTTCAAATCCAGCGTCGAGAGCGGGGCCGCCACGTAGAATGGGACATTGTTCTCCTTGGCAAGCACGGCCAGCGAATAGGTGCCGATCTTGTTCGCTACGTCGCCATTCGCCGCGATGCGGTCGGCGCCCACGATCACGCAGCCGATCCGTCCGGAATGCAGGAAATGGCCGGCCATATTGTCGGTGATCAGGGTGGCGGGAATCTGGTCGTGCTGCAGTTCCCAAAGCGTCAGCCGCGCGCCTTGCAGAAAGGGGCGCGTTTCATCGGCGAAGACGTCTAATTTTTTGCCGGACGCCAGCGCGGCTCGAATCACGCCCAGCGCCGTGCCGTAGCCGGCCGTAGCCAGGGCGCCGGCATTGCAATGGGTCAGGATGGTCTTGCCATCCGGAACCAGCGGCGCGCCATTGCGCCCGATGCATTCGTTAATGGCGATGTCCTCCAGGCGGATCTGCTGCGCTTCCGCGATCAGCCGGGTGCGCACTTCTTCAAGCGGCCGAGCTCGCATTTCCGCATACACGCGCCGCATCCGCTCGATGGCCCAGAAAAGGTTCACCGCTGTAGGGCGCGTGGCGGCCAGCGTCTGGCAGATCTGGTCGAACTCGCCGGCTGACTCCGCCTCCCGCATCCCCAGCGCGATGCCCATCGCCGCGGCAACTCCAATGGCCGGTGCGCCGCGGATGATCATCCGCCGGATGGCATCCGCCACTTGCTGATAAGTGGTGCAAGTGACGTACTGCTCCTCCAGCGGCAGGCGGGTCTGGTCAATCATCACCACGCCGGCGTCGGTCCACTGAATGGTCTCGATCATTGCCCCTGGCCCAAGAACGCTGCGAACTGAGTCAAATTATAGGCGGCATGCATGGTGGTAGAGGCGGCGGTCGAACCGGTTTTGTAGCGCACCCAGCCGAAAGCCGACCCAGCTGCCGTAATCAGCAACACGTGCCGCCAGGACCACGAATACTCGGGCGCATGCAGCAATCCGAAAAGCGCGCCCGTGCCTACGATGCCGATAAAGGCGCCGAAGGAACGCACCAGCAGCGGCATCAGGAATCCGCGAAAAGCCAGCTCCTCGCACAACGGTCCGATAACGATGGCGAAGACCGCGAATAGCAAAAGCGTCGGACGGTTATTCAGCATTTGTTGAAATGGCGTTTGGATTTCGGGCGTTCGCAACAGCACACCGACGATACCTAGCCCGACTGCCAGCAGCGGCCCGCCGAACAGGATCACGGCCATCCCTTGAAACGGAAACCGCCAGCCCAGCGAGCGCCAGAATGGCTGGCCGTAGCGGATGCGCAGCATCAAGTACAGCGCGCCGAAGACCAGCGCATACCAGATGAGTTGCGCCAGCAAACCCTGAAAAGCCCGGCCGTAAACGCGCGTGCCCGGCAAAGCTTGCACTACCACCACGGAGATGATGAGAAACGGAAAAGCAAAGGCCAGGAATAACACGAAATCCTGATAGTTCCAGAAGGGCGGCGGCTCGGTCTGCTGGGGCGCGGGAGTGCGAGGCCGCTCCACTCCCGGGATCGGATCGGGCTCGGGTGGATGAGATGGAATCATGCCTGGGGCAACACGGCGGCCAGCAATGGAATCATGATCTCATGATGGCCGGTAATGGAGTATCCGCGACCGCCGGCGCGCGCGTGAGGCCGCTCCACCACGTTGACGCGCGGCCGGTAGTGCTGCAGAAAATCGAAATTCACGGTGGTGAAGTTGGCCAGCGGGTGTCCCAGATTGCGGACTACCGAAACGGCCTTGAGAAACACTTCGGGCAACAGCACGGCCGAGCCCACGTTCAAATAGACACCGCCATCGTTCAGCTCTTTCACCAGGGCGCAAAGCAAGCGGAAATCGTGATGCGACGCGCCCCCGATCGCCTGGCCTTGCGCGGCCGGATGCGCGTGCGGCGTATCGGTCCCGATGGCCACGTGCACGGTAACCGGCGTCGAGTTGCGGTAGGCCTCAGACAGCAAGCTCAGGGGGGCGAATCGGGAATCGGCGATTTTCTCCAGATGCTCGCCCAGCCCCTCGCCAAACCCAGCTTCAGCACGCAGCGCGACATTCATTTCGCGCCCGGTTTCTTCGGCCATTCCGAAGCGGCCGTCGGGAAGCACGGCTTCCACATCTTCGCTGGTCTGGCCGGCGATTGCGATTTCAAAATCGTGGATCGCGGCCGCTCCGTTCAGCGCGAACGCGTTCGCATATCCGCGGCGCATCAAGTCGATCAGTACCGGCGCTAGTCCCACCTTGATGACGTGGCCGCCCAGGCCCCACAGGATGGTCCGCTTGCGCTGGCGCGCCGACACCAGAGCTTGGACCACGGCGCGCAGCGAATCGGCGGCCAGAATATGCGGCAGCGAATCCAGCCACGCCGCAACATTCCCTCCCGCGTACGGTTTGGCGAAATCTTCGGTGCGAACCTTGCCGCCGCGCGCCTGAATGGGAATGGTGCGCAGCCCCTGCAGGTCCAACGGCTCGCGGCCGTACTTACTCATGCAACTTTCCAGTTGCGCTCATGCCACCCTTCCGTTGCGCATCACTTTTTCCAGCGCGTGAGCTGTGTGGCTCTTCTTGAAGCGGAGGATCTGCTCGGGCGTTCCGGTGGCGACGAGGTTGCCGCCGCGCTCTCCTCCCTCGGGTCCCATGTCGATAATCCAGTCGGCCGACTTGACCACATCCAGATGATGTTCGATCACAATGACAGTATTGCCCAGATCGGTCAGCCGCTGGAGCACGTCCAGCAGCCGCCGGACGTCTTCGAAGTGCAGGCCCGTGGTGGGCTCGTCCAGAATGTAGAGCGTTCTGCCGGTCTGGCGCTTGCTCAATTCGCGCGCCAGCTTGATGCGCTGCGCTTCGCCGCCCGAAAGCGTAGTAGACGATTGGCCCAGGTGGATGTAGCCGAGCCCCACGTCGTGCAAGGTTTGCAGCTTGGCCTGGATCTGCGGCAGATTCTCCAGCACGCCGATGGCGTCTTCCACGGTAGCTTCGAGCAAATCGGCGATGGAATAGCCCTTGTATTTCACCTGCAGCGTTTCGCTGTTGTAGCGGCGCCCGCGGCAGACGTCGCAAGTGACATACACGTCGGGCAGGAAGTTCATCTCGATGCGCTTCAGCCCGTCGCCCTGGCAGGCCTCGCAGCGGCCTCCCTTTACGTTGAAGCTGAAGCGGCCGGGCTTGTAGCCGCGCTCGCGCGATTCGGGCAGCATGGCGTACAAGTCGCGGATGGGCGTGAACAGTCCGGTGTACGTGGCGGGATTCGATCGCGGCGTGCGGCCGATGGGTGACTGATCGATCTCCACCACTTTGTCGATGTGCTTTAAGCCTTCGATGGAATCGTGCGCGCCGGGTTCTTCGTGCGAGCCGTAGATCTCGCGCGCCAGCGAGCGGTAAAGAATATCGTTCACCAGCGTGGATTTCCCGCTTCCGGAAACGCCGGTGATCACGGTGAAGGTGCCGAGAGGAAATTCCACCGTCAGATCCTTGAGGTTGTGCTCGCGCGCGCCGTGGATGATCAACTTGTTTCCGTTGCCGTGGCGCCGGCCCGCGGGAGCTTCGATCCTCACCGCGCCCGACAGATATTGACCGGTGAGCGAAGCGGTGTTTTCCTCGATCTGGCGCGGCGTTCCGGCCGCAACCAGGCCGCCGCCCAGCCGGCCCGCTCCGGGTCCGAGATCGATTACGTAATCGGCGCGCTCGATGGTCTCGGCATCGTGTTCCACCACCAGCACGGTGTTGCCGAGATCGCGCAGGCGCGAGAGCGTGTCGAGCAGCCGGTCGTTGTCGCGCGCATGCAAGCCGATGGAGGGCTCGTCCAGGACATACAAGACGCCGCGCAGCTTGGAGCCGATCTGCGTCGCCAGCCGGATGCGCTGTGCTTCACCGCCCGACAGTGTCGCGGCCGAGCGCGCCAGGCTCAGGTAATTGAGACCCACGGCGATCAGAAACTCCAGGCGATTGCGGATTTCTTCTACCACGCGCGCCGCGATCTGCTCCTCGCGCTCGTTCAGCTTCCAGGCTTTGACCAGCCCCAGCGCGCGCTCGACCGACATTTCCGTCAGGTCGCCCAAGCCGGCGCCTTTCACGCGCACCGCCAGACTGCTGGGTTTCAAGCGCCGCCCATGGCAGGCGGGGCAGACTGTAGGCGACATGTATTCCATCAACCATTCGCGATAGCCCGCGCCCGCGTCCTCAAAGGTTGCGTCCAGAATCTTGATCAGTCCCGGGACCCCATTGCCGCCTTCGAGCAGCAGCGTCTGCGCGCGCTTGGGCAGATCTTCGAACGGCTTGTTGATGGGAATTTTCAATCGCTCGGCGGCATCCGTGAGCTGTTGCTGCATGTAGGATGAACTCGCCCCCGGCCCCAGCCCGCCATCCAGCAGCGGCTTGGATGCATCCACGATGATTTTCGCCGGATCGAAGCTCCAGGTGCTGCCCAGGCCGTTGCACGTTTCGCACGCGCCGAACGGACTGTTGAACGAGAACGAGCGCGGCTCGAGCTGCGGGACGCTGGCGCCGCAGTTGGGACATGCCAGCTTTTGCGAATACAGCTTCTCGTCGCCATTGACCACCGCGACGATCACCAGCCCGTTGGCCAGTTTGGCCGCGGTTTCGATGGAAGCTTCGATGCGTTTCTCCGAGCCGGGCTTTAGCGGCAGCCGGTCGACCACGACCTCGATGGTGTGGTTCTTGCGCCGGTCGAGCGGGATGTCCTCGTCGAGCGACCGCAAAACGCCGTCGATGCGCGCGCGCAAGAATCCCTGGCGAGACAGCTTTTCTAGATCTTTCTTGTATTCGCCTTTGCGTCCGCGCACGATGGGCGCCAGGATCATGATGCGGCCGCCCTGGGGTAGCGCGAGAATCTGCTGCAGGATCTGCTCGGTGCTTTGACGCGAAATCTCGATCCCACAATTCGGACAATAGGGAACTCCGATGGACGAGTACAGCACGCGCAGGTAGTCGTAAATCTCGGTGATGGTGCCGACCGTGGAGCGAGGGCTCCGGTTAGTGGTCTTTTGCTCGATCGAAATGGCCGGGCTCAGTCCGTCGATCGAGTCCACCTCGGGCCGCTCCATTTGATCCAGGAACTGGCGCGCGTAAGGGGAGAGCGTCTCGACATAGCGGCGCTGGCCCTCGGCGTAGATGGTGTCGAAGGCGAGCGACGATTTGCCCGAGCCGCTCAAGCCCGTAATGACGGTGAAGGTATTGCGCGGAATCTCCACGTCAATATTCTTGAGGTTGTGCTGCCGGGCCCCGTGGACGGTAATGCGGTTGAGCATTTTGTTTGGGAAACTCCATTTTACCGTGACGCAAGCGTGCCTGCGCTACAAATCAGGCCTGCGACAATGGAAGTAGCCCCGTTCAAGCGATGGACCTGCGCGACAAAGCCGCCGAACTGCCCCTGTTGCCCGGCGTGTATCTATATAAGGACGAGCACGGCACGGTCATCTACGTCGGCAAAGCCAAGAA
>Ga0335083_10002696_pt1 | contig 23312 bp, 14 predicted proteins | sample Lox_Sample_42_FD_206716 | JGI IMG/M metagenome (GOLD analysis project Ga0335083, IMG submission 206716) | Soil microbial communities from Loxahatchee National Wildlife Refuge, Florida, United States - Lox_Sample_4.2 | ecosystem: Environmental > Terrestrial > Soil > Wetlands | place: USA...
GTCTGGTCGGTGATCTCCGGGAAGGCCTTCTTGCAGAAGGCGAAGAAGGTCAGGTAGGCGCCATAGCCGAGCAGCAGGAACTCGAAGTGGTGGTGCCACATGCGGAAGTAGCCCTCGAGGGTCTTCTGGTAGGTCTCGAGGAGTGCGTGGTTCGAGGCGATGCCGCGCCCGGCGTGCACGTGCTCGAGCGGCTCGAACTCGGGCAGCGCGGGCCTGGGCAGCTGCTGGGCGTCGCGGATCAGGGTGAGCATCTTCTCGCGCCACTGCGCGTACAGGCGCTCCCAGTTGGCGTAGTAGTAGAAGGCACGCTGCTGGAACTCGGCGGTGCGGCGCGCGATCTCGCCGGGGTCGGTGACGGCGTTGCCGCCGATATAGACGCGGCCGTTGATGATGCGGTAGTCGATCCCCAGCGTCGTGGGTATGCAGTGCACGCGGGTGGTGGAGGAGCCGAGCGCGCAGTAAGCGGCCTCCGCGGTCACCATGTCGAAGGCGGACATGGGCTCGGGGAAGTGCATCGAGTTGTAGAACCAGAAGCGCTGATCGTCCTCGGCCGTGAACTGCATGTAGTAGGGATAGGCGGCCTGCGCGCGCTCGGTCCCGGCGAGCACCTTCAGCGAGCTCGGCGCCGGGAAGGTGCCCGATGGCGTTTGGGTGTTAATGGCGGCTCTCCAGCGCCTTCCGTGCGGCCGGCCGCACCCATGGTGCGGGCCCCTCGGGCCGGGCGCATGACTGATACTCTCAAGGGTACGCCGAGCGGGCCCGGCGGGCGAGGATCGAGAGCGCAACCCGCTTGGCCTGAGGGTGCAACCACGCCCCGCGGCGAGGTGATCGTGTTTACAATTTGTTCCCTGTTTTCAGGCCACTGAGCCGATGCATGCAGCCGGGTGAACTGCTGTGGACCCCGAGCCCCGAGAGGGTGCGCCAGGCGAACGTCACGCTGTTCGCCGACTGGCTCGCCCGCGAGCGGGGCCGCCGCTTCGCCGACTACGGCGCGCTGTGGCGCTGGTCGGTCGAGGACCTGGAGGGGTTCTGGCAGGGCCTGTGGGACTACTTCCGCATCGAGGCCTCGGTGCCACCGACGCGCGTGCTCGGTCGCCGCGGCATGCCGGGGGCGGAGTGGTTCCCGGGGGCGCACCTGAACTACGCGCAGCATGTGCTGAGGCGTGAGAGCGAGGGCGGGGACGCGCTGCTTTATGTCAGCGAGACCCGCGCGCTCGCCGCCCTCCCCTGGGCCACGCTCGGTGAGCGCGTGCGCACGCTCGCCACCGAGCTGCGCGCGCTCGGGGTTGCACCCGGTGACCGCGTGGTCGCCTGGATGCCCAACATCCCCGAGACCATGATCGCCATGCTCGCCACCACGGCGATCGGCGCCATCTGGGCCTGCTGCTCGCCGGACTTCGGCGAGCGCGGCACGCTCGACCGGCTGCTGCAGCTCGCCCCCAAGGTGCTGTTCGCGGTGGACGGCTACCGCTACGGCGGCAAGCCCTTCGACCGCCGCGCCGAGCTGCGGCGCATCGCCGGCAGCCTCATCTCCGTCAAGCACCTGGTCTACCTGCCGTACCTCAACCCCGCGGACGAGTCGCCACCGCTGCCCGGGGCGCTCCTGTGGCGGACGCTCCTCGAGCGGCCGGCGGTGCCGGCGGCGCAGTTCCGCTACGAGCAGGTGCCGTTCGATCACCCGCTGTGGACGCTCTTCTCCTCGGGCACGACGGGGTTGCCGAAGCCGATCGTGCACGGCCACGGCGGCATCCTGCTCGAGAACCTGAAGAACGCGACCTTCCACTTCGACCTGCGCCCGAAGGATCGCGTGTTCTTCTTCACCACCAGCGGCTGGATGCTGTGGAACTTCATCACCGGCACGCCGCTCGCGGGCGCCCTGCCGGTGCTCTACGACGGGCACCCCGCGCATCCGGCGCCGGACCTGCTGTGGAAGATGGCGGATGAGGCCGGGGTCGCCTCCTTCGGCGCGAGCCCGACCTACGTCGAGCAGCTCAGCCGCTCGGGGATCGTGCCGCGCGAGCGCTTCGCGCTCACCAACCTGCGTACCGTGAACCTCGCCGGCTCGCCGGCCACTCCCGAGCACATGGCCTGGTTCTACCGCAACGTGAAGGAGGACCTGTGGGTCGCCAACGGCAGCGGCGGCACCGACTGCTGCACGGGCTTCGTCGGCGGCGTGCCGACGCTGCCGGTGCGGGCCGGAGAGATCCAGGCGCCGCAGCTCGGGGTGTCCGCCAAGGCCTTCAACGCGCGCGGCGAGAGTGTCATCGACGAGGTCGGGGAGCTGGTGCTCACCGAGCCCATGCCCTCGATGCCGCTGCGCTTCTGGAACGACACGGGCAACCAGCGGTATCTGGAGACTTACTTCCAGGAGTACCCGGGGATCTGGCGCCACGGCGACTTCTTCAGGATCAATGCGCAGGGCAACTGCTGGGTCCTCGGGCGCTCGGATGCGACGCTCAACCGCTTCGGCATCCGCATCGGCACCGCCGAGGTCTACCGCACGCTCGCGCTCATCCCGCAGGTGCAGGACGCGCTCATCGTCAACCTGGACCTGCCCGACGGGGGCTTCTTCATGCCCCTGTTCGTGAAGCTCGCCGCCGGCGCCACGCTCGATGCGGCGCTGGAGGCGAAGATCCGCGACACGCTGCGCCGCGAGTACACCCCGCGCCACGTCCCCGACAAGATCTACCAGGTACCGGGCATCCCCTACACGCTCACCGGCAAGAAGATGGAGGTGCCGGTGCGGCGCATCCTCATGGGGGTGCCACCGGACAAGGCGGCGAACCGCAGCGCCATCACCGACCCTGCCGCGCTCGACTACTTCATCGACTATGCCGGACGGCAGCAGGATTACCGCCTCTGAGGGGGGCGCAGCAGTGCTCCTGCTGCCGGGACTGCTCTGCGACGGCGCGGTATTCGCCGGCCAGCTCGATGCCCTCGCCACGCGCCACGAGTGCCTGCTCGGCGACTACCTCGGGCGCGATTCGCTGCCGGGCATGGCGGAGGCGGTGCTCGCACGGGCCCCGCCGCGCTTCGTGCTCATCGCCCATTCCATGGGCGGCCGCGTCGCACTCGAGATCGTGCGCCGGGCCGCGGCGCGCGTCGTGGCGCTCGCGCTGCTGGACAGTGGCTACCAGGGGCGCGCGACGGGGGCGGTGGGTGAGCAGGAGGCGCGCGAGCGCGAGGCGCTGCTGGCGCTCGCGCGCACCGAGGGCATGCACAGGATGGGCCGCGTGTGGCTGCCGCCCATGGTGCACCCCGCAAGGCTCAACGATGCCGCGCTCACTGGAGCGATCCTCGCCATGGTGGAGCGCTGCCCTTACGAGGTGTTCGCGGCGCAGGTCCGTGCGCTGCTGGCGCGGCCGGATGCCACGGAGGTGCTCAGGTCGATCCGGTGCCCGACGCTCATCGCCTGCGGGCGCGAGGACGTATGGAGCCCGCTCGCGCGGCACGAGGCGATGGCCGCGCTCGTGCCCGGCTCGCGGCTCGAGGTCATCGAGGCGTGCGGCCACATGGCGCCCATGGAGCGTCCCACCGAGGTCAGCTCGCTTCTGATGCGCTGGCTCGGGAGCCTCTAGAGCTGCCTCTCACTACTTGCGGGTGCGCCAGCCCTGGTGGTAGGTGTCGCGCGCCGCCTGCGCGAACGGCGTCGGCGCCACGCGCACCTGCACCTCGAGCTGCCGGTGCGGCTCCACGGTCGTCTTCCTGGTGCCGCCGTTCTCCTCGCCCCACACCAGCGTGAGGAGGTCGCCGACCTCGACGTCCGGGTCGACCACGCCGAGGGAGAGCGCGGTGCGCTCGTTGTAGCTGTAGCCGCCGAACATGGAGAAGCCCACGGTGCGCCCGTCCCGCACGATGCGGTCGAAGGACGAGGAGGCGTAGTTGCAGTTGGGGAAGTCCCAGTACTTGTAGTTCTCCTCGCCGGGCGCGAGGAGCGAGGCGAAGATCTTCAGCACGTCCTCGGGGTTCCAGGCGAAGGTGACTTTCTTGCGGTGTGGTCCCGGCGCCATCTTCTCGAGCGCCTCGCGGCCGATGAAGTCGTGGTCGAACTTGATGAACGGCCCGTAGCCGAGCGCGTACGGCGAGAGGTAGTAATCCTCGATGTTCTTCGAGACGAAGCTGCCGCCGATGGAGGCGGTGCCCTCGTAGCCGGCGGCCGGCAGCCACTCGCGGTACTTCTTCATGCGCTCGCCGGTGTAGACCGCGGGCAGCGGCGAGGGGATCCAGCCCGACTCGAGCGTGTTGCTCGAATAGGCGCGCGCGCCGACCTGCACGAGGCCAAGGTCGCGCCCGGCCTCGAGGATCGCCTCGCGCACCTCGTCGTACTCGGCGTACGGGCCCCAGATCTCAAGTCCCGGCGCGCCGGCCATGCCGTGGCGCAGGGCGCGCACCGGGCGGCCGCGGATCTTGATCGCGCCCATGTGGAAGAACTTCACTTCCGGGAGCGGGCCGCCGTTGAGCTTCTGCAGCACCTGCTCGGCCTTCGGGCCCTGGATCTGGAAGCGGTAGTGGCGCCGCGAGACCGCCTTGCCGCGCGGGTGCGAGGGCGAACGGTCGTCGCGGATGGTGTCGACCTTGTAGCCGCCGGTCTCGGCGTGGAACTGGATCCAGTTGACGGTCGGCGTGCGGCCGACGAACAGCAGCTGCTCCTTGTCGAGGTAGAAGAGGATGCCATCCCCGATCACGTGACCGTCGTAGCTGCACGGCACCATCTGCTTGGCGCGGTTGGGCGCGAAGCTGGCGAAGCTGTTGATGGTCAGGTACGAGAGCAGCTTGAGCGCATCGGGGCCCGAGACGGTGATCTCGGCCATGTGATGCGACTGGTCGAAGAGCACCGCCGTCTTCTGCCAGCCGACCTGCTCGCTCCTCCAGTTGCTGAACTCGATCGGCACCACCGGGTAGACGTAGGCGCCGATCTGCGAGTTGCGCAGCAGCTCGACCGTATTGCCCGCGGACTTCAGCAGGCTCTCCAGATTCTGGCTACTCATCGCTGCGACTTCCTTACGTGCGTTTCATTGTTTGAGCGGGGCGCCCTGACCGGCGACCGAGTACAGCACCTGGGCATTGCGCGTCTTCTGGAAGGCCTCCAGCGACTCGCCGCGCATGGCCGCGTACACGTGCAGGTTGGTGACGCCCACCACCGCGGCGAGCTTCTCCAGCAGGAAGAAGATGACGCCGTAGTGGATCATTTCGCGCCAGTCGCGCCGCCGGATCAGGTCGCGCTCCTGCGCTGTGAGCCCGGCCGCCTCGAACAGCGGCTCAGGGTCGGCGAGGAAGCTCCCGCGGAACTCCGGCTCGATCAGGCGGTGCAGGAAATGGTTGATGCGGTAGGCCTTGATGCTGCGGTCGAGGGTGAACGGATAGGTGCCGGGGAGCTTCTCCACGCCGGCGAGCTCGCGCTCGATGCGCGCGCGGTAGGCCTCGTCGGTCTCGGCCGCGGCGACCGGCGCGTCGTCCTCGTAGATGAGCGTCACGATCGGCGTCATCGAGGGCAGGTAATAGGCGCTGTGCACCTTCTTCACCTTCGGCGCCAGCGCCCCGCGCATGATCAGCCACATGATGACTTCGGCGCCCTCGAGCCCGCCGCGCTCGGCGTACTGGGCGATCGTGAGCTCAGCCAGGCGCTCCGGGTCCTTCTCCAGGAGCTCGAGGAACTCCTTGTCCCAGGGGGTGTTGTTGAAGCCGGCGCGCTCGCCGTGCACCTGGTGCGCGAGGCCCCCGGTGGCGACGATCGCCACCTGCAGGTCCTCGGGGAAGCTCTCGATCGCGCGGCGCAGCGAGCGCCCGAGCTTCAGGCAGCGCCGCGCACTCGGGATCGGGAACTCGAGCACCCCCACCTGCAGCGGCACGATGGCCCCCGGCCAGCCCTGCTGGTGCGGCCACATGACCGACAGCGGCGAGAAACAGCCGTGATCGAGCGGCTTCGCCTGGAAGTACGACAGATCGAACTCGTCCGCATTCAGCGCGGTCGCGATGTGACGCGCGAGTCCCGGGTGTCCCTTGACCGGCGGCAGCCGTCGCGGGCCGCCGCCCTCGTCCGCCACCGCGTACTCCTCGCCCACGCCGAGCGCGAAGTGCGAGTAGTGGTCGAAGAAGAACGAGGTGACGTGGTCGTTGTAGATGAAGAACAGGACATCCGGGCGCTTCTCGGCGAGCCAGCGCTGCACCGGCTGGTAACCCGCGAAGATCGGCGCCCAGACCGGGTCGGCCTGCTTGTTGGTGTCCAGGGCAAAACCGATCGTCGGCGTATGCGAGGAGCCGATCCCGCCCACGATCCTTGCCATGACCGGCCTACCCCCGCGAGCCCTCCGCGACAACCCATCTCACAGGTAGAGCTCCTTGTTGAGCGCAATCCCGTGCTCGCGGCAATAGGTCTCGTAGTGGTTCATGAACCACCACACATCCACGGTCTCCGCGAGCACGCCGTGCTCGTCGTAGAACTCGATCGGCCCCTGCAGCCAGCCGAAGAGCTTTACGCCCTGCGGGTGATCGGATACCAGCGTGTGAGTCAGGCCCGGGGTCTCGTAGATGAAGCCGCCCGGAGTCGCCACCCAGTCGTACTCGAGGTAACGCACGCTGCCCTCGAGGCACATCATTACGACCGTGCCGCGGTGCTTGTGCGTGCCCACCACGCCCTTGGACTTCACCCACAGGATGTTGCTGAAAATGTTGTGGCGCACGTCGAAGGCGAGGTGGCGGATCGCCGCGTTCGGGCCGAACGGCACCCACGGGCTCTCCTTCTCGTCGGCGCCGACGAAGGTCCCGGGCACCGCGTAGCGCGTGATGACGTCCTTATGGATCTCCGGGATATCGACGATCTTGTACGCCGTGGACGGCGGCGCGGTGATCGGCTTGGGCGCGGCCGCAGCCTTGGGAACGGCGGTCGGCTTGGGCGCTGCCGCGGCCTTGTGGGCCGCTGGCTTGCGTGCAGTTGAAGTGGCCATGTTCATCCCTCCAGAAGTTGCGCTTCCCGGCAATGATGCCGGGACCGCGGCGGCCTCGCGCAAGTTCCCTGCAGCGAGGCCGCCTGTGTGAGCCGCCGCGTCACTTGGCCGTGAAGTTGACCCTCAGCGACGCATACCACATGCGCGGCGGGTTGAAGTAGGCACCGACCTCGCCCGCGCCGTAATTCGGTGAACCCGCAGTCGGGTAGCGGTCGTTGGTGAGGTTGGTGCCGCCGACGGCGAAGTCGTACATCTCGTGCGGGGAGACGTAGTGCACCGAGGCGTCGAGGTTACGCGTCGGCGGCCGCCGCAGCTGCGGGGTGTTCAGCGAGTCGTTGTACATCTCGGCCGTGTAGGTGAACTGCGCCAGCATGCGCACGATCGCCTGGTTGCTCAGCCCCACGTCCCACTGCGGGAAGATCGCAAGCTTGTACTTGGGGGTCTTCGGCAGCTTCGCATCCAGCGGACTGCCCGGGCCCTGGAAGGTGCAGATCGGCGGCCCTGCCGGGCACACGGTCGAGCCATCGGCGTTGGCGTACTGCGGGATGTTCGCGTTCGGGTTCACGTACGTGTAGTACGCATCGATGTAGTCGCCCGCGAAGTTGATCTGCAGACCGCCGCCGACCAGCCACTGCAGCTCGAGCTCGGCGCCCTTGATCTTGGCGTCGCCCGCGTTGGTGTACACCGGCGAGATGCCCTGCTGGATGTTCAGCTGGATGCCCGTGTAGTCGGTGTAGTACACGGCCGCGTTGGCGAGCAGGTGGTGGTTGAAGAACGTCGACTTCAAACCGAGTTCCCAGGTCTTGGAGTACTCGGGCTTGTACTCGGCCTGCTTGGGATCGGTGATGACGGCCGACAGGCGCGTGGTCCAGCCACCGGCCTTGAAGCCCTTGCTCCAGCTGGCGTACGCCATCACGTCGTTGTTGAAGTGGAACTGGATACCGGCCGTGGGATCGAAGATATCCCAGGTCTGGCTGTCCGGGATCGCCGGGAAGTAGCGCAGGTACGGGCCGCCGCCGCCGGCGGCAACCGGTATCGTCGGGCCGACGATCTGCCACAGGTCAGAGCCGAGCGGGAAGGAATTCAGGTCGCTCTGGCCGCCGAGGAAGTCGGCCTTCGCCTTGGTATAGCGACCACCGAGGGTGAATCCCCAGTGATCACCGACCTTCAGGTCCGCGTGCAGGAAGGCCGCGTAGTTCTCGTTGACGATGTCGTTCGCCACGTCGTAGACGTACAGCAGGCTCTCGAACGGCACGTAGTCATGCACGTAGCCGGCTTCCTTGAAGTAGTACAGGCCGCCGACCCAGTTCAGGCGGCTGTCCAACGCCTTGCCCTGCAGCTGGAACTCCTGCGACACCTGCCACTGGTGCTGCGTGTCCGTGACCTCCTGCAGGGTCTCCGGCGTGCCGTCGAGATCGGTGCCGATGTTCCACTTGATCTGGCGATAACCGGTGATCGACTTGAAGCTCAGGTCCTGGTTCACGTCCCACACCACGGTGGCCGAACCGCCGAACGCATCGTTGCGCGCGAAGTCCGGGCCGTTGGCGTAGCTGGTGTCGAGATTGCCGGTGTTGGTCGCGGCATAGTTGAACCACAGCCGCGGGGCGTTCGATCCCAGGTACGGCAGGCCCGCGGCGACGTTGGCGTAGTTGAACGGGCCTGCGGGTCCGCCCACGTAGCCGGCGCCGAGGAGCGGCGCGCCGCCACTCGAGAGCCCGGGCACGCGCGCGCGGTTCTGGCTGCACAGGCCCGGGAACGGGTTTACCGACGGCGGCAGGAATGCGGGCGGGCCGCCGGCGGCCTCGATCGCGCCGGCGATCGAGCCGGCGTTGTTGCTGATGCACAGGTTGTACATCGTCGCAAAGATCGAGTTGAAGTTGCTGCTGTACACGCCAAGGACCGTGTACGGCAGCGCCGTCTGGTCCTCGTGGGTCCAGTCACCGGTAAACGTGACGTTGACGCTGTCCGAGGCTTTCCACAGCAGCTTGCCGCGGACGCTGAACACGCCGGTGCCGCCGTAGTTGTCGTTGGTCGCGTAGCCGGCCTTCGGGTAGGCCGTCTGCGGATCGACCACGTAGGGCGAGGCGCCCATCGGGGTGTTGGTCGGATACGGAATCACGCTCACCCAGCCGTCCTGGTTCTGCGAGGCCACGCTGATGGTGCTCAGCAGGGTGCTGCTGATCGGGATGTCGGCGGTGAAGGCGACGTCGCGGCGGTTGTATTCGCCACCGGTGATGGTGCCGATGAAGCGCGGCGTGTCGGTCGGGGTGTGGGTGACGACGCTGATGGCGCCGCCGATGGTGTTGGCGCCGAACAGCGTGCCCTGCGGTCCCTTGAGGATTTCGACGCGATCCACGTCGAGCAGGTTCTGGTTGGCGCCGATGGTGCGTGCGAGGTACACGCCATCGAGGTAGACGCCGACGCCGGGGTTCAGGTTGAAGGCGAAGTCGTCCTGTCCGATACCGCGGATGGACGCCGACAACACCGACTTGTCGCCCGAGAATGGCGCCCCCGCGTCGAGGTTGACGCTCGGGGTGAGGTTGCTCAGTGCGTGGATGTCGTTGAGCTGCCGGTCGATCAGCTGCTCGGTGGTGAAGGCCGTGATCGCGATCGGCACGTCCTGCAGCTTCTCTTCGCGCCGCTCGGCGGTCACGACGACTTCCTGCAGCTGCTCCTGTGCTACCGCCTCTCCGTAGAGCCCGACGGCCATGAGGCCGCAGAGCAGCTGGAGTGCGTGTCCCCGAACCCACTTCGCCCAAGAAAAATTCATGTTATTCCCCCTCGGAAAAGCCAGACTCAGTAGCCCTGCATCCTCAGCGCACCACGCTCAGGCGTGGCTTCGCCTCGCGCCACGCCACGTGCGTGTCGCTGAAGTTGAGACTCTCCTTGACCGGATTCGCGTGCTCGCGCATCAGGGCCTCGACCCGCGCGCTCTCGCCGCGCTCGAGCGCGCCGACGATGTAGTGGTGCTGCTGGTGCGCGTAGCCCATGACCTCGTACATCTGGTCGACCCGCGTCTTGTCGAAGGCGAGAGCTTGCGGACCGGCAAACGGGATGCGCGCGTTGCGCTCGAGTGCCTGCTGGATCAGCGCGCTGCGGCACTCGTTCACGATCAGCTGGTGGAAGCGCACGTTCATGTCGACGTACAGCGCCTCGAATTTCTCGGGCTCGTGGCCCTGGCCGAGGATCTCGTCTCCCGCGGCCAGGCATTCGCGCAGCGCGTGCAGCAGCGTGCGCGAGGCGCCGTGCTCGGCGACGCGGCGCGCGGCCATGCCCTCGAGCACACCACGCAGGTCGATCGCATCGAGAATGTCGGAGCGGCTGAGTCCCCGGACGATGTAGCCGCGGGTTTCGTGCTCGACCAGCAGTCCTTCCTGGGCGAGTACCGGCAGCGCCTGGCGCACGGGAGTGCGCGACATGCCGAGCTGCGCCGCGAGTGGCGCCTCCGCCACGCGTTCGCCAGCAACGAGCTCGCCCCGCAGGATCATTTCGCGGATACACACCATCGCGCGCGTCTGATGGCGGTTCATCGAGGCGTCTTCCCCCTGATTTCAGCGCGGCAAGTGTTGAACGTCGGGATCCCAATTGTCAATGAAACATCCGGGAGCAGAAACTCGACTCAGAGTGCTGTGCTCACGTAACTACCTGCTGCATATAGGTCTCTTTGTCATAAACTGTTGCCAGAACACCGACTCAGACCAGACCACTTGGCCAGTATGGGATCCCATTGAGGCCCCCTCGTGGACTCCGTCTCGGCGTCGGCAATCACTTGTCGCCCAGCGCCTTGTCCTCGTTCGCACGCTTGATCACGTAGAGCCGGATCGAATCGATCTGTTGCGGCGTGAGGACATTGGCAAAGCTCACCATGCCCTGATCGCGCAGCGCGCCGTCGTGCACGATCCTCGCCCAGGCCTTGCCGTCGGAGAGCAGCGGGCTGCGGCGAAGATCGGGGACCACTGTGCTGCCGTAGGCCGCATCGCCGTGGCACGCCCCGCAGAAGCGTCCGAAGTAGTGACCGCCCTCGGTGATCTGCTCGGCTGAGCCAGTGACGGCAGGCGGATTGAGCGGCGGCCGTGGCGGGGAAGATTCAGCCGGCAGCTGCGCGCTGCCGTCGAGCTTGAAAACGAGGAGGCGCGAGACGTTTCGCACCGGGCCGCCGACCTCGGAGAGGATCCCGGGCGCGAGTGACCACACGCCGCCCCAGCCGGCGAGCACCGCCACGTACTGCTCGCCCTTCACCGCGTAGCTGATCGGCGCGGCGAGAACGCCGGTCTGCGCGTTCATCGACCAGAGCTTGGTGCCCTTCGCGGCGTCGTAGGCGACGAACTCCTTGGCCGAGTTGCCCTCGAACACGAGTCCGCCGGCAGTCGCCAGCACGCCACCGTTCCAGGGCCCCTTGAAGTCGACGCGCCAGCGCTCCTTCTCGGCCACTGGATCCCAGGCAATCAGCGCGCCCTTGGTTTGCGCCATGACGCCGGCACGCACCTTCGGATCGGCCGGCATCGCCGCGGCCGCGAGGTCCATGCCTGTGTTGAAGCCCTGTGCCGCGGGCTTCCAGTTTGCCTCCGGCACGTACGGGAATCCGGCCTCCTGCGCCGGGAAATACACCAGGCCGGTCTTGGGATCGAACGCCATGGGCTGCCAGTTGCGCGCGCCACCGGCTCCGGGCACGACCACCGAGGGCTTGCCGGTCTTATCGATGCGGGCCTCGGGGTTCTCGATGGGCCTGCCGCTCTTCGGATCGATGCCCTTCGCCCAGTTGACGAATACGTAGTTAGCCGCGGAGATGAACTCGCCGGTGCGACGATCGAGCACGTAGAAGAAGCCGTTCTTCGAGGCCTGCATCAGGACCTTGCGCGTCTTGCCGTCGATGGTGAGGTCGGCGAGCACCATGTGCTGTGCGGCATCGAAGTCCCACGTGTCCCCGGGAGTGGTCTGGTAGTGCCAGACGTAGTCGCCCGTCTCAGGCTTCAGCGCGATGATCGAGGAGATGTAGAGGTTGTCGCCGCCGCCCGGAGACCGATAGCTCTGGTTCCACGGGCTGCCATTGCCGACGCCGATGTACAGCAGATCGAGCTGCGGGTCGTAGGCCATCGAGTCCCATACCGTGCCGCCGCCGCCGAGTGCCCACCACTCGCCCTTCCAGGTGGCCTCAGCGCGCTTCAGATGCTCAGCACTGTTCGCACCCGGGCGATCCGGCACCGTGTAGAAGCGCCACAGCTGCTTGCCCGTCCCGGCGTCGTACGCGGAAACGTACCCGCGCACTCCCATCTCGGCGCCGGAGTTGCCGATGATCACGCGGCCGTCGATCGCGCGCGGCGCACCGGTGATGCCATAGGGCTTGGAAGTATCCACGGTGAGCTTCGACCAGACGGGTTTGCCGCTGTCGCGATCGAGCGCGATCAGCCGGCCGTCCAGGGTGCCGAGGTACAGACGTCGTCCCCACGCGGCGAGGCCGCGGTTCACGACGTCGCAGCACACCTTGACGCCCGTGTCACCCGGCACCTTCGGATCGAACTCCCAGCGCAGCTTGCCCGAGGCTGCGTCATAGGCTTTCACCTTCGACCATGCCGTGGTTATGTAGATCGTGCCGTCGATGACGAGCGGCGTGCCTTCCTGCCCACGCATGGTGTCGAGGTCTGCGAACCACGCCAAGCCGAGTTTCTGCACGTTGGCGGCGTTGATCTGTTCGAGTGGCGAGAAACGCTGCTCGTCGTAGGTGCGCCCGTGTGTCAGCCAGTCGGTGCGATTCTCAGGCGCCGCAAGCAGAACCTTGCGATCGATGACGGTAGGCGTCGCCGCATGCGCAGGCGGCGCAAACGCAGCACCGATCAGGACACCTGTGACAGTGATGCAGCAGCTCACCCATGCCTGACGATCGCAGCCGCGCTGCGCGGCTCGCTGCACACTGGCGCTCATACGGTCCCCCTCCGCTTTGTAAGCGTTGCATACCATCCGGCTGTGCGCCGGTCAAGACAACGCCGTAGAGAGCCTAAGCCCCGTGCGGCTCAGGCTCGGTGGTGCGGGACGATCAGCGGCTGAGCTAGTCGGGCTTGAGGCAATCGCGCGCGGCGCCGGCGATGCGCATGTTGGCGACCGGACGGCAGTAATAGGTGCCGCCGTTCTGGACGTACTCGGAATAGCCCTCGCGCCGCAGAAGAGGCAAGTGCTTCCGGGTCTCAGACGGACAGTTGAATCGCACCACCCGCGCAGTCACGCCGCCGACCGTCATGCGGGTCATCGTGATGCCGCTTGCAGCGACGGGGCCTGCCGAACTGCTCGCCTGCAACCCGGCGGCGGAAGGAATCTGGATCGGGCCACCTGGATGAAATCCGCCAGTGGAAGCGGCGGCATGTGCCCCGCCCCCACCACCATTCGCTGCCCCGGGCGGCACAGCAAACGTGAGAGGACTCATTGCCGCGATGATGATTCCGAGGACGAGGTGACTCTTGGTCATGGCGCCTCCGCACCTGGACACCACAGTCGCAGTATATGCCAGCGGGCAGTTCCCGATTGAGCCGCCGGAGCAGAGGCTTGGCGGCGATAACCGATCCTGAGCCGACGCGTTTTTGCCGCTTGCCGCGAGTCAGCTGCGGGATTGACGTGGCGGCAAGTCGCTATTGAGCACATCCGCGGCGATCCTCCAGGCACCGCCCTCCTTCCTCCACACCACCACGTATTTCCCCACATCCTGTACGCGCCCCGAATCGCTGTCGAAGGCCAAGCTATAGGCTCCGACCTCGAAGGCGAGGTCAGCGCTGCGTGCCTGCTCCACTGAAATCGCGTGCCAGCTTGCCGTCACGTTCGGTAACGCGCACAACTGCCGCCATCCGGAGGCAACGGCGTGGCGCCCCACGGCCATCGGGGCGTTCGGTGCCAGGAGTTTACCGTCGGCGGTAAAGCCAGCGGCGAGTGTCTCACTGTCGCCGCGCCGGAATGCATCCATGGCTGCTGAATTGAGCCCGTCAATGATCGCCTTGAGCTGGGCGTCGGCCGCCGCGTTCGTCACAGCAGATCCCGGGCAATCTTGCTGGTCGCCTCTTGCTCGAAGAAAACCTCGGTGCCCTTGGTGATCTTGAGCGACTCCTTGATCAGGAAGGTATCGACGGTAGATGTAACCTCGTAGGCGGCGACGGTGCGACAGTCCCAATCACCGCGCCTGTAGCCGACCACGTTTTCCTCTTTCCACACGCAGCTGTTCGGCGCACCAGTCGTGATCTTCTGCAATTCGCTCGTCGACCTGACCAGGGTCGTACCAACCTCCGGCAGCGTGTAGGCCCGCTCCGGAGCGTTGCGCGTTACGGTTACCACGCCGTCGGCGCTCTCGCGCATGGTCTCTTCGTTGGCGTTGCCAAGAAACCCCTTCAGTGCCTGCGAGCCCTGGGCGCGAATGGGAATCGGGAATGGCGGCTCGTCGGCGAGCGGGGGACGCACGGGCAGTACGATCGAGGAACTCGCTGTCTCGATCGTCAGCGTAGCAATCTGCGGTGAGGGCCATACCAGCGGCCATAACCCTTCAGAGAGCGCGATGCGGATGATGTGCCCGCGCTTGAATCGGTGCGCCACCATGAACAGCTTGATCTCCACGTCATAGAACTGACCAGGCGTGAGCGCACTTGGGTGCTCATGGGACGAGCGATGTGTGAGATTGAGCAAGCCGTAGCTAACCAGCCACGACTTGCCCTCTTCAGTGACGTCGGTCAGGCGGACGGCGAGCTTGGCGACCGGCACATCGGCCGCGACGCGGATCTTCGCCACCGGGTACCCGAGAATCTCGAGGTCGGACGTCAAGGGCGCCGAGTCGAAGACGAGCGATTTGCGGTCATCGGGCGACTGCTCCGCAGGCATCGCGGAGGGCGGATATGGCAGCCACTGCGCCTTGGTGAGCCCGACGATCTTGTCTCCGACGTAGCGGACCGCCTCCGGTGCGGCAGGTCGCTCGGCCAAGTGCCCCCCGGAGTTGAGGTGCAACGCACGAGGCGTCAGGCGCGCCGACGGCCAGGCCTTTTCACTCACCCAGCGGCCTGGCAGGTCCTTGGGGTAGACCTCCCACGGAGTGCTGTACGGCATGTACGCCCTGAGCATTGGCTCGTCCATGATGCCGGTCTGAACACCGAGCAGCCAGTGCTGCCACCAGCGTACTTCCTCGTAGGCCCAATCGAGTCCCGGGCCCGGACTCACATCGTCGGGGTAGTTGTGCGGCCACGGTCCGATCAGTCCCTTGCGTGGAACTGAGAGGCGTTCCAGCAGTCGGCCGATTACGTTGGAGTAGGTGTCGATCCAGCCATCCACCACGTACACGGGACACTTGATACTCGCGTAGTCGACGGCAATCGATCCACGTTGCCAGTAGGCGTCATAGCGCTGATGGGATACCCACTGCGCCAGGATGGCTGGAGTGGAATTGACTCGCTCCCGCCATAGCGCTTCCCAGCGGTCACCGACGATCTCTGGGTCAGGCGGAGCCGACATGACGCCCTTGAAGAGCACGCCCCACTGGAAGTTAGTCGCACCGAGCGCTCCACCGATGTAGTGCGCATCGTCGGTGAAGCGGACGTCGCAGCAGCCCATTGGCATGATTGCCTTGAGTTGCGGCGGCGCCATCGCCGCTACCTGCAGTGTGTTGATGCCCCCCCAAGAAATGCCGCGCATCCCGACCGAGCCGTTCGACCAGGGCTGGCTGGCCAGCCAGGCGATGACGGAGACGCCATCGTTCAACTCCGGTGGCGCATATTCGTCAACCATTACCCCATCGGAATCACCGGAGCCACGAACGTCCACGCGTGCATACACGAAGCCGTATTGCGCGAGCTGGGCGGCCCAGACATTGTCGCGCGGCCGGTATGCGTCGCGCTTGCGGTAGGGGATGTACTCCAGCACTACCGGCACTGGCTGCACCTCGGCTCCCTCCGGAATCCAGAGCCGCGCGGCAAGCCGCGCCCCATCGGGCATGGGGATCCAATGATTTTCGACCACGCGGACGGCGCGCTTCGGCGGCAGCTGCCACCTGTCGGCGGCACTGGCCTTGCCTGCCCCGAGTGTCATATCCAGTGCCAGCGCCGGAATGGCCGCTATGCCGGCCTGGAGCATATCGCGGCGGGTTGCTTGCATCTGCCTGCTCCTCCCTGCGGGGGGCGTCCTACATCAGGTCGCGCTTGACGATCCCATGGTGCGCGCGCTCAAACACGACCTTGTCGCCTTCAAAAGCCCGTACGGTCTCGTCGATCAAGAACGTGTCCGGCGTCGAAGTGAGCTTGAACGAGCAGAACACCGTGCAGTCCCAGTCCCCGCGCTTGAAACCGCCCTTGTGCTCGCTTTGCCACGTGCAGCTGTTGTTGTCGCCTTGCTTGATGCGCAGCGTTTCCTTGGCACCGAAGCCACCAACGATGGTCGTCCCGGTGTCCGGAACGGTGAAGGAAGTCGCGCTGGGATCCTGGCTGACCTGGTACCAGCCATCGGCGTCGGGCCCGGTAATGTGCAGCGAGCCGAACAGCGCACCCAACTGCTGGGCATCGCTGTGTGTGACCGGGATCGGGAACTTTGGGTCGGGCACTCGCGCCCGCACCGGTAACTCGAGGCTGCTTGAAGCACCACGTGTCAGAGTAAGAGTGACGGTTTCCGGTGAGGGCCAGACCAACGGCCAGAGGCTCTCGGATACCGCAAGGCGTATGCGGTTGCCCGCCTTGAAGCGGTGAGCAATCAGCGAGAAGTCTATGGTGACGTCGTACGCCTCCCCGGGCGTCAGGGCCGCCAGGTGCTCGTGGCCGTTGCGATGAGTCAGATTCAGAAGCCCGTAAGTCACAAGCCAGGACTTGCCATCAGGCGTGACTTCACAAAGACGCAGGGCAAGCTTGGCAACCGGCCTGTCGGCGGCGACGCGTATTTTCGCGACCGGGTGCCCCAGAATCTCAAGATCAGACGACAGCGGAGCGCTGTCGAACAGCAGCGACTTGCGGTCATCAGGTGATTGCTCTCCCGGCAATCCCTCGGGAGGAAACGGCAGCCATGCGGGTTTCTGCAGCCCCACCACCTTGTCGGCGACGTAAGCGACGGTGTCAGACGAGCCGGCGGTGGGTGCCAGCGCTCCGTTGTTCAGGTACCAGGTCTGCGGTCTGACGCCTGCGGGAGGCCAGTTCTTCTCCGCAGCCCAGCGGCCGGGAGTCTCATGAGGGAAGGTCTCGGAAGCGGTCTTGTACGGCATGTAGAACCGCAGCATCGGCTCGTCCATGATCCCGGTGGATTCGCCGGCTAGCCAGTGCTTCCACCACCGTAATTCCTCGTGAATCCAGTTCAGGCCAGGGCCGGGACTGACCATCTGGGGTGTGTTGTGACCCCACGGGCCAACCAGCGCGCGCCGCGGCGACTTGAGGTTTTCGAGGATGCGCGTAACGGTGTTGACGTACGTATCCACCCACCCGTCAATGATGTAGACCGGGCACTTGATACCGGCGTAATCCACCGACACGGACCCGCGCTGCCAATAGGCGTCGTTGCGCTCGTGGGACAGCCAGGTCTCAAGGATGTTGGGTGTGGCATCGAGTCGCTCTTGCCACATCTGCCTCCAGCGATCACCTACGATTGCCGGATCCGGCGGCATCGCCATGACGGACTTGAACGACAGGCCCCACTGCATGTTCGTGAAGCCGAGAGCACCGCCAATGTAGTGCGCGTCGTCCGTGAAGCGCGTGTCGGTGCAGCACATCGGCATGATCGCCTTCAATCGTGCCGGCGCGCGCGCCGCGATCTGCAGCGTGTTGATGCCTCCCCAGGAAATGCCGCGCATGCCCACATTGCCGTTGGACCACGGCTGACGTGACAGCCAGTCGATGACCTCGACACCGTCGCTGAGTTCCTGATCAAGATACTCATCGACCAGGATCCCTTCCGAATCTCCGGAGCCGCGTGCGTCCACTCGCGCGTACGCAACCCCGTACTGCGCCAGCTCATGTCCCCATGCGTCGTCCCACATCCGCGTGAGATCGCGCTTGCGGTAGGGGATGTATTCCCACACCACCGGAATGGGGGTTCGGCGTGCGTCGGCCGGCAGCCACAAGCGCGCGCTCAGCCGCGTACCATCCTTCAGCGTAATCCACTCGTTGTCGACGACCTCCACAGCATTCTTGGCGGGAAGGTGCCAGGGAGCCGCCGCCATCACAGCTCGTGTCCCGAAGGCGACCGAGGCGCCCGATACGACGGCGGCGGAACACAACAGATCGCGGCGAGATATCGTCACTGGAGCTCTCCTTCGGTCGAGGCTGCGCGACCCCGCGGGAACGAAAGCACCTGCGACTCATGATCGGACGGTCAGTATGACCATTCAACGCGCAGATCGATCTGACGGGGCCGATTTATCAGCTCTTGTGTGGCGAGATTCGGGTCAATGAGGATGGGATTCTGCACGCCGGGCACCAATGGCACGCGGCGATCGAGCAAGTTGGTCCCATACAGACCTGCACGCCAGTGATTGTGAGAAATTGCTGCCGAGCCGTTCAGGAGGCCATACGCCGGTGTTATATAGTGTTCCTGCGGCGAACCGGGCGCGGCCAAGTACAGCGGCACTTCGGTTCGGTAGGTCCCGTTCAGCGACAGCCCGAGGTCGTAGCCGGCAGCGACGGCGCGATTGTAGTTCAGCGTGGCAGCAAACATGAACTTCGGACTGCCCGGCAGCTGCTGGCCGTCGTAGCCCTTCACCAACCCCGGCACTATCTCGCCTGTCCCGCAGCCACAGTTCGCTGGTAGCGCGAAGTCGCTGGTCAGTTTGGCATCTGTATAGGCCGCGCCGATGTTGTAGCTCAGTCCCGGCGCGAACAGTGGGCCGTTGAGTTCTAACTCCGCTCCCTTTGATTGGGCCGTGTTGCCGTTGTATACGGCAAGATTTCCCGAGGGCAAGCTGGCTGATATCTGCGGCTTGTCCCACTCCATGTCGAATAAGGCAAACGTGTAGCTGAAGCCTGAGGCAAAGCGGCCCTTGAGGCCCATCTCGTAGTTGTTCACGGAATCAGGCGCGTACGAGGAGAGTTGCGGGCTCTCCTGGAAGATCCCCGTCAACGGAACTGAGTTCGCGCCACCTCTGCGGAAACCCTGCGACCAGATCGCATAGACAAACTGGTGGTCGGCGTACTCATAAGACGGATTTATCTTCCACGTGTTCTTGGACGCCGGCGAGCTGTGAGGAGTCGCCGGTATGTAGGTATAGAACGGGAAGTCCTGGTATGACTGCGCGTCCGTGAACTTCTGATTGAAGTGCCGTCCGCCGAAGGTAATCTGACCCTTCGGCAGGAAGTGCCAGGTCAGCTCGCCAAAAACCGAGCGGTCTTCGAAGTCCTGCGTATCGAATTGCTGAAATGGAACACCATTCGGGCCAACGACCATCAGGCAGTTGGGGAACGTCGCGCCATAGTAGTAGGGCTGCGTGCATCCCTGCGCCACTGATCGCTCGTATGAGCCCGGCGTCGAGGTATACCAGTTGCCGTGACGCGTCTGGTCCGCATAAAACAAGCCAAGGACATAGTCGAAGCGGCTGGTGGGGGTCGTATTTGAGATCAGCCTCAGTTCCTGCGTAAAAGTGTGTGCGTCATCCGTGAACCACTGGCCATACACGAATCGCGGGTTGAACGGAACTCCACCGTAGTACGCGTTGAAGCCGGGATATCCGCCGACGCCGTACGTGCCTTCGTCCTGCTCCAATCCCTTCGTAGTGTAGTAAGAAGTCGTCGCCGAAACGGTCGCGAAGCCAGCGTCGTAACTGAGGTCCAGGCTGGTCAGGGCCGAGTCTCGCCAGAAGGGCTGGTTGAACGATGCCAGATAGTTGTAGTCGCCACCCGACGGGAGGGTAATCCGCGGATCGATAAAGTACTGGCCCCCCTTGTAGAAGGGGTTGGTTACCGGGCCGCCGACGCCGTTGAGGTCCGAGTAGGTCAGCGCCAGTTGTGCGCTGAATTTCGCTGATGGCTTCCACAGCAGGCTGGCGCGGCCGGTAAAGTTGTTCTCGTCATTCCAGTCCTTTTTCCCGTAGTAGATCGCCGGACTGTCTACCGGGTCGTTGGGGTCAGCGAGTACCGGCAGGCCGTAGAACTGAGATCCCGTCCGCTCGACGATGCCGTAGACGTCCACGAACCCGGGCTCGCGGCTGAACTGACCAGACAAGCGGAAAGCCAACGTGTCCCCGATGGGGATATTGAAGACGGCTTCCGCGCTGTAGGGTACGCCGTCGGAATGAGCGAGGGTTCCGACGCTCCCCGCGAGCAGAGCCGAGAACTTGTCCAGCTCCGGGGCATTGGGAATTATCCGCAGTGCTCCACCTAAGTTGCCCGCCCCGTAGAGCGTGCCCTGTGGGCCGCGCAAGACCTCAACGCGCCGAATGTCCTGGAGTTGGAAGTATCCGTCGATAGGCGAATTGTCGATATATGTTCCGACGGGGGCTTGCTCAAAGGTGCGAAACGGGCGAGTAACCGACTCTCCCGTGGCATTGAGTCCGCGAATGATCGGCGTGGTGGCACCGCTTAGCCGTGCGCCGAAGTCGAACATACTGAGACCGGGTACCTGGCTCGCCAGCGAGGCGATATCGGTGACGCCGGTATTGAGAATTTGTTCGGCGCCGACCGCGGTGATGCTGTAAGGCACCGCTTCTAGCGATTGCTCGCGCCGCGTTGCCGTTACGACAACTTCCTGAAGTGTGGCTGAAACCGGAGCCGGTTCCTGCTGCGCCAGCACGGAGCCGGGAGCGGCGTAGAGTGCTGCGCAAACCGCTGCGCTGATGGGACTCACTCGACAGCGAATCTTCGAATGCTCCGTGGATGGTTCGGTGTGCGCTCGCGTTGAGCTTGGCACTTCACTTCTCCCTCGCTTCGAAAGACAAAGCCGAGCCGCTACGCGTCAGAGCGACCGACGCGACCGACGCGAGACACCGCTGCGCCTCTAGCGCCTCCCCTGCTTAGCCCGCCGCAAACCCTCGACGCGTGCGACGGTTCAAGCGCGCGTTACTTGTAAAATCATGTTAACCACCCGTTTCAATTCTCCGCAATACCTTATTTAGATGGTTCTATCCGAATTCCGCGGGAATTGCGGTGACTGCATTCGCAACCACGCCAGCATCGGCGCTAGAACTTTTCTTGGACACGATCCACTGCCGACGGCGCGCGGCAGTGGTGTACTCCGTCGTGCTGAAATTTAAGAAGTGTCTAGCTGCGGAGGTGAGAAACGCGCTGCGCCCGCGCTGTGCGAAGATCCGCGTTGAAGAATTGGTCCAGATGCAAACCATATCTTGCCCAGAGGCATAATGGCGCGGGCGCGGGATCGAGACGCCTTGCGCAGAGTGCAGCGGGAGTTGTCATCATCCGCACCGTCGATCATCGGTTGACATCGCAGAGTCTCGAGGAAGCGTTACCGCACGCCCGGCGCGCCGTCGCTGGAGCGAGAGCGTGTTTGCCCGCGCACGGCTTTCTCGCATCGATACTCTGGAAGCTCGGGCGCTCGGAGGAGGCAGCTCAGGTAATAGCGGAAGCGGAGGGACTTCAGCCGGGTGTGGCTGATGCCTACGATGCGCTGGCATTTGTCTCGATGGCTCTTGGTCATCACGAGCACGCGAATCGCCTCTATCGTCGCACCACCGAGCTGGCTCCTCGCGCCCCCCGATTCTGGTACAACCTCGCCTGCAGCGAGCGCAGTCTGGGTCGCCTGGCGGAAGCGGAATCAGCCTGCGACCGGGCGATCGCATTGGATCCTAGTCAGTATCCAACATATCTGCTGCGCTCCGAACTGCGTGTGCAGGTCCCGGATTCCAATCACACGGCTGAGCTTGAAACGCTGCTCGGATCGCTTGGCACAGACTATCGGGCGCGGATTTTTCTGGGATACGCGCTGGCAAAGGAATACGACGATCTCGGCCGCTTTGCGGCCGCCTTTCAGCACTTCAGTGCTGCGGCCGCAGCGCGTCGTTCCCGTCTCGATTACGACGTGGCAATCGACGAACAGAAGCTGGCGCGAATTGCCGAGGTTTATGCCTCCAACGCGAAGGCCAATTCGGACCCCGAGGGGGTTGATTCGTCGCGATATATATTCATAGTGGGTCTGCCGCGCTCTGGAACTACGCTGGTCGAACGCATCCTCACCGGACTCCCAGGTGTGCGCTCCAATGGCGAAACGGATGCGTTTTCGCAAGCTTTGATGGAGGCCGCGACTGGTGCCGGAGATGTATTTACAAGGGCCGCGGCAGCCAACCCACAAACTGTAGCTCGCAACTATGCGCGAGCTGCGGACCCTGGTGTGCCGGCCGCGCGCATCATCGAGAAATTGCCCCTGAACTACCTGTATCTCGCGGCAATCAGAAATGCGCTGCCGAACGCATACATCCTACTGCTGCGCCGCTCGCCTCTGGACAGTTGCTTTGCCATGTACCGGACGCTGTTCGCAAGCGGATATCCGTTTAGCTATGACCTGGCCGAGCTGGGTCGTTACTACGCGGCGTATGAACGGCTGGTAGACCATTGGCGTATGACTCTGGGCGCAGCGATATACGAGATCGCGTACGAGGACCTGGTGAGCGAGCCCGCGCGCGTCGGTGCCGGGATTGCTCGGCATTGCGGACTGACCTGGAATCCGGCGGCCCTCGAGATTGAACACAATCGAGCGGTTTCGCTTACAGCCAGCGCCGCCCAAGTGCGTCGCCCCATCTACGGCAGTTCGTCGGGCCGCTGGCGCAACTATCAGGCAGATCTGCGGCCGCTGATCGCTGTGCTGCGCAATCTCGGCGTGCAGCTGCCGCCCGAAATGTGACTGCGCTGCGGCGGCCTTGTTCTTTCCGCGAAAGCGCCTGTTAAGCCTCGCCAAAAGAAAAAGCCCCTGAGACCTTGCGATCTCAGGGGCTGTTTCGGTTTGAAGCCTGGCGGTGACCTACTCTGGCATGCCTGAAAGGCACACTACCATCGGCGCAGAGCGTTTTCACTTCCGAGTTCGGAATGGGATCGGGTGGTACCCACTCGCTATGGCCGCCAGGCAAACTGTTTGAGGTTCATGAAGCCGGACCTTGCGGTCCGGCTTCACGCGCCTCCAATCCGGTTAGTTTCTGTTTCGACGCTTGTCGCGTTCACGATGGAATCACTCCATCGGCATCAGTCCTCTCGTGGACCAAACCACTTGAGGTTATATGGTCAAGCCTCACGGGCAATTAGTACTGGTTAGCTGAAGCCATTACTGGCCGTACACACCCAGCCTATCAACCACGTAGTCTTCGTGGGCCCTTTAGGGGAGTCGAGCTCCCAGGGAGATCTAATCTTGGGGGGGGCTTCCCGCTTAGATGCTTTCAGCGGTTATCCCGTCCGCACATAGCTACCCGGCAGTGCCACTGGCGTGACAACCGGAACACCAGAG
>Ga0335083_10002697_pt1 | contig 23311 bp, 15 predicted proteins | sample Lox_Sample_42_FD_206716 | JGI IMG/M metagenome (GOLD analysis project Ga0335083, IMG submission 206716) | Soil microbial communities from Loxahatchee National Wildlife Refuge, Florida, United States - Lox_Sample_4.2 | ecosystem: Environmental > Terrestrial > Soil > Wetlands | place: USA...
AAAGCCGAGGAAATTTTGAATAAAGTCCTCGCCACGGGCAGCATCAGCCCCGACACTGCTTTTTACGTGGGAAAAATCTTGCAAGATCGCGGCAAAACCGATGTGGCAATCAACGTGTTGGAACAGGCTTTGACCAGTCCCGCACCGTTTGCTCAGCGCCAGGCCACAGCCGAATTGCTCTCTCAGTTGAAGAAGGAAAAAGAGCAAAAGGATAAGGATAAAGACAAGAGCGGCGCCACAGTTCCCTCTGGCGGTAGTAAGTAAGCAGCCGGAGATGAGGGCGGATGTTAAAACTGGCCGGGTACACAAATCGTCTGCGCGCAAAAAAAAGATCATGGCATGCCGATCCATCGTCGTGCCATGATCTTTATCCTGAAACGGAACAACCCTGCTAGCTTTGGCGGTTCCGTCCTCCCGACATAGTCGTACTGTACTTATCGGGCGTGCCGCCTTCCGGGCATTAACACAATCTGCCGAGTTTGCACGCCACGAACAGGGTGATGGATACGCAATGGGGAGACAGCGGCTGAACCGACCCCTTCAAACCAACGTCTTCCGTTTATCTCCCGCCATTCCTAGCCCCCAGTTTCCTGATCCGCATCGGACGAAATCGGCGGTTTTCCTTCCACAGCGTGCAAAACCGTCGGCGTCGGCGGCGATTCCAATGCAGGTTCCAGCTTCTGTCGGGAGATGCCGTTGGGCTTCTTTTCGTCACGTGCAGTACCGGCATTTTGCGGGCTATTTTCACTGTTTTCCGGAACAAAATTGTATTCCCGTTGCCAGCGATTATTGTGTCGGCGGTCGCTCACCAGCGTTTGCCCAAACCCATTTCTGCTACTGACATGGACGAGTGATCCGCTCCCATCGAATTCACTGCCGTTGAAGTCGCCTTTCTTTGCCCCGCCAAAATTGTCTCGCTCAGAGTTATAAGCGGCAGATGCGGAAGGGCCAGCAAACTTAGGCCCGGCTTTGTAAGAAGATGTTTGTGAGGAGGTCGCGTTGGTAGTGTTGGAATTAGACCCTTTGCCGTTAGACGCACCGTTGTTAAATCGGTGAAAACCACCCGGAATTTGCCCGGTGGGCGTCATGGACGGCACCGGTGGCCAGGTTTTCAGCGGCATGCCCTCGGCATTTGGATTCCATCCGCCGCGGCCCCATCCACCGTAAACGCCAATCGGCACCTGCATCGGCGGAAAGCCGATATTTTCGCCGTTATGAAAGTTCGTGAACATCTCGATGGCCTCGGCGCGGACCGCCAGGGAGGCCAAAATTGTGGTCGAAAGGATTATCAATCGGTACATAATTCAACTCCGGGTAATGAACGGGAGGAAAGCGATCGGATTAGCCAGGGTCAAGGATCAGAGGTCGCAGTTGATGCGCTAAAAAATGCGCCAACTTTTGACGTCCGACCCCTGCCCGCGGCTTGCTGGCTTTCGAAGTCGCTGATAACTCCGCCCCGCACAGAAACCCGAAGTTGGTGGAAACTTCATCCACATGGGCTCGCAGGTTGATTACTGCGGCGGGCGATTGGGGCGGACGGTTAAGCATTCCCTACCCAGGCGGCAAAGCAACCGCAAACGTTGCTTTTTTTCAACAAGGCAAGGTTTCCCTGATCCGAAAGGTTTGCCTATAACGAATATGCGGCCTACCGCCGATGGTTTGGCCAGGGACGATCCAATGGAGTGGATTGAGTCTATAACCCTTGATTCCACTGACTTCCACGCATTGAGAATTCACAGTTGCCCATGCAAGCTTTCCAGACCAGCCCGAGCAACTTACTGTTCGCGGTCGCTGCCACGGCTTTGCCAAGTGATTTCAGCGACTTTCTGAAAGTATTTTTGACCGTCACGCTCCTGGCACTATCGGCGATCATTTTGCGACATGGCTTGCAGCAGGTTCGTGGAACCACGTTGATGGCCCCCATCGTTTGGACCTGTGTTTCACTACTGGCTTTGGCGACCATGCTGGTGCTGAATTCGCAAACCATGATGGATGGGCATCTGGCAGGCGATTTATCGCTGGTAGCTCTCGTATCCACATTTTGTCCGCTGATCTCGTTGTTGGGCGCCAAACGACCGCAGCATGCCATTTGGCAATGGATTGTATTCAGCTTTTGGATCATTGCGGCGTTGCCGGCGCTGCAATCGCTGGCCATGGATCCCGCGGAAAAACTGGAAGTGCCAATCGTGTGGCAATGCTTTTATGCGGCGTTGCTGTTGCTGGGTTGCGTCAATTATTTGCCCACTCGGTATGCGATCGTGAGTTTACTGGCGGCGGCGGGTCAAGTCTGGCTCTTCTCGCGGTTCTTGCCCGTACCGATTGCGCTTCGCACCACCGACCCGTTGCCTGGTATTGCCTTGCTCTGCGCAGCCGTGTGTGTGGCGCCGCTGGCTGGGCGGTTTCCATCGCTCAGACAACGAGGATGGAAAAACTCGTTAAGTCCGCTCTCCGGCTGGACCCAGGTCTGGCTCGATTTCCGCAATGCTTACGGTTTGCTGTGGAGCGAGCGCGTCAGGCAGCGCATCAATTCACTGTTGGATTCTTCCGACGCGCCAGTGTGGCTGGAGTGGAATGGGTTTCACTTCGCACTGCCGGAGGCCGATCAAATTCCAGATGTCGCTTCGCAACCGCCTGGCAGCCGTCCGAGGGCCGTCACAACTGAGCAAGTCGAAACGCATTTGCGACAGACGTTCGCCGCCGCGGAGCCGGGCATTCGCAATCTGCTGCGCCGCTTTGTGTCCAACCCCTGGATCGACCGCCGACTGAATAGCATTTGTCAGCCTGACCCCAGCACCGTACAATGCGATGCAACATAAAGCGGTTCAACCCTGCCGGCGATCTAGCGATGCCCGTCTGTAGCCCCGGCAAGATATTAATTTGGTTTCTTCACGGAGAACCTGCCATGAATGAAGACCTCGACAAGGTGATGAGCGACATTGAAAGTTCAGCATCGGAATGCTGTGCCGAAATGCGCGAAAAAGCCGCCGAACTGTGCAACAGCGTGGAAGACTTCGTGCGGCACGAACCGATGAAATCGGTCGTGATTGCCGCCGGATTAGGTCTCGTCGCAGGGTTATTGCTTTCTCGACGGTAAGCGGCGCTGATCGCTGTTCCTCCCCTAATCGGTTTCATTGCTCTATGCCGGACGACGGCGCGATACCTCCGCACGATGCAGCCAATACTTCGTCGCCACACGCGACCGATGACCAGCGCACAACGGAGCCCACGGGTCCTGACGCGCTGGCCGAATCGCTCCAACGCATCGCCGAAGCCCGAGAATACTTTGCCCACCTGCTGGCTGCGGAAATCGAGCGCTTCAAGCTGCGCCTGCGCAAAGCGGCAATGTGGGCCATTGTCGGGCTGACCGCGTTGGTCTTGCTGTTGGCCCTGTTGGTGGCGGCCACCGGAGTGTTGCTAGCCGGATTGGCGGAATTGATCGGATCATTGTTGGGTGGCCGCCTATGGTTGGGCGCAGTACTGGTCGGCGGCGGGGTGCTCCTGATCGGTGTTTTGGCTCTGGGCTGGGGATTGTGGGCGTGGCAGGCTTCGGCCTTCGACGCCGTGCGTCAGCGCTTCGCCGCCCGGAAGCGCCGCCAGCAAGGCCGCTTCGGTAAATCGGTGGATTCCGCCGATGACCATCACGACGATCCCAAACCCGATCGATGACGCCTTAGCGGTCTTTTCGCTCTGGTCTTGGACCGCCTTGGTAATTCAGCAGCCATGCTGCAATCTTCTGGGCCAGCGCTGTCTGGCCTTGCGAGCGCGCCAACTCGGCAGCCTTTTGCGCCGCCGCCTGAGCCGCTGCTGAATGGTTCAATTGAGAATTCGCCAACGCCAAATAAAAATAGGTATTGGCGTCAAGAGGATTTAATTGCTCGGCCAGTTGAAACTGTTTCATCGCCTCCTGGGTCCGTCCCATGTTACCCAGGGCTACTCCCAAATTACTATGTGCCGCCGCACAGTAGGGATCGTTTCGGAGCGTTTTGCAGAGTTGATCGATCGCCTCCTGCGTCCGATCCAGCCTCATCAATGCCACGCCCAAATTACTGCCCGCCTCGCTGTAATCGCTATCGAGTTGTAGGGCTTGTCTGAATTGTTCAATGGCCGGTTGCAATTCGTCCGATTGCATCAGCATCAACCCTAAATTGCCGTGGGCCGCAGCGTCTTTGGGATTGATTTTCAGTGCCTCTTGAAATTGTTCCTTGGCTTCCTGAAACCGGTCAGCCTTCGATAACACATGGCCGAGATTATTGTGCGCGACGCCATCACCAGGCTGGGTTTCAATCGTATCTTTCCACAGTGTGATGCCGTCCTGATAAGCGGCCAGGCGGTGGATGTCGAGCAGGCAGCAGGCCAGCGCCAGGGTCAGCGCGGCCGAGCCGACGACGGCCAGAATGCGCCCGTCGACAACCCGCCATCGCTCCTTCGTTCGGGGTACAGCACGCGGGACAGCGACTTTCGTCCAGGTCCATTGCACGGCCCAGTAACCGCCGGCGACGGCCAGCGTGATCAATGCCGCCAGCGGCAGATACATCCGCCGTTCGGCCATCACTTCGGTGACAATCGGGACGAAGAATGTGGGGGACAGAATCAACAACACCCAGGCGCCGACATAGCCTGCCGGCTGCCGCCGCCACAGCAGGATCAAGACGCCGATCGCCAACAGCGCCGTGGCCAGCAGCCAGGGCCAGGCGCTGGCGAAGGTCAAATACACCAGCGGATAATGAATCGACAAGGGCCAGGGCCAGACGACCAGTTTCAAATACCGCCACAACACTTGGGCCTGCGTGCACCACCAGGCCAGCGGCGTCACCTCCAGATGAAAACCGGCCGAAGCTCCCCGCGGTCGGTCAATGTTCAGCGCCAGCAATAACAACCAGCTTCCGGCCAATCCGGCGTACAGGGGCCACGATTTCCGCAGCGCCTGCCGAAACGAGCCGGTCGCAAACGTCCGCTGGAACAACAGCACCAGCAGCGGCGCGGTGACCATCACTTCTTTGCAAGCCATGCCGGCCAAACAGGCCAGCGTAGTGAGAATGAGCCACGTCCTGCGGCCGGCCGCCGATGCAGCCCCCCAATACCGCAGGCTGCCGTACAGCGTGGCCAAATAGAACAGTCCCACCATCAATTCCGTGCGCTGCGTGATATACACCACGGTTTCGGTATTCAAGGGATGCACGGCCCACAGCAGGGCCGCCAGAAACGCCAACGGTCCGCTGGCGCCGGCGAACCGGCCGCCAAAGCATTCCAGCCGCAGCAGGCGCTGGACAATCAAGCCCAGCAACATCGCGGCCAGCAGGTGCACCGCCAGGTTGAAAGCATGGTAGCCGGCCGGGTTCAGCCCGCCGAAATGGTAATTCAGCGCCAGGCTCAGGTTCACCAGCGGCCGGCCGCTGGTGGGCAAGTCCTTGGGCGGATTCAGCGGCCCAGGCTGTCCGTCGGCGCCCAGCAGCGGCCACAGCCGGACCAGCGACGGATTCTGCTCCACGCTGGGCGCATCATCGAACACCAACGGCGAACCCATCGCCCGGCCATACACCCACCACAACACGCCAAACAACATCACCACCGCCCCGGCCTTCCGCCATAAAGAAGCCTCATCCAGCGACAGCAACGATGTCGGCCACGCAGTTCCATGCTGCACGGCAACAGTCGGCCCTGTTGAATTGATGTCCTTTCTTGGCAACATACGGAATTATGCCGGTTGTTTGTTATGGAGAGCTTGCTCGATAGTCCCGCAACCACGTTTCAATCTTTTGGGCCAATGCGGCATTGCCCTGCGATTGAGCCAGAGCTATAGCTTTTTCAGCCGTTGAAATTGCATCCGCCGACCGGTGCATTTGACCGTAAGCGGTAGCCAAATTCTTGTAGTTTTCGGTGTTGTTCGGATCCAATCGCAGGGCCTCTTCGAAAGGCTTGATCGCTTCCGCCAAGTGGTCCGATTTTACCAAAGCGACGCCCAATTTCTGGTGGAGCACTGCAGAGGCAGGTTGCAATTCGATGGCTTTTTGCAGTTGTTGAATTGCCTCCGAGGGTTGCCCTGCGGAAAACAGAGCATCACCTAAAAGTTCGTGGGCCACACTGTCGTTCGGTTGAGTGGCGGCGGTATCTTCCCACAAGGCCAGGGCGTCGTGATAAGCGGCCAGGCGGTGGATGTCGAGCAGGCAGCAGGCCAGCGCCAGGGTCAGCGCGGCCGAGCCGACGACGGCCAGAATGCGCCCGTCGACAACCCGCCATCGCTCCTTCGTTCGGGGTACAGCACGCGGGACAGCGACTTTCGTCCAGGTCCATTGCACGGCCCAGTAACCGCCGGCGACGGCCAGCGTGATCAATGCCGCCAGCGGCAGATACATCCGCCGTTCGGCCATCACTTCGGTGACAATCGGGACGAAGAATGTGGGGGACAGAATCAACAACACCCAGGCGCCGACATAGCCTGCCGGCTGCCGCCGCCACAGCAGGATCAAGACGCCGATCGCCAACAGCGCCGTGGCCAGCAGCCAGGGCCAGGCGCTGGCGAAGGTCAAATACACCAGCGGATAATGAATCGACAAGGGCCAGGGCCAGACGACCAGTTTCAAATACCGCCACAACACTTGGGCCTGCGTGCACCACCAGGCCAGCGGCGTCACCTCCAGATGAAAACCGGCCGAAGCTCCCCGCGGTCGGTCAATGTTCAGCGCCAGCAATAACAACCAGCTTCCGGCCAATCCGGCGTACAGGGGCCACGATTTCCGCAGCGCCTGCCGAAACGAGCCGGTCGCAAACGTCCGCTGGAACAACAGCACCAGCAGCGGCGCGGTGACCATCACTTCTTTGCAAGCCATGCCGGCCAAACAGGCCAGCGTAGTGAGAATGAGCCACGTCCTGCGGCCGGCCGCCGATGCAGCCCCCCAATACCGCAGGCTGCCGTACAGCGTGGCCAAATAGAACAGTCCCACCATCAATTCCGTGCGCTGCGTGATATACACCACGGTTTCGGTATTCAAGGGATGCACGGCCCACAGCAGGGCCGCCAGAAACGCCAACGGTCCGCTGGCGCCGGCGAACCGGCCGCCAAAGCATTCCAGCCGCAGCAGGCGCTGGACAATCAAGCCCAGCAACATCGCGGCCAGCAGGTGCACCGCCAGGTTGAAAGCATGGTAGCCGGCCGGGTTCAGCCCGCCGAAATGGTAATTCAGCGCCAGGCTCAGGTTCACCAGCGGCCGGCCGCTGGTGGGCAAGTCTTTGGGCGGATTCAGCGGCCCCGGCTGGCCGCCGGCGCCCAGCAGCGGCCACAGCCGGACCAGCGACGGATTCTGCTCCACGCTGGGCGCATCATCGAACACCAACGGCGAACCCATCGCCCGACCATACACCCACCACAACACGCCAAACAACATCACCACCGCCCCGGCCCTGACGAACAGCGTATTTTTTTCCCAGAGAAGATTTGCCGTCCCCGGTCGCTTCAAATGGATTGCTTTGCCTTGCATTTACTTCTCCACGGCCCCGGGACGATGGGCCAGCAACCACGAGTCAATTTGGGAGGCCAGCAGGGTTTGATTTTGTAGGCGGGCAAGTTCCAAAGCGGTTTGAGCCGCACTAATGGCGTCGCCGGTTTGGCCCACGGCGGCCTTCGTCATGGCTAAATTGACGTACGCCTGCACGTAATCGGGCCGCAAGTGCAAAGCCTGCTGGTACTGCTCAATCGCCTCGTCCATTCGCCCCACCTTCGCCAACGCATTGCCCAAGTTGCTGTGTGTTTCCGCGGAGTCGGGTTTTAATCGCAAGGCTTGCTGGTATTGTTCAATGGCCTGCGAAATGACTCCCGATTTGGCCAACACGAGGGCCAAGTTGTTGCGCGCCTCGAAATAGTCGGTTTTGATGTTCAGGGCCTGCTGAAATTGCTCAACGGCGTCTTCCAGCCGTCCGGAATTCAAATAGATGGTTCCCAAATTGTTGTGGGCTTCGGCGAAGTCGGGCTGATATTTAATGGCCTGTTTCAATTGCTCAAGCGCTTCCTGCGACCGACCGGAACTGACCAGCGCCATGGCCAGGTTGTTGTACGCATCAGCGTAATTGGTTTGCAGTCGCAGAGCTTGCTGAAATTGGTCAATGGCCTGGGACCATTGTCCGGCGTCGGACAAGCGAATGCCTAAGTTGTTGTGGGCCACGGAACTGTCGGGCTTCAACTGCACGGTCCGCTGGAATTCCAGCAGTGCTTCCGGCTTGCGATTGGCGTCGACCAGCGCGTTTCCCAAATTATTGTGGGCCAGCCAGCTGGCGGGATTTTTCTGGACGGTATCCTCGTACAACGCCAGAGGGCTGGCATACAGGCTGCTTTGCTCGCGAGCGAGAATCGTCAATGCCACAACGACGACGCCCGCCGAAATCGCCGCAGTCCAGCGAATTGGCGATGAAGATCGATCGAGAATCGACGAAATAGCCGCTCCCGCCAGCGCCACGACGGCGATCATTGCAATGTGTTGATAATGATCGGCCACCAACGAGTGCTTCATAAAGCCGACGTCGGTGAAACCCATCACGGGCAGCAACGCCACGCAAAAAAATACCCATGCGAACAATAGCGGCAGCACCCATTTCTGCCGCGACGAGTTTCGCTGCCACACCAGCACCACCGTGACCGCCAGCACGGCCAAAAGGGGCAGCCACCACAAAAAGTTACCGCCGTTGATGTCCCACTGGGGATACACAAACGACAAATTGATTGGCGCCACCGCCTTCGCCAAATAAAACCAGACTACCGCGCCGGCGCCCAACAACCGCTGCCAGAAAGTTGCGTCGCGGATGATTTCGCCCGACCCTTGCGTTTGAAACCAAATATCGACCAGCGTGAGCACAGCGGCGACCGCAAAAAACGGCGCACACCGCAACCCGTCGGACCAAGTGACATGGCCGCGCTGCCACCAGGCCAATAGCAGCAACACCACAGGCAATATTGCCACCGAGCCTTTGCTGAGCATGGCCAGGATGAATGCTACGAGACTCAGGTAGTACCAAATGCCGAATACTTCTTGACCGGCACTTGGGCTCTCCGCCCTTGCCCCACGTCTCTTCTCCGTTACCTCGTTTTCATTACTTCTCGTCCCTTGCTCTGCTTTCAGCCACCACAAAATCGACAACAAGAAAAACAACAGCGCCAATACATTTTTGCGCTGGGCAATCCAGGCGACACTTTCCACATTCACCGGATGCACGGCAAACAACAACGCCGCCAAAAAAGCGCCGGGAATGCGCAACCGCCGCAGCACCAGCCACACGAGCAACGAATCGACAATGTGCAACACCAAATTCGTGATGTGGTAGCCTGTCGGGTTCAGCCCCCACAGCCGCCATTCGATCCACAGCGTGGAATTGGTTACCGGCCAATAATCGGGAGCTTCTTTGGTGAACCAAAAACGATTCAGGCCGTTGGATGATTGGATGATCGAATTGTGCGTCAGCAGCAAGTCGTCATCCAGCACAAATCCGCCATGACGCGCCGGCCAGTAAGCCACGATTACGGCAGCGCTAATCAGCACGATGCCCAACCAATCACGATGGTCATCGACCCATTTGGTCAATCCTGGCAGCGCGGCATCACCGCGGCAAATTGACGAAGTTGCTCGAACCATTAAGGGCTTGTCGAGAGGCATGCTAGGGGCACGCGGCAAGGGTTTTCAATGCGAAATTAGCGCCGCGGAGAATACTTAAAAACCCTATCCCGCCGAAGCCCAATTGATTTGCTCTACGGAGGAAAATAAACCCGAGAAAACCTGCTAGCTGTATGACTACTGAGTGTGCAGGCTCGCGCGATAAGAATCCAACCACGCTTGGATTCTCTGTACCAGGTCCGCATTTCCCTGCGATTGCGCCATGTTCAGGGCTTGTTGGGCCGTCTCTACCGCTTCGGTCGAGCGTTGCAGTTGCGCCAAGGCGGTGGCCGCGTTGGCGCAAGCATCGGCATAATCGGGTTTCAATTGCAAGGCCGCCTGATATTGCGCCAGCGCTTCTTGCGGCTGCCCGACGTTGGAAAAGGCCACTCCCAAATCGTAATGAATCTCGGGATCATCCGGATCGCTGTTTAAGGCTACTTCGAAGTGCCCAATGGCTTGCTGAGGGCGGTTCAATTCCATGAGTGCACGACCGTAATTATCTTGCGCTCGTCCATAACCCGGCGTGAGCGCTAGAGCTCGCTCATAAAACTCTATTGCTTGGTCAGGGTGGCCGGTCAGCGCTAACATTGCGCCTCGGTTATTTAATGCCTCTGGGTCATTTGGGCATTCAGGATTGTTTTCCAAAACTCCGGAATACAGCGGCACGATATCACTGTATTCCCGGCTATGGTTCCAAGTTAGCCACATCATCGTCGGCACAATGACCGCAACTGGAATCAATAAAGCAAAATGAGCGGAGCCGACAGCCAAGTCATATAAATTTCTCCAGCATGCTGCAACCAGAGCGAGAATTCCTAACATGGCAAGTTGTTGATACCGATCCGCCACAGGTGCATACTTCATAAAGCCTACATCGGTCAAGCCAAGCGCCGGCAACAAGGCGATGCAGAAAAACATCCATGCCATAAGCAGCGGTCGACCCCAGCGAGTTTCGCGCCACCAAAGGAGGACCGCAGTGAGCGCCACGGCAGCTCCTGTCGGTAGCCACCATCGAACTTCATTGGTTTGAACATTCCACATCGGATACATGAACGAAAGCCCAATCGGCGCGAGCGCCTTCAGTAAATAAAACCACACGGCACAACCCGCGCCGGCCAAGCGTTCCTCCAAGTCCAGGTGCCGAATCGGATTAGTTCCGTGGGTCTGAAACCAAATATTGATTGGGACCAGAACCGCCGACACCAGCCAGTACGGCAAACTCCGTAATAAGTCCCAGCGCGTAATGTGCCCGCGTTGCCACCAGACCATCAACAGCAACACGGCGGGCAGAATCGCCACCGATCCTTTACTTAACATGGCCAACAGAAACATGAGCAGGCTAACGCCATACCACAACGTGGCCCGAAAGCTTTCGCCGGAGCTCGCACGCTCATTTCCGTGCGCTCCGCGTGTTTGTTCTGCTTTCAACCACGACGAAATCGACAACAAGAAGAACAATAAGGCCAATACACTTTTTCGCTGCGCGATCCAGGCCACTGCGTCGACATTTACCGGATGAACCGCGAACAATAATGCCGCCAGAAACGCTCCGGGCAGTTCTAATTGCGTCAGCACGAACCACACCAAGAGCGAATCGACAACATGCAGCAGCAAATTCGTCGCGTGATAACCCGTGGGATTCATTTCCCACAGTCGCCATTCCAACCACAAGCTACCATGGCTGATTGGCCAAAAATCGACCGCATGGGTGGTCCACATTTTGGCCCATCCATCGGGGGCTTTTATCAACTTGTTTTGAGTTAGAAGTACGTCGTCGTCCAAGAGAAAACCACCATGGATCGACGGCCAATAGACCAGCAATGTGCTGCCTGCAATCAGACAGATTCCCCCCATGATTTGCAGTCGCCGCCTACCCTGGCTGCGCATTTGCGTGTGCCAGGACGAAGCATTTTGAGAGGCCGGATCGTTCGACAAATTAAAGCCCCGGGGCGTAGATTGGCGCATGATAGCCCTGAGTGGATTAGGGGCAGCAAACAGAGTTGTTTGATAGCAAAGCAATTACAAAACAAGCAAAGCACTGCCGGGAAATTTTGAACGCGATTGAATTCACAGGTCTGTTGTGGCAGGAGTGTCTTTAGTTGGCAGTTTTCGCGGAATGTGTTAAGCAATCTTCATAGTATTTTAGTCGCGCGGCAATGCCCTGGGCCATTTTGGTTTCGTTGTGCGAACGGGCCAAGGTCGATGCCTGTTGTGCGATAGAAATAGCATCGGCGTATTGCTTCAAAGCGGCATACGCCGACGCCAAATTCACATAGGGTTGGATAAAATCCGGATCGATTTTCAGGGCCTGCTTAAAGTGGACCAGGGCTTCAGTAAATTGACCGTGCGAAGCCAGAATCAGCCCCAAGCTGTTTTGAGCTTGAGGAATGTCGGGTTTTAGCGCTAGGGCTGTGCGATATTCTTGTTCGGCCTCGGTGGAATCATCTAAAGCCTCCCAGGCCGCCCCCAGGCGATAATGGGCGTAAGCATAATTTGGAGAAATTTGCAGCGCTTGTTGGTATTGATCGATCGCTTCCTGCGGTTGATCTAAATCGGCAAGTGTGTCGCCCCAGTGGAAATGTGCTTCCGCGCAAGCTGGATTCAACTGCAAGGCTGTTTGGAAATGGGGAATAGCCTCCTGATATTTTCCTCGCCGCGACAATTCCAAACCGAGGTTACTCTGAACCAGCCAACTATCGGGATTTTTTTTCACCGTGTCTTCATAAATGGTTAATGCGTCGGCATACAAGGCGCTTTGCTGCCATGTCAAAACCAGAAATACAGTGCTGACGGCGCATGTTGCAAAGACCGTGGTCTGACGAACGGCGGCGCGCGGTTGTCGATAACCATAACTTACAGCCGCCCCTGCAAGTGCAACCACACTGATAATCGCTATCTGCTCGTAGTGATCCGCCACCAGCGAATAGCGCATATAACCGACATCCGTAAAACCCAGCACCGGAAGCAGTGAAATGCAAAAAAAAGACCAAGCAAAAAACAACGGTCGTGTGCGCTTGGCCCACCGCGATTTCAATGACCACATCAACAAGACGGTTACTACAAAGACTGCTGTCAGCGGCAGCCACCATAACCATTCGTCTGCTTGGATGTTCCACTGCGGATAAATGAACGAAAGATTGATTGGAATCAGCGCTTGGAACAAATAAAACCAGATCACAGCCCCCGCACCCAACATGCGCTGGATGGAAGTTACATGACGAATCGCGTCGACTGCGCCGTGAGTTTGAAACCACAAGTTGACCAGAGTCAAAACTACCGTCAATGCGAAAAAAGGCGCCGAGCGAACCACATCTTGCCAGGTTAATCGACCATACATCCACCACAGCAGTAAAATCAGCACCAGGGGCAAGATCGCTACCGAACCTTTGCTGAGCAGGGCTAGCAGAAAGGCAAGCCAACTCAAGGCGTACCACCATCCCGAACGTACCTGAGTTTCTTCTACGTTCTGTTGGCGAGGTTTTGTTGTGTGCAATTGTATTTTTGACCGCCGTTTTTCTTCCGCGAGCAGCCACCACAGAATCGACAATAAAAAGAAGAACAGCGACAGCACGTTTTTGCGTTGCGAAATCCAAGCGACACTCTCTACGTTGACTGGATGCACTGCAAACAGAAATGCGGCCAAAAACGAACCAGGAATGCGCAGCTTGCGCAACACCGCCCAAACGAGCAACGAATCAGCAACGTGCAATAACAAATTCCCGATGTGGTAGCCCGTGGGGTCCAATTTCCAAAGTCGCCATTCCAACCACAGCGTGGAATTGGTGACCGGCCAATAATCGAGTGCTTCGTTGGTAAACCAAAAGCGATACAACCCGTCGGGAGCTTTAATCATCGGATTGTAAACGAGCAGTAGTTCGTCATCAAAAATGAAGCCCCCGCCGTGTGCCGGCCAGTAGATGATCAACACGACAATGAAAATCAGTGCCGCCCCGCTGTATTTTTGAATCGGCGGCGTCATCCACTGCGGCCAAGAGCTTGCCGCGCATGTATGACTTCGTGAAGAATCATTTTCAAGTGGCATGAAGATCAGCGGCTTTCGTGCAATCGCGATCCGAGAACGGCAAATGAAATTTCCAAGTTATCCGTATTGCGGTTCATTTTACCTCGGTTGGATTACGAGTGTTGCACTTTTGCCGGATTTTCGGCTGGGCGCAGGGCAGATTTACGAATGTCCTGAATCGACGCTCGGTTCTTTACCAGTGAGATAGAGATTCGTCGACTCGATCAACTGCCAGGCGCGGCAATGGCAAACAGCAAGTTCCGCGTGGAGATGTACAACACGCCGTTGGCCACAATCGGCGTGCTGTAAATGCTGGAGCCCATGTCGATGCCCCCCGGCTTGCCGTCAGCGTCTTTGGAGATCAACTCCATGGTTTTGCCGAACTTGAACACCAGCATGTTGCCGTCTTCGTTGCCAATGAACACTTTGCCGTCGGTAATCAGCGGCGAGGCCCAACTGGCCGCCAGCATATCGTAGGTCCAGTAGGCTTTTCCGGTTTTGGCGTCGAGGCAATGGATGATGCCGCAGAAATCAGCCACCATTAAAATATCGTCTTTAATGGCCACGGTGCCGCAGGTGCGGTGCATGGTTTCTTCCGGATCGAGCTTGCCATTGCCGTTGAGATCTTGCCCTTCGTAGTGCCACACACAGGCGGAGTTGGGATTGGCGCGCGTAAAGTCGCCGTCGGCCTCGACGCAAGCCTGATTTCGCTTGGGCGGAATTGGCGTAGTCGGATTGGCCGAGTTGAACACCAGTTCCGGGCTTACGTCGCCGCGCTTCGTCGGATCGATGCACCACAAATGTCCGTTCCCTTCGCCGTGCTCCGGATCTTCTCCCACACCAATGTACACCAGCCCATTGTAAATCACGGGTGTGGCAATAATGTGATTTCGGTCGGCGCGATCGAGCGTGTACTTGGCTTTTTTCGGGTTGCAGTCGAACTTCCACAACAGCGTCGGTTTGCCGCCGGTGGTGCGCGGATCGAAGCTATACACCCAGCCGTCGCCGCAGCCCAAAATCGCCTGCGGCTGGCCGTTGATTACCGCATACGTCGGCGACGACCATTGGCCGTGCAACACGTTGGGTCCGGGCGAATTGTCGGTCCACAGCACCTTGCCGGTATTTTTATCGACGGCAATAAACGTGGGCGCGTACGGGGCGGGCAAATTGATGTGCGCTTCGTCCACACCGTTGCTGGTGTTCACAAATAGCACGTCTCCGGCCGCAGTGATGGAGCAGTTCGACATGTTGTGTTGCTGCGTGCCTAGTTGCTTCATCATGTCGAGCACCCAAATCACATCGGCTTCTTTGTCTTCTTCCCAGGCGGCGTTGGGATTTTTCTTGAGCGCCATTTCCCGTTCGTTGGTCACCGGGCCGACGTTCTTTCCGCCGCGCAGTCCCGCCGTACTTAGACACCGCACTTCTCCGCGGTTGGACACGTACCACAGCCGATCGCCTTGCACCAAGGGGGCGCTGCACACGCCTTCATCGGGCCAATCGTTCACGCGGCCGGTGGGAAGTTTTTCGTTGCTGTCTTGCCAGAGAAATTGGCCTGATTTTTCGTCGAAGCACAAGAGCACGCCCAAATCGACGTCGGCCGAATAGCGCTTCAAATACGCATGGCCGTTGTTGGTGCCCACGTATACGTGCCCGTTAGCGACCACGGGATTGCCGTAACTTTTGAAGCCCAGCGAGGCCACCCATTTGATGTTTTTAGCCCCTTTGTTTTTCCACGCGCCGGTATCGGCGTCGAATTCGCCGGGGTTCCAATCGGCGGGAATGTTTTTGGCCTCCGGCGTGTTGTTGCGGATCGACGAGCCGCCCCACATGCTCCAATCGTTCGGCCCCGCGCCGACGACTTCCGCCGCATACTGCGTGTATCCTTCGACGCCGGCCAACTCGCCTTGGGCGGTCGCGGCCTGCTGGCCGAGATTCATGCCTGCCCCTGCCCCGCCGCCGGAAACTCCGGCCGATGCATCCGCAAGTGCGTTGATCGGCGGCCCAGCGTTAATTGGCGGCGCGACATTTCCTGAATCGACGGCTTGATCCGCCCGCAGATTTGCAAGCGCCGCACACAATGCCGCCAAACTAGCAGGCACGATCAGAAATACCAATCGTACGCGAAATTTCGAATTCGTCACGTCGATGCTCCTCCTCAATTCACGTTAGCTCAGTTGCCTTGCTTGGAATCCTTAGCGCTGACTGACGGCGGCACATTGTTCGACACCACGCTCACATTGTCGATGTAAATTTCCGCGATAGTCGATTGGCCAAATAAACCAGGACTGCCTTGCAAATTTGGGACGTCGTCGACGGCTTCAATGGTCCACTGGTCAGGTTCCGGTTCGCCGCGAGGCCAAACTTTCCCTTTGAGCACGGCTTTGCCGCCATCCGTGCCGGCGGAAAATTTCATCGTGTACCATTTATTACCCTGCCAATGGAACGGAATGGTTTTGGAAAACCGTCGCGCCACTTGCGGCGGCCAGGAGCGAATTTGCAATTGCTGGCTGTTGCCCATCAGGTCCAGCGTGTACCGCTGCGCAATCAACCCCATGTCAGGCAAGCCCATCACCCGGTTTTCGCTGGTGCTGGTCGGGTTGATTTCCGACGCGCTGGGCGTGGAATCGGCTTTCGTCGCCAGTGGATTGACATCGACCGAAGTCGCCATCGTGGCTGCCGCCTGCGGTTTGTATTGACCCTGCAAATCGGCCTGGATCGTGTAATCGTGCATGTCGTCGGGGCCCATCCAACTTTGGCTGCGCGTGCCTTTGGGAATGGTGGTAATTTTCACCATCACTTTGTCGCCGTCTTTTTCAATAATTTTGTGGCGGTAGCGGGCGCCGATCCACGTCACCGGCGCTTCACCCGATTTCGGCGCGGCGGGATTGTTGGGATCGGCCTTCAGCGCGATGTCGTTGAAATCCCACTTCCACGGCAGCGGCGGTACCACACGCAACCGAGCCTGGCCCGAAACATCACCCACTTTGGCCGTGACGATGCTGGCAAAATGCGCCGGTCCGGTGGGCGCGGTGTAAACACCGTAAGCATCGAACGAACCGGGTCCGTTCACTTCCCATTTGGGCGTCTGGCTAACCGCCGGGTTCGAAGACGGCAATTCTTGTCCACGGTCGTTGAATAGTCGCACGTGGAATTGTTGTTTTTGGCCGGGCTTCAACAGCAGCTCGCCGGGCGTCACTTGCACCCAGGCCGGCTTGTCCGTATCTGAAGCTGCCGCCGGTTCTTCCTTTGGCGCGGCGGGAATTGGCGTGGCCTGGGGCTTGGTATCTTTTGTGCCCAAGCAGTACAAGGCTGATCCGGTGGGCAAATAAAGTTTGCCGTGCGAAACCGCCAACGAACCACTCACTTCGTCCGCATCGGGCAGCCGCATCTTCGATAAAAACTTAACGCCGTTTTCGGTCGGCTGCATCACGTGCCAGGCTGTAGTGGAACAGAGATAAATTTTCCCGTCGGCAAACAATGGCGATGCCCGCACAATGGTTCCAATAAGCTTCGTGGGCTTGTTGCCAACGAGTTTTCCCGATTCGGCGTCGGCAATATATAAGTTGCCCGAATCGTCGGCGCTGTAGACGCGGCCGTTGACGACCAGCGGCGACGACTTACTGGCCAAATCTTTCAGAATGTGCCAGACCTCGTTGGTTTTGGTAATATCGCCCGTGCCCGTGCCGCGAAAACAAACGAGCTCCCCGGCGGTGGCGTTGTCCAAATTTTCCTCACCCTGGGCCATATAGACTTTGTCGCCGATTACGGTGGGGGACAAATTCAGCCCTCGCCGCGACATTCGGAAAAACCACAGTGGCTTTCCGGTGCGCGGCTGAAAACCCCACACCGCGCCATCGGCCGATCCAATGACCATCACCGCTTGCCCCTCGATGACCGTGAAAACCGGCGTGCTATATACAGTATCTTCCGGTTTGGGCTTGGTGCTGGCGAACCACCGCACTTCGCCGGTGTTTTTATCCATCGCCAAAATTCGATGGGCGGGGATCGCGGTATCTCCCCAGCCGACCATCACGGCGTTGGCGATTACCAAATCTTCAAACAACGCCGGCGAATGCGTGCGGCCGCCGTAGGGGCTGACCATGCCGAACTCTTCACCCAGCGAGCGCGACCAAACGGTTTTGCCCGTTTCGCCGTCGATGCACGAGAAATACCCATTCACGCCCTGCGAATAAATGCGGCCGGTTTCCGGATCGCCCGCCAGATTGCTCCAGCCCACCCGTTCCGCCGGCACGTCGGAAAGAAACACATTCCAACGGTTCTCCCACAGAATGTTCCCCGTGTTGGCGTCCAGACAAATGACTTCTTCTTGTTCCTGTTTGGTGTCGGGCTTGTAGCGTACCTGGGTGTAAACCTTGCCATTCAGAATGATGGGGGACGAAATGCCGGCCGCCTCGGGGCGCTTCCAGAGCACGTTTTCCCTGGTATCGGGATCCCATTTATCGATTAGGCCCGTTTCCCGCGAAATGCGATTTTGTTCCGGTCCGCGCCAGTTGGGCCAATCGAGCGGATCGGCCGCAGTGCATGTTTTGCTGCCGCCGACTGCACCGAGCCAACCGACCAGCATCAAGCAACAAGATAGACAATTAATAATATGAGTGAGAATCGAAGCAGAAGCGGGCAGACGGCGGAATCGCATGTCGGGCTCCAGGCGAGGTCCGGTTATCCGGTATAGGCAAGGTGGGATACGTTTAGAATAAGCCTACGGCCCCACGAGAGCAAGCCGGCGAAAGGTGTCATACCGCTTGCCGAACCTAGCGATAACCGCCCGTTTCAAACTGCATTTTCTCAGACTCAGCGAGACATTTCGCCAGTGCATGTGCGCAGTGAAGGGCGCTGAAAATCGACGAATTCTTAGCGCCATGCGATGCTTCGCCGCCCGCTGATCCTGGAGTAGCCCCTGTGAATGCTCGCTCCCGTAGTCTGCCGCAGTGTTTTGTTCGCGGTAAATGTTTTCCCTTCCGACGATTACGATAACATAAACTGCGGAGGATTTTCAGGAAGTGCCTGATGTAATGTGTCAAATCGAACAGACTTTTACGAGCCGGCAAAATTTGCAGTCACTTCGGTCCCGACATAAGCGGCAAGAGTGCTACAGCTTTCGCGCGCGACAAGGTTTGCCGAACGGTTGCCGTAAATCATTTGCATAAAAAAACTTCGGGCAACTCAAGGGGCTGCTGGCGTGCGGCCGATACGACAGTTGTCCCTTGAAGAAATCGCGTGCTTTTGCGGCACGTAAAGGGCGCGCTGGACAACCGGTTCAGTTTTTCGGGTCAAGGAATGGCTCGGCTGGTCCCGGCGCAATACACCGTGTGGACCGTTGATTTCGATCCCACCTTACTCGGCTACCCGCGTCCGATCCCAACCGTTTGGCAACGCCGCCTCGGGCGGCCCCACCTGCCTGGTCGTACGATCGTTAGCGATGAGAAGGCCAACCGGCGCTGTTTGTCAAAACAGTGTCTGTGGGATGCGCGCAAAATCTACGGCCCAACTCGCAAAGGAGACGTTGCTCGATGAAACTGAAACTAGTTTTTGGTGCGCTCATGCTATGCATGAGCCTGGCCGGCCAGAGCTATGGGTTCGAGATGCTCGACCGTATGCTCGGCTTCGGCGACTCTGGCAGTGATTGCAACTGCTGTGAGCCAAAATGCTGCGAGAAAACCTGTTGTGCCGCAGATCACGCTTGTGGCTGTGAAAAATCTTGCGGTTGCGAACAGTCTTGTGGCTGCGAAAAGTCCTGTTGTGCCGCCCCGGCTTGCTCGAGCTGTGGCTGCGAAAAGTCCTGCGGTTGCGAATCGGCTCCTGCTTGCAGCAGTGCGCCTGCCTGCAGCAGCGCTCCGGCTTGCGCCAGCTGTGGCTGTGAGAAGTCCTGCGGTTGCGAAAAGAGCTGCGGTTGCGAAAAGTCCTGCGGTTGCAATAGCTGCTGCAACAACTGCTGCCACAAGAGCTGTGGCTGCGATTTGTTCGGTGGTTTCTGCAGTCTGTTCGATTGCCACCATTGCTGCAATAGCTGCTGCAAAACCTGCAACAGCTGCAGTAGCTGCGGCTGCGAAAAGAGCTGTGGCTGCGAAAAGTCCTGCGGTTGCGAATCGGCTCCTGCTTGCAGCAGTGCCCCTGCCTGCAGCAGTGCTCCGGCTTGCGCCAGCTGTGGCTGTGAGAAGTCCTGCGGTTGCGAAAAGTCTTGCGGCTGTGAAAAGTCCTGCTGTGCCGCTCCGGCTTGCTCCAGCTGCGGCTGCGAAAAGTCCTGCGGTTGCGAATCGTCCTGCGGTTGCTCCAGCTGCTGCAATAGCTGCTGCCACAAGAGCTTCTGCGAGAAGAGCTGCGAATGCCATTGCTGTGGCCCAGCCAACTACTGCTGCCTATTAGACCTGTTCAGCTGCCACAAGTGCCATCACTGCTGCAATAGCTGCTGCAACACTTGCTCCAGCTGCGGTTGCGAGAAGAGCTGTGGTTGCGAATCGTCTTGCGGCTGCGAGAAGGGCTGCGGTTGCGAATCCGCTCCTTCATGTGGTTGCAGCGGTAGCGCTCCGGCTGCTGCTCCTGCCGCTCCGGCTCCGGCTCCGGCCGCTGCCACCGGCACCGATGCCGCTCCCATGCCTCCGGCTCCCATGGCCGATCCTTCGGCTGCGATCCCCGGAACGCATCGCGTCGTCCAGGCCAGCCAGTATGTCCGTACGAACTAAGTGCGGCTTACGTTTCGATTGATTTTAACGCTCTGCCCGGTGTGAAAACGCCGGGCAGAGTTTTTTTATGCGCGGAGAATTCTCACTTCGTGATCATTCTTACGTCGTAGCTGCTGTCGTTTGACGGTGGTTCGCAAAACCCGATTTCCGCTTACCGCCTATCGTCTGTCAGGCTGGCCGATTAGCATGACGGTATGCCAGAACCGTCTGCTACCTTCGCCAATTTGCGTGTCGCTGCCTTCGAGAGTCGCCGCAGCGCCGAGCTGGCCGATTTGATCCGCCAGTATCGTGGCCAACCCATCGTGGCTCCCGCCATGCGCGAAGTGGCGATTCCCCGTAATCCGGAAGCGGTCGATTTTGCCAATCGTGTCATGACCGGCCAGGTCGATGCCCTGATTTTCACCACCGGCGCCGGCGTGCGACGGCTGGTGGAGCAAATTCAGCGGCACGTCGACCGCAGCCGTTTTCTATCGGCAGTTTCCGATGCCATGACCATTGCCCGGGGTCCCAAACCCGTTGCCGCGTTGCGTGAATTGGGCATTGAACCGCGCCACCAAACTCCTGCGCCGCACACTTGGCGCGAAATTTTACAGGTGGTCGATCGGGCTGTGCCGCTGGCGAATCAAACCGTCGGCCTGCAAGAATATGGCCAGCCCAATGCCAGTTTATTGGCTGGCCTGGAAGCACGGGGCGCCACGGTCATCAATCTCCGGCTATACCATTGGGAATTGCCGGAAGATACCGCCGCATTGTCAGCCGCGCTGCGGCAAATTGCCGATGGTCAAATTGAAGTAGTGCTATTCACTTCCAGCCATCAAATCATCAACGTGCTGCACTTGGCCCAGCGTACTGGGCTAGCAGACCAATTGCGACAGGGCCTGCGCGGGGCCGTGATCGCTTCCATCGGGCCCGATACCACCGCCACACTGCGGCAAAACGATCTGCCGGTCGACGTACAGCCCAATCAGCCCACGATGGAAGATTTGGTCGCCGCCGCCGCTGCAGAAGCGGCCAAAGTGCTGGCGAAAAAGCGCTGGCTGGCCTCCGTCGTTCCCGCGGAAGCAAAATCTCCCGGCCTCACGCCCGATTCTCGGCAGCCTTTGCCTAGCCAATTGGCCGACCAAATGAAACCGGCCGCGCTTGATCCGGCCGACCCGGTTTACGACAGTCTGTTTCTCAAAGCTTGCCGGCGCGAACCGGTGCCGCACACGCCCATTTGGCTCATGCGGCAGGCGGGCCGTTACATGCCGGAATATCGAGCGGTGCGGGAGAAAGTCGGTTTTCTGGAACTGTGCAAAAACCCCGCGCTGTGTGCCGAAGTGATGGTCACCGCCGTCCGCCGCTTGGGTGTCGATGCCGCCATCATTTTTTCCGATTTGCTGCCGATCTTGGAGCCGATGGGATTGGACCTGGAGTTTTCCGCTGGCGAGGGGCCGGTCATTCACAATCCGGTGCGCGAAGCGCGCGATGTCGACCGCGTGCTGGAATTGGAAAGTGTCGAATCGCTCAGCTTTGTGATGGAGACGGTTCGTCAAACCCGCGCCGGGTTGCCGCGCGGCCTGCCGCTGATCGGCTTTGCCGGCGCGCCGTTCACGCTGGCCAGTTACGTGATCGAAGGGGGCGCCAGCCGCAACTTTCTGAACACTAAAACGCTGATGTACCGCGACAGTGGCGCCTGGACCGTGCTGATGAGCCGCCTGTCGCGCGCCATTACGCGCTATCTTAACGCGCAAATCGCCGCCGGCGCGCACGCCGTGCAACTATTCGATAGTTGGGTCGGCTGTCTGAGCCCAGACGATTACCGTCGCTTTGTGCTGCCGCATGTGAAAGCGGTCATCGACGGCCTTGTGCCAGGCGTGCCGATCATCAACTTTGCCACGGGCAACCCGGCGCTGATTCCGTTGCAGGCCGAAGCGGGCTGCGATGCTGCGAAAGGCGCAATTATCGGCGTCGATTGGCGCATTCGACTGGATGATGCCTGGCGGGCGATCGGTTACGACCGCGCCATCCAGGGAAATCTTGATCCCGCCGTGCTGCTGGCCGATCGCGCCGAAATCCGTCGCCGCACCCAAGAAGTGCTGCAGCAGGCCGCCGGCCGTCCGGGGCACATCTTCAACTTGGGCCACGGCATATTGCCGCAGACGCCGGTCGATAATGTAGTCGCTTTGGTGGACGCTGTGCATGAATTGTCGGCCAATCGCTGATTGATTGCTATACTGTTTGGCGTCCCATGAAGAGGAGACAGCCGCATGCGATTTGTTTTTCTGGCGCTTGGTTTGATCGTCGCTTTTCCGCCGCGGGGAAATGCTGTTTTCGGCGCCGAAGCGGAAGTGATGATTGTTGACGAAGCGGGCCAATCTCACCGACTCACGGCCGCCGACATTGCCAAACTGCCGCAGCGCACTTTGAAGGCCAAGGCGCACGACGCCGAAAACGAATTCAGCGGCGTGTCGCTGGTCGATTTGTTGCAATCGGTCGGCGTTGAATTCGGCGACAAGCTGAAAGGAGCCCGCGCCGGCACGGTGCTGGTGGTGGAGGCGGCCGATGGGTATCGCACGGCGTTCGCACTGTTGGAAATCGATCCGGCCACCACCGACAAAATAGTGCTGCTGGCCGACAAGAAAAACAGCCAGCCGCTGGACGATAAGGAAGGTCCGCTGCGATTGGTGGCGCCGGACGAAAAACGTCCCATCCGCTGGGTACGCTGCGTGAAAACATTGCGGGTAATCAACGTGAAGGATTTACCGCCCCTGGAAAAAACTGCACTCACTGGCAGCAACCAAAATTGACGCTCGCAAAGCAAACTTTTATGCTGTGGGCGGTGTTTTGGCCCTGATTGAAGGACATGACCATGCGTGCGAAATGGATTGTGGGTGTTTTGGCATTCGCTGCGGCAGCGACTGCTTGCGCCGACGATGCCACGCCGACAGCCAAGGCGCAAGATAACGCGC
>Ga0335083_10002698_pt1 | contig 23311 bp, 21 predicted proteins | sample Lox_Sample_42_FD_206716 | JGI IMG/M metagenome (GOLD analysis project Ga0335083, IMG submission 206716) | Soil microbial communities from Loxahatchee National Wildlife Refuge, Florida, United States - Lox_Sample_4.2 | ecosystem: Environmental > Terrestrial > Soil > Wetlands | place: USA...
ACATCCTCCATCTCGGGCAGGGTGACCTTCCGGTCCCGATCGCGCGGGAGCTGCTCGGCGACGGGATCCTGATCGGTCGATCCACCCACGCCCACACCGAGGCGGACGTGGCGTCGAAGCAGCCGGGGGTCGACTACTTCTGCGTCGGTCCGACCTGGCCGACGCCGACGAAACCCGGTCGCCCGGCGCCCGGGCTTGCGCTGGTTGACCACGCCGCTCGACTCGCGGGCGACCGGCCGTGGTTCGCCATCGGCGGCATTGGTCCACAGACGCTCGAGGAGGTGCTTGCCGCCGGCGCGACCCGAGTCGTCGTCGTTCGTGCGATCACCGAGGCGGACGACCCGGGTGCCGCCGCGCGCTCGCTCGCCGGCCGGTTGAGGGCTTGAGGTGGCGTACCTGCTGGTCATGGCCGCGTGCGTGCTGATCACGCTGCCGCTGGAATTCGTCTTCGGGGCGAGGGTGTACCGCCGGTGGCGCCGGCTCGCACTGACCCTGATCCCGGTCCTGCTCGTCTTTCTCACCTGGGATGCGCTGGCGATTCATGCCGGCGAGTGGAGCTACCGGCACCTCACCGGCGTGCGGCTCGGAAACCTCCCGATCGAAGAAGTCGTCTTCTTCATCGTGATTCCGACCTGTTCGATCCTCACCTTCGAAGCCGTACGCCGGCTCCGACCGGAGTGGAGGGCCGGTGACGAGCAATGACCTATACGGCGGCGGCAACGTTCGCCGTTGTCGGCTCAGCTCTTCTCGACCTCGCCGTGCTACGAACGAGCTTGGTACGACGGAAGGTCTTCTGGGCGTCGTACGGGATCGTCGTGGCCTTTCAGCTGATCGTCAACGGCATCCTCACCGGGCGCCGGCTCGTCGTGTACTCCCCGCACGCCATCGCCGGGAGCGCCACGCCTTCGTTGCTCGGTCACTGGCGCATCGCCTATGCGCCGGTCGAGGACCTGCTCTTCGGGTTCGCACTCGTCCTCCAAACCCTGGCCTGGTGGGTCTTTTGGGGACGTCGATCGTCGGACTTACCATCACCCGCGGTTGATGCGGCGGCGAGTCAGGTTCGCGCGGATGAGCGCGGGTAACGCGACCCTGACACGCCGCCCGACGCCGACCGCGACCCGCTGCGTGAGGACTTGGTAGTCGGCTCGCTCGATCTCGTCGAGGATGCCGCGATACAGCGTAGTGGCGGTTTGCACGCACTCGCGGCTGGACGGTTCGAGCAGGCGGATTCCAGGTTCGGCCGACCGATACACCTCGCGGGTGCGGGCAATCTCGAACGCGATCAGCCGCCGTACTCCGCCGTTCACGACCCCCGCGGCAAGGTCGTCGCGGGTGACGCTGAACTCCGCGAGATCCTCCTTCGGCAGGTACACACGTCCTCGGCGTAGGTCTTCGCCGAGGTCGCGAAGGAAGTTCGTCAGCTGAAACGCGATCCCGAGGTCTCGGGCGTACGGCTCGGCGATCTCGAATCGGTGCGTGGAGGTGCCGAGCACGTGCAGCATCTGCACCCCGATCACCGCAGCGGATCCATGGATGTAGTCGCTGAGGTCGGCCCAGGTGGGGTACTCGGATGTGGTCAGGTCCATCCGCATCGACGCCAGGAAGTCGTCGAACAACTCGATCGGGACCTCGAAGCGCTTCATCGTGTCGTGGACGGCGACCAGGACCGGATCGCTCGTGTTCGCAGCGCGGAAGAGGGCGGCCCACCGGTCCAGAGCCGCCTCGCGTTGGGCGACCGTGGGATGAGTGGAGAGGTCGTCGACGGTCTCGTCCGCACGGCGGGCAAAGGCATACAGAGCGTGCACGGCCGGACGCTTGTGGGGAGGGAGGAGCGCAGTCGCCAGGAAGAACGTGCGCCCGTACCGCGCGTTGATGGATCGGCAGGCGGCGTACGCCCGGTGGAGGTCCGCGCCTGCGCGGTTGTGCCGGGTCATCGCACCCCACTTCCGACGATCCGTTCGGCGGCGAGCCGGCCGGAGATCAACACCATCGGTACGCCCACTCCGGGCCGGGTCCCGGAGCCGGTGAAGACCACGTTGTCGTAGGCAAGGTTCGACGGGCGGAACGGACCGGTCTGCCCGAAGGTGTGCGCCGAAGCGAAGGGGGTGCCGCCGGCCATTCCTCGTCGTGCCCAGTCGTCGGGTGTGGTGAAGTCCTCGACCTCGATCGAGTCGCCGAAGCCGTCGTACCCGATGCGTTCGAGATGGGTCACGACCTCGTCGCGGTAGCGAGGGCCGAGTCGGGTCCAGTCGAGACCTGCCTCGAGGTTCGGTGTCGGCACGAGCACGCACCGGGCGGATCGGCCTCGTGGTGCGAGCGTCGAGTCGGTGACGCTCGGCGTCGAGACGAGTAACGACGGATCGGACTGCAAGACCTTGAGGTCGATCAGTTCGCGAAACGTCGCCTTCCACGCCTCCCCGAAATGGAGAGCGTGGTGGGCCTCGTTCGGGTAGGTCCTCCTCGACCCGGCGAGGAGAAGGACACACGACGGCGAGTAGGTCAGATGGGCCAGGCGTCGGGGCGCATCGCCTCCCGGCAGGAGATCTCGCCAGGCGACCGGCAGATCGGGATTGAGGACGACGACGTCGGCGCTGATCCGATCGCCGTCCGCGGTGTGGACCGCGACCGCGCGGCCGTTGAGAATCTCGACCCGCGTGACCCGGGTGCCGTAACGGACGACAACGCCGTGTTTGATTGCCGCACCCGCGAGTGCCTCCGGGACGGCGTGCACCCCACCAGCGGGAAACCACACGCCCGCAATGCAGTCCAGATAGGCGATGACGGCGTAAATCGCGAGCGCGTCGTATGGCGAACGGCCGGCGTACATCGCCTGGAAGCTGAAGATTCGTTGCAGCCGCGGGTCGGTCAGGTACGACGCGACGACGGGAGCGAGCTTGCGGAACCCTCCGAGCGCTGCCAACCGGCCGAGTGCCGGGGTGAGCAGACCCGCGGGCGAGTCGTAGTTGCGATCGATGAACCGTCGCCGTTCGAGGTCGTAGAGCCCGCGAGCGAAGGCGGCGAACTTCCGGTAGCCGGCGGCGTCAGCGGCGCCCCTGACGGCGTGGATCTGATCCGCCCACGCATCGACGTCGGCGAGCACGTCGATCGTGGAGCCGTCCGCGAACGACGCGCGGTACGCCGGTTCGACCCGGCGGAGGTCGAGCCAGGCATCCAACGGCTCGTCGACGCAGTGCAGTGCGTCGACGATCAGGTCCGGCATCGTGAGCACGGTCGGGCCGGTGTCGAACCGGTAGCCGTCGATCTCGAGCAACCCTGCCCGTCCGCCCGGCACCAGATCCTGCTCGAGAACCGTCACCTGCCTGCCGGCGCCGCACAAGCGGAGCGCTGCTGACAGACCTCCGAGGCCGGCCCCCACGATCACGACGTGGTCCGTGGGACCGGCCACGGTGCGCGCGCCCGGCAAGCGCGTCACGCCGATCGCTGGGTCGCCGCGCGCGCCAGTCCAACGAGCGCGACGGTGGCGTCGTGATCGAGTCCGGCGGCGGTCAGTGCGCGAAGCGCGGCATCGACGCGTTCGTCGATCATCTGCTCGACCGCCGTCGTTGCTCCGCTGGCCGTCACGATCTCGCGCAGGGACTCGACCGCCTGGTCGTCGAGGTCGGGGTTCCCGAGATGGCGATCGATCGTGCTCCGCGTCGCGGCATCCGCGGTCTCGACCGCCAGGGCGATCAGGACCGTGCGCTTGCCCTCCCGCAGGTCGTCGCCGGCCGGCTTTCCGGTGCGTTCGGGGTCACCGAAGACACCGAGCAGGTCGTCGCGCAGCTGGAACGCCTCGCCGAGCGGGATGCCGTACCCACTGAGCGCAAGCATCGCCTCGGCTTCCGCGCCGGCGAGCGCCGCACCGAGGTGCAACGGACGTTCGACGGTGTACTTGGCGGCTTTGAACCGGGCGACCCGCAAGGCGCGCTCGACCGAACCGCCGCCCCGCGCCTGCTCGATCACGTCGAGGTACTGCCCGGCCATCAGCTCGGTTCGCATCGCATCGATGATCGGCCGGGCACGCTCGAGTCCAGCCGGGTCCCAGCCGCTCGTTGCCAGCATCGAGTCGGACCAGATGAGGTAGAGGTCGCCGAGCAGGATGGCAACCCCTTCCCCGAAGGCGGCGGAGTCGCCCTGCCAGCCCGAGACGTCGTGCAATGTGGCGAACTGCTCGTGGATCGACGGCTGTCCGCGCCGAGTTGCGCTGCGGTCGAGGACGTCGTCGTGCACGAGAGCGCACGCCTGGAGGAGCTCCAGGCTCGCAGCGGCTCGCACGAGTGCGTCGCTGTCGACGGCGCCTACGGCGCGCGCTCCCCAGAAGCAGAATGCCGGCCGCAGCCGCTTCCCGCCGTCGAGCACGAATCGTGCCGCGGCCTCGGCCACCGATGTCAGCTCGCTTGCGATGTCCGTCAGATCCGTCGTCGCCACGGTCACGAAGTCGCGCAGCGCGGCCTCGACACGAAGGCGCGGGTCGTCGGTCATCGGATCAAGGATTCCTTATCGGTGACGGTCGTGTGCGCTCGGATTCACCCGAGCGGATCATCGATACTGGACGGGTGTCCACCGCGGTGCCCCCCAAGCTGGCCGATCAGCGGCCGCATCCCCGGCCCACCATCCGGGAGTTGCTCGCGAGTGGACAGCGGTCGTACTCCTTCGAGTTCTTCCCCCCGAAGACCGAGGTGGGGGAGCGGCAGCTCTGGCAGGCCCTGCGCGAGCTTGAGGCCCTGCGTCCGTCCTTCGTGTCGGTGACGTACGGCGCCGGGGGTTCGACGCGTGATCGCACCGTGTCGATCACCGAGCGCATTGCGACCGAAACGACGCTGACGCCGGTCGGTCACCTCACCGCCGTCGACCACTCGGTTGCCGAGCTGCGACGGGTGATCGGGCAATACGCCGACGCGGGAATCCGCAACGTCCTTGCCCTGCGTGGTGACCCGCCCGGCGACCCGCGAGGGGAGTGGCATGCGCATCCGCAGGGGTTGACCTACGCGGCGGACCTGGTCCGGCTGGTTCGCGACTCGGGCGACTTTTGCGTCGGGGTCGCGGCGTTCCCGGAGAAGCATCCGCGCTCACCCGACTTCGATACCGACGTCAGGTTCTTCGTGGACAAATGTCGGGCGGGCGCCGACTTCGCGATCACCCAGATGTTCTTCCACGCGGACGACTACTTCAGGCTGCGGGACCGAGTGGCGGCCGCGGGCTGCGAGATCGCGATCCTGCCCGGCGTCATGCCGGTGACGAACGTCGCGCAAATCGAGCGGTTCGCCGTGCTGTCGGGAGCCACCTTCCCGGCGGAGGTGGCCGATCGGCTCCGCCGCGTCGAGGACGACCCGGTCGCGGTGCGGGCCATCGGGGTCGAGGTCGCGAGTGATCTCTGCGAGCGCCTGCTCGCCGAGGGGGCACCCGGCCTGCACTTCATCACCCTCAACCGATCGACCTCCTCACGCGAGATCTACCAACGGCTGGGCCTGGCGGCGCGCCCGTGAAGCGGACCCGTGCCGCCGTCATTCGCCGCCGACGGCTCGCGGTCACGGTCACGGTCGCGACCGTGCTCCTGACCACCGGCGTGGTCCTGGCGAGCGAGTTGCCGGCGAGCTCGCACGCGAACCACCACGGTGCCGCGTCCTCGCCCTCGACGACGACAACCACGTCACCCTCGGATGACGCAAGCGCTGCCCAGGCCTCGCTGGTTCGGACGCTCAAGCGGTTCATCGCCACACGGCACGGATCGATCGCGGTCGCCGTGTACGACGGAGTCGACCGGCGCTTGCTCGTCGTGCACCCATCGCTGCGCGGTCGAACCGCAAGCATCGTGAAGGTGGACATCCTGGAGACCTTGTTGCATCGGACCGGAGGACACCTGACCGAGGACGAACGCGAGACGGCACGGTCGATGATCGAGAACAGCGACAACGACTCGGCGACCGACTTGTGGAATCGCGATGGCGGCGCCGCGGGAGTGCGGGCGTACAACCACCTCGTCGGGCTGCACCACACGGCCCCGAACGTCGACTGGGGCGACACGACGACGTCCGCCGCTGACCAGGTCACCCTCCTTCGCGAGCTGCTGCATCCCTCGTCCGTGCTGACCGACCACTCGCGGCGGTTCGCTCGATCGTTGATGCGCAACGTCGAGGCGGACCAACGGTGGGGAATCAGCGCGGGCGTTCCTTCCGGCGCGATCATCGGCATCAAGAACGGCTGGCTGCCGGTGAGCGAGGATCACGACCGGTGGGCGGTGAACAGCATCGGTTGGGTCCGCGGGAAGGGCAAGGCGTACGAGATCGCCGTGATCACGCAGCACGATCCCACCGAGGAGTACGGCATTGCGTCGATCGAGCACATCGCTCGCGAGGTGTGGGGGCACGTGAGCGCTCGTCCGTCCGGATGAGCTCGGTCGCATCGCCGGTTATCCGATAGCGCGCCGCCATCGTGAGGTCAGGTCGCGGCGGACGACGGATGCCGCCGACCGTCCGCTTGCCCCCCAGACACCGCCGCCGGGGTGCGTCGACGCTCCGCAAACGTAGAGGCCACGGTGCGGGGTGCGGTAGCGCGACCAACCCACGAGCGGGCGCAACGAGAACAACGAGTCAAGCTCGGTCTCGACGTGCATGACGTTGCCGCCGGTCAGACCGAGGTCGCGCTCGAGGTCCAACGGCGTCTGGATGAATCGGTCGACAATCGAATGGGCGAACCCCGGCGCCCAGCGGTCGACGCAGGAAATGACGCCGTCTGCGACCCGTTCGCGATGGTCGTCCCATGAGCCGTCGTCCAGATGCCGCGGGTGCCATTGGGCCCAGACCGTGACGACGTGCCGGTCCGGTGGGGCGAGTGTCGGGTCGGTTGCCGTCGGCGTCATGACGATCATCGGCGGATCGGTCGGGGCGGTGCCCAGCAGGAAGGCGCCGTACGCTCGCCGCAACTGGTCGGGCGAGTCGACGAGGAATTGCATTGAGGAGTGCGTGTCGCTCGGCGCGCCGGGATACTCGGGGAGCGCGTCGGTCAACAGCCGAATTGCCATTCCGAGTCCGTGACCGACCCGGACCTGTTCGGCAGCGCGCGCATCGCCGGCCAGGCGGGCCGTCTCGACTGCGTGGCAGGCGGCGAGAACCGCGCGACATCCGATCCGCTCACCCGAGGCGGTCAGCACCGCCGGTTTGGCTCCGGTCACGATCGCAGTGGCGGCATCGGCCGTGCGCAACGTGCCGCCGTCGGCCACCAGGCGGGCCGCCAGCGCGTCGCTGAGGCGCCCGCTTCCGCCGCGCGGGCGACCGGCGCGACGCAGGTGAAACATTGCGGCGGTCCCTGCAATCGGTGCCGTGCCGACGGCGTGTGGCGGCGGTCCCGCTTGTGCCGCCCACCACCCGAGTGCCGCTCGCAGTCGCTCGTCGGCAAAGCGGCTCGCGATCTCCGACTCGGCCGGCTGCAGTGCCCGCTGGGCGAGTCGCCCACTGCTGCCTGCGCTCTGGCGTCGGAGGGACAGGACGGCACCGCCGAGGGATCGGCCGGTCGGCACGCGCGATCCGGCCGCGAGGAACGTGGTCGTCGCCGGGGTCCACTCATGGACGAACTCCCGGTAGGCGTCCGCGTCCCCGGTGCCGCAGGCCGCCTCGATCGACGCGCACGTCGCGTCGAGGTCCTCGACGAAGCGCAGCGATCCGCTCGGGTGGGGCAGAACCGCCCATGGCTCGACGTCGTCGTAGACGAGCCCGAACTCCTCGAGCCCGAGGTCCTCGACGATGGTCGTGTGGCGGACCATCACATGGATGCTCGACCCGCGGTCGACCCGCACCCCTGGCCAGCGTTCGACGGTCGAGACCGCTCCGCCGATGACGGAGTCGCGCTCGATCACCTCGACGTTGAATCCGGCCCGCGCCAGGTAGCAGGCGGCGACCAGGCCGTTGTGTCCCGCTCCGATGACGACGACGTCTCGGTTCACAGGTCGCGGCCCATGATCGCGTAGTCCTCGCCGCTGCCGGGGAAGCGAAAGCCGGTCCGCAGATCGGTGAACCCGCGGGACCGGTAGAGGGCTCGCGCGGGTGAGTCGATGTCCGGCGTGGAGAGCACGATGTGCGCGGCGTTCGCCCGGTTCATGATGTCGGCGAGCAGCGCACCGCCGTACCCACGCCCATGGTGCTCAGGAAGCACGTGTAGTTCGGCAAGTTCGAAACCGTTACGCAGCCAACGAACTGCACCGTCCGGGCCGAGTGCGGTGGCGACGATGTCGTGCCACCACTGACCGGGCGCACCGCGGTAGCCGTAGCCAAAGCCGAGCAGTTGACGCGGCGGAGTGCGCCCGGGGTCGACGTCGACGATTCCGGCGGCGATGAAGCCGGGGTAGGCGACATGCGTCGCGAGCAGTTCGCGGCGCTGGATCACGATCTCGGCGGGTCGCTGCATGGCGACGCCGTAGACGTACGCGACGTCCGCACTGATGGCGAGAAAGTCCTCAGGGTCGATCTGTTCGAGCGTCGCCACGGTCGCTCAGCTTTCGGCGATCTCCGCCGGTGTGCCCTGCGTGAGTTGGCAGAGCTCGTCGAACGTCGTCGGGAACACGGCCCGGGGTGTTCCGGCCGCCGCCCACACCACGTCGAAGGTCGCGAGGTGCCGGTCGATCACGGTCGTCAGGGGCGCGGGGTGCGCCACGGGGGCGACTCCGCCGATCGGGTATCCGGTCGCCTCCCGGACGGTGTCGACGTCGGCGCGCCGGACGGCGGCGACGCCAAGGATGTCTGCGACCGCTGTCGTGTCGACCTGGTGATCGCCGCTCGCCAGGACGAGGACCGGTTCGCCGTCGGCGGTGAACACGAGCGACTTCACGATCGCGCCCACCGGGACCCCGAGCGCCGCGGCCGCGTCACCCGCGGTGCGAGCCGAGTCGTCGAGCTCGAGCACCAGGCCGGTCGCACCGCCGGCGCGAAGCGTGGCGGCGACCCGCTCAGCGTTGGGGTGCACGAGGCGGACGCTACTTCACCGGCGGGGCGCTTGACAGTCCCCATGTATCGAACGTATGTTCGATACATGGGGACTGCGAGCCGTCTGGCGCCGACCGGCGCGCCGGCGACCGTGACGGCGCTTCGGCTGATGTCGTCGGCCCGTCGGGTGCTTGGTGAGGCGCGGATCGCGCGGGATCCGCTTGAGCGGTACGCGTTCGCCCACCTTGCGGCACTCCGCGCCGCGGCGGCGCTGCTCGCGGACCGGGCTCGGCCGGTGGTCGGACGCCCCCGGCGTCCGACCAGTGTCTGGACGCTGCTGGTGGCCATCGCGCCGGAGCTCGAGCCGTGGACCTGTTACTTCGCGGCGGGTGCGGGCAAGCGGGCGGCCGCCGAGGCCGGCATGCGGGGAGCCGTGACCACTCGCGAGGCCGATGATCTGGTTCGGGACGCCGAGGCGTTCCTTGGGGTGATCGAGTCGACGCTCGGCTTGTTGGCGTTGCCGATGGCGGCAGGATAGGGAATGTCCTGGCGGCAGATGAGGGCCGCCAATAGGCTCGGCGCCATGCCGGTCGACCGCGCTCGCCCTCGCGCTGCGGTCCGGACCGCGGTTGTGTGGGAGGTGCTTCGCGGGGCGCTCGCCGAGCTTGCGAGCGACAACGACGTCGTGTCGGTCCTCGACATCGGCGGGGGCACCGGCGGGTTCGCGGTGCCGCTGGCCGAGCTCGGCCACGCCGTGACGGTGATCGATCCGAGCCCGGATGCGCTGGCGGCCCTCGAACGCCGGGCGGCCGAGGCCGGGGTCGAGCGGCTGATCACTGCTCGGCAGGGGGACGCCGGCGAGGCGGTCAGTCTCCTCGGTCCGGACAGCGTCGACGCGGTGATGTGCCACAGCGTGCTCGAAGTTGTCGACGACCCCGAGGACGCGCTGGCCGCGATCGCTGCGGTGCTTCGTCCGGGTGGATGTGCGAGCATCCTCGCCGCCAATCGGGTTGCCGCCGTGCTGGCCAGGGTCGCCGCGGGTCGCCTCGGGGAGGCGCGGCTGGTGCTGTCGGATCCGGCGGGCAGCACCGGTGCGGGCGACTCGGTGCGGCGCCGATTCACGATGGCCGAGCTGGACTCCTTGATCGCCAATGCCGGATTGCATCCGCGCACATCCCACGGCGTCCGGATCTTCGCCGACCTCGCTCCGGCCGCGCTGCTCGATGTGGATCCACGATCGGTCGACGACCTGATCGCGCTCGAGCACGCGGCCGCCGACGATCCGGCGTACGCGTCGATCGCCACGGCGTTGCACGTTCTGGCTGACCGCCGGTGAGCCGCCGGCAACTTCAACGCGGTGGCGTCCGCCCGCAGCTGCCTGGTGACGACACCGGTTGCCATGTGCTGCACGTCGACATGGATGCATTCTTTGCAAGCGTCGAGTTGCGTACTCGACCCGAGCTGCGCGGGTGTCCGATGGTCGTCGGCGGTGCGGGTTCGCGCGCCGTCGTGCTCGCGGCGACCTACGAGGCCCGCGAGTTCGGCATCCACAGCGCGATGCCGATGGCGCGCGCCCGGCGGCTGTGCCCGACCCTTCAGATCGTCGAGCCCGCGCATCGCAAGTACGCCGACGCATCCCACGCAGTGATGGAGATCTTTCGGTCGATCACGCCGGTGGTCGAGCCGATCGCTTCGGACGAAGCCTTCCTCGACGTGTCCGGCGCCATTCGACGCCTCGGTACGCCGCAACGCATCGCCGAGCTCATCCGGGCCAGGGTCGCGAGCGATCAAGGACTGCCGTGCTCGGTCGGGGTCGCGACGACCAAGTTCGTCGCCAAGCTCGCATCGTCGCGCGCCAAGCCGGACGGGATGCTCGTCGTCCCGGCGGGCGCGGTGATCGAGTTCTTGCGCCCGCTGCCGATCGGGGCGTTGTGGGGAGTGGGCGAACGCACCGAGGAAGTGCTGACCCGGCTCGGGCTACGTACCATCGGCGACCTTGCCGACACGGCAGAGTCCACCCTTGTCGCCGCAGTGGGTCCGGCCGCCGGTGCTCACCTGCATGCCTTGGCGTGGGGACGGGACGAGCGAGCGGTCACCCCGAACGAGCCCGAACGCAGCATCGGCGCGGAGGAGACGTTCGGGCAGGACACGGCAGACCGATCGGTGATCTTCCGCGAACTGTTGGGACTCTGCGAGCGGGTGGCGGCACGGGTTCGGTCCGCAGGCCTGGTCGGCCGAACGGTGTGCATCAAGGTGCGGTACGCCGACTTCACCACGATCAGCCGGTCGCACACGTTGACCGAGCCGACCGATCTCGCTCGCGTCGTCTACGAGACCGCCCGGACTCTCTACGACGGACTGCGCAATGACGGGGCGCTGATCCGGCTGGTCGGCGTGCGGCTGGAGGGGTTGCGCGACACGGCGGATACCCCTCGCCAACTCACCTTGTCCGGCGCCGAGGATGACTGGCGAGCGGCGGAGAACGCGGTGGATCGCGCAGTGGCGCGTTTCGGCCATGGGGCGGTTCGGCCCGCCGCACTCGTCCCTGGATCGGGCTCGTCAGGGGCCGGGCGGCCCGGCCCGCCCCGATCGTGAGCGGGCGGTTGGCCGGAACCGCTTTCCCCACGTCGCACACCCGCTTATTCTGAGGGGGACGCACGCCGACCGTGCGTGGGGTGCCAAGGAGGCGTCGTGCCGCTCTCTGAGCACGAGCAACGGTTGCTCGACGAGATCGAGCAGGCGTTGTATGCCGAGGATCCGAAGTTCGCGACGATCTATCAGACGACCGACGTTCGCAGTCACTACCGTCGTCGCGTCATCCGCGCGGTCGTCGGCCTGGTAATCGGGCTCGGCGTCCTCATCGCCGGGGTCATCATCAACGTGTTCCTCGGCGTCGTCGGTTTCGTCATCATGCTCGCCGCCGCGTCCTACGGTGTCGCGTCCTGGCAACGGATGACGGGTCATCGGGTGACGGCCGTTCGGGAACGGGCGCCCAAGGTCCCGCGAGCCGAGCGGTCACGCTCCGGACATCGATCCATCGTGGCGCGCCTCGAGGACCGCTGGCAGCGGCGCCAGGACGAGCGCGACCGGCCCTGACCCCGCCGGTTACTGCCGTGCCGCGCGCTCGTGCAGTCGATGTGGCCGAAGGGCCTGCGCCGCCCGGCGAACCGTGCGTCGGAACCGGTCGGCGATGACGGCCTGGACTCGCGCCGCCTCGTCCCGAGCGGTCGCGAGCGTGGAGCGCGGGAGCACGACCGCGCGAGCGCGTTCGCGGGCGGAGCGGGTGTGGATCAACGCTGTGCGGACGACGTCCAGGTCGGCGCCGGGTTCGTAGCGACCGGACCCCGCGGACAGCGCGTAACGTGCCCGCTCCTCGGCCCCTCGGAGCCGGTCGAGCGCCGCGCGCGCGTCCCCCTCGGCGCCGATCGCTGCGCCGAGGTCCTGGGCGATCCGGCGGGGGGAGTGGCTGTCATCCCACGGCAGCGCGAGGTCGATCGCGGTATCCCGCAGTTCGCCCCACGCGGCCTCTGGCGCGAGCGCGGGTGACCGCAGCCGTCGTCGCCTGCTCCTTCTGGTTGCCTGCCGGGCGAGCCCCGGGGCGAGGAGCGCGGCCAGCGCCACCAGGGCCAGCGCCCACGTGCCGTCGCGTCGCGCAATGGACCCGCGGCGCGCGGACCCGCTGGTCGCACCGCCCCCGGACGGGCCGGTGAGTGGCGGGGCCGGGTGCTGTGCGTTGGTCGACTGCGTCCGGTTGCGGCCTGAGTTCGTGGGGTGGCCCGAGCGGGATTGGCGGCCGCTGCCCGCTGCGGATCGGAGGGTGTAGGGCGGGGCGACGGCCTGACCGTCGCCCCGAGGGGTCGGTTCGAACGCCAGCCAGCCGGCGTCCTGGAACCACAACTCCGGCCAGGCATGGGCGTCGTGGGTTTTCACCAGCCAGCTGCCGTCGGGTTGCTGCACCCCACGGGTGAACCCGACGGCGACCCGGGAAGGGATCCCTCGCAGCCGGGCCATGACGGCCATCGCGGTCGCGAACTGCTGACAGAAACCCCGCTTGGTCGTGAAGAGGAAGTCGCCGAGCGGGTCGGCGCTCGTGTCGGCCGGAATGGTGGTGTCGTAGGCGAAGCGGCCGTCGGTGAAGAATCGCTGGATGGCCAGCGCGGCCTGAAAGTCGTTGGTGGTCCCGGCGGTGACTCGCCGGGTCAACGCCGCCACTTTGGGTGAAAGCGACTTCGGGACGGTGAGGTCGTCGACCATGCCGCGGTCAGGGGTCCCCGACGCCGTGAGCTCGCTCAGACTGGGGTTGTTCGGCACGCTGCGCGTGGTGTAGCTCAGTCCGCTGGTGGTCGTCGACGCCGAGAAGACGGTGGCGGTCGCGGTGTCATAACGCCAGCGGTCACCCACGTCGGTGCCAACGAGTGTGGTCGGGACGGGAAGCCAGTGCAGGTCGGTTTGAGTGTCGGCGGTCACGGTCGTGGTCACCTCCCGGCCGGGCGGTCGGGTGACCGGAAGATCCTCGCTCGGGCTCGCACTCGCGGTCGCCCGCAGCACCGGCGCGGAGAACGTGGTGCCGTTGAACATGTCGAGCGAGGTGAGCCGCAGGTAACCGGGATCGGGTGAGGTCGAACGGTAGGACAGGACCGGTGAGTTCGTGGCGCTGTTGAGATCTGTTGCGACGGACACGATCGGATTGATGGTCGTCACGTTTCCGCCGGTGCTCCGGTCGCCGGTGTGTGGAGCGTGCACTCCGGCGTGCAGGCCCGGGATGAGGACGGGGACGGCGACCGCCAGGCAGACCGCGGCGGCCCCGATCCGCCGGCTTTGCGAGCCCGGCACCGAGGCAGTCCCCGCCTCGGACGACCAGGCCGACGCGGGTCGGGCCCGGGAGCCCGCCCCGACGGCAGCACCCCAACGGGCGACGGTCTCCCGACTGTCGGCGTAGAGCAAGAGGAGGTAGCCCGCCGCGGCGAGCACGAACGGGACCACGCCGACGCCGTCACGCGCGGTTGCCGCGCAGACGCTGAACAGCGTCAGGAGGGGAAGCCCGGCCAGCGCCGCCCGGCGGAGCGTGACCGCCATCAGGTCCACGATGAGCGCGATCGCCGCGACCCCGATCACGGCAAGCATCACCAAACCGTCGTGGGTGGGCACCGGGGTCGGAAGCCGATGGATGTCGCTGAACCCGCTGCGGGCGACCGAACCGAGATCGCGCAACGACGCACGCCCCGCAAAGACGTCGAGATGCGCGTCTGCACGCGCGTATTCGACGGTGACCCAGCACAGGACGGCGAGTGCCGCAACGACCGGCTCGAGCAGTGCCGGTAGCGGCGAGTGGCGGACGAGAGCGCAGCTACCGCTGACCAGAATCACGGCGACGACGACCGGCACCACCCAGTCGTTGCCGGCGAAGACCGCGCTCAACGACGATGCTGCGCACAGGGTCGCGATCGCCGAGTAGATGGACAGCCGCAGGTTGGCGCTCACCCGAGGCCTGCCCACGTGCGCAACCGTCGCGGGAGCCTCATGCGATCACCGACGTCCGGGACGTGGCGAGAAGAGTGCCCGCGGCTTGCGGCCACAGCACCGGCAGCTGATCACCGCGCTTGACCTCCACGGTCCGCCAGCCCGACGCGCGGAGCAACTCGGCGGTCGCGCGCCCGTCGCCGGGGGGAGATCCCTGACCGGCGTGCGCCCCGATCGCCCAGGAGACGGGGTCGAGTACGAAGGCGATCGCGAGCGGGGACTGTGAGCTTCGTGACCGGGCGAGGTGTTCCGCCTCGTCCGGGGACAGCGCCCCCACCACCGCGACTAGCAGCCCGCCCGATCCCTGGTGGCGCAAGGCCGCCGTTCCCGCTCGAAGCGTGGTCGCGTTCGACGCACGAGTGACCGCAAGGGCGTCGAGGACGGCCCCCTCGAAGTCGGCCGTGCCACGGCCCGTCGAGCCAACGCCGACACCGGTGTCGGTCACCAGCCGGATCTCGAGTCCCGAATGCGCGAGGTGCACGCTCACGGACGCGGCGGCCGAGATTGCCCATTCGAGTGAGGAGGTCGGGCCGTCGCCGCCGTGGCCAACCGCACGCGTGTCGAGCAGCACGGTACCCCGGCTCTGCCAGGGTTGCTCTTCGCGCCGGACGTTGAGGGCACCGAGGCGCGCGGTCGTGCGCCAGTGGATTCGTCGAAGGTCGTCGCCGTGCCGGTATTCGCGGGTCGCGACGTCGTCGTCACCATGGGTCGCGACGGCCCGGGTCGTGTTATGCCCGGCAGTACCCCACCCGGCTCTCAGGGTCAGTGGCGCGAGGCGTTCCACCTTCGGGGTCACCACCAGGGTGTCCGTCGCGGTGAACGCCCGCCGGACCTCGCACAGTCCGAACGGATCCATCAGGCGAACGGTCAGGGGTCCGATGTCATAGCGCCCGCGGACCTCGCCCGACAGGAAGTAGCCGACGTCGACGGGTCGATGGGGAGCGAGGCGGTTCAACACGACCCGCGGTCGCCCGCCGAGCAGGTAGGGGATCGTGTCCTCGACGAGGAGTACGCCGGTGGGCAGGCGGGAGACGTTCTCGATTCGCAGCACGACTCGCGAGCGGTCGCCGCGCCCGAGGCGGGCTGGATCGATGTGTCGAGTGCAGGTGAGCCGGAACCGGGTTCGGGCGGCGAAGATGGCCGCGATCAGCGGTAGCGCCACGAGCAGCGCCGCTATGCGCAGCAAGTCGCGTTCGCGCACCACAAGACCCGTGGCGAAGGCGGTGAGACCGGCGGCCAGCAGGCAGCGACCGCGCAGCGTGAGGGAACGTAGAGCGCGGCGGAGCGCTGTGATCACGACGTCAGGCCGGCCGACGCGCAGTTCGTGGCGGCACCGGCACGGTCGAGACGATGTCCGCGACGACGGCGGTGGCGTCGCGCCGGGCGATCTGCGCTTCCGCGGACAGCAGGAGGCGGTGGGCGAGGACGGGGCCGGCGAGGTGCTGAAGGTCGTCGGGCACCACGAAGTCTCGCCCGTCGAGGACCGCCGCCGCGCGCCCGGCGCGCAGCAGATGAAGGGTGGCGCGCGGCGAGCCGCCGAGGCGGAGGTCCGGATGGGTCCGGGTCGCTCCGACCAGGTCGACGGCGTAGGTTCGCACGCTGTCGGCGACATGGACGGTGCGAACGGCCCGGATCAGTTTCGCGACTTCGAGGTCATCCGAGACCGGATCAAGGTCGTCGAGAGGATCGCCCGCGCCGTGGGTGTCGAGCATCGTCAGCTCGGCCTCGGCCGAGGGGTAGCCGAGCGCGATCCGGGCGGTGAACCGGTCGCGCTGGGCCTCCGGGAGCGGGTAGGTGCCTTCCATCTCGATCGGATTTTGCGTCGCGATCACCATGAAGGGCGGCTCGAGGATGTAGGTGACGCCGTCAATCGTGACCTGGCGCTCCTCCATGCACTCGAGCATCGCCGACTGGGTCTTCGGTGAGGCGCGGTTGATCTCGTCACCGACGACGATGTTGGCGAAGATCGCGCCGGGTTTGAACTCGAACTCCCGACTGTTCTGGTTGTAGACGCTGACCCCCGTGACGTCGCTGGGCAGCAGGTCGGGCGTGAACTGAATCCGACGTACCGAGCAGTCGATGGCTCGGGCCAGCGACTTGGCGAGCATCGTCTTGCCGACACCCGGGACGTCTTCGACCAGCAGATGACCCTCCGCGAGCAACACGGTGACCGCGAGTCGTACCGCGTCACTTTTGCCCTCGATCACGGTGTCGACGGCGGCGATGATCCGCGCGCCGGCCTCGGCGACCGCAGGCAGGTCCAGCGGGCGCGAGGAACGCACCTCGGGCGGGGTCACGTGGCGGCCTCCCAGGGTTTCGCGGCTGGTGCCGGAGATCGAACGTCGGTTCGGATCAAGTCTGGCACCTCCGTGCCGGATGTGTCCCCCGTGGGCGAACTCCCACTGCACTGACATCTGCGGCGGGCCGTGGGTTGTGGGTCAGGTGGAGCGGCGGTCGCACGGGCGGGGTGGGCAGTGGAGGAGATCCCCGGTTTTGTGGTTGACAGGGGTGCAGAGTGGAGTAAGGTGGCGCGACATGGGGAGCGAGGTGGAGACCCGGCCCGCGAGCCCCGCCGGCGTGATCGAGACCTGGGGAGGCGAGGCGTGTTCCTCGGCACCTTCTCGCCACGTCTCGACGAGAAGGGCAGGCTGTTCCTCCCGGCGAAGTTCCGCGAGCCCCTTGCGGGGGGCATCGTGGTGACCAAGGGGCAGGAGCGGTGCCTGCGGGTCTTTCCCTACGCCGAGTTCCAGCGGATCACCGAGCGCCTCCGGGACGCGCCGACGACCTCGAAGAGCACCCGCGACTGGCAGCGGATGATGTTCGCCGGCGCGCACGACGAGGTGCCTGATCGTCAGGGCCGGATCACCATCCCGCCTGCGCTGCGCCGGTACGCCGGCCTTGACCGGGACTGCGCGGTGGTCGGGGTCAACACCCATCTCGAGGTCTGGGACGCGGCCGCGTGGACCGACTACGAGGCCGGCAACGAAGAGAGCTTCTCGACGCTGTCCGAGGAGGTGCCCGGCATCCTCTGACGCTCGCTGCGCGATGTGCGGCGCGGCTCCCGCCTGCGGCACCTGATGTCCCTTCCCCGGCGTCAGGCGTGGCGGCGGGAACCCCGAGGCACATCCGGTCTGCGAGGAACCACCCGATCGACGACCGCACCACCGCAGAGAGGATGCAGATGAGCGGCGCTTCCGGTGACATCGGCCATCGCCACGTGCCGGTCATGCTGGAGCGGGTTCTGGAACTGCTTGATCCGGTTGCGGCCGCTGAAGGCGCGGTAGTGGTCGACGCGACCGTCGGGCTCGGCGGCCACGCGGCCGCGCTGCTCGCTCGCCATCCGGCGCTGCACCTCGTCGGGATCGATCGCGATCCCGACGCCCTAGCGCGAAGCGGCGTCCGGCTCGCGGCACACCGCGAGCGGCTCACGTTGATTCACGGCGTGTACGACTCACTCCCGCAGGTGTTGGCCGACGCCGGGATCGAGCGGGTGGACGGCGTGCTGTTCGACCTGGGCGTGTCCTCGATGCAGCTCGACGACGACGAACGCGGGTTCGCTTACTCCCGCGACACCGGGCTCGACATGCGCATGGATCCCTCGGGGGGCATGACCGCAGCCGAGGTGGTCAACACCTATCCGGTGCCCGCGCTCACCCGGGTGCTGCGGACATACGGCGAAGAGCGGTTCGCTCGGCGGATCGCCGAGGCGATCGACCGGGAGCGTTCCGTCGCGCCGATCACCTCATCCGATCGCCTCGCCGAACTCGTGCGGGACGCGGTTCCGGCCGCGACCCGGCGGACCGGAGGGCATCCGGCGAAGCGCACGTTTCAGGCGCTACGAATCGAAGTCAACGACGAGCTCGGTGCGCTCGAGCGCGCTCTTCCGGCCGCGATCACCGCGCTCCGGCTCGGCGGGCGCCTGGTCGTCCTCGCCTACCAGTCTCTGGAGGATCGCCTGGTCAAGCGGGTGTTCGCCGCCGGAGCTTCCTCGTCCGCTCCACCTGACCTTCCGGTCGTCCCTGTCGAGGCCAGCCCGCAGCTGCGGCTGTTGACCCGCGGCGCTGAACAGGCCGCTTCTGACGAGGTGGCCGCAAACCCGCGGGCGGCGTCGGTGCGACTGCGGGCGGTCGAGCGCATCCGGGAGGCGGCGTGATCCGAGGCATCGCGGCATGAGCGCGATCGCGCCCGCGCGGCGACTCGCGCCGCCGCCCCGGCCACCCGAGGTCGCGATCGAGCAGACCCCCCGGCGACGGGTACGAATTGTCGCGGTTGCTCCGTCCGGATCCAGCGCGGGCAGGCTCCCGTTCCTGATCCTCATTGCCGGACTGCTCGTCACCGGTCTGGTCGGCGTTCTCCTGCTCCACATGATGGCGGCTCAGGACGCCTTCCGCGTCTCGGCCCAGCAGCGAACGCTTGCCGCGCTGACCGACCAGGAACAGCAAGTTGCTCAGCAGGTCGCGGCCGACTCGGCTCCGGCGACCCTGCGGGCCAGGGCACGGCGGCTGGGCATGGTGTCCTCGCAAGTGACCCGATTCCGCCAGTTGAAGAACGGGCGAACCGTAGCCGTACAGACGCCGGTGGCCGCCCCACCCGTGACGCCGAGCAGCTCCACGGCATCCTCCACGTCCACCTCGTCGGCACCGGCCGCTCACCATGCCCGTGGCCACGCGAGGACCTCCACGCCGGCGCATGCCGCGCGTCATGGGCACGCGGCCGGCAGCGATGCCGCGGGCGGCACGGCCGGAGCCGGTGGGCGACCTCCGGATCCCGCTCGCAGCGCTGCCACCCACGGCCGGCACCGTGGGACTCACGGCGCATCAGGGTGAGCACGCAGCGCCGCCCGGCGCGTCAACGAGCCAGTGGGGTCCCGGCGAGGCACCCTAACCGGGTGTCTGCCCAGGGTCCGCGATCGCTTGGCTCACACTCCCGCTCGCGGTCGTCCGCGCCGCCATCCCCCTCGCGGTCCGGGTCACCTACCGAGGGGTCGGGTCGCCCCCATGCCGCCTCGGTTCGCAGCCCATCGAGCCGGCACTCGGTGCGCGGGTCTTCCGGTGGGGCGGGTCGCCCTCCCGGCCGTCCCACGCGCCGCCGCCCCCCTGGCAGCCCCGACGCGCGGCGACGGTTGTCCGCCGTACTCATCGTCGTGCTGATGATTCTGTCGTTGATTGCCGGGCGGTTGCTCCAGCTGCAGGGCGTCGATCGCAGTGCGTACGCCGACTCGGCCAACAATCAGCAGTACCAAGCGGTGACGTTGCCCGCGACCCGCGGCTCGATCACCGATCGCGACGGCCACCCACTCGCCACGACCGTCGACGCACGAAACGTCGTCGCTGACCCCGAGCAGATTTCGGATCCGGAGCTCGTCGCCGCGAAACTCGCTCCGGTTCTCGGCCTTACTCGCGGTCCGCTGGCGCAGCGCCTCGCCGCCCACACGCAGTACGCGTTGCTGACACCCACCCCCGTGACCCCAGCGGTGGGGGACCGGATCCTGGCGCTCAACCTTCCCGGGATCACTACTCCGGATACGTCCCAGCGCACGTACCCGAACGGGACGCTCGCCTCCAACATCCTCGGGTACATGGTTGCCAGCCCGAGCGCTGACGGAGGAGTCGAGGGCGGAGGCGGGCTGGAGCTGAGCTATCAGAGAATGCTCGCGGGCCACAACGGCACCAGTAGCTACCAGGTCGGCGCCAACGGCGCGCTGATCCCCGATGGCCAGGGCACCACCGATCCCGCGGTGCCCGGGACGAGCCTCCGACTGTCCATTCAGCGCGACATCCAGTACGAGGCGCAGCGGGCTCTTGCCGATCAAGTCCGGGCGACCGGAGCACTGTCGGGCACGGTGATCGTCATGGATCCCCGCGACGGTCAACTTCTGGCGGTGGCAACGGCGCCGGGATTCGACCCCAACCACATCGCGTCCGCGAATCCGGCCAACCTCGGAGACCCGGCCGTCGGTGACGTGTACGAACCGGGCAGCGTCAACAAGGTGATCACGATGTCGGCCGGTCTGCAGGACAAGCTCGTCACCCCGGACTCGCGGTTCATCATCCCCGGGTCCCTCGACGTCGACGGAACGCAGTTCCACGACGCGGAAAGTCACGGCACCGAGCGGCTGACCTTGACCGGCATCCTCGCGAAGTCGAGCAACATCGGTGCCATCAAGGTGGCCGAACGCCTAGGCCCACAGCGACTGGACCACTACCTCCTTGCTTACGGATTCGGTCGCCCGACTGGCGTCGGACTGCCGGGCGAGAGCGCTGGATTGCTCCCCTCGCTTCGGGCGTGGTCCGGAACGACCCTCCCGACCGTGTCGTTCGGTCAGGGAATCGGGGTCACCGCAATGCAGGTCGCGAGTGTCTACGCGACGATCGCCAACGGTGGCGTGCGGGTCCAGCCGAACATCGTCGAGGCCACCATCGGGCCGGACCACAAGGTCGTGCCGGCACCGGCTCCTCGCCGCAACCGCGTGATCAGCGTGAAGACGGCGCGCGAACTCCGGGACATGATGGAGGCAGTGACCAGCAACGAGGGAACCGCGCCCGCGGCCCGGATCCACGGGTATCGCGTCGCCGGAAAAACCGGGACGGCGAGCCGGCCCGACGGTCACGGCGGCTACTCGGGGTATACGGCGTCCTTCGTCGGCATGGCCCCTGCAGACAATCCTCGGCTCGTCGTGGAGGTCGTGCTGCAAAAGCCGGTGCGGGGCTACTACGGCGGCGCGGTCGCGGCGCCGGTGTTCCACGACGTGATGTCCTTCGCGCTCCAGACCCTGGGGGTCGCCCCGACGTACACGAAGCGGCCCACCGCCAAGCTGACCTGGTGAGGCCGGGATAGCGTGCCTCGCAATGCCTGACCTCTCGTTACGACCGGGTGAGGTGCGTCCGCAGCTGATTCGCGGTCTGCTTTCGCGCCTCCCCGGCAGTCGGCTCGACGGTGATCCGGCGACCCCGATTACCGGCGTTACTCACGACTCGCGCCGAGTCCGGACCGGCGACCTGTACGTCGCTCGTCCCGGCGACGTGACGCACGGGATCGACTATGTCGCGGACGCCGTCCGAGCGGGTGCGGTTGCCGTCTTGACCGACCCGGACTCCTTCGACCTCGCCCGCTCGTCCGGGGTCAACGCCGTCGTCGTCGTCGACGACCCCCGTGCGGCGATGGGTCCCGCGGCCGCGTGGGTGTACGCCGATCCGGCCTCCGCCCTGCTCGTGTTCGCAGTCACGGGCACGAATGGCAAGACCACGACGGCGTACCTTCTCGATGCCGGTCTGCGAGCGGCGGGGCTCAGCACCGGTCTGGTCGGCACGATCGAGACGCGGATTGCGGGCGAGGCGATGCCCAGCGCGCGGACGACGCCGGAAGCCACGGACCTGCACGCTCTGTTCGCCGTGATGCGGGAGCGCGGGGTCGACGCGGTCGCGATGGAAGTGTCGAGTCACGCGCTGGCTTTGGGTCGGGTGAACGGGCTGCGGTTCGACCAGGTGGCATTCACGAACCTCTCCCAGGACCACCTCGACTTCCATCACGACATGGCGAGTTACTTCGCGGCGAAGTCGGCACTGTTCACCCCGCAGCGTGCCGACCACGCCGTGATCTGCGTCGACGACGAGTGGGGCGAGTCGCTCGCCGCGTCGACAGCGGTCCCTCGAATCACGACGGGTGTCGGTGCGCGAGCGGACTGGCGGCGCGTCGAGGACGTCGATGACGGAACCGCCGGCGGACGGACCGTGCTCCTCGATCCGCACGGCACGCGGCACGAACTGCGCTGCCGGCTCATCGGGACGGTCAACCTCGCGAATGCCGCGCTCGCCTACGTCACGCTGGTGGCCGCCGGCATCGACCCCGAGGCGGCTCGGGCGGGAATCGCCGGCCTGAGTGCCGTGCCGGGCAGGATGGAGCAGGTCGCCGCCGGTCAGTCCTTCTCGGTTCTCGTGGACTACGCGCACACGCCGGAGGCCGTCGATCGACTGCTCGAGGAGGCGCGGACGCTCGCGGGTGCTGACGCGCGGGTTGTGGTCGTCGTTGGCTGCGGCGGCGACCGCGATCGGGAGAAACGGCCGGTTATCGGCGCGGTCGCAGCCCGCCAAGCCGACCTCGCAATCTTCACGACCGACAACCCACGGTCGGAGGATCCGCTCGACATCCTTGCCGCCATGACCGCGGGCGTGACCGTCGATGCGCGGGCTGAGGTGGTGGTCGAGCCGGATCGACGGGCCGCGATTGAGCTCGCGCTCGACCGAGCGACGGACGGCGACGTGGTGATCATTGCGGGGAAGGGGCACGAGCAGGGCCAGGAGGTCGCTGGCCGGGTGAGTCCCTTCGACGATCGAGTAGTGACGCGCGAGGCGTTGGCCGCGCAGCGACCTGATCGGGCTTCGCCGTGATCGCCACGACGGTGGGAGAGATCGCGGCGCTGACCGGCGGTCGGCTCGACGGAGTGTCCGCGGATGTCGTCGTCGACGGGCCGATCGTCGTTGACTCGCGGCGGTGTGTGCCAGGGTCGGCGTTTGTTTGCGTTGCGGGCCAACACGACGACGGTCACCGCTTCGCCGCCGATGCCCGCCGACGAGGTGCGGCGGTGGCTCTCGCGCAGGAGCGAGTCGATGCGCCGGCGATCGTGGTCGACGACACCGTCGCGGCACTGGGGCGCCTCGCGGCCGGAGTGCTGCGCCGTGCGCACAACTGCCGGGTGGTCGGCGTCACCGGATCGTCGGGCAAGACCTCCACGAAGGACTTGATCGCGGCCATTCTCTCGCCTCAGGCCGCGACTGTCGCGGCTGCGGGGTCCTTCAACAACGAAATCGGGCTCCCCCTTACGGTGCTCGGAATCGAGGCGAACACGCGGTTCCTCGTCCTGGAATACAGCGCGCGAG